>Ga0310840_100329_pt1 | contig 40785 bp, 36 predicted proteins | sample SM_ome_8_FD_201304 | JGI IMG/M metagenome (GOLD analysis project Ga0310840, IMG submission 201304) | Sorghum-adapted microbial communities enriched on stacked mutant (SM) sorghum from Joint BioEnergy Institute, Emeryville, California... ...
GCAGATTTCATTCTCCTCACCCTACACTGATGAATTTCCAGCTTGATTATATCGGGTGAGGGAGAATCAGGGAATTCGTGTTCAAGATTATTTCGTGTTTCTTGTTAATTTTATTTTAGCGGTTACAATGAGCTCCACGTCCTGCGGCACCCGCCGGCCCATTTCGCCCAGGGCGGCGTACGTGAGGCGGGCGAGCACGCTTTCAACGTGCCCTGGAAATTCTCTAACGTCACGCTGCTGTTCGTAATGTTTGGCAAATATCTGTCGACGAGCACGTGCGGCTTCATGTCCAGGCTGAGCTTTAGAATTTCCTCGTTGTAGTGCTTCTCCATGACGGGAAAGATGACGAAGCCGCGGACGCCGAACAGCCGGAGATCTCCTCGATCTCCTTCTCCATCTTGTCTTTCGTCACCCGGATGAACGTCTGGTAGCCGCTCTCGTGCAGCTGGGATTGCAGCCGGAAGAACAGCAGGCTTTTGGACATTTTACCGAGTCGATCTATCATCTGACCAAGGCGTTCGATCAGTATCGCCCGTCCGTGGTGAACGACGGCTGGGAGCACACCTTGTCAGACATTATCGCGCTTCACGATTACGAAAAGTACGGGGTACGCTTCTTGGCGCGGTATAGCCTGCGGGACGACGCATGCCGTTCAACAACGACCGCTACGCCTTCGCGCGAGCGTACGAATAACGCAGCCAGCCGGTCATCATCAGCGAATACGGCGGCGTTGCCTTCACGACGGACAGGGGTCGGGGCTACGGCAACCACGTCAAGAACGAGGAGGAGTTCATCGAGCGCTACAGCAAGATGACGAGCGCAATCAAATCCACGCCTATCTGACGGCTATTGCCACACGTAGATCACGGACGTGCAGCAGTAGACGACCGGCCTGCTGACCGAAGGCCGCAAGCCGAAGGTCGATCCGGAGAAGATCCGCACCATCAATCTGTCCTGATCCCGCCTTATTCCATAAAAAACAACCCGATCTTTTCAGGTCGGGTTGTTTTTTTGTCCGCGAAATGGCCGGAAAGGGCAACGAAAGGCAAGATTGTTGCATGGTGGGGAGCAGCCCGGACAGCCTACAATGAAAAGGTAACGGCCGGCCGCAAGACAGACGAGGAGGAAACCGAATGGAGCAAAGGTGGTCCAAGGAGAAAGCGAACGCGTGGCGGGACAGCCGGGACTGGATTGTCGGCTGCAATTTCATCCCGAGCCGCTGCATCAACCACATCGAAATCTGGCAGGAATTCGAATTTGACGACGTGATGAAAACCGTCGAACGCGAGCTCGATCTCGCCGCTTCCATCGGCATCAATTCGATCCGCATGGTGCTGCCGTTCGCCGTCTGGAAATACCAGCACGACGGCTTCCTGAAGCGGATGGATACGTTCCTCGACACTGCGCACAAGCGCGGCATCTCCCTGATGCCGGTACTGTTCGATGACTGCTGCGGCCCGAAGCCGAAGAACAAGGAGCCGCATTTCGGCAAGCAGCCCGATCCCGTGCCGGGCTATCACGGCGGATTCGCCGTGACGCCGTTCGACGGAAGCGACAGGGTCGGGTACCACCTGTGCGATGACGAGGAGAATGTGCCGGATCTCGAAGCCTACGTGCGGGATCTCGTGTCCCGATTCGGCCGGGACGAGCGCATCGTCGTATGGGATATCTGGAACGAACCCGGCAACAGCAACCGCCATGAGAGGAGCCTGCAGATGATGGTGAACGCGTTCGCCATCGCCCGCGCCGAAAATCCGATGCAGCCCCTGACGGCCGGTCCCTGGAACTTCGGCGACGGCTATACGGGGCCGTATCACGGCGTGGCCGGACTCAGCAAGATCGAGAAACTTGCGATGGATCTGTCGGACGTCATCAGCTACCACTTCTACGGCAACAAGGAACATTCGATCCGGGTCGCGGAGGAGCTGAAGCGGGAGGGGCGGCCGCTGCTCATTACCGAATGGCTGCACCGGCCGTTCGCCAATCATGTGGCCGACCTGCTGCCGTATTTCAAACAAGAGCGCATCGGCTGCTATCACTGGGGGCTTGTGGCCGGCAAGACGCAGACCTACGAACCGTGGGAGTCGATCCGCAAGGTGCCCGGCATCGATCTCACCCTGTGGCAGCACGATCTGTTCCATGCGGATCTGACGCCTTACGACGAGAAGGAAATCGAGCTGTTCCGCAGCCTCTGCCTGCAGGATAGCCGCGCCTGAAAGATGGCTAGAGAAGATAACGAAAGGCAAGATCGGATTGTGGATGCGTCAATCGCGGCCCCTTTACAATGATCACAAACGAAGTCATCCATCCATCGAGGGAGGTCTATCCATGACAGACAGATGGTCCAGACGAGCGTTCGCGGTGCTGGCAAGCCTGCTGCTCGTCATCGCAACGGCTTGTTCGAGCGGCGGCAATAACACGGGCACCGCAGATCAGCCCGGCAATGCGGGGAACAACGAATCGGCCGGCGAAGACCGCACCGCGGCCGAACCGGGCGAGCCCGCCGATCCGCTCGGCAAATACGATCCGCCCATCGAGGTGGTCGCGGTCCGCGATCTGATGGCCGGCTCCACCGAGGCGGACATGAATGACAACATCATCAACCAGTATTACGAGAAAGACCTCGGCATCAAATTGAAATACAAATGGACGGTCATCGGCGACCAGTACGAGCAGCGGGTCAATCTGACGCTGGCGTCGGGCGATCTGCCGGACATGATGGTCGTCAACCTCCGGCAGCTGCACCAGATGATCGACGCCGGACAGGTCGAGGACCTGACGGCCGCGTGGGAAAACTACGCTTCCGACGACCTGAAGCAGTCGCTGACGGCGAACGGCATGGACAGCTTCGAAATGGCGACGGTCGACGGCAAGCTGTACGGCATTCCGCTTATCACGCCGATGGTCGACACCGCGCACGCGCTTTTCATCCGGGAAGACTGGCGCCAGAAGCTGGGCCTTCCCGAACCGAAGACGTATGAGGACCTGGAGAAGATCATGTATGCGTTTGCAACCCAGGATCCGACGGGCACCGGCAAGAAAACGTACGGCCTGAACATCACGAAGGACCTGTACACGAACGGCTTCGACATCACAAGCTTCGCCAACATGTTCCACGCCTACCCGAACGCGTGGATCGAGGACGAGTCCGGCAACATCGTGTACGGCAGCGTGCAGCCGGAGATGAAAGAAGCGCTCGCCGCGTTGCAGAAGCTGTACAAGGACGGCCTGATCGACAAGGAGTTCACGGTCCGCGACGAAGGCAAAGCGGGCGAGGCGGTCATCAAGGAGCAGGTCGGCGCGTTCTTCGGCGTGCAGTGGACGCACTGGATTTCCGGCGCCGGCGTGGATCTGTACAAGAAGAACCTGGAAAGCGACTGGAAAGTCTATCCGATCCCGAGCATCGACGGCACGCCCGCCAAGGTGAACGTCTACAACAACACGAACTCGTTCCTCGTCGTGCGCAAAGGTTTCGAACATCCGGAAGCGGGCGTCAAGATGCTGAACTGGATCCATCTGATGGGGCACGGTCCGCAGCCGATTCCTTACGAGGAATGGCAGGAACTGTGGGCGAACTGGGGCTACGCGTTCCTCCGTCCGGAGACGATCCACGCCAACATGCAGCGCTGGCTGAACACGTTCGAGGCGCTTGAAACCGGGGACACGTCGAAGGTCGAGAAAAACTACCTCAACAAAGAGCAGTACGAAGACATCAAGGCGTTCGTCGAACAGGGCGACAAGATGCGCAAGAGCAACAAGGAAGAAGACAAGGAATGGGCGAAGGTCCGCTGGGGCTGGATGCTGTCCGGCCGGGTATTCCAGATCGCGGACGATTACGAGAAGAACGGCCGGCTCATGATCGACAAGCGCGGCGCCTATGTCTCGCCGGCGATGCTGGAGAAGCAGGCGACGCTCTCCAAGCTGGAACAGAGCACCTTCACCCGCATCATCACCGGGGAATCGTCCATCGACGAATTCGACAAGTTCGTCAAAGAATGGGAGAACCTGGGCGGCAAGGAGATTACGCAAGAGCTCAATGAATGGGCGAAAAAATAACGCGGCCGCAAAGCCGTGACACGACAGTGCTGCCGGAGCGTTCGCGAAAGACGCAGACCGCTTCGGCGGCACTGTTTCAATCGGCGCTTGTTCTGACGGCTTCGATCCGGAAAGGAAGGATTGCATGAAGTACGGACTGAGGGGAACCCGATCGCTCCATCTGATGCTGCTGCCCAGCCTGATCCTGCTGATCATTTTCGCCTATCTGCCGATGGCCGGCATCGTGATCGGCTTCCAACGCTTCATTCCGGCCAAAGGCTTGTTCGGCCCGCAGGAATGGGTCGGCCTCTACTATTTCAAATACGCGTTCCAGCTGCCGGAATTCCGGGATGCGCTGTTCAATACGCTTTACATCTCGTTCATGAAAATCGTCGCGGGCATCGTGACGCCGGTCGTATTCGCCATTCTGCTGAACGAACTCCGGCTGGCGCTGCTCAAACGTTCGATCCAGACGATCATCTATCTGCCGCACTTCCTGTCCTGGGTCATCCTGGCCGGGGTCTTCGTGGACATCCTGTCGCCGTCCTACGGGATCGTCAACCGGCTGCTGCAGTCGTTCGGCATCGAACCGATCTTCTTCCTCGGCAGCAACGCCTGGTTTCCCTATGTGCTCGTCGCGACGGACACCTGGAAGGAATTCGGCTTCGGCACGATCGTCTACCTGGCGGCCATCACGTCCATTGACCCGAATCTGTACGAGGCGGCGATCGTCGACGGGGCGAACAAGTGGCGGCAGATCTGGCACATTACGCTTCCGGGCATGCTCCCGATCATCATGCTCCTGACGCTGCTCAGCATCGGCAGCATCCTGAACGCCAACTTCGATCAGATCTTCAACCTGTACAGCCCGCAGGTGTACAAGAGCGGCGATGTGCTCGACACGCTCGTTTACCGGATCGGCCTGTTGGACGCCAACTACAGCCTGTCCACGGCCATCGGTTTGTTCAAGTCCGTCGTGTCCTGCATTCTCATTTCCATCTTCTATTACATCGCCTACCGGTTCCTGAATTACCGGATCTTCTAGAAAGGACTTGTCGATATGAAGCCGACTGTGGGAGAACGCATTTTCTACGCATGCAACACGGTGTTTCTGATCGCGGTGGCGCTCCTGTGCATCGCGCCGATGGTCCACATTCTCGCTGTGTCGTTCAGCGCCAACGACATGGTGACATCGGGCCAGGTCACGTTCTGGCCCAAGCAGTTCACGCTGATCGCGTATGAGTACATTCTCGAGAACAAATTGTTCTGGCGCGGCATGTGGAACTCGTTCGTCCGGATCGTCATCGGCGTCAGCCTGAACCTGCTGCTCGTCGTGCTGGCCGCCTATCCGCTGTCCAAGGAGAAGCATCACTTCCGGTTCCGGACGGTGTACGCCTGGATCTTCTTCATTACGATGATCTTCGGCGGCGGGCTCATTCCGTGGTACATGGTGATCAAGGAGCTGAACCTGCTGAACACGATCTGGGCGCTCGTCCTGCCGGGGGCCGTTCCGATCTTCCTCGTGCTCATCATGCTGAATTTCTTCCGCGGCCTTCCCGCGGAGCTGGAGGAAGCGGCGCTCATTGACGGCTGCGGACACTGGCGCATGTTGTTCCAGATTTTCGTTCCGCTGTCCAAGCCGGCGCTGGCGACGATCGCCGTCCATGCGATCCTCGGCCAGTGGAACAGCTGGTTCGACGGGCTGATCCTGATGAACGAGCCGAACAAATATCCGCTCATCACGTATCTGCAGACCGCGGTCGTCAACATCGACTATGACAATCTGACGGATGCGGAAATCCAGCGGTTCGCCCTGCTCGGCGAACGCTCGAACAAAGCGGCGCAAATCTTCCTCGGCTCGCTGCCGGTCATCCTGTGCTATCCGTTCCTGCAGAAGTATTTCACCAAGGGGCTTGTGCTGGGCAGCGTGAAAGGTTGATTCAATCGAAAGGGTGGTAAGGAGAGAAACATGGATAGGAAAAAGAGAAACGCGATCATCCTTGCGGCTGCGGCTGCCGTGGTGCTCATCCTTGCGGCTGCGGTCATCTGGGCGAGTGCCGGCGGCGGATCGGCTCCGGCCTCAAGCAATCCGCGGGAAAACCAGGACGGGGAGGTAGTCGCGGACATGCCGCAACAGGAGGAGAAGCCGACGGCCGAACCGGCCGTGCTGAATGTCGATTTTGCCGTGCGGAGCGATCCGCCGCTGATCAAGAAGATCGCCCAGTACAATTCGGGGATCGCACCGCTCGCCCACTACGAGCGGGACGCGCATCTGCTGCGGGCGGTCGATTCGCAGGCGTTCCGGATCGACCTCGGACTCGGCGCGGGCCTGAACATCGATTTTCTCGCCCGCGACGTGGTGACGGGAACGCCGGACCGGCTGGAGTACAACTTCGAGCCGCTGGAGCGGCTGGCGGAGATTCTGCACGAGCAGCACAATGTGCCCTACTATTCGTGGGCGTATGTTCCGCTCCCTTTCCAGGAGGATGACGATTTCCGCCGGCTGAACACGGAGATTCCCGATTGGACGCGAAAATGGCAAGAAATGCATCGCACCTTTTCTTCCCACTTCCGGGAAAAAGGGATCCGCATCGGTTATCATGAAGTATATAACGAACCCGACCTGAGCGAAGTCTTCTTCCAGGAGCCGTTCGAGACGTATCTGGACGTGTATCGTTACGGCGCCAGGGGGCTGCGCGAAGGAGACCCGGATGTCATGATCGGCGGTCCCGCGCTCGCATCCGGCGAATCCGTCGCCAACGTGATGAGTTTTCTGGAAATGGTGGACCAGGAAGAGCTGCCGCTTGACTTCTTCTCCTTCCACGCCTATTGGGAGAATGGTTCGTTCTGGAACAAACTCGAAAATATCCGAAACATCATGACCTGGTATGAAGGATTCGAGACGACCGAGATCCATCTGAACGAACTGAATTACGTCGGGGGTCCCCAGGGCGCGAACAGTCTGAACAACAAATACGCCATCGCTCCCAAAATGTTCGATCTCATCAGCGAGACGCTCAAGGCGCCCGACATCACGATGGTGAACTGGGCGCAATTCATGGAATCGACGGCGGGCGACGACGCCTACGGCATCATTCATCGCAATGGCCGCAAGAAGGCCGCCTACAATGTGTTCAAGATCTATGCCGACCTCCCGGAAGAACGGGTCGTCGCCGACTGGGGGGACGACTGGGAAGCGGGTCAGGAGATCGGCGTTCTTGCGTCCGCCAACGCGCACAAGGCCGGCGTGGTGCTGTGGAACCGGACGGTGGAAGACCGGGACGTGTCGGTTCACCTGAACAACCTGCCGTTCGGACAGGGCAATGTCCGCCTGTACCGGATCGACGGCGAGCATGCCAGCTATTTTGACGGCGCTTCCGAAGACCTTGAAGTCGTGGAGCAGCAGACGGATGCGGACTTGTCGGGCTATGTCTGGACGGGCGCCATTCCGGCGGAAGGCGTCGTCTATCTGACCGTGGATGACGGCAGCGCTCCGGAAGATTTTCATCCCGAAGCGTACCACCATTACACGGCGTCCGACATCCGCACGCACTACTACTTCGAAGACCGCAAGAAAGACAACTACGCCTGGTTCGACCGCAAGAGATGGCGGTTCTATCTCGGCATGGGCAGTCAGGAACAAGCCCGCTCCCTGGCCGGGGTGACGGCGGAAGCGCTGCCCGACAGGCTCGACGTCCGGTTTGCGGTGAGCGGTGATCCGAAGGCGCTCTCGGATCGAAGCGCCCTGTACATGCGCATCGATTATCATACGCCGGAAGGCTATGCCAAGAGCGTCGTGTTCCACGGCGGATTGTATGAAGGAAGCGGGGACGAAACGTATCCGTTCGGCACGGGCCGCAAGGCGGATGAGATCGTCACCGTGGAGGAACTGACGCAATTCGCGGTGGAACCCGCACGGCACGCCCCTCCGGAATGGGACGGCCGGGTCCTGATTTCCGCGGGTATGGCGGACGCGGGCCCGGGCGCGAGGGCTGAAATCACGATTCGATAATCGTCAAAAAAAGGATGTGGCGCATGGTCAAGATTCGGAAAAGCTTGTCACTATACACCAGACTGCTCATTTTCTTCGTTGTGACGCTAGTGCCGTTGTATGTGCTCAGCTTTATCCTGAATGACTTGTCCATCGCCGGCATCAACGATCAGAAGCTGGAGACGCTGTCGATTCAGGTCGATTACGCCCTCAGGCAGCTTGAGGACGAGATCGAACGGATCGTCAGCGTCCAATCCTTGTATGCCGATTATGAAGGAAGCCTCGTCGACTTCAGTTCCCGGATGCACGTCATGACCCCTTACGAGCTGGGGCAGACGGTATCGGTCCTCTACAATCGGCTCGTCATCATGAAATATACAAGCGATCTGATTCAGGATGTAACCGTTTACGCTCCGAAAATGCATGCCGCCGTCTCCACGTCCGGCTACTACCGCGACGAGTTCACCGACGAGGAAATGAAGCTGTACCGGAAACGGAAAAAGCCCGGGAGCGGCGTGTTCGATTTTCATGACGGAAGGCTGTACATGATCCTGAATTATCCGGTTACCGGACAGCAACGGGAGCCGCTGTGCAATGTCATCGTGGAATTGTCCGAGGCGGCCGTCAAGCGCATGTTCGACCAGTTCGGACCGGAGGGCAATGCGGCTTTGATCGGCAGCGACTGGTTCATCTCCGGCGACGATTCCATGTTCACGTCCCTGTATGAAACCGCGGTTGAGCGGCGGGTCGGCAGCGACACCGGCAAGGTGGAGAAAGTGGAGAAGGACGGCGAGCAATATCTGGTCTCCTACCAGACGTCCTCTTTCCTGAATGCGTCGCTGTTCGTGTACGTGCCGGAGAAATCCGTGCTCGGCAATCTCGGCAAATACCGCATGCTGCTCGTGCTGCTGCTGGCTGCCTCCATCGTCATTGTGCTGGTGTTCTCCTACGGACTGAGCAAAATGATCCGGAAGCCATTGCGCAGCCTGGTGCGGCTGTTCATGGAGGTCGAGCGGGGCAACCTGAACGTCGCCGTTCATTACGGGAAGGACGACGAATTCGGATACCTGTTCCGGGGCTTCCGCAAAATGCTCGGGGAGATCCACCGGCTGATCGACGAGACGTTCGTGCAGAAAATCCGGCTCAAGCAGGCCGAGCTGAAGCATCTGCAGGCGCAGATCAGCCCGCATTTTCTGTACAACAGCTTCTATATCCTGCGGCAATCCGTCAGGTACCAGGATTATGACACCGCCGAAGAAATGGCGAAGCATCTCGGCGATTACCTGAAGTTCATCACCCGCAACGACAAGGACGACGTGTCCCTGGCGTTCGAGTACCAGCATGCCCGGACGTATCTGGAGATTCAGCGCATCCGCTACCAGCAGCGCGTCAGCATCCACGTCGATCCGCTGCCCGAAGCGTATGCCGGCATCATGGTGCCGCGCCTGATTCTGCAGCCGCTCATCGAGAACGCCTACAAGTACGGCATGAGCCAATTGTACGAAGGCGGACGGGTGGGACTTTTCATCCGTCCGGAAGATTCATCATTGCTCATCGCCATTGAGGACAACGGCCCCGGCATGCCGGAAGACGAGCTGGCGCAATTGCAAGCCAGACTGGAGGACAAGGAAGAATACGAGGAAACGACGGGGCTGATCAACATTCACAGGCGGCTCAGGCTGCGATTCGGCGAGGAAGGCGGCATCACGGCGGAGCATCCGGAAACGGGCGGTTTCCGCGTCACGATTCGCATCCCACAGCAAAGGAACGGTGATTCCCATGTACAGACTGATGATCGTTGACGACGAGCCGATCATTGTGAACAGCCTGTACCAATTTTTCGTGGAGGATACCGATCTCGAACTGCAGATTTACCGGGCGTATTCGGCCAAGGATGCGCTGGACATCGCCAGGACAACCCGCCTCGACATCATGATCACCGACATCTGCATGCCGGTAATGGACGGCATGGAGCTGCAGGAGAACATCCGCTCCATCTGGCCGAGATGCAAATTCATTTACCTGACCAGCTACGACAAGGTGGAATTCGCCCAGCAGGCGATCCGCAGCAGCGCCGTCGTCGACTTCGTCCTCAAGAACGAGGAGAACGACGTCATCCGCGACGCCGTTGTGAAAGCGATCGGGGAGATCGAGCAGGACGAGACGAATCAGGAACTGGTAAACCGGATTCAGCAGAGCATGAGACAGGCGGTTCCGCTGCTGCAGAAAGATTTCCTGATTGACCTGATCCAGGGGATCACGCGGGCGGATGCCTCCCTGGCCGTCAAGTTCTCGGAGTGGAACATTCCCCTGCAGGCGGACAGCCGGGTGCTGCTCTTCGTCTGCCGCATCGACCGGTTCGGGGAGCGGTTCGCCCTTGCGGACTACAAGCTGCTGCATTTTGCGGTGGAGAACGTCATTTCCGAGTACCTGTCGCATCGTGCCCGCACCGTGACCATCGGCATCGATCCGTACCATCTCGTCTGCTTCCTGCAGCCGGCCGGGGGCGAGGATTGGGAAGCCGTCCGCACCTTCGCGTACGACACGCTGGAGAGCGTTCAGGAAGCGTGCCGGAAAATCCTGAAGACGAAGCTGTCCGTCATCATGTCCGATGAACCGTGCGAATGGCGGGAGGTCGCGGAGAAGTTTTCCTGCCTGAAATCGACGCTGTATGAATTGCAGGGCATTTCGCAGGCGCTGCTGCTGATGGATCAGGCGTCGGACCGGTCGAAAGGCCGGGACCGGGAGCAGGCGGCGCAGGAGCAGCGGCTGCAGCAGAAGCTGCATCAGGTCCGGCTGCTGCAGCAATTGCTGGAAACGAGGCAGCGCGAGGCGTTCTTCGAGCTGTTCGAGGACACGATGGAGATCGGTTCCGGCTTCAAATACGCTCACCTGATCGAACTGCATACGTCGATCAAGCTTATGTTCATCTCCAGTCTGAACCGGATGCGGCTCATGGACGAGGCGGCCCTGTCCTTCGATCTGACCCGCGAATTCGGCTTGACCGAGCAGGCGCCGTGGCCGGAACTGGTGAACAAGTGGAAAGAGCTGGCCGAGCTCATCTTCCGTACGGCTTCGAATGAGAATCGGAACAAGGTGAACCGGATCATCGATTCCGTGAACCGGTACGTGGAAGCGCATCTGCAGGACGATCTGTCGCTGACCAGGGTGGCCGGACTTGTCTTTCACAGCCCGACCTATTTCAGCAAGCTGTACAAGAAGGTCACGGGAACGGGCTTCAGCGAATATGTCATGGAGAGGCGGCTGCAGAAAGGCGCGGAACTGCTCCGCACGACCAATCTGAAGGTGGGCGAAGTGGCGGCTTCCGTCGGATTCGAGTCGGTCGCGTATTTCATCCGCGCGTTCAAGAAGAAGCATTCGGTCACGCCGCAGGAGTATAGAGACCGCTGTCAGACGGTCGTTCTTTGACATTTCAATCACAAGGCAAAAAGGAGATCCATGAATGGCAGAACATAAATATATCAAGGACTACCCGAGACCGCAGTTTGTACGCGAGCCGTGGATGAATCTCAATGGCGATTGGGATTTCCGCTTTGATGACGACGGAGTCGGCGAGCGGGAGAATTGGCCGAGGGAACTCAGGGCTGACCGGAAGATCACGGTGCCGTTCACCTATGAGACGAAGGCCAGCGGCATCGGCGACGAAACGTTCCACCCCTGCGTCTGGTATCAGCGCATGATCGTCATCCCGCAGGAGTACCGCGGAAAGCGGGCGATCCTGCACTTCCAGGCGGTGGACTATCAGGCCAAAGTGTGGGTGAACGGACACTATGTCGGGATGCATGAGGGAGGCTACGCGGCCTTCTCTTTTGACATCACGCCTTACTTAAGCGAAAGCGGCGACAACCGGCTGGTCGTCAAGGTGACGGACAGCCCGTCCACCGTGCAGCCCCGGGGCAAGCAGCGCTGGATCAAGGACAACTTCGGCTGCTGGTATGTGCAGACGACCGGCATCTGGCAGACGGTCTGGATGGAGTTCGTGGAACCGGACCATATCCGGTCGGTGAAGATTACGCCGAAGTTCGACGAGGAGTCCGTGCGCTTCGACTTCGTCCTTCCGGATTCGACCGCAGGCTCCGGCAGAGACTTGCAGCTCGTCACCGGCGTCTACTTCGAAGGCAAGCGCATCCGCGAGACCCGGATGTCCGTCGAACGCGCGCGGTTCGGGCTTGAGCTCGACCTGCGCAGCGAAGCGGCCGGCGAATGGAAGATCAAGCCGTGGCATCCGAACCATCCGAACCTGTACGACGCAGAGTTTGTGCTGCTCTCGGACGGCCGGGAGGTGGACCGCGTCCATTCCTATTTCGGCATGCGGAAAATCTCCATCGAGAACGGCAGGATCCTGCTGAACAACGCGCCGATCTACCAGCGGCTGCTGCTCGACCAGGGCTACTGGCCCGACACGCACCTGACCCCGCCGTCGGAGGAGGCGATTCTCGAAGACATCGAATATACGCTTCGCATGGGCTTCAACGGCGTGCGGAAGCACCAGAAGATCGAGGATGCCCGCTATCTCTACTGGTGCGACCGCAAAGGGCTGCTCGTCTGGTCCGAGATGGGCGCGGCCTACGAGTTCCACGACGAGGCGGTGGACCGCTTCACGCGCGAATGGCTCGACCTGGTCCGGCAATTTTACAATCATCCGTGCATCGTCACCTGGGTGCCGTTCAACGAGTCATGGGGCATTCCGCAAATCTTCACCGACCGGAAGCAGCAGCATTTTACCGAGTCGATCTATCATCTGACCAAGGCGATCGATCCGTACCGCCCGGTCGTGGTGAACGACGGCTGGGAGCACACCGTGTCGGACATCCTCACGCTGCACGATTACGAAGAGGACGGGGACCGCTTCCTGGCGCGGTACAGCCTGCGGGACGAGATTCTCGGCAACCGCATTCCGTTCAACAACGGCCGTTACGCCTTCGCGCGAGGGTACGAATACCGCGGCCAGCCGGTCATCATCAGCGAATACGGCGGTATCGCCTTCACGACGGACAGCGGCTGGGGCTACGGCAACCACATCAGGAACGAGGAGGAGTTCATCGAGCGCTATCGCAAGATAACGAACGCGATCAAGGCCACGCCGTACATCTGCGGCTATTGCTACACGCAGTTGACGGACGTGCAGCAGGAGACGAACGGGCTGCTGACCGAAGGCCGCAAGCCGAAGGTCGATCCGGACAAGATCCGCGCCATCAATCTGGCTTGAATGTGTTGACTGTCGACAAACCTTGTCGGCAGTCATTTTTTATAGATGCTGATGCCGATAAGGTCCTATGGCTCTGCTGCCAAACAGAACCGCTTCTTTCGTCCACCGCCTGATCAGCCTGAGTCTTGCTTCGCCAGCTCGAGCAATCGGGCGACGCAGCCGGCTTTCGCATCCGAATACGCGAGCAGTGTCGTGTGACCGCTCCGGATGGCGTTCATTTTCTGCTCGCTGTATTGTCTGGCGGCCTCCGGGTTGCGCCGCAGGTAGTCCCGAATCCGCAGGTTGTTCGTCCAGTGTTCGCCGTTCCGGATGACGACCGCGAGGTTATAAGCATGTTCCCGCCGCTTGCGGAAATACAGCCTTCCCGGGACGCCCGCTTCTCCGAATCCTTCATACCCCAGCTCGGCCAGCCGGTTCGTTATCGCGCTGTCCAGCTCCAGCGTCCCGACCCCGACGAGGATGTCGATGATCGGCTTCGCGGCCATGCCCGGGACCGCCGTGCTGCCGAAATGCCGGATGTCGACGGCATCGTCCGCGAACACGCGCCGCAGCTTCTCCTTCTCCATTTCAAACAAAAGCGGCCACTGCTCATCATAAGGAACGACAGTGACCCGCTCATCCGGATCCATCGCGCATTCCCCGCTTCCCTGGGTGCCGGCCGCGCCGCAGGGCGCAGAACCGGGTTGACGCTCTGATCCTCTTGGTGATATAATTTACGATACACTTTATATAAAAAAATATTATACCACAAAACAAACAAAATGTCAATGCCTAAATTTAAAAAAATTTAAATGAGGGATGCCCATGAACCAGTTGTCCCGTCTCCTGACAACGTTGAGTCTGGCCGCCCGGGAGCAGCACCTGGTCCAATTGCTTGAACTGAACGAGAGGACCGCGCAGTTCGGTCTGACGCTCGCCCCTGACGACGTCCGGCAGCTGATGGCCGCAAGAAGCGAAACGCTCCGCCATTACGGGCGGTTGGAAACGGGAATCGAAGCGACGAAGGAACTGATCGAAGCGTTCGCCGAATCCCCGTTCATCAACCGGGACAATTACGTGTCCGCGCTGCATGAACTGCAAGAGCTGTTCTATCATCTCAAGAACGAGACCGAAGACGAAATCGGCGATTCCCGATTGATCGAGATCATGCGGGACTGCTTCGACCGCGAATGCGGCGGGTCATTGGAACTGCTGCGCGACAAGCTGGAGGAGTATGCAGCGGCATACCGGTTCGAAGCGATGCGGGAACGCCTGGACGAAGGAGAGGATGACGAATGAATCACGGCAATGCCTTGTCGCTCGTCAGCGAAGGACAGCGCTCCGGCCTTCTGGATCAGCGCGAAGCTGTCCGCATCCAGTATGAGTTGCTTGAGCTGCTGCAGGAATTGATCGGCCGCTATACGCAGGGCGAAAGCTCGTCCGTCTCCGTCGATACGGCGGAACGGCTGCTGGCTTCCGCCGTGTACGCGTTGGACGCGCATCTGAAGAGCCTGAAGGCCCCGGGGGAAGCGATCACCGCCCTGAAATCCGCCGATATCCGCACGCTGCATGCGCAAGGCGTCGAGCGGATACGCCAGGTTCTGGAGGAAGTGAGGCGGCTCTACCTGGAAGTCCGGAAGAACAGACTGGACGTTCCGGTCGATGCTTACAACGCGACGATCGACGAAGCACTGCCCGCCTTCCTGAAGAAATACGACATCCTGTTCGACGCGCACAATACGATGGCCAGCATTGACTATCCGCTGGCGGTCGACGACATGCGTCTGCAGGGCGTGTTCTATATCAAGCAGTATCTGGAGCGGCTGCACATCGAAGATCAATTCTGCCGCCAATGGGAACGGGACGAACTGATTCTGCTGCTCGAAAATTATGGGCGCGTGTGCCGTTTCGATTACCGAATTGAATTGTTCAACATCTTCGAACTGGTGTTTCATCATGCGCTGTTCTCCGTGCTGTCGGGCGGCGATGTCCGCCGGATTCTGATCTCCCCGGTCCAGTATGCACGGCTCGAGCACCTGTTCATCCATGCGGACGCCGCCGCAGTCGACGCGATGATTCGGCGTGCCGTGGACGGGCTGCTGGAACAATTGCCGCCCCAGGAACCCGGCACCGAGGACTATTTGAAACAATGCTGTCCCGATCTTGTGCGGCGCATCGTCAACGCGGCGGAACACCGGAACCTGCAGGCGGTCATCATCGCAGACCGGCAGGAGCGTGTCAGCCCCGCCGTCATTTCGCTCAAACCGGGGGGAGGCATGAGCGATGCCCGGCTGCGCAGACTGCTCGACGACATCGGCAACAGCGAGTCGACGGAGGACAAGGTCCGGCTGATCCGGGAAAAATTTCAGTCCTTGCACGACTATCTGGATCTGCTGGAGAGCGGCTGCCTCTACGGAGAGGAGTACGAAGCGCTGTACGACGCGTTCGGGGAGATGGAACTCGCGGTTCTGTGCAAGATCGTCTTCCGCGAAGAATTGCGCGGCGGGACGGCGGAGCTGGCGGACATCATCCGGGAGCGCGAAGAGACGGAACACGAGTGGCAGCACCAACTGATCGAATATATGAAACGGCAGGACGACCGGCGGATCCGGACGGTGGACGAATGGATCGGCCGCATCGATTACGAAGACATCAGCTTTTATTGACCACGCTTCGTTGCCGGATGGCCCACTTCGCCGCCCACAGGTTCATCGCCTCGATCACCGTATGCAAATCCCGGCCTTTCTCGGTGAGGGAATATTCCACGGTCACCGGGACGGTCGGGATCACCTCTGCTACCATCCCTGGGCGGCCGGCCTGATCTATGTGCTCGCGTTGGGGGCGGCCGCGCTCTCGTTCGCGCTGCGCGGCAGGCATTTGCCGGCCGGGACGCAGGAGGCAAAATAAGGGATGTGTTGGCGAGGCGGGTGGATCAAAAAAACTTGCCGCTGCTCGGAAGTGTCCCGGTTACTTCCGCGTTCGGCCGGAGCCGTAGCGCGGCCGTGCCGGCGCCCCGCCGCTTCCCGGCCTGCGGATGCGGGCAATGGCATAGATAAGCGCCGGCAGGACGATGAACATCGTGAACGACAAGGGGATGAGGGACGTGGAGATCGTGTGCGTCATCTCCTGATAGTTCGCCGCAACCCAGACGCCGAACAGCGTCAGCAGCAGGGCGACCGGGAACACGATCGGCCGGTAGTCGGCGAGGTTCATCCACTCCGCGACGCCGATTACGGTGATGTAGAAGAACACGCAAATTTTCACGAAGGCGCCGAGCACCCAGATGGCCATGAACAGTGCCTCCAGATGGGTGAAAAATTCCGCCAGATCGATGTACCGCGCGAGGATCAGGAACGGGAACGAATAACCGCCCGTCAGCTCGCCGAGCAAGAGCAGCGTCACCAGGTTGGACAACACCAGCGTCAGGATGATCGCGCCGAACGTGATCCAGAGGCTCTTCTTCGCATTTTCCCGATCGGAGACATGGGGGAGGAAGAACCACGCGATGGACAGCTCCCCGAACCAGATTTGCAGCACCAGCGAGCCTTTCACGGAAGGCAGAATCCCATCTCCCAGCACCGGCATCATGTACGTGATGTGCAGGTCCGGGATGATGAGCAGCACGATCAGCAGGAACAGCAGGAGAAAAGCGGGGAGAAAAAGATCGGCGAAACGCCCCACGATCTCCACCCCTCCTCTCACCGCGAGGGCGCACACCAGCACCAGGCTGCCGAGCACGACGATGAGCGGGGTGTCGGACAGGAAGGTGCCGACGACGAACTCGCCGTATTCCCGCAGAATGATCCCGCTGATGTAGAGATAGTACAGCCAGAGCACGCCCCCGATCACCCAGCCGGGCAGCCGGCCGACGGTGTCCCGGAGCGTCTGGATGACGCTCCGATCAGGAAACAGCCGGTTAAGTCCAAGCACGACCGGCACGGCGATGACGCCGGTGAAGGCCCAGACGGGCGACAGCCACAGATCCTGCCGCGCGAAGTTGAAGGAGATGCCCGACGCGGTGAGAATGGCCGTGGGGGTGATAGCGAGATAAATCATCTTGCCCATCTGAAGGGCGGAAATTTTCCTTTTTTCGATCATGGCGCCTATCCGCTCCGTTTCGCGCTCAGTTGTTCGATCATGACGACCGCCGGCCGGAACATCCAGTCGACCATCCGCGACGGTCCCGGCATCCGCGGGTTGTATGCGAGCGCGGCCGCCAGCGCGACGCCCGCAAGGGTCAGGACGAGGGCGGCGATCCGCTCCCTCGTCATGCGCTTCTTCATGCGCGGTTCACCTCTGCTCCTGCCTGAAAAAGTTCTTGCCGATCAACCCGGGTCTTGCGATCCGCATGTCCGTCTCCAGCCGGACTTCCACTTCCGGAAAAATTTCGTCCCAACGGTCCGCGTTCGCTTCCCAGATTTTCGGGTACTTGCGGTAGAAGGTGTCGGCGAACTGGAAGATGTCGGCCTTGAGTTCCTTTTGCGCCTGCTCAAGCGCCATCTTGACGCGGGTATTGACGACTTTTTCCAGTTCCTTTTCCACCTTCCCGATATGGTCCGGAACCGACAGATCCAGATCCGACGTGTTTTCGACGATGTCGTCCTGGCCGGTGATCCGGACGGTCATGATCCAGCGCCCGCCTTCGATCTTCGGGATCAGCCGCGTTTGGCTGCGGTGCAGATGCAGCGAGACGTACCCGTCGGACTGCTCCGGCGAGACGGTCACGGTGGCCTGTCTGATTTCATTGCGCAGCCACATGATGCCCCGGGTGACGTCCTCGTTCACTCGCCCGATCATCCTGCCGTTCTTGATGACCGACACTCCCTGGATATACGGGAAGGACTGCTTTTCGCCCTGCTCCTCGCGGATAACCACGATCGGCAGAACCGCCGCCTTCGATTTGCTGACCATCATCTGCGCCAGATCCATCATTGTGATGTTCAGTCCGGTCTGCTGTTCGGCCATGCGGACGAGCGCGTCCGCGACCGAGCGTTCGATCGACGGAGAGAGCAGCAGCACATTTTTCGCCGGACCGTCGCAGACGAACACGTGGGCGCGTTCCCTCGACGCGATGTGCCGCATCAGGAAGTCCATCGGCGCCTCCAATCCCGCTCTCGCCATGCGCTCGCCGAACAGGAACACATCGGCCTGCCCCCAGAACACCCTGCGGGACAACATCTTCTGCAGCCGGGATGCCGCGTCCGCCATGTTGATGCCCGTTACGGTGCGGATGACCGACGTCCCTTTGTTGCCATCGGGCGCCCCCGACATCTGGCTGCCGGCGGAATCCGAGCTCGACGAGGTCAGATAGATCTCCACGGACAATTCGATATGCCCGTCTTCATTCAGATCCAGGCCGGCCGCCGTAATGATGGCCAGATCATTCACTTCCCTGCTGTTCCAGCAGCCGGAAAGAAGGAGCGCGCAGACGAACAACGACAGCAGGGCCGGCGCGGTTCTCCGCCCGTTCGCAAGCATGCTTGTCCGCTTTCGCCTCATCGCTTGGCTCTCCTGTTCAGCATCCAATGGGGCGCCCGCCACAGCACGTCCTTGAGCCCGCGGCTTTGCATCGGCGCGAGCGGTGACATATAAGGAACCCCGAAGGAGCGGAGATTGAGCAGATGATTGAGGATGACGATCACCCCGAGGATCATGCCGAGCAGGCCCATCATGCCCGCCAGGAACATGATGGGGAACCGGAGCAGCCGGATGGGAATGCCGATGGTGAAGCGGGGTGCCATGAACGACGCGATGCCCGTGATCGCCACCACCATGACCATCGGCGCGGACACGATGCCGGCCGAGATCGCCGCCTGGCCGATGACGAGGGCGCCGACGATGCTGACGGCCGAGCCGATCTGCTTCGGCAGCCGGGCGCCGGCTTCGCGCAGCGCTTCGAACATCGTCTCCATCAGGATGGCCTCCATCAGCGCGGAGAACGGGATCTGTTCCCGCGACCGCGCCATCGTGAGCATGAGGGTGGTCGGAATCATCTCCTGATGGAACGACACGACCGCCACATACAGGGACGGGCCGAGCAGCGAGATCGCGAGAAAGAAATACCGCAGCCAGCGAATCGCCGTCACGACCACGTACCGCTCGTAGTAGTCCTCCGGTGTCTGCAGCAGCGAGAAAAACGTCGCCGGCGCGACCAGCACGGTGGGCGTTCCGTCGACCATGACGACGACGCGGCCCTCCATCAGATAAGCGCCGGCCACATCCGGCCGCTCCGTGCTGAGCATTTGCGGGAAGGGGGAATACCGGTTGTCTTCGATCCATTCCTCGATATATGAGGTTTCCAGCACATCCTCGATCTCGATCCGCTTCAGCCGGCTCATCATTTCCCGGACCAGGGACGGCTGTGCAATATCCTCGATATAGATGACGGCGACCGGGGTTCGGGAACAGGTTCCGATGTGAAGGGTGACGACTTTCAGCTTCGGGCTCCGGATCTTGCGCCGCAGCATGGCGATGTTCGTCCGCATCGTCTCGATGAAGCCTTCGCGCGGCCCGCGCAGCACCGACTCGGCCTTCGGCTCCTCGACGGAACGCTGCTCCCAGGAGGACAAACCGAACGAGAGCGCCGCGTTCTGGCCGTCGACGAGCAGCACCGGATTTCCGCCGGAGATCTTCTCCACGATGGCTTCGATCGTGCCGCAGGTTTGCACGGATGCGACGGTCGTCTGATTCCGGATATCTTGCAGCGCAGGGTTCGGGCCGGGAGCGTCCCGGAGCGGCGCGACGACATGCTGGTCGAGCTCTTCCAGCCGGACGAGCCCATCGATATAGACCAGCATGGCCGGGGTGTGGCCGCCGATGACCATGTCATGGAAGACCACGTCGGCGCAATCGTTGTAGACGGCTCGCAGCCGCCGCAGATTTTCCCGCAAATGATTGGAGAGTTTCATCGCCATCCCCTGCCGTGTGCGTTTGGTTCCATTGTTTGCATGCGGGGCGTGTTTTATCCAAGGTGCCGCGTTCACAAGATGCTCGTTTGCCGAGTGGAAACATGTGCCGTATAATACGTGGAAATGAGCCATGGACAAGGGGGAGACGGCAATGGCGGGAAGAAAAGGATGGCTGGCTCTGCTTCTGCTCGCCGTCGGACTGACCGCATGCGGCGGAGGCGGCGGGAACGGGACGGGGCAGGGAAAGGCGGACGAGGCGGACCGGGTGGCCGCCGAAGGAGAGCGGCTGTACATGAACCGGTGCATGTCCTGCCATGGCGGCGAACTGGAAGGGGGCTTCGGCCCGGAGCTGCGGAATGTCGGGGAGCGGATGAGCAGGGAAGAGTTCATCGCCGTGGTCCGGGACGGCAGGAACAGCATGCCGGCGTTCAGGGACCGGCTGACGGATGACGAGATCGGGGCGATCATCGATTGGCTGGACAAGCAATGACAGCGGACAAGCGTCCGCTGTCATTGCTTTATCGGCTTGCCGGGCCGACCGCCGCTTGTCGGTAGGCGGCCGGCGGCTGCCCGAGGACGGCCTTGAAGTCCTTGATGAAATGCGCCTGGTCGAAATAGCCGAGTTGCAAGGCCAGCTCCGTGAGCGACGTCGAGGCGTCCTTCTCGATCCGCTCCGCCGCTTCCTGCAGCCGGAACCGGCGGATCACCCATTTCGGCGTGACCCCGACATGGCGCTGGAACAGGCGCTGCAGCTGCCGGATCGACAGCCCGGTCAGCTCGCAGAGCTGCTCCACCCGGACGACGGATCGGTCGCGCATCACCTGTTCCACGATGCGCGCCGCCTGTTCGGCCTGCGCGTCGGGATCGGGCAGGCGCGCGAGCAGGAAGTCCTCCGCCTGCCGCGCCATCGCTTCGTCATTGCCCGCGTCCAGCACCGCATCCATCCATCCGGAAGCCGCCGGGCCGAACAGATCGGCTGCCGGAATCGTCCTCCCGGTCAGGCGGGAGACATCGTCCCGCCAGAACGGGTGGAAGCAGCCCGCGCGGAACTTGACGCCCAGCACGCGGCACGCTCCGCGCAGCACGCGCACGAACGGCCGCTTCGTGACGCCGTAGATGAGCGCCCGGCGTCCGTCGACATCGTGCTCGAACGCGAGGTGGACATTCGGATAGGACAAGATCCGCTGGGTGTACGACTCGCCGGGGGGAAGATTGTAGCGGACGATCCAGTAATGCTCGATGAACGGCTGAAGTTCGGCGCACGGTACGTAGCGGTTGAGCGAGGACTTGTCCAGGCCGGCGGCCGCGTGCACGATGCCGCGGGTCGAACCGCCGTCTTGTTTCGGTCTCATGCGCATCCCCCGTTCTCTTCCGATGACCTGTCGCCTTTTTACAATCCATCGGTCGGCCGATGGCCTACCATGAACATATCACAGAATATGGGAGGAATCGAGATGTCCGAACAGACCGGCCGCAAGGGCGTCACCGGGCAATATACCCGAAACGGCACGCCGAATGGGTACACCGCCATCACACCGTTCATCATCGTGGACAACCCCGCCGCAGCCATCGCCTTCTATGAAGCGGTATTCGGCGCCAAGTTGAAAAACGCCACCTCTTTCGGCAGCGGCGATGATGCCGTGATCGTCCACGCCGAGATCGATTTCGGCAACGGCTATCTGCAGCTCGGCGCGCCGACCCCCCAGTTCAAGACGGTGCTGCCGCCGGGAGACGACACGGCTTGCTATTCGCTGGGCCTCTATGTGCCGGATGTCGACCGGGTGGTGGAGCTGGCCGTCGAACACGGCGCAGTGGTCCGCGAGCCCGCCATGGATTTTGTCTCCGGGGACCGTTACGCCAGCATTCTGGACCCGTTCCGCGTCCGCTGGACGATCATGTCGCGCGTCGAGGATTTGTCCGAGGAGGAAAGTTTCCGCAGGGTAAGCGAGTGGAGCAAGCGTTTCAACTAGCCGGAGAGGAGCGACATCGCCGCGTCGATGATCCGTCCGATCAGAGCGTTCAGGATGATCGGGCGTCCGGACGCGATGCTCGCCCAGAGTCCGAACCCGGACAGGGATACCGCCGCGAATACGGCGGTGTCCCTGAACATTTTTTTGCGGATCAGCCACGCCGCCTGCAGGACGATCAGCGGCAACAGCACGGCGTACAGCATCCACATGCGCGGTCATCTCCTTCGGGGGCGGCTTTGGAGCGCGCGTCTGAGCCGCAGGGACAGCAGCATCAGGGCGGGGATCAGGATCGTATGGAAAACGTCGTAGGCGATCGTGATCTTGTTACTCAATATGCGGTTCTGGATCGGGTTCTCATAGATGACGACGGCGGCGGCGGAGAGCAGGATGGAGAGCGCCACGAGATGCGGCCAGCGGGAGGCCGGCCGGAACAATTGATGGATCGTTTCGAATGCCGCATACAGCAGCACCAGCAGTTTGATGAATATCAGCGTGATCAGGATGACGATCAGCACGGAATGGATGTTGACGATCACATCGCCGAGCTCCACTTCCTGGACGACTGTGTAGATCGGATACAGGATCCGGCCAGCGCGTTCCGGTCCCAGCAGCCCGATCACCATGAACATCACCAGGCTGATCGACAGCGCCGCGCTGGCCACGCCGAGCAGCAGGGCGCCCGCGGCTCCCGACCGGACCTTCGGGTAGAGCATCGTCAGCGCGAACGTCTCCATGAAGGGAAAGCCCAGGAGGGCCGGAAAGCGCAAGATTGCCCACGGGTCCCGGAACGCCGGCAGCAACCGTTCCCAGTCCCAGCCGACCGTCGCCAGCGTCAGACTGATCCAGAACGGGAAGAAAAGGAACGGCGTGACGATCCCGTTCAGCCGCCCGATTGTTTCCGTTCCCTGGACCACCGTATAGCCGGCAACGAGCAGAAACATGACATGGAACATCGAAGGCGGCGTTCTCGGCATGATCGTCACGTTCATGAAGTCGCTCACGTTGCGCAGCGCCCATGCGCCGATCATGCAGAACCAGAGCAGATAGAGAATGCCGACGATCACGCCCGCGGGTCCCCAGGCCTCCCGCGCGATCTGGACCGGACTTTTGCCCGGGGAAGACCTGAGCAGCAGAATCCACAGCAGCGCGGCGAGCATGCCGTATGCGCCCGCCCACAGGGGCATCATCCAGGCGTCCCGTTTGCCTCGCTGTATGATCTCGTTGATGGTCACGAACAGCGTGGTGCCGAGTGTGAAGTTTACCGTGAGCAGATAGAACTGCGCGCGAGAAATCATGGCTCTCCCCCCGCTCCGTCATAGAGTCCGCCCAGGTTGCCCATTCCCCTGAGCCGGGTCTCGACCTCGATCTTGATCTCCGCCTCGCTTGCCGCCTGATCCGGATCCGGAAGGTTCGGCGCCTTTCGGTGCAGCAGGCTGCGGATGCGGAGCAGATCCCAGCCCCTCCTGCGGGTTTTGTCCACGAAGGTTTTCAGCTCTTCGGCGAAGACCTGGTTCAGATGCTGTTCCAGTTTTTTGAGCTCATCCAGCGTCTGCGGAAAATATTCTTTCATGGCGATGGTGGAGAACTCGAGCCGGAGCCGTAGCCGGACGACGGGCTTGCCGGCTTTCCAGTCCAGCCGCCGCTCCATGCGCTTGGTCTTCATGATCACCGTGATGTGCCCGCCGCGAAACGGAAAGCGCCGCACGAACCGCCCTTTTTCGCCGGTGAGCACGTGATACAGAACCAGGTCGCCCTCGTTCAGGCGGCCGACCATCCGGTAATCCCGGATGACCGCTCCGCCGCTCACCCTGAGCTGGTTCCGGTTCGCGTCGATCTCCGCATTGACATCAAAGCTGTTGAGATGGCCTGTCTTGGATGTCGCGGCGACGATCGGGATGACGACCATTTCTTCCCTTTCCACCCGCTCGATGACGTCCCGGAGTTCGATCCTCCGGCCGGCCTTGAGCGTGAAATCGTACATCAGGTCGAGCCGGGAAACGATGGAATCCGCCGGGTTCCGCTCCAGGGGGGTGAATGTTCGCATCACTTCGGCGATCGAACCGTCGACGGCCAGCAGCGGGATGGAAGTCCGGGCGTCCGGCTGAAGTTCGGAGAAATTCAAGAAATCCCGCATTCCCTGCCTGGCGGCGCGTTCGGAAATCAGGACGGCCTTGGCGTGATGGAGGAACATTCTTCTGGGCAGGACATTGTAGAAGGACGCCTGCGCTTCTCCCGGTGATTTGCCGCTGGCCGTGTAAGTATAGACGGGAGCTTGCTCGCCTCCCGGGGCGCCCTGGGAGGAGGCGCCGGTGGCCGGGTTGATGACCTGCAGGTAAACCGTATAGATGCCGCTCTCCGGATCCCGGTCCAGCCCGGCCAGACTGACGAGCGACAGTTCGTTGATTTCGACTTTGTCCCAGCAGGATGTCAGCAGTGCCGCGCACAGCGCGAGGACCGCCGCCGCGGCGCGTTGTCGGCGTGACATGCCCATTCCTCCCGGTTACTTTCGTTTCAGCCGCCGGATGGACGCGGGGAGAAGGTTCGGTTTCATCGAGGGACGGGGCGCGCGTATCAGTACATCGCGCCAGTCGTCCTTGTTGGCCGGCGCGAGCGGGGTCAGGTACGGGACGCCGAACGATTTCAGCGACACCAGATGGGCGAGCAGGAACAGCGCGCCGCACAGGACGCCGAACAGCCCCATGAACCCGGCCAGCAGGATGAATGTAAACCGGAGCAGCCGCTGCGACATGCCGAAGCTGTACACCGGCACGACGAAGTTGGTGATGCCGGTCACCGCGACGACGATGACGACCGCGGCGGAGATCAGCCCGGCTTCCACGGCCGCCTGTCCGAGGACGATCGCGCCGACGATCGACAGCGCCTGTCCGACCGCCCTCGGCATGCGCAGCCCCGCTTCCCGGATGATCTCGAACACGATCTCCATCAGCAAGACCTCCAGGAAGGCCGGCAATGGCACGCCTTCCCGCTGGGCGGACAGGCTGATGAGCAGTTCAGTCGGGATCAACTCCTGATGAAACGTCGTGGCGGCGACGAACAGGGAAGGCGCGAAGACGGCGGCGAAGAACGAGATCAGCCGGATCCAGCGGATGAACGTCGCGATGTCCGCCCGCTGATAATAGTCTTCGGCCGAGTTGAACAGCTCGTGGAATGTGAGCGGCGCGATCAGGACGAAGGGCGTGCCGTTCACCATGACGGCCACCTTGCCTTCCAGCAGGTGGGCGGCCGTCTTGTCCGGCCGCTCGGTGTTCAGCAGCGTCGGGAAAGGCGTCAGAATCCGATCCTCGATGTACTCTTCCACATAGGAGCTCTCCAGCACGCTGTCCGTCCGGATGGCCGCCAGCCGGCTTCTCACTTCCCGAACAAGCGTTTCCGGTGCGAGGTTCTCCATATAGACCATCATGACGGTCGAACCGCTCTGACTGCCGATCGTCATCTGTTCGAACCGGAGCGACGGATTGGCGATGCGCTTGCGGATCAGGCCGATGTTGATCCGGATGTTTTCCGTAAACCCTTCGTAAGGACCGCGGATCGTCGGTTCGGTCCTTGGTTCATCGACCTGGCGGCCCGGCGCATTGTACGTGTCAATGAGCCAGAGCCGTTCCCGCACGGCGTCGATCAGCACGCATTTGCCGGTGATAACCGCCTGCAACACCTGTTGCCGCAAGGTTTCATACGGCGCCGTGAACGGCAGTTCTTGAATATACTGGTTGCCTGAAGCTGCCGGTCCTTCGGCGAACGTGTTCTGCTGAACGGAGCTTACGATGAACTCGTCAATGGTCCGCTTGTCGACCAGCGAATCCAGATAGATGCATTGCACGATGCGGTCCCCGTCCGGGATCAGGGAACGGCAGACCAGATCCGGGGGAGACCCGAGCATCGTCTGGATGTCGCCGGCCAGATCGGAACCGATCGAACGGCCTTTTGTTCTTCTTCCCATCGCCGGACCTCCGGATGACATTGTTCCGTGCACGCGGCGGGGCCGTCTCCCTTGGAGAAGGCGTCAACCGCTTTCTTGACTGTCAGGACGAGGTAATCTATAATCTTCACCGTGCGCGAAAACTTCATACGGAAGATTTGGGAGGAGCCTGTCACCGACGGGCTTCTCTTTGTATTAGGATAAATTATGGAAGGAGAGGAACGATTTGGATTTTATATTGGAGGCCATGCTGCAGCTTGCCATCATCGTGGCGGCAGCAAAGCTTGCGGGGGAGCTGGCGATTCGTCTGGGCCAGCCTTCCGTGCTGGGCAAGCTGCTGGCGGGTGTCCTCGTCGGGCCGGCCGTGCTTGGATGGGTGGAGTCGTCCCATTGGGTCGAGGTATTCGCTGAAATCGGCGTGCTGCTGCTCATGTTTCTGGCCGGCATGGAGACCGACCTGAAGATGTTGAACGAGAACCGCACGTCCTCGCTGGCGGTGGCGACGGGTGGAATCCTGTTTCCGCTGCTGGGGGGGTACGCCGTCGGGTTGTCGTTCGGACTCGATTCCGCACATGCCATTTTCCTCGGGCTGCTGCTGTCGGCGACATCCGTCAGCATTTCGGTCCAGACGTTCCGCGAGCTGGGGAAACTGGGCGGCAGGGAAGCGACGACGGTGCTGGGCGCCGCCATTGCGGACGACATCCTGGTCGTCATCGGACTGGCCGTGGTCCTCGGCCTGCTGGCGTCCGGCGGGGTCAGCCTCGCAACGGTGATCGGCCTGATGGCCGCGTTCACCGTCGTGGTCGTCCTGATGGTATGGAAAGGCATTCCGTTCCTGCTCCGGCAATCGGCCCGTCTGTCGGTTACCGAGCCGGTGCTGAGCGCGGCCATCGTCATCGTGCTGCTGATGGCCTTCGCCGCGGAATATTCGGGGATGGCCGGCATCATCGGCTCGTTCGCCGCCGGACTGGCCGTGTCCCGCACCGAGTTCAAGGAGAAGGTGGAGCGGGGGGTCGAGCGGATCGCCTACCCGGTGTTCGTTCCGGTCTTCTTCGTCAGCATCGGACTGCATGTCTCGTTCGAAGGTCTGGCCGAACAATGGCTGGAGCTCATCGTCCTGTCCGTCCTCGCCGTGCTGACGAAGCTGATCGGCGCCGGGCTGGGCGCCCGCCTCACCGGTTTCAACCGGAAGTCCTCCCTGATTATCGGTTCGGGCATGGTGTCGCGCGGGGAAGTGGCGCTGATCATCGCGTCGCTCGGACTCGGGAACGGGCTGGTGCCGCTTGACCTCTATACGACGGTCATTCTGGTCGTCGTCTTCACGACGCTGGCCGCGCCGCCCATGCTGAAATGGACGCTCCGGGAACCGAAGGGCGCGGTCGAGCGGACCTGAACCTTACGGTTCGCCGAGCCCGTGCGCAGCGCGGATGCAAGGATGACGAAAAGCCGGCTCGTTGGCCGGCTTTTTTTTGGTATCAGCGGTGCGTTACGACCCGGACGGCATCCAGATCCGGTAATTTCCGGTCAGCGCCAGCATTGCGAAGAAATAGAGGCAGTTGTCGTAATAGCGCCGATTGCCGGTGCGGACGGGCGTCCGCCAGAACAGCTCGACCGCCCGGCGGGCGTGCGGGCCGTCCGCCGCCAGCGACGCCATCGCGTTCGTCGCGATCAGGCCGGTCGGATGAAGGGCCGGCTCGTCGAACGGCTCGCCCGCGATGGTGTACCGGCGCAGATCGGCCGGATCTTTGTCCGCGAAGAACGCCTGGATCAGGTTCGCTTCCTTCACGTTCCACGGGTCGGCGCGGAACCATTCCCAGTCGAGTCCGATATTCGCCGCCACGCGGTACGAATCGCTGAAGAAATGGCCGAAACCGCGCACATGGTTCGGCGTTCCGTCATAGAACGCATACTCGGGCGCCAGGCCGGTGACGGGATGGCAGGCGGTCTTCAGGAATGCCCGGCTCGCCTGCGCCGCTTCCCGCCAGAACGCCCGGTCTTCGGGATAAGCCCACAGGGCGAACAGTTCGTAGAAGTGGGGCAGATGGTAAGACGGGTCGGTGAACTCGCAGTTCGGGATGAATTTGATCAGCTTGTTGTCCGGGTTCCACATCGGCCGGCCGACGCCGTCCTCGCCTTTGTGCAGGCAGGTGCGGAGCAGATCCCGGGCCTGGCGACCGTAATCGAAGATGCCTTCGCCGTCGCCCCAGCGGTGCGAAGCGAAGAACAGCGCGAGCGCGAAATATTCTTCGCCGTCCGGAGCGGGGCCGTTCGAGTTGCGCGAACCGTCCGGCAGGCAGGACCAGGCGAAATACCCCGCATGCTCGCCTTCCGTCATGTACATGCAGGTCATCGCCCAGCGCCAGATCCGGTCGAAAATATCTTTGCGGTCCATCTGCACGGCCATCATCATGCCGTACGACATGCCTTCCGTGCGGACGTCGAGATTGCCGGTATCGAGCAGGTAGCCCATATCCGGACCGGCTTCATAATAAATGCGCGTCTCGGCATGATCGCCGTTCTCGCCGAACAGCTGATCCCATGTGTCCTGCAGCCGCCCCGCGGCTTCCTGTTCCGATGCAAGTCCGTACTCTGCTATGACGTTGCGGTATTGTCCGGTATGAAACGCCCCTTGCTTTGCTTCCGTCATTTCGGCATGCTCCTCCAGTGGAATTCAAATGTGTCATGTTCAAGTGCGTCAAGACTTCGCCGCTTCGATGGCGGCCCAGAACGCCGGCTTGGCCTGCAGCTGCCTGTCGAACAGGAGCGGCGCGTCCGTCCGGCCCTGAACGGGGAAATCGTGCAGCCACGTGTGGCTGTCCGCGATCCCCCAGAAGACGACGGCGCTCACGAGGTCCCGGTTGTCCCTGAACGCTTCGAAAAATTCGCGGTACCGGTCGGCCTGCTTCTGAATCACGGCCTCGGGAATGTCGTCGCCGTAATCGCTGCGGTTGTTGTACGCGTAAATGCTCATGTCCATCTCGGTGACGATGTTGTCGAGGCCGAGCCCGGCGAACTTCCGCATCGACTCGATCAGCGAATCGGCGGACGGCCAGTCGACATTGACGTGCGTCTGATGGCCGACCCCGTCGATCGGCACGCCGCGGTCCAGCAGCTCCTTCACCAGCTCGTAGAGCCGGTCGCGCTTCGCCGGTTCGTTCGTGTTGTAGTCGTTGATGTACAGTTTCGCATCCGGACCGGCCGCTTCGCGCGCGGCGCGGAACGCCGTCTCGATGTAGTCGATTCCCGCGATCTGGTACCATTCGCTGTTGCGGAGGCCGCCCGGGTCCGACGGCTCGACCACTTCGTTCACGACATCCCACGATTTGATGTCGTCCTTGAAATGTTCGACGACGACGCGGATATGGTTCTCAAGCCGCTCGAGCAAGAGTTTCTTGTTCTCCTCCCGCTTCGCGGGATCGGTCTCGTCCGTCATCCGTTTGCCTTCCCGGTCATGGAAGAACCAGGCGGGCGTCTGCTGATGCCAGACGAGCGTGTGGAACCGCAGCTGCATGCCGTTCTCCCTGGCGAACTCGACGATCCGGTCGGCCTGCTCGAAGCGGAACTGGCCTTCCGTCGGCTGCAGCAGCATCGGCTTCATGACGTTTTCGGCCACGAGCATGTTCACGTGTTTCTTCAGCAGTTCGGCCATGGGACCTTCCGTCTGTTCCGGCGTGATGGCCGCGCCGATCGGGAAATCGTCGGCATACGCTTCGGCCAGCGACGGAATATCGGTCTGGACGGCCGGTTCCGTCGGTTCAACCTTAGCTGCGGCCTCTTCTTCCTCGGCCGCCGCATCGCTCTCCGCATCGGCGTTCTCCCGCGTCTGTCCGCCGCTGCCCGCCTCTTCCTCCATAACCGGGCCGCTTGCCGCAGCATCCGGCTCTCCGGCATTGCGCGCCGAGCAGCCGAGCGCCAGCAGCAGCAATACGGCCGCGAGGAGCGCCGCGCCGCTGCGCGCGGCTTTCGGTCTGCCGCCTTGCCTCATCTTACCGCCCCTCCGGATCACTGACATCATGCCTGTGAAACAGAAATTAGGAGTTGGAAATCTGTTGAATGAAATGTACAATGATTTTCCCGGGATGTAAATTGAGTCTTAAATTTTTGCTATGAAAACTATATTTTTTCAAGTTCCGTCCACCCGTTCATTTCTGTAAACTGAAAAGAAAACGGCATGGGCGAAACTTTTGTGGATGTAAGCGGTTACAGATTGTGAGGGAATCTACTTTTTAACCAGGCGGATAGTTGTATCCGGCGAAATCGACGTTCTGCCGAACACCGGGGAAGAGCGCGCATGCGAAGTTGCGCAAACGAGCAAATGCAACGATGCGAAAGGAGCAACGGTCATGCACAAAGTATTGCTCGTCGATGACGAAGTCTTCGCGCGCACGGGACTTCGCGGCTTGATACCATGGAACTCTCTTGGATTCGAGATCGTGGCGGAAGCGGAGAACGGCGAAGAAGCGCTCCAGATGATCAGGGACGAGCAGCCGGACCTCGTCGTGACCGACATCCGCATGCCGGTGCTGGACGGTCTGGAGCTGATCCGGACGGTCAAGGAGCAGGAGATCGGAAATCCGAAATTCATCATCATCAGCGGATACAATGACTTCAAGTATGCCCAGCAGGCGGTCCGCTTCGGCGTGGAGGATTTCATCCTGAAGCCGATCGACGAGGCGGAGCTGGAGGACACGCTGAAGCGTGTTGCTGAATCGTTAAAGCGGGATCAGCTGCTGGAAGCGGGACATCCGGCCTTGCATCTGTCGCTGCTCGAGAGCCTGCTGACGGGAAGGCTGGATAAGCCGTACATCCCCGGCGCGGCGGCCGCCCTCGGCCTTCCCGCCGGCCGTGAGCTCTGCTACATCATTGCGGAAGTGAACGATGTCGGTGCGGAACCGGACACGGAATCCGCCGACGCGGGCCATTGGAAGGCGGAGTTGATCCGGGCGGCGGCCGCATTGACGGGCGGCCGGGAACCGCTGCTGCACGAGCACGGCGAGTGGACCGCGGGCCTGCTGCTGCCGCTCGGCGAGAGCCTGCAATCGTGGGAAGCGGCGGCGGAGAAGCTGCGGCAGGCCGTCCGGCTGCGCGGCGGCGTCCTGCGCCTGTATGTGGGCAAGCCGGCCGGGACGCCGGAACAGATCCATCGCTCGTACCGGTCCGCCAAGCAGACGATGGATTACAAATATGCGCTTGACGGGCAGGCCGTATTGTCCGGCAAGGATACGGAAGGCCTGGCGCTCGTCCGGACGGAGCTGCCGTCCGATCTGTTCGACCGGCTGCTTCACGCGATGGAAGAGCGCGATGCCAACGCGGCGGAAGCGGTGCTCGACGAAATCTTCGACACGTTCCGCTCGTCACGGTTCGCTCCGGACGCGGTCGCGGCGTCGATTGCGCGGCTGATCCGGGCCGTCAACCGGACGGTGCAGGCGATGGACGGCGACGAACAGGCGCTGGCCGGCTGCACGGCGCTCGCCGGATGGCAGGAAAAGCCGATGACGCTGCAGGGGCTCAAGCGGCTTGCGGCAGCGTTCGTCGAAGAAGCGTCGGATTACATGGCGGAGCTTCGCAAAGAAAAGGCGAAAGGCTCGATCCACAAAATCAAACAGCACATCGAGCGCCATTTCCGCGAGAACATCAGCCTGAAGGTCATCGCGCAGCAATACTACATGAACCCGGTCTACCTGGGGCAGCTGTTCAAGAAAACGTACGGCGTCTATTTCAACGATTTTCTGCTGGATCTGCGCATCCAGGAAGCGAAGCGGCTGCTCCGCCAGACGGATATGCGCATCTACGAGATCGCGGCGGAAGTCGGCTTCAGCAATCCCGAGTATTTCGCGGCGCAGTTCGAGAAAGTCGTGAGCATGACGCCGAAGGAATACCGCACCGCCCTGACGTCGAAAACATGAAGAAGCACCGGAACAAAAAAACATATTGGAAAATTACAAATGTTCTATTGTTCTTCTATGGCGGTTCACGGTGCTTCATTCCTATAATGAAAGGGAAACGGAACGCTTCGGCGTTCTGTTTTTACGATATACGAGTTTAAATTTTTTCAGGCGTCCATCCCTTCGCTGCGATGGAAGAAGGCGGGTAGCCTTTGACCGCTTTGAACACGTTGCTGAAGTACGCGACGTCCTTGAAGCCGCATCGTTCGGCCACTTCGCTGACGGTGAAGCCGCCGGCGGCGAGCATCGCTTCGGCGTTGTTGACGCGGATCGTGTTCAGGAACGCGCGGAAAGAAACGCCGGTCTGCTGTTTGAACAGCCGGCCGAGATAGACCGGGTGCAGGCCCGCGAGCTCCGCCAGCCGGCCGATGTCGAGATCTTCGGCGTAGTTTTCGGCGAGGTAGGCCTTCATCCGCTCGATGCGCGGATCGGGGGCCAGATCTTCCGTCCGGTGCAGCGCCGTGACGAGCAGCCGGTGGAGGATCAGAAGAAACTGGCCGCGCGCCTGCATTTTGTATCCGGGCTGCTTGCTCATCCAGATCTGGTTGAACGCCTTGATCTGCTCCAGCAGCGGTCCCGTAAGCCGGAACTTCGTGATGGTCGCAAGCGGCAGCCGGGTCTCGTTGTTCGGGGGCAGCCACAGGAAATTGAACGCGTAGGAATGCATCGGCGAGTCGGCATAGGTATGCGCTTCACGAATCGACCCCGGCGGAATGTAGATCAGGTTGCCGGCTTCGGCGGTATGTTTTACGCCGTTGACGTAGTAGTCGGCCTTGCCGCCGACGACGAAGGTCAGGTCATGGAAATCGATCGGTCTCCGGATGATTTTCCAGTCGGGGTAACAGCGCCGGTCGACAAAGAGCACCACTTCGGGCACCAGATGATCGTATTCGGACAATGCCATGGGCACTGAGCCTCCTTCGTTCGGCTTGCTGACGCGTTCATGTGCGGAATACGGATCGCAGCAAAGGTTCCTGCAACTATCCTATCACGGGTCATCACTTAGCGTACATAAGGAGGATTCATTCATGTCCGTCGCGAACGCCACTTCCGACACCGGTTACGATGCCTGGCTCCGGTACGACCGATTGCCGGCGGGGCAGGCCGGGGCGCTGATCGGCTGGTGCAGCCGGATCGTGATGCCGGAGCGGGAAGGCATGCTCGGCACCGTTCGGCGCGAATTGACGGCGGCGCTGGCGTCGCTGCTCGGCATCGAGCCGGTCGTCACGGATACGCTCGACGCGGATGCGGATGCAGCGGACACGCCCGGCGCGGGGCGGGCGCTGGTCGTCGCGACGGCGGAACGCGCCGCCGGCCTCGGGCTGCTTGCCGGAGAAGAAGCCGGGGCATTGCATGCGGATGGTTTCGTTATCCGAACCGTCCGCCGGGGAGACGTCCGGGCGGTGCTGCTGGCGGGCGGCACGGCGCGCGGGCTGCTGTACGGCGCATTCCATTTTCTCCGGCTCGCGTCCATCGGCAGCCTGAACGATCGCGCTCTCGAGCAACTGGATATCGCGGATCGCCCGCGCAATCCGCTGCGCATGATCAATCATTGGGACAATATGGATGGCAGCATCGAGCGGGGTTACGCGGGGAAATCCATTTTCTTCCGTGATGGAAAATTTATTGCGGACAAGACGCGCATCCGCGATTATGCCCGGCTGCTCGCATCGATCGGCATCAACGCGCTGACGATCAACAACGTCAACGTGCATGAAACGGAAACGAAGCTGATCACGGACGAACTGCTGCCCGATGTCGCGGCGACGGCCGACATTTTCCGCGAATACGGCATCCGGCTCATGCTCAGCATCAACTTCGCCGCTCCGATCCAGGCTGGCGGCCTGCCGACGGCGGATCCGCTCGATCCGGCGGTGCGCGCGTGGTGGCGCGAGCGCGCGGCGGCCATCTTCCGCCGGATTCCGGACTTCGGCGGCTTCCTCGTGAAGGCCGATTCCGAATTTCGGCCGGGGCCGTTCACCTACGGCCGGGACCACGCGGACGGCGCGAACATGCTGGCCGAGGCGCTGGAACCGTTCGGCGGCATCGTCATCTGGCGCTGTTTCGTCTACAACTGCCTGCAGGACTGGCGCGACCGGACGACGGACCGGGCGAAGGCGGCGTATGACCATTTCGTGCCGCTCGACGGCCGCTTCAAGGACAATGTGCTGCTGCAGATTAAGAACGGGCCGATGGATTTCCAGGTGCGCGAGCCCGTGTCGCCGCTGTTCGGGGGCCTCACGCGGACGAACCAGATGCTCGAGCTGCAGATTACGCAGGAGTACACGGGCCAGCAGCGCCACCTCTGCTACCTGGTGCCGCAATGGAAGGAAGTGCTCGATTTCGACACTTATGCCTGCGGCGAAGGGACGACCGTGGCGCGCATCGCAAGCGGCAGCGCGTTCGGTCGCGAGACGGGCGGCATCGCGGGCGTCTCCAACATCGGCGACGATCCGAACTGGACCGGCCATCTGCTGGCGCAGGCGAATCTGTACGGATTCGGCCGGCTGGCGTGGAATCCGGAGCTGTCCGCAGAAGACATCACCGATGAATGGGTGCGGCTGACGTTCGGCGGCGATCCCGAGACGGTCCGCACGATTGCGGAGATGCTGCTGGACTCCTGGCGCATTTACGAGAACTATACGGCGCCGCTCGGCGTCGGCTGGATGGTCAATCCCGGACACCACTACGGTCCGAACGTCGACGGATACGAATATTCGAAGTGGGGGACGTACCACTTCGCCGACTGCCGCGGCATCGGCGTCGACCGGACGGTGAAGACGGGGACGGGCTTTACGGCCCAGTACCACAAGCCGCACTCCGAGATCTATGAATCGCTTGAGCAGTGCCCGGATGAACTGCTGCTGTTCTTCCACCATGTGCCGTACACGCACCGGCTGCATTCCGGCAAGACGGTGATCCAGCATATCTACGACACGCATTTCGAGGGCGCCGAGCAGGCCCGCGGGCTGGTGGAGCGGTGGTCCGGCCTGAAGGGCCGGATCGATGCCGGCCGGTTCCTGCAAGTGTTGAGACGGCTTGAGGAGCAGGCGGAACACGCGAAGGAATGGCGCGACGTCATCAACACCTATTTCTGGCGGAAATCCGGCATACCGGATGCGCGCGGGCGCAAGATCTATTGAAGGGCGCCGCGCGCATGTTCGCCGATTGTCCATACGCCGCCCCAAGGAGGATGAGAACATGTCGGCCAACCGTCCCGTCCGCGTCGCGTTGATCGGCTGCGGCGCGATCGCTCCGGCGCATGTCGAAGCTTGTGCATCATTTCCCGGGCAATGGGAGATTGTCGCCTTGTGCGACATTGTGCCGGAAAAAGCCGAAGCGCTCAAAGCCCGCTTCGGGCTCGAGCAGGCTGTCGTGGCAGATCATGCGGAGAAATTGCTCGATCTCGACTTCGATCTCGCGTCCGTCTGCACGCCGCCCTACACGCATGCGGAACTCGCCATTCTGTTCCTGCGCGCGGGACGGCACGTCATCGTCGAGAAGCCGATGGCGGCTTCGCTGGAGGAATGCGACCGGATGCTGGCCGCCGTGGCGGACAGCGGCAAGGTGTTGTCGGTCATTGCCCAGAACCGGTTCCGCACGCCGCTCATGAAGCTGAAGCGGATGCTGGATTCCGGGCTCGCCGGCAAACTGCTGCATGTGCAGGTCGATTCCCATTGGTGGCGGGGCTACAGCTACTACGATCTCTGGTGGCGCGGCACATGGGAGAAGGAGGGCGGCGGCTGCACGATCAATCACGCCGTTCATCATATCGACGCGATGCTCTGGATGGCCGGCATGCCCGTGGAAGTGCAGGCGTACCTTGCGAACACGGCGCATGACAACGCGGAAGTGGAGGATCTGTCCGTCGCGATTTTCCGCTATGCGGACGGGGCGCTCGGCCAGCTCACCAGCTCCGTCGTCCATCACGGCGAGGAACAGCAGCTTGTCTTCCAATGCAGCGGCGCACGCATCTCGGCGCCCTGGCGGCCGAAGGCCGGCATCGCGAAGCCGAACGGCTTCCCGGAGCCGAATCCGGAGCTGGAACGGAAGCTTCAGGAAGCTTATGACGCCATTCCGGATCTTGAGCACGAAGGCCACGCCGGACAATACGCCGATGTGCTGAACGCGATCCGGACCGGCGGGAAGCCGCTGATCGGCGGCGAGGACGGACGGCGGACGCTCGAGTTCATCACCGCCGTCTACAAAGCGGGCGCGACGGGTCAGGCGGTCCGGCTGCCGCTTGCGCCGGACGATCCGTTCTACACCCGCGAAGGAATTCTGGCCCGGGCGGTGAAGTTTTACGAGAAGAAACGCTCGGTCGAAGGTTTTGCGCCATCCGGCGACATTACGACCGGCAGCGATTACCGATAACGGCGCCGCGGCATGCCGAAGAACAACGGTATGCCGCGGCAGTGTACCGCATGAAGGTTGAGCGCATGGGGAACCCGGCCGCATGCGACGCCCGGCAGTCCGGGTTGCGGATGCGGCTGTGAAATCCTATCAAACAACAATCAGCGAGGTGAACCGGGCATGGCCGAACTTAAACTGTGGGAAGTTTTCAAGGACGACTTCGACATCGGCGCGGCGGTGAACGTCCGGACGGTGGACAGCGCGGCGGAACTGCTCAGGGCGCAGTACAACAGCATCACGGCGGAGAACGAGATGAAGCCCATTAATACGCAGCCGTCTGAAGGCGTTTTCACCTTCGAGCAGGCGGACAAGATTGCCGATTTCGCCGCGAAGCACGGCAAGAAGCTGCGCGGACACACGCTCGTCTGGCACAACCAGACGCCGGACTGGTTCTTCGAAGCGCCCGGCGGCGGTCCCGCCGACAAGGAGACGCTGCTCCGGCGCATGCGCGACCACATCCATGCGGTGGCGGGCCGGTACAAAGGGCGGACCTACTGTTGGGATGTCGTGAACGAAGCGGTCGCCGACGAAGGCGAACAGTGGCTGCGGGCGTCGAAATGGCACGACATGGTCGGGCCGGAATTCATCGTCCGCGCGTTCGAGTACGCGCACGAGGCCGATCCCGACGCGCTGCTGTTCTACAACGACTACAACGAATGCAATCCCGCGAAGCGCGACAAGATCATCCGCCTCGTGAAATGGCTCAAAGAGCAGGGCGCGCCGATCCACGGCATCGGCATGCAGGGGCACTACAATCTGGCGTCGCCGTCCATCGCCGAGGTGCGCGAGGCGATCGAGAAGTACGCCGAGCTCGGCCTGGTCATTCATGTGACGGAACTGGACATGTCCGTCTACGCCTGGGATGACCGGCGAACCGATCTGCTCGAGCCGACGGCGGAAATGGTGGAGCGGCAGGCGGAGCTGTACGAGCAGCTGTTCTCGCTTTACCGCGAATACCGGGACGTCATCCGCAGCGTCACGTTCTGGGGCGCGGCGGACGATTATACGTGGCTCAGCTATTTCCCGGTGCGCGGGCGGCGCAACTGGCCGCTGCTGTTCGACGCGCAGCACCGGCCGAAGGAGGCGTTCCGGCGCGTCGTGCGGACGGCGGGCGCTGAAGCTTGAGCCGGCGGAAACCGGCAATCGCAGCCGGTCTGTTCCGGAGAAACGGACGGACCGGCTGTTCCCGTTCCGCGGGCTCAGATTCGTGAGCACCGCCGCGTTACGCCCGGACGGTTGTTTTTGCCCTTCCGGAGCGGAATTCGCCGGGCGTGAGGCCGATGTACTTCTTGAACTGCCGCATGAAGTGGACGTCGTTCTCGTATCCGCACTGTGCGGCGATGTCGCGGATGCTGTCGGACGTGTTTTTCAGCCGGTACATCGCGTATTCGAGCCGGTTGTGGATGATGTCGTTCATGACGGAGATGCCGAACAGTTCTTTGTACAGCTTCTGGAAATAGGACCGGCTCATGTTGACGCGGGCCGCCAGATCGCCGATCGTCCAGGCGACGGACGGGTTGCTGTATATGTCGTTGCGCAGCGACACGAGCAGATCGTAATATTTGCTGACCGGCTTGTTCGGCTCGATCCGGTTGCGGATGTCGCTGAGCTTCATGAGGAGGCAGCGGACGGTCGCGTCGATGATCTCGTCCCGGTACAGCCCGTTCTGGACCAGCGCTTCCTGGATTTCGCTCACTTTCCGCGACACATATACCGGTTCATGCACCTTCATCGGCGTGTCCAGCGGCAGATTCAGTTTCCGGCAGAACGTCTCGACATCCTCGCCGTCAAAATGGAACCAGTCGTGCACCATCGGCTGTTCGATGTCATGGTAGTATTGCCGGCTTCCTTTGCGGTAAATGATGCAGGTGTTCTTGTCCGTCAGGAAGCGCTCTCCCTGCGCTTCGACGCACATGCGGCTGCGGAAGAACAGGAACAGATAATCGCCCGAGCCGTGCGGCCGGTCGATGACGATGCCTTCCGGATGGACGACGTTGTAGCCGCACCGGTTCATCTGGAACATCGCGCCACCGCCTTGAAGACGAAAGATCAGTTATTGATTATGATAGATCATTTCACCAAGGCGATCAAACCTTTACAATAATTAGTGAAGACAAGAGTCGCGGGGATTCGAATATGAGAGTTGCACGGCCCGCGGAAGATAATCTTTCAGCAAAATGAAGGAGCGATGAACGTGGCAAGCCGGGTAGTCGTAAACGCCGACAGGGTGAAGGGCACGATCAACCGCAACATTTACGGCCATTTCTCGGAACATCTCGGGCGATGCATCTACGAAGGGCTGTGGGTCGGAGAAGATTCGCCGATTCCGAATACGAACGGGATCCGAAACGACGTGCTCGAGGCGCTGAAGCAGATGAAAATTCCGGTCCTCCGCTGGCCGGGCGGCTGCTTCGCGGACGAATACCATTGGAAAGACGGCGTCGGCCCGCGGGAGAAGCGGAAGCGGATGGTGAACACGCACTGGGGCGGCGTCATCGAGAACAACCATTTCGGCACACACGAATTCATGATGCTGTGCGAGCTGCTCGGCTGCGAACCGTACATCAGCGGCAACGTGGGCAGCGGCACCGTGCAGGAGATGTCCGAATGGGTCGAGTACATTACGTTCGACGGCGAATCGCCGATGGCGAACTGGCGCAGGGAGAACGGACGGGAGAAGCCGTGGCGCATCAAGTACTGGGGCGTCGGCAACGAGAACTGGGGCTGCGGCGGCAACATGCGCGCGGAATATTACGCCGATCTGTACCGCCAGTTCCAGACGTATCTGCGCAACTACGGCGACAACAAGCTGCACAAGATTGCGTGCGGCGCGAACACGGCCGACTACCATTGGACGGAAGTGCTGATGAAGCAGGCCGCGCCGTTCATGCACGGGCTGTCGCTGCACTATTACACCGTTCCGGGCCCCTGGGAGAAGAAAGGACCCGCGACCGGCTTCACGACGGACGAATGGTGGGTCACGCTGAAGAAGGCGCTGTTCATGGACGAGCTCGTCACGAAGCATTCGGCCATCATGGACGTCTACGATCCGGACAAGCGGATCGATCTGATCGTGGACGAATGGGGCACGTGGTATGACGTCGAACCGGGCACGAATCCGGGCTTCCTGTATCAGCAGAACTCGATCCGCGACGCGCTTGTCGCGGGCGCGACGCTGCACATTTTCCACCGCCATTGCGACCGCGTCCGGATGGCGAACATCGCCCAGCTCGTCAACGTGCTGCAATCCGTCATCCTGACGGAGGGCGAGCGGATGCTGCTGACGCCGACCTACCATGTGTTCAACATGTTCAAGGTGCATCAGGATGCGGAACTGCTCGATACATGGGAGTCTGTGGAGCGCACGGGTCCGGAAGGCGAGCTGCCGAAGGTATCGGTCTCCGCTTCCCGCGCGGCGGACGGCAAGATCCACATCAGTCTGTGCAATCTGGACTTCGAGACCGGAGCAAGCGTGGACATCGAGCTGCGCGGCCTGAACGGCGGCGTGAGCGCAACCGGCACGACGCTGACGTCGGACCGCATCGACGGGCACAACACGTTCGACGAGCCCGAGCGGGTGAAACCGGTGCCGTTCAACGGCTTCAAGCTTGAGGGCGGGCGTCTCGATGTGACGCTGCCGCCGATGTCCGTTACGGTGCTCGAGCTGACTGCAGGTTGAGCGCGGATGACGGAGCGCTCTGGCAACGCCGAAGCGGCTGGTGGGGGAGTGCGCGATGACGAAGAGACGCATTGAAGATGCCCGGGACGGCCGCGGGGTGGACGCAGGATGACGGCGGAACGCCCGTGCAGAGGCTGCCGGTCGGATGCGCACGTGTCGGAGGAGCGCATCCGGGCGATGCTCGCCGCGCCGATGTTCGCGCCGGAAAGCGGGTTGTGCGTGCCGGACGATGTCTATGAGATGCGGCTGGGCCTCTGCCGGTCCTGCCCGAAGCTGATTGACGGCCACACCTGCGCGGTCTGCGGCTGTATCATCCCGATCGTCGCGAAGCTGAAAGACCGCGGCTGCCCCGCGCCCGGCGCGCCGCGCTGGACGCGGTACACGGATGCGGGAGCTTGAGCGGGGTGTAACGCGGGCGGCGCGGGTCGACGCGGTGCGGAGCGGACGATGGTGCGCGCCGGCGGGATTCCCGGACCTGAGCGGCGGTTTGGCCGCGGAACATTGAAGGCGGAGCTGCACTTGATGCAGCTCCGCCTGATTTTTTCTATCGCGGGCGGTGCGGGGATAACGTCACGAGGGAAGCTGTCTATTCACTGTGGAAAAACAAGGCTCCATCCCCTACTGAAACTTGCAATTCTCGTCCACAAGCCGTTGTGGGTCGGATTGGGGGGATATCCGCCATCATCATGGGTCTTACC
>Ga0310840_100340_pt1 | contig 39799 bp, 39 predicted proteins | sample SM_ome_8_FD_201304 | JGI IMG/M metagenome (GOLD analysis project Ga0310840, IMG submission 201304) | Sorghum-adapted microbial communities enriched on stacked mutant (SM) sorghum from Joint BioEnergy Institute, Emeryville, California... ...
GTCCCTTCCATTCAAGATCTTGGTCGATCCCAAAATGATCGGACGGTGGCCGCCTCACGTCACGCAGGCACACCGAACACAGCCAAGAACCCAACCCCCAGCCCAGCCCGGAACGTTAAATCCCCAGGCCCCGCCGACACCGCGATATGCCGGTAAACGGTGTCGATCACGGTGTCCGGCTGTGGATGACGCGGACGGCACCGACCTAACGACGCGCGACCAGGCCTTGGGTGGAACGCGACTAGCCCTCCGGGTAGAAAACGCGACTATCGCTCCGGGTAGAAGAGGAAACAGCGTGCAGCCGGTCGTGGTCGCGGGCACGTGCCACGACCCGGCCGGGGCGTGGAGGAACGTGCCTGCCGGGTAGTCTCGCGCGCCGTCGTTGAACGCGCCGGCGAGCACGTAGACCTCCTCCGGGCCGGGCTCGTGGACGTCACGGCGCGGCCACGATGTGCCTGGGTCCATCTCCAGCACGTTGGCGTGCGCGCCGTTCGGTCCCTTCCACAGGTGACGGAGCCGGATCCCAGGGAATATCTCGCGAACCGGGCACTCATCGACGGAGACAGAGGTGTAGCCCTTCTGCTCAAGGATCTCCGGATGCATGCCTCCCGACGGTGCCGTACGTGATCCGCGCGGGCCAGTGTCAACAAGCCCCGGGGCGTGGCTGCTCACCCGTCGGATCGCTGAGGCGCGCACGCTGCGGGCTGGCCCTTCCTTCGGCCGCGGGGCGCGCTCACACTCCGTGCTGCTCACACACGGTGCTGCGCCGTCCGCATTAGCGGGTGGTGCTGGTGCCCACCTTCGGCCAGCCGGGGGCGTGCCGCTGCCACGGGTTGGCCAGCTCGAGTTGGCCGGCGAGGGCGAGCAGCAGCAACTCCGATCCGGGCGGGCCGACGAGCTGCACGGCGGCCGGCAGGCCGTCCGGGCGCACGCCGACGGGCACGGCCATCGCCGGGAAGCCGGCGATGTTCCAGGGCGCGGTGTACGGGGCGTACCGGATGTTGGCCAGGATGTTGGTCCACCAGGGCCGGGCGGACCAGCGGTCGGCCGCCGGCGGCGCCGTGGCGAGTGCCGGGGTGAGCAGCACGTCGTACGGCCCGTCCGTGAAGAACCCTTCGCTGCGGCGGCGGAACGCCGCCCGGTCGGCCTCGCGCACCAGGCCGCGCCGCCACACCCACTCGCCGAGCGCGATGTGCCGGCGGGTGCGCGGCTGGAGCGTGGTCACGTCGAGGCCCTGCGCCTGCGCGGAGTGGTACGCGCCGGCGAACCAGGTGGCCAGCGCCCGCACCCCGAGGGACAACGGGTAGAGCGGGTTCGCCGTGACCACGTCGTGTCCGGCCGCGGCGATCAGTCGGGCGGCCGCCGCGACCGCCTCCCGGTTGGCCGCGTCGGGACGCACACCGACGACCGGCGAGCGCAGCGACACCGCCACCCGCAGGCGCTGCGGCTCCCTGAGCGCCTCGGGGGTACGCCCGGCGAGCACCGCGAACCCGATGGCGGCGTCGGCGACCGTGGTCGCGAGGATGCCGTGCTCGGTCAGCCCGAACCAGTCCTGACCCTCCGGAGGAGGCGGCACGGCCCCGCGCCCCGGTTTGATGCCGACGAGCCCGCAACAGGCCGCGGGGATGCGCACAGAGCCCAGCCCGTCGTTGCCGTGCGCGATCGGCACGAGGCCGGCGGCGACGGCGGCGGCGGCGCCACCGCTGGACCCACCGGCCGTACAGTCGGTGTTCCACGGGTTGCGGGTCACCGCGGTCTCGTCGTCGGTCGTCGCCCACAGGCCGAGTTCCGGCATGCGGCTCACGCCGACGACCACGGCCCCCGCGCCGCGCAGCCGGCGTACCACCTCGTGGTCGGCGTCGGTGATCGGCTCACGGGCGGCGGCCGAGCCGTGCCAGGTCGGCATCCCGGCGACCGCGGTGTTCTCCTTGACCGCGACGGGCACCCCGGCCAGCGCCAGGTTGCGCAGGTCCGGCAGCTCGTCGACCTGCTCCGCCTCGACGATCGCCGCGCCGGCGCGTACCTCCCGGAACGCGTTGACCAGGTGGTCCGCCGCCTCGATGTGCTCGAGGTGGTCGGCGACCACCTGGGTGGCGGACGTATCACCCCGGCGCACGGCTCGGGCGATCTGCTTCGCGGTCGCGCCCACCCAGGTGGACGGTGTGTCGGACATTGGGCCACCTCCCCAGCGGCTCGCGCCCCTCGTGGTCGGGAACGAGTCAGCCGAGCGCCTGGTCCAGGTCGGCGAGAAGGTCGTCGACTGTCTCGATGCCGACAGACAGTCGCACGAGATCGGCCGGGACTTCAAGCGGGGAGCCCGCCGCGCTCGCGTGTGTCATCCGCCCCGGGTGCTCGATCAGGGATTCCACGCCGCCCAGCGACTCGCCGAGCACGAACAGCTTGGCCCGGTTGCAGATCTCCACCGCGTGCTGCTCGCCGCCCGCGGCCCGGAAGCTCACCATGCCGCCGAAGCGGCGCATCTGCTTGGCGGCGACCTCGTGGCCGGGGTGGTCGGGCAGGCCGGGGTAGAGCACGGCTGCGACACGCGGGTGTCCGGCCAGGAACTCGGCGATGCGCTCCGCGTTGTCGCAGTGCCGCTCCATGCGCACCGCGAGCGTCTTGACGCCACGCAGGGTGAGCCACGCGTCGAACGGCCCGTTCACCGCGCCCATGGCGTTCTGGTGGAAGGCGATCTGCTGGGCGAGCCCTTCGTCGGTCACCACCAGCGCGCCGCCGACCACGTCGGAGTGCCCGCCGATGTACTTGGTGGTCGAGTGGACCACCACGTCCGCGCCGAGGGAGAGCGGCTGCTGCAGGTACGGCGAGGCGAAGGTGTTGTCGACGACGAGCAGCGCACCCCGCTCGTGGGCGAGCGTGGCGAGTGCCGCGATGTCCGCGATCCCGAGCAGCGGGTTGGTCGGCGTCTCCACCCACACGAGCCTGGTCCGGTCGGTCATCGCCGCGGCCACCGCGTCCACGTCGGACACCCGGGCCGGCGTCCACCCCAGGCCCCACCGTTCGGCGACCTTCGCGACGAGCCGGTACGTGCCGCCGTACGCGTCGTCGGGGATGACGATGTGGTGGCCGGGCTGGCAGACGGTGCGCAGCAGGGTATCCTCGGCGGCCAGGCCGCTGGCGAACGTGAAGGCGGCCCGCCCGCCCTCCAGCGCGGCCAGGCACTCCTGCAGCGCGTCGCGCGTCGGGTTCGTGGTGCGGCTGTACTCGTACCCCAGCCGGGGCGCGCCCACGGCGTCCTGCGCGTAGGTCGAGGTCTGGAAGATCGGTGGCACGACCGCGCCGGTACGGGGCTCGGGTTCCTGACCGGCGTGGATGGCGAGGGTCTCGAAGCCGTGGGCCGGCGCAGCGCCGTGGTTCGTCGGGAAGCCGTGGGTCATGGCTGCCACGCTAGCCCGTCGCTACGGTTACCGCGTGACGGGCTGCGTGTTCTGCGGGATCGTGGCGGGCTCGGTGCCGGCGAGCGTGGTGGCCGATACCCCGGAGGGCGTCGCGTTCCTCGACGCCCGGCCGGTCTTCAAGGGGCACGTGCTCGTGGTGCCGCGCGGACACATCGAGGTACTGGGCGATATGCCCTCTTCATCCCTAGGTACCTTCTTCGGCCTGGTCCAGCGGATCGCCCGCGCGGTGCAGGCCGGCCTCGGCGCCGGCGGGACGTTCGTCGCCATGAACAACCGGGTCAGCCAGAGCGTCCCGCACCTGCACGTGCACGTCGTGCCGCGGACGAAGGGCGACGGGCTGCGCGGTTTCTTCTGGCCCCGTACGCGGTACACCTCCGACGAGGAGGCGCGGTCGTACGCGGAGCGGATCCGGGCGGCGCTCGACGACGACCGGCACCCGGCCGGCGAGCGCGCAGACCTGCGCGACGGCTGAGGCATGCTGGAGGTTGTATCCGCCGTACGCAATCCGCCGTACGCAGCCGTCCGCGCCCGCGGACCTGCCGGGCCGGAGAGGAGCCGAACGTGTTTCTGCGCCGCAAGAAGCTGGAACTGCCCACGCCCGAGGAGGCGCTGCCGGGCCGGGACACTCCGATGCCCGTGCCGGAGCGGCACGCGGTCCTCGGCACGCCGCTGCGCGGCCCCTGGCCGGCCGGGTACGAGGTCGCGGTCTTCGGCATGGGCTGCTTCTGGGGAGCCGAGCGACTGTTCTGGCGCACGCCCGGGGTGTACTCCACCGCTGCCGGCTACGCCGGCGGGATCACCCCGAACCCGACCTACGAGGAAGTCTGCTCCGGGCTGACCGGGCACGCCGAGGTCGTTCAGGTGGTCTACGACCCGCAGGCGGTGTCGTACGAGACGCTGCTGAAGACGTTCTGGGAGAACCACGACCCGACGCAGGGGATGCGCCAGGGCAACGACATCGGCACGCAGTACCGGTCGGCGATCTACACCACCACCGACGACCAGTTGGCCGCGGCGCTGGCCTCCCGCGAGGCGTTCGCGCCCGTCGTCAGCGCGGCCGGGCACGGCGAGATCACCACGGAGATCGCCAAGCTGCGCGAGTTCTACTACGCCGAGGACTACCACCAGCAGTACCTGGAGAAGAACCCGGGCGGCTACTGCGGCATCGGGCCGACCGGCCTGACCTGCCCGGTGGGGATCGCCCGGGTCGGGGACTGACCCACCGGCGGTGCGGCAGGCCCACGCCCCCCACCGGCGGTGCGGCAGGCCCACGTCCCCGCGGCACGTCGGCGGAAGTGCGGCCTGGGGGCCGGGAGATGCGAGCTAGCCTCGGGCGGTGTCCGTTCGAGAGCTCGTCGTGCTCGGCACGGCCAGCCAGGTCCCGACCCGGCAGCGCAACCACAACGGGTACCTGCTGCGCTGGGACGGCGACGGCATCCTGTTCGACCCCGGTGAGGGCACGCAGCGGCAGATGCTGCTCGCGGGGGTGAGCGCGAGCGACGTCACCCGGATCTGCGTAACCCACTTCCACGGCGACCACTGCCTGGGCCTGCCGGGGGTCATCCAGCGCCTGTCGCTGGACCGCACGCCGCACCCGGTCACCGCCCACTTCCCCGGCTCCGGCGCCGAGTTCTTCGCGCGGCTGCGCCACGCCAGCGCCTACCACGAGACGGTCGACCTACGCGAGTCCCCGATCGACCGGGACGGGCCCATCGGGGAGCTGGCCTCGGGCGCGATCCTGTCCGCCCGTCGGCTGGACCACCCCATCGAGGCGTACGGCTTCCGGCTGCGCGAGCCCGACGGCCGGCGCATGCTGCCCGAGCGCCTCGCCGAGTACGGCATCGCCGGCCCGGCCGTCGGCGAGCTGCGCCGCGCCGGGGCGCTCGACATCGGTGGGCGGCGGGTGACGCTGGAGGAGGTGAGCGCACCGCGCCCGGGGCAGCGGTTCGCGTTCGTCATGGACACCCGGGAGTGCGACGCGGCGTACGAGCTGGCCCGCGACGCCGACCTGCTCGTCATCGAGGCCACGTTCCTGGCCGAGGACGCCGCGCTCGCCGCCGAGTACGGACACCTCACGGCGGTGCAGGCCGCCCGGATCGCCCACGACGCGAAGGTACGGCGGCTCGTGCTCACCCACTTCTCGCAGCGGTACGACGATCCGGCACGGTTCGCCGCGCAGGCCGCGACCATCTACCGGGGAGAGATCGTGGTCGCAGCCGACCTGACCCGGGTGCCGGTGCCGCGGCGCGCCCGGGCGTCGGGCGAGGGTACGTGACCGGGACGGCGCCGGGGGAGCCCGATGGGCGGCACGTACCCTCGCCCGCTGCACCCACCCCGGTCAGCGGTGGGGATCCGGACGGCGGGACGCCTCGTCGGCCTGCTCGGCGAGCCGCCGTGGCGGGCACGGCCACTCCTGGCCGCACCAGACACAGCAGTCTCGGCTGTCGGGGCCACTGTGCCGGCCGAAGATGCGCTGCGCGTTCCGCCACAGTAGACGGTCGACGACGTCCACCGGGGCGGTCTGATTGATCCTGCGCAATCTCTCCGTCCTCTCCCCAGAAGGTCGATTCGATCTGTCGCGGACCAGTTCGCGGGGGCCTGCGAGCACCGAGTCCACCAGCTTTGCGCGGGACGGGATCGGACACGATGTGCGACGTACTGGCATGATGTTCGCTTTCAGCGGACGCCGGGCATCGAAGGGCTTCGGCGGGTGTTGCTTGCGGCATGACACGCGCGAACGACACCACCCGTCCCGACGGGGCGGCGCGGCCCGACGGCGCGGCCCGCACCGACGAGCAGCGGGCGCTCGACGCGTACAGCCGGATCGTGACCGAGGTCGCGGACCGGGTGCTGCCGAGCGTGGCGGCGCTGTCGGTGGCGACGCCGCGCGGGCGCGGCGCCGGCTCGGCGGTGATGTTCACCGACGACGGCTTCCTGCTCACCAGCGCGCACGTGGTGACCCGCGCCACCGGCGGGACGGCCACCTTCCACGACGGCACCGAGAGCCGGTTCGACGTGGTGGGCACGGACCCGCTGTCGGATCTGGCGGTGCTGCGCACGAGCCCGGCCGCGGCACCGCCCGCCGAGCTGGGCGACTCCGACGGGCTGCGCATCGGGCAGCTCGTGGTGGCCGTCGGCAACCCGATGGGGCTGGCAGGATCGGTGACCGCCGGGGTGGTGTCCGGGCTCGGCCGCTCGCTGCCCACCCGGGACGGGCGGCGGGTGCGCCTGGTCGACGACGTGATCCAGACCGACGCCGCGCTCAACCCGGGCAACTCCGGGGGGGCGCTGGCCGACTCGTCCGGCCGGGTGATCGGCATCAACACCGCGGTCGCCGGCTACGGGCTCGGGCTGGCGGTGCCGATCAACGCGACGACCCGGTACATCGTCGGGGAGCTGCTCTCCACCGGCCGGGTACGCCGCGCGTGGCTCGGCGTGGCCGGGGTGCCCGTGCCGCTGCCGCCCGCCGTGGCCGCCCGGCTCGGCCAGCGCAAGGGCCTGCGGGTCGTGGAGGTCGTCCCGGGCAGCCCGGCCGGGGTGGCCGGGGTCTTCCTGGACGACGTGATCGTCTCGGCCGGCAACCAGCCGGTCGAGAACACCCAGGCGCTGCTCAAGCTCATGCTCGGCCCGGCGATCGGTACCCGCCTGCCGATCACGCTCCTGCGCCGCGGCGCGTTCGTCGACGTGGTGGTGGTGCCCACGGAACTCGCCGACCGCACCTGAGCCGGGCTCAGCCGGTTCGAGCGCGCATAGACGCAACAGGATGTCGGACGCTCCGGCTATGGTCGCTCAAACGGAGCTGTCGAGGCACCGGACGATGGAGGGAGCGACATGGCCGAGGTGTTGTTGTTCCATCACGCGCACGGGCTGACGTCCGGTGTCCACGACTTTGCCGAGCGGCTCAGGCGTGCCGGTCACATCGTCCACGTCCCAGACCTGTACGAGGGTCGGGTCTTCGACGATCTCCAGGAGGGAGTGGCCTACGCCCAGGAAGTGGGGTTCGGCTCGATCATCGAGCGCGGACGGGCCGCCGCCGAAGGCCTGCCCACCGAACTCGTTTACGCCGGGTTCTCGCTCGGCGTCCTGCCGGCGCAGATGCTGGCCCAGACACGACCCGGAGCGAAGGGCGCGCTGTTGTTTCACGCGTGTGTCCCGACCTCCGAGTTCGGCGGGGCGTGGCCCCCCGGAGTCCCGGTCCAGATACACGGCATGGACGCCGACGAGTTCTTCGTCGAGGAGGGCGACCTCGACGCGGCCCGAAACCTCGTCGAGATGACCACCGATGCCGAGCTGTTCCTCTACCCCGGCAACCAGCACCTGTTCGCCGACATCAGCCTACCGTCATACGACGAGCACGCCGCCAGGTTGCTCACCCAACGTGTGCTCAGCTTCCTCGACAGCGTCAAGTAGCTGCGCCAGACGCGGCACCGACGTCGTGCACGACGACGGCTAGTGCGTGCCGAGGTAGGTCAGCAGATCCTGGCGGGTGATGACGCCGCGCGGCTTGCCGTCGACGAGCACGATCGCCGCGTCCGCCTTCTCCAGCAGGGCCACCGCCTCGCTCACCGGCTGTCCGCCGCCGACCATGGGCAGCGGCGGTCCCATGTGCCGCTCGATGGTGTCGTGCAGCTGCGCCTGGCCGGTGAAGAGCGCGTCGAGCAGGTCCCGCTCGGCGACCGAGCCCGCGATCTCGCCCGTCATCACCGGCGGCTCGGCCTTGAGCACCGGTAGCTGCGACACGCCGTACTCCCGCATGATGTCGATCGCGTCGCGCACGGTCTCGGTCGGGTGCACATGCACGAGTTCGGGCATCTGCCCGCCCTTGCGGTCGAGCACGTCGGCCACGGTCGGCGCGGTCTCACTGGTGCGCAGGAAGCCGTACCGGGCCATCCAGTCGTCGTTGAAGATCTTCGACAGGTAGCCCCGGCCGCCGTCGGGCAGCAGCACGACCACGACGTCGTCGGGGCCGGCCGAGGCCGCCACCCGCAGCGCCGCCACCACGGCCATCCCGCAGGAGCCGCCGACGAGCAGCCCTTCCTCCCGGGCGAGCCGCCGGGTCATCTCGAACGACTCCCGGTCGGTCACCTCGATGATCTCGTCGCAGATCGTCCGGTCGTACGTCTCCGGCCAGAAGTCCTCGCCGACCCCCTCGACCAGGTACGGCCGCCCGGTGCCACCGGAGTAGACCGAGCCCTCCGGGTCGGCGCCGATCACCCGGACCCGGCCGCCCGAGGCCTCCTTGAGGTAGCGACCGGTGCCCGAGATCGTGCCGCCGGTGCCGACCCCGGCGACGAAGTGCGTGACGCGGCCCTCGGTCTGCTCCCAGATCTCCGGCCCGGTCGTCTCGTAGTGCGACCGGGGGTTGGCCGGGTTGGCGTACTGGTTGGGCTTCCAGGCGCCGGGGATCTCCCGCGCGAGCCGGTCGGAGACGCTGTAGTAGGAGCGCGGGTCGTCCGGCGCGACGGCGGTCGGGCACACCACGACCTCGGCGCCGTACGCGCGCAGCACGTTCTGCTTGTCCTCGCTGACCTTGTCCGGGCAGACGAACACGCACCGGTACCCCTTGAGCTGGGCGACCAGCGCGAGCCCCACCCCGGTGTTGCCGGAGGTCGGTTCGACGATGGTGCCGCCGGGCTTGAGCAGCCCGGATTTCTCGGCCTCCTCGACCATGCGCAGCGCGATGCGGTCCTTGACGCTGCCGCCCGGGTTGAGGTACTCGACCTTGGCCAGCACGGTGGCGGGCAGGCCGGAGGTGACGTTGCGCAGACGGACCAGCGGCGTGTTGCCGATCAGATCCACGACGGACTCGTAGTAACGCACGTCGGCCAGCCTAATGCGCCGGCGAACGCGCTGCTCACCGCCGCCTGGCCGGCACCGCCCGGCCGGCTCCGCTCACCGCCGCCGGCCGGCGCTGCCCACCACCCAGCCATCAATCACCCGGGCCCGGCCGCGTTCCCAGTGCAGGAAGCGCTCGGTCTCGGAGAGCAGCGCGCCGGCCAGCCAGGTGATCACGACCGCGTCGTCGACCAGCCCGAGCGCCAGCAGCAGCGTCTCGGGTACGAGATCCACCGGGGACAGCACGTACACCAGGGCGGCCGCCATGAGCGCGAGCCGCGCGCCGCCGTCGTACTGCCCGCGCAGCGTGGCCAGGACCATCCGGGGCAGCGCGGCCAGTCGGCGCCCGAGCGAGGGACCGCCGCGCACGCCCGCGAGCAGCGCCCGGCCCAGGGCCGCGAAGGCGGCGGTGCGCCGCAGCTTCGACACCATGAACCCATGGTGCCCGACGCGGGCGACAATTGCCCCATGGACATCGATGAGGCCCGCGACGTCATCCGCACCCAGCACCGCGCCGTGCTCGCCACCGTGCGCGCCGACGGCGCCCCGCAGATGAGTCCCGTGCTCGCGGTCGTCGACGGCGCCGGCCGGGTAGTGGTCAGCAGTCGGCAGACCGCGTACAAGGTGCGCAACCTGCGCCGGGACCCCCGCGCGTGGCTGTGCGTGCTGCCCGACGAGTTCTTCGGCCGGTGGATCCAGATCGAGGGGACCGCCACAATCGTCGACCTGCCCGAGGCGATGGAGGGCCTGATCGACTACTACCGGCGCGCCGCCGGTGAGCACCCGGACTGGGACGACTACCGGGCGGCGATGGAACGCGAACGGCGCGTCCTGATCCGCATCGACATCACCCGGGCCGGCCCGGACCGGTCCGGGTGAGCACCGCGTGCCGGCCGGGATGCGGGTCCCGAGCTAGCCTGGAGGTTTAGGCACGCAGGGAGCGCGGATGGTTCGAGCGACCTGGACGGACCGTGAGGCGGCCGGCATCCTCCTGCGGGAGGCACGCCGGGCCGCACGGTTCGTGGGGTACGTGGCCGCCAGCGCGAGCCTCGCCGGTGCCTTCCTGGTCGGCGTGCTCATGGGCCAGGCGGCTTTCACCCGGCGCTCCATCCCCCGGGCCGAGGCTCCTCCGCCGCGCGGGGACGGCCGGTACGGGACCAACTACGGCGGCGCTCCGCTGCGGCTCGTCATGCTCGGCGACTCCTTGGCCGCCGGCTACGGCGTGGCCAAGCCCCGCCAGACGCCGGGGGCGCTGCTCGCGGCGGGGCTCGCCGCCCGGCTGCGCCGCCCCGTGCACCTGCGCAACCTCGCCGTCGTCGGGTCCACCTCGGCGATGCTCGGCCCGCAGGTGGAGGCGGCCGTCGAGTGGCGCCCCGACGTCGCGGTGATCATCGTCGGCGCCAACGACGTCACGCACCGCGCCGACCAGGCGGCGGCCGTGCGTCACCTCGCCTCGGCGGTACGCGTGCTGCGCGCCACCGGCGCCCAGGTGCTGGTCGGCACCTGCCCGGATCTCGGGTCGATCCGCTCGATTCCGCCGCCGCTGCGCTGGCTGGCCAGGCGATGGTCCCGGCAGCTCGCCGCGGCGCAGACGGTCGCGGTGGTCGAGGCGGGCGGCACGACGGTCTCGCTCGGGGACCTGCTCGGGCCGCTGTTCGCGGCCGCTCCGCACCGGATGCTCGGCCACGACCGGTACCACCCGTCGGTCGAGGGGTACGCCAGGGCCGCCGCCGCGATCCTGCCGACGGTCGTCGCGCTGCTGCTCGGCGAGGGGGCGGCCCCGTCGCGCCTCGCCGTCGACCAGGGAGTGCAGTCGCTGCCGCAGGCCGCCGAGCAGGCCGCGCACACCGCCGGGACCGAGGTCACCGGCGCGCGGGTCGCGGGTCGGGAGCGGGGTCCCGCGGGTCGGTGGGTGTGGCTGCGGCGCCGGGTACGGGACGCGATCAAGCCGTCGGACCCCGCACCGGACGCGGCGGCCGTACCCTCCTCGCAGGAGCGGCCCGGCTCGGCGCGGCCGCTGTCGGTCGGGGAGACGTTGTGAGACTGCACACCATACGATTCAGCGCCCGCCGCCTCGGCCGGGCCGCGTCGATCGCCCTGGTCGCCGGTACGGTCGGCGGCGCCGCCCTGCTCGCCGCGCAGGCCGTCGCGGCGCGCACCCGGCGGTACGCCCGGCCGGAGCTTGGCCTCGGGGTGCGCTCGTCGGTCGGCCCGGTGGACGCGCCCCCGCTTCGCCTCGTGCTGCTCGGCGACTCCGCGGCGCTCGGCGTCGGAGTGGATCGGGTGCAGGACACGGTGGGAGGGCAGCTCGCCGAGCTGCTGGCGCGCGACGTCGAGGACCGGCGGATCGAGTTGTCCAGCGTCGCCGTCTCCGGCTCCCGCTCGGTGGACCTGGCGACCCAGGTGGCGCGCGCGCTGGTCAACGAGCGGCCCGACATCGCGGTGATCCTGGTCGGGGCCAACGACGCGGTCGGGCTGCGTCGTCCCGGCCCGGCCGCCGCGCACCTGGCCGCGGCCGTACGGCGGCTGCGGGATGCCGGTGTCGCCGTGGTGGTCGGCACGTGTCCGGACCTCGGGGCGGTGCGGTCGGTCGCGCCGCCGCTGCGCCAGGTCGTCGGTTGGCTGGGCCGTCGGATCGCCCGGGCGCAGGTCCGGGGGGTCACGCAGGCGGGGGGTGTGGCGGTCGACCTCGCCGCCGAGACCGGGCCGGTGTTCCGGGCCGACCCCGGCACGCTGTGCCACGACGGGTACCACCCGTCCGCCGACGGCTACCGGGTATGGGCGCACGCGCTGTACCCGGCGGTCGCCGCCGCGGCGGCCGCGATCCCCGGTCGGGCGTGACGCCCAACCGCGAGCGTGACCGGACTAAGCGCGCCGGACAGTGACAAACTCCACTCTCGGCGGGGTGGCTGTCACGCGGTAGCGTGACGCCATGCCAGAAGCCGTGATTGTCGCCACGGCCCGGTCCCCGATCGGGCGCGCCTACAAGGGTTCGCTTCGGGAGCTACGCCCCGACGACCTCGCCGCCACGATCATCCGGGCGGCACTGGACAAGGTGCCGCAACTGGATCCCAACGACATCGACGACCTCTACCTGGGCTGCGGGCTGCCCGGCGGCGAGCAGGGCTTCAACATGGCCCGGGTGGTCGCCGTGCTGCTCGGGTACGACCGGCTGCCCGGCGCGACGGTCACCCGCTACTGCGCCTCGTCGCTGCAGACGACCCGGATGGCGTTCCACGCCATCAAGGCCGGCGAGGGGGACGTGTTCATCTCGGCCGGGGTCGAGTGCGTGTCGCGGTACGTGCGGGGCAACTCCGACGCCCTGCCGCCCGAGGCGCAGGCACTCGTCGGCGGCGGCTGGCAGAACCCGGTGTTCGACGGCGCCCGGGCGCGGACCAGGAAGCGGGCCGAGGGCGGCGCGCCGATGTGGACGGACCCGCGCGAGGCTGGGGAGATCCCCGACATCTACATCGCGATGGGCCAGACCGCGGAGAACCTGGCCCAGGCCAAGGGGATCACCCGCGAGGAGATGGACGAGTTCGGCGTACGGTCGCAGAACCTCGCCGAGAAGGCGATCGCGGACGGCTTCTGGGCACGCGAAATCACGCCGGTGACGCTGCCGGACGGCACGGTGGTGGCCAAGGATGACGGCCCGCGGCCCGGCGTGACGATGGAGGGTGTGGCCGCGCTGAAGCCGGCGTTCCGCCCCGACGGCCGGGTGACCGCCGGCAACTGCTGCCCGCTCAACGACGGCGCGGCGGCGGTGATCATCATGAGCGACACCAAGGCGCGGGAACTCGGCATCACCCCGCTGGCGCGGATCGTCTCGACCGGGGTCTCCGCGCTCTCCCCCGAGATCATGGGGCTCGGCCCGGTCGAGGCGTCCCGTCAGGCCCTGGCCCGGGCCGGCATGTCGATCTCCGATGTGGACCTCGTGGAGATCAACGAGGCGTTCGCCGCGCAGGTCATCCCGTCGTACCGGGAACTGAACATCCCGATCGAGAAGCTGAACGTGATGGGCGGCGCGATCGCGGTCGGGCATCCGTTCGGCATGTCCGGTGCCCGCATCACCGGCACGCTGATCAACGCGCTCCAGTGGCATGACAAGACGATCGGCCTGGAGACGATGTGCGTGGGCGGTGGCCAGGGCATGGCAATGATCATCGAGCGGCTGAGCTGACACTTCGCTCGAGCGGCTGAGCTGACCCGCCGCCCCGGCCCGGCTCCTACAGCATCCGCCGCACCGCCACGACGTCCGCGACCGCCGACGCGATCACGCCCTCGGCGGGCCGGGCCGCGGCCAGATCCGCGGCGATGACCCGCAGCTGGTCGACGAGCGCCAGGTCGTTGTCCAGCCGGGGCACGCGGCGCCGCGGCTCACCCTCCGCCTGCGCGCACCGGTCCGCGAGGCGCTGCACGAGATCGTGGACCAGGTCACCTCGGGAGCGGTCGGGAGCACCGGCGGCCGAGTCCGCCCACCTGGCCGGCGTCCAGTGCCGTACCTGGTCGATCAGCCGGTCGACCTCGCGGCTCAGCTCGTCACGGCTCGCCGTCTCCACAAGCGGCGACACTACCGCGACGCCATGGCCGGTTCGCAGACGACCGAGGCCGGGCGAGGTCGCGTTACACACGTCGGCGGCGGCGTCCGCTCCCCGGATGCCCGGGGACGCCGCCGCCCGCGTCCGCTCCCAGTGCCTTGCTGCCGGCGCTACTCCTCGCCGCGCAGGTAGCTCAGCAGCCGCAGGATCTCGATGTACATCCAGACCAGGCCCACCAGGAACCCGAACGCGCACGCCCACGCGTACCGCTGCGGGAGCCGGTTGCGCACCCCCTCCTCGACGAAGTGGAAATCGAGGATGAAGTTGAGCGCCGCGATCACGATCACCACGAGGCTGAAGATGATCGCGAGCGGGCTGCCGTCGCGCAGGTGGGTGTTGATGCCGAACAGGCTCAGCACCAGGTTCACGACAATGACGGCGACGATGCCGAGGGTGGCGCCGATTACTCCCCGGATGAACGCGGGGGTCGCCCGGATGACCCGCGACTTGTAGAGCGCCGCCATCAGGAGGAAGACGGCGAGGGTGCCGATCGCGGCCTGCATGACGATGCCCTCGTACCTGGCCGCGAACAGCTTGCTGAGCAACCCGACGAAGACACCCTCGACGACGGCGTAGGCGCCGATCACGAGCGGGTTGGTGATCCGGGCGAACGCGATCACTAGGCCGAGGACGATGCCCGCGATGGCCGCCCCGAACAGCGGCAGCCCGAGCGCCTCCAGCGGCACCACGACCCACGCCGCCGCGGCGACGAGACCGGTCAGCGCGAGCAGCCCGACGGTACGGACGACGACGTCGTCGACGGTCATCGGACGTTCGACCGGCGGCGCCGCCGGGTAGGCTTCCGCGATCGGGTACGACTGGCCCGGCTCGCCGTAACCGGGCGAATAACCGTAGCCGCCGCCCGGGTAGGCGGGTGCTCCACCGAGCCGGCTGAGCACGGGGTTGGAGGTCTTCACCGTCACGCCTCTCCTTGTCGCATCCGTGCCCGACACCTGTCGGGCGTGGTCACCAGCGTAACGGTGTACGGCCATGCACGGCACGACACGGCGCAGGTCGAGGCGCGCCCGACCCGGGACGCCGAATTGCCGAAGTAGACGGTTGTCCCACCGGGCCCCGCGCGCTCGTCCTAACGGACCTTGACCCGAGATCTACTCCTCGGTAACTTTCCGCACATCGGTCGTCGCGTATATCGGCGAAGGCCGGTATCCGGGTTCGGGAACGGATGGGAACGAACTCAGCACGTCTTGCCACACGGCCAACACCACATGGAGCGTCGATGTCACGCAATCAGGAAGCACCCGAGTTCGTCACCGGTGAGCAGCGCGAAACAGCACGCGAGGGAGGAACGCGGTGGCGCAGGTTCGCGGCCACGATGGCCGGCGCGGCCGCGGTGGCCGCCGGTCTCGTCGTGCTGACCGCGCAGGGCGTGCTCGCGGTCTCGTTCAAGATCTCCGGGATGCCGTTCGTGGTGGCCGCCGATCGGCTCGACGGCGTGGGCTTCGAGCAGTTCGCGACGCTCGATGAGATGGTCGAGGGCAGCCCGAACGCCGGGGACACCGGCGGACAGGTGGTCGTCGTCGTGTCCGCCATCCGCGAGGCGACGCTGACCAACCTCTGCCAGGAGATCAACCTGGGGGGCATCAATCTCCTGATCACCGCGGGTAACAAGGGCACCCCGGTCCGCGCGACGAACCTCGTGGTCGACGGTGACGAGATCCTCGGCAACGCCACCTTCGACAACATCAGCATCGGTCAGGACGCGAGCACGTTGGACAAGGTGCCCGGGGTGGTGGGCAACCCGGGTGTGTTCGGCCAGCAGGCGGACAGGGTGGTCATCACCGACCTGCGGCAGAACAACTACGCCACCACGGCGGGCTCGTTCCGCCTCCCCGACCTGCACCTGCGCTTCACGCAGGACACGTGCTGACGATGAGCGATGCGCAGATCGTGGACTCCGGCGGGCTGAACCCGCCGGAGTCCACCGAGACCACGACCAGCATCGGATCCACCGGAATGGCGGCCGTCACGCCCGCCGGAGCGCTGGGCCCACGGCGAGCCTGGCGCCGGTGGCGGCGCACCCGGCCGTTCTGGGGCGGCCTGCTCATCGTCCTGGGCGCGGTGGAGATCCTGCTCGCCGAACTCGCTCCGCTGAGCGCGATCGTCCATCTCGGAGCGGAGGGCCTGGCCGGATACTTCGTCCCGGTCGTGATGCTGCTGTGCGGGGTCCTGTTGTGGTTCAGCCCGCAGCAGCGAACGTTCTACGCGATCCTGGCACTGGTGATGTCCCTGGCTTCCTGGATCACCGCGAACCTGGGCGGTTTCTTCCTCGGCATGCTCCTCGGGCTCGTCGGCGGGTCGCTCGCCCTCGCGTGGGCGCCGCACCCGACGCACGGCGGATCGACGACCGCACGGAACTCCTGAATCCGACGGGGCGAGGACGCAAGCTCGACTTTAGTCCATACTCTGCCCGAGAGCTGGCCGCGCAAGGCAGTCAGGTAGCCGTGGAACGGGTCCAATACCGCGGCCCGGATCCGCTGGCGCCAGGAGGGACCGGACGACCCGCCCCCCACACGCGCGCCCCTGAGCCGTATGTACCAAGCTCGCTTTAGTCACAAACCATTATCCGAAAACTTCACTGAGACACCTCTCTGAGCCGCAGCGCTTCTCGCGACAGGTGATCGGCCCTGCGAATCGGCTCAGGAATTCGATACTGCCGGCTGGCCAGCGCCGGGAGCGCCTGATTCGGATAATCTTCATGATCTGGGCGACCAGGATGACGGCGGTCGGTGTGCCGCGTGCCCGGGGCGGGGCTCGAACCCGCACGCCTTTCGGCAGCCGCTTTTAAGGCAGCCGTGTCTGCCGATTCCACCACCCGGGCGGACCTTCAACGGTATCCGGTTCCGCGACCGGGGACACTCAGGCGGACGACCATGTTTCACGTTAAGGTCGCACCGGTGAGCGCGACGATCGGCGCAATCGTGACGAAAGGCAGCACGGTGACGAGCACGGCCTCCCCAGCGAGCCCGGACACGGCGACCACCTCCACCGTCGAGACGCCGTCCCCGACCCGTACCGCCCGCGACCGCATCCTTGCGGCGCTGCGCCGGCCGGTCTCGCGCGACCTCGCCGTCTGCCTGTCCTTCCTGGCGTTCGCCGCCTGGCTCACGCACGGCCTGTGGCCGGACCCGGCCACCCGCGTGCTCGCGCTCAACGAGGAAGACCAGGTGCTCAACGAGTGGTTCCTCGCCCACGGCTCGCGGGTGCTCTCCGGCGACTTCACCCTCGTCACCGACCGGCTCAACGCGCCGGACGGGGTGAACCTGATGGCTAACGCCTCGATCATCGGGCTGGGCGTGCTGCTGTCCCCGGTCACGGTGACGCTCGGCGCGCCGGTGAGCTTCGCGCTCGCCACCGGGCTCAACCTCGCCCTGACCGCGGTTGCGTGGTACCTGCTCTTCTCCCGCACGCTGCGCGCGCACCGCGCCGCTGCGGCCGTCGGCGCGGCCCTCTGCGGCTTCGGGCCGTCGATCATCTCGCAGTCGAACAGCCACCCGCACATGACCGCGCAGTGGCTGGTCCCCGCCCTGGTCTGGTGCGTGGTGAAGCTGGCCCGCGCGGCCGACCCGGACCACCCCGACCATCGCCGTGGGCCACGGTGGCTGCTGACCCTCGCGGTGGCGCTGGCCGCCCTGGTCTGCGCGCAGCTGTTCATCGGCGAGGAGGTGCTCTTCCTCGCCGCGGTCACCCTGCTGCTCGTCACGATCGGGTACGCGGCGGCCGCGCCCGCGCGCGCCCTCCGCTGCGCGCCCCGGTTCCTCGCCGCCATGCTGGTGGCGACCGCCAGCGCCACCGCGGTGCTGGCGTACCCGCTGTGGGTGCAGTTCGCCGGCCCGCAGCACGTGCCCAACGGCGTCTTCAACCCCTGGTACTTCTCCGCCGACCTCGCCAGCTTCCCCGCGTTCTCGCCGCTGTCGCTGGCCGGCGACCCCGCGAACGCCCGGCTTGCGACCGGCCCCGCGGAGTACGACACCTTCTTCGGCTGGCCGCTGCTGCTCGTCGCGCTCGGCTGCGGCGTGTGGCTGCGGCGTACCCCGATCGTCTGGGGGATCGGGTTCGCCTCGGTGGTGATGGCCTGGCTGTCGCTCGGACCCCGGATCGTGATCAACGGCGAGCGCACCCGCCACCGGGGGCTGTTCGCGCTGCTCGAGGGGCTGCCGGTGGTGGAGGCCGCGCTGCCGATGCGGTTCGCGCTGCCGCTCGTGCCACTCCTGGCCACCCTGCTCGTCCTCGCGCTGGACCGCGCGCTGCGCCAACCCCCGGGCGAGGCGCTGCGGCTGGTCGTCGTCGCCGCCGTCGCGTTCGCGCTGCTCCCGATCGCCCCGAAGCCGCTGCCCACCACCGGCCGCCCGGCGGTGCCCGAGTTCATCACCGCGGGCCACTGGCGTGACTGTGTACCCCCGGGTGGGGTGCTCGTGCCCGTCCCGCTGCCCACGCCCGCCGAACCGTGGGCGATGCGCTGGGCCACCGCGGTGAACGCGGCGTTCGGCATGCCCGAGGGCTTCTTCATCGGGCCGTACGCGGCCGGCGGACAGGCGTCGATGGGCACCTACTCGCAGCCCACCTCACACCTGCTGCGCGAGGTCTCCCGCACTGGGCAGGTCCCGGCGATCGGCGACGAGGAGCGCGCGCAGGCCCGCCGGGACCTCGCCTTCTGGAACGCCTCGTGCGTGGCGCTGGACCCCACCGCTCCACACCCGGAGTCGCTGCGCACCGCCCTGGAGCGCCTGCTCGGCCCCGGGCGGCAGGTGGGCGGCGTGTGGACCTGGCGGGTGGCGCGCTGAGGCTTCACGGCCCGGCGCTCACCGCGGCGGGGGTCGCCCGCCGGGAGTCGGAAACGAACGCCCTCAGCGCCGCATCGTCGACTGGCGCCAGCGCAAATCGGGCCGCAGCTGGATCGGGTGCGCCGGCGGTGGCTCACCGGCGAGCCGCCGCAGCAGCAGATCGACCGATGTGATCGCGAGCCGTTCCAGGATCAGGTCCACCGCGGTGATGGGTGGCTGGTGGGACCGGGTGTACTCGCTGTCGGTGAGCGCGGCGATCATCAGGTCCGCCGGGATCGACAGCCCCAGCTTCTGTGCGGTACGCCCGATGCCCGCCGCGAACCGGCTGGCGGCGGCGATGACGGCGTCGGGAGGCTCCGGTCCGGCGAGGATCGGTTCGATGAGGCGGGCCGCCCCGTCGACGCCTTCACCCTCGTACAGTTCCAGGTGCCACGGCCGCATCCGGTGGCGCTCCGCCCACGCCAGGTACGCCTGGCGGGACCGCCGGTTCCAGGCGTTGTCCTCGGTGCCGGTCAGCAGCAGGACGCGACGGGCTCCCTGGTCGCGCAGCCGGTCGAGCAGCTCGGTGACCGCGCTGATGTGGTCGAGCGTGACCGACCACGGGAGATCGGGATAGTCCGGATCCTCCTCGATGGTCACCACCGGGACGCCACGCCGCAGCAACTCCCGCAGCACGTCGTCGTCTCCGTACGGGTGCGCGACGAGACAGCCGTCCATCGGGACCCGCTCGGTTGCCGGGTCGAGCAGGTCCGGTACGTGCACCAGGCCCATCCGGTGTTCGAGGACCGCGGTGGCGACGGCTCCGGCGAGCCGGTTGAACGTCTCCGTGCCCGCGAGCGAGCCGTGGACCGCATCGCGGGGACGCAGGATCAACCCCACCATGTTCGATCGTCCGGTGCGAAGCGACCGGGCGAGCGGGTTGGCGCCGTAGCCCAGTTCGGCCGCAGCGGCCAGGACCCGTTCCCGGGTCTCGGGTGAGATGGGTCGACGGCCGGAGAGCGCGTGTGACACGGTGCTGATCGAGACCTTCGCCCGCGCGGCGACGTCCCGGATGGTGACCCTACGCGACGCGGGCGGCTGATGCGGTCCGGACCGCTGATGGGGCGCAGGCGGCTGATGTGGCACGGTCGGTCGGCCCCGGCCGGAGGAGGTCTCCGACCCGGACCGGGCAGACGGCCCGGATGGCTCATGGGGCAACGCCGCACCGCCTTTCTCCCCGTTGTGCCGGTCATTCTTCCCCGTACCACTCTTGACCGGGGCGACGGCCCTGTACATCATAGTCAAAACCTTTTGATTCAAAACGTTTTGACGGAGGCTGGGCACGCTGTGATGCCACCGACCGACCGAGCCCCGCTCACCGCCACCGTGGGCCAGTTCGCGGCGGGGACCGACGTGACGGAGAACCTGCGCCGGATCGAGGAGCTGGCCCGATCGGCGGCTGCGGCGGGTGCCGAGCTGGTGGTGTTCCCCGAGGCGTCGATGTACGCCTGGGACGCGCCCGCCGAGGAGTTGGCGACCGCAGCGCGGGACCACGGGAAGCGGTTCCTCGACGGGGTCAGGGACATCGCCGCACGCGCCCGGGTGAGCCTGGTGGCCGGTGGATACGCCGATTCCGACGGGGACCTGCCGTACAACCGGCTGGTGGTCGTGACGCCGGACGGCCGGGTGGCCGGCAGCTACGACAAGGTGCACCTGTACGACGCGTTCGCGTGGCGTGAGTCCGGCAAGGTCACTCCGGCCGAGACTCACCCCGACCTGTCCGAGCTGTGCACCGTGCCCGTCGGGGACTTCACGCTCGGCCTCCTCAACTGCTACGACCTGCGGTTCCCCGAGATGGCCCGCGCCCTCGTGGACCGGGGTGCCGATGTCTTGGTCGTCAGCGCCGCCTGGGTGGCAGGCCCGCGCAAGGAGCTGCACTGGGAGGTGCTGCTGCGGGCTCGTGCCATCGAGAACACCTGTTACGTCCTCGCGGCTTGCCAGCCGCCGCCGCGGTCGGTCGGCATGAGCATGATCATCGATCCGCTCGGTGCCGTCGCCGCGAGCTGCGTGGCGCACGAGGGTGTCGCGCTGCACCGGCTCGACCCCGGGCACCTGGCCGACGTCCGCGACATCCTTCCCGCGCTGCGCCACCGCCGGTACCGGGTCACCGCCGCCGCGGCGTCCACCGGCGATCAGCCTCTCGCATCCTCCGGAGAAACGCCATGACTAGTTCTGGTACGGCAATCGACACAGCGCCGACAGCGGGTCGGCGTCGGGTAGTGGTCTCGGCCGCGATCGGCCAGTTCGTCGAGTGGTACGACTTCGTCGTCTACGCCTACGTCGCCTCCGTCGTCGCGACGCTCTTCTTCCCCGCCGAGGACCGCGTCGCCTCCCTGCTCGCCACGTTCGCGGTGTACGCGGTCGGGTTCGTGATGCGTCCGGTCGGGGGCATGCTCTTCGGTCACCTCGGTGACCGGCTCGGCCGGCGAGGCGTGCTCGCCGCTGTGATCCTGCTGATGGGTGGGTCCACCGCCGCGGTCGGCCTGCTGCCGACGTACCAGCAGATCGGGATCGCCGCCCCGATCCTGCTGGTGGTCTGCCGGCTGCTGCAGGGCCTGTCCGCCGGTGGCGAGGCGATGGGCTCCAATGCCCTGGTCGCCGAGCACGCGCCCGAGCACCGCCGAGGCATGTACGTGGGCTTCACGTACTCCTTCGCCAACCTTCCCGCGGTCTTCGCTGCCCTGTTCGTCTCGCTGCTCAGCACGGTGCTCACCACCGAGGCGTTCCAGTCCTATGGCTGGCGGATCCCGTTCCTCGTCGGCGGTGTGCTCTCGCTGGTCGGGCTCTACATCCGGCGCCGGGTCGACGAGTCGCCCGCCTTCGAGGCGACGCGTGAGGCGGGGAAGGTGGCGAAGGCCCCGCTGATGACCGTGCTGCGGGAACACTCGCGCCCGCTGGGCTACGCGTTCGCGATGGCGGCGCTCTCCGGCCTCGGCTTCTACAGCTTGAGCAGCTACTTCGCCACCTACCTGAAGGAAGCGGTCGGGCTGAGCTACAACCAGTCCCTGCTCTCCAACGGCCTGGCGATGCTGGTGGCGTTCATCGTGATGCCGCTGGCAGGTCTGCTCTCCGACCGGATCGGCCGTCGGCGGGTGCTCGTAATCGGGGCGGCGCTGAGCGCCGTCGCAGCGCTCCCCGCGTTCCTGCTCGCCGGCAGCGGCTCACTCGCCGGCGCTCTGGCCGGGCAAAGCCTGTTCGCGGTCGCCCTGGGTACGTTCTTCGGACCGGTCGGCGTCGTCTTCCTCGAGCTGTTCCCGACCAACACCCGGTACAGCGGTGCGGCGCTGGGCTACAACGCCGCGTACGTGGTGTTCGGTGGCACCGCTCCGCTCGTCGGCACCTGGCTGGTGTCGGCCAGCGGCAGCCTGCTGGCACCGGCGGTCTACATGGCCGCGGTGGCCGTGGCGGTGCTGCTCGTCGCGCTGCGGATCCCGGAGACCTCCCGCCGGTCGCTGCTCGACGCCGATCTCGCGAACAGCACCGCCGTCCCGTCACTCTCGATCGCGCCGAAGGGGGCGGTCCGATGAGCGCGCCACGCCAGCTCACCGTCTCGTGCGTCCAGTTCACCTCCAACGACAAGGACAAGGACGGCACCGTCGCCAAGTGCCTCGACCTGATCGACACCGCCGCGAGCCAGGGCGCCCAGCTCGTCGTGCTGCCCGAGGTGTGGACCGGCCTGGGGTACTCGACGGACACCGCCTACGCCGAGCTCGCCGAGCCGGTGCCCGGCCCGTCGACCGAGGCACTCGCGTCGAAGGCGCGGCAGCACGGCCTGCACATCATCGGGTCGCTCTACGCAAAGCTGCCCGACGGGGGGTACCAGAACCTCGCCCCGGTGATCGGGCCGGACGGCGAGATCATCGGCAGCTACGTCAAGACACACCTGTTCGACGCCCCGAACCGCGCCGACATCCGACCCGGTATCCGAGAGTCGGACAAGGTGCGCGCGGGCGACGACCTGCCGGTGTTCGACACCGCGATCGGCCCGATCGGCGTGACGGTCTGCTCCGACCTGCGGTTCCCCGAGGTGTACCGGGTGCTCACGCTGCGGGGAGCGCGCATCATCGTCTGCGCGTCGGCGTTCTTGAGCCCGCGGCTTGACCACTGGGAGTTCTTCATCCGGGCGCGCGCCGCCGAGAACCAGGTGTTCCTGGTGGCGTCCGGACAGGTCGGGACCGAGCCGTCGAGCGGGATCGGGTTCGTCGGACGCTCAATGGTCGCCGATCCCTGGGGCACCGTGGTGGCGACCGCCTCCGACGTGGAGGGCGTGGTCACCGCTCACCTGGACCTCGGACTGATCGACGTGATGCGCGAACGGTACCCGCTGCTGGAACAGCGACGGCCGGAACTGTACGGCGACATCGTCGCCTGAGCGGCCGGCGCGGCCGACCCAAGACCCCGACCGCCCGGCGTCGCGCGTTTGAGCCATTGCGCGCCGGGTAGCAGCAAACGCCGATTGCTGACGGCTGGCCCGGGGCCGGGAAGGGGGCCGCTGGTGACGGCGGGAGAGCGGGTTGCCCCGGCACCGACCGGCTGGCGACGCCTCACCTGGCTCGGCCCCGGGTTCCTGTGGATGGTGTCGGCCGCGGGCTCCGGCGAACTGCTGTTCACCCCTCGGGTCGGCTCGCTGTACGGATACACCCTGCTGTGGGCGCTGCTGCTCGCGGTCACGCTCAAGTGGTTCATCAACCGGGAGATCGGCCGCTACGCCGTCTGCACCGGCCGTAACCTGCTCGCCGGGTTCGCCGGACTGCCCGGCCCACGTGGCTGGGCGATCTGGCTGATCGTGCTGCCACAGCTGCTCGTCGCCGTGGCGACCCTGTCCGGGCTGGCCGGCGCCGCGGCGACCGCCCTGGTGCTCGGCCTGCCCGGTGACGTGCGGTGGTGGGCGGTCGCGTCGGTCGCCGTCGCCACGGCGCTGGTCGTGCGGGGCCGGTACCGGACGGTCGAACGCGTCGCCACGATCATGGCGCTCGGTCTGGCGGTCGCAACGGTCGCCGCAGCCATCGCGGTCGGTCCGGATCTCGGCCCGTTCGCCGCGGGTCTTGTCCCGGTCACACCCGAGCACGTGGATCTCGCCGAGGTCCTGCCCTGGCTCGGGTTCATGCTCTCCGGCGCCGCAGGCATGATCTGGTACTCGTACTGGATACGGGCGAGGGGTTACGGCGCCGCGCGCAGTGGCCCGCCAGTGACCGACGAGGACGCTCTGCGGCTTCGCGGCTGGCTGCGGCAGATGACCCTCGACAACACCGTCGCCGTGGTCGGGACGCTCATCATCACCGTGGCGTTTCTCGTCCTGGGCACCGAACTGCTGCGCCCCCGGGCCCTGGTGCCCGAGGAGAACGAGACCGCCCGGGTGCTGGGCCGGCTGCTCGGCGAGGTATGGGGTCCGGTCGGCTTCTGGTTCATGGTGGTCGCCGTGTTCGTCGGCTTCTGGGACACGATCCTGTCCGACCAGGACGGCTTCGGTCGCATGTTCGCCAGCGGCGCCCGGCTGCTGCGCAATCCAGGTGGCGGCAGCGGTGGCGGCAGTGGCGGCGACGGGCGTGGCGCTAATCAGGAGGCGGCGGGTGAACGGCGGCTGCGGCGCTGGATCGTGCTCGTCGTGCTGGCCGCCGCCCCGACAGCCCTGTACCTGCTCGTCGGTGAGCCGGTGACCCTGCTCAAGGCCGCCGGGGCGATCGAGGCGGCGCACATCCCCGTGGTGACTGGCCTGACCCTCTATCTCAACCATCGCCACCTGCCCCGGCACCTTCGGCCCACGAGATTCGCCACCGCTGCAGCCAGCGTCGCCGGCCTGTTCTTCGCCGGCTTCACCGTGTTCTTCCTGGTGGAGGTCCTCTGATCCGCTAGCGGCCCCGCGCCTTGGCCGAGGCTGCCGTTCAGACCTTCGGTGTCACCTCGGTGAAGGACTCGCGCGGCTGGTGCAGCTGGCCGAGCGACACCACCTCACGCCTGAGGAACAGCGCGAGGGTCCAGTCCACCACCACCCGCACCTTGCGGTTCAGCGACGGGATCCGGCTCATGTGGTACGTGCGGTGCATGAACCACGCGGGCAGTCCCTTGAGCTTGACGCCGTACACCTGGGCCACGCCCTTGTGCAGCCCCAGGCCCGCCACCGAGCCGACGTGCCGGTGCCGGTACGGCCGGGGCGCTCGACCCCGCAGGACGGCCACGATGTTGTCGGCCAGGCGCCTGGCCTGGCGTACCGCGTGCTGGGCGCTCGGCGAGCACAGCGCGGCCGGCTCGGCGGCGGTCAGGTCCGGCACCGCCGCGCAGTCCCCCGCACTCCACGCGCCCTCCACCACCGACCCGTCGGGTCGGACGACCTGCAGCGTCGCCAGGCAGGTGATGCGGCCCCGCTCGTCGCGCGGCAGGTCGGTGTTGTCCAGCATCGGGTGCGGCTTCACGCCCGCCGTCCACACGATCGTGTCGGCCGGAAACTCGTCCCCATCGGACAGTCGCACCACGCCGTCCACACACGACTCCAACCGGGTCTCCAGCCGGATGTCGATACCGCGGCGCAGCAGCTGCTGGACGGTGTACGCGCCCATGTCCCGCCCGACCTCGGGCAGGATGCGTTGGGTGGCCTCGACGAGCACCCAGCGCATCTGGTCGGCCGAGAGTTCCGGGTAGTAGCGCAGCGCGTCGCGGGCCATGTCCTCCATCTCCGCGAGCGCCTCGATGCCGGCGTACCCGCCACCCACGAAGACGAACGTCAACGCCCGCCTCCGGGTGGCCGCATCGTCGGTGGTCGCCGCCACGTCCAGCCGCTCCAGGACGTGGTTGCGTAGGTAGATCGCCTCGCCGATGGTCTTGAACCCGATCGCGTGCTCGCGCAGCCCGGGGATCGGCAGCGTACGCGACACCGACCCGGGTGCGACCACGATGTGGTCGTACTCGATCTCCCGCGCCGGCCCGATCACCGGCTCGACGGTGGCGACCTTGCGCGCGTGCTCGATGCGGGTCACCTCGCCGGCCAGGACGTGACAACGTTTGAGTTCCCGCCGCAGCGGCACCACCGTGTGCCGGGGCGAGATGTTGCCCGCCGCGGCCTCCGGCAGGAACGGCTGGTACGTCATGTGCGGCTGCGGGTCGACGACGGTGACCTCCGCCTGCCGGGGACCGAGCCGCCGCGACAGGCGCAGCGCGGCGTAGAGCCCGACGTGCCCGCCGCCCACGACGAGGATCCTCGTGGGGTTCACCTGGCCATCATCGCCGCCACCCGATGCGTTCGCCCAGCACAAAGGGGGCGGATGTGACCGAGCACCCAGCGGAGAGCTAGCCGCGGCGGACCAGCCGGGCGAGGAGGGCGGCGACGCCGACCGCGACCGCGAAGCCCACGAGGGTGGCGGCCTCGAACGCCCGGCCTCGCGGCAGGTACGACAGCGCCAGCACGGCCACCGCCACGACCACGGTGGCGGCGAGCACGATGCCGGTACGGGCGAACCAGCGCAGCAGCACGCCGGGGGCGACGATGGCGTCGTAGGGCAGGTGCGCCGCGAGCGCCGCCGTGCTGTGCACCAGGTAGAGGGCCCACGCCACGGCGACGAGCCGCCACAGCGTCACCGGTTCGTCGTACGCGCCCGTGGCCACCAGCCACCCGACCACGGTGAGCAGCACGACCGCGCCGACGACCGGGGTGCGCGGCGCGAGCGCGGGCAGCGCCGCGATCCCGAGCACTACCAGGCCGGTCGCGCCGAGCAGCAGATCCGCCGGCCAGGCGAGCACGGTGGCGGCGACGGCGGCGAGCCCGACGAGCGCGCGCACGAGCAGCGGCAGGGCGGTGGCCCGTGCGGCCATCGACACCAGCCGCCGGACCCGGCTGACCAACCCGCCGCGGATCTCCCGCAGGTCCGCCCTGATCTCCTCGACACGGCCGCTCGACCGCGGCCCGGCCAATCCGCTCATCGCAGCAACGCCTTCGGCGCGGCCGCGAGCCGGGACACGTCCCGCAGCACCTGGTCCAGGCTGCCCGCCCCGCCCCACGTGACGACCGGGATGCCGTGCTCGCGCAACTGCCCGATCGTGTTGGCGCGCTCCAGCAGCCACAGCCGGTGCGCGACCTGGCCCCACGCGCCGCTGACCGGCAGCGTGAGCGTGCGCGGCAGGGTGTCGACCGCGATGAGGAAGTGGCCGGACCGGGCGAGCCGGGCGACCATGGCCGCGGACCGCTGGTCGATCAGCGGGGTGAGCACGATGATGAGTGCGTTACCGGGCAGCAGCTGCCGCCCGAACGCGTAGCCGGCCGGCACATGCCCCCGCGGGGCGGGGCGCACGTCGAGCAGCCATTCCAGGACCGTCAGGTACTGCCGGCGCCCGGACGCCGGGCGCAGCCGGCGCAGCCGGAACCCGTACTCCACCAGCGACACCCGGTCGCCGCGGTGCAGGTAGTGCTCGGCGATGCCGGCGGCGGCCCGCACCGTGGTGTCGAGCACCGACGCCGCGCCGTGCACGCCGCCGGAACGACCGGCCTCGGTGAGCACATCGAGCAGCAGCACGACCTCGGCGTCGCGGTCGGAGAGCGTGGCGGCGACGTGCAGCGCGCGGGTCCGCAGCGTGACCCGCCAGTCGATGCGGCGCAGCCGGTCCCCCGGCGCGAACGGGCGCACCCCGGCCAGTTCCCCGCCCTCCCCCGGCCGCCGCGACCGGTGCGCGCCGACCAGGCCCGCCGCCCGGGGCATCGCGTCGTCGGCCTCGAACGGCTCGGTCACCGGGTACACCGTGAGTTCGCGCCGCCTGGCCACGGCGGGTGCGCTGACCAGCAGTCCGTCGCAGGCGACCGCGCGGGCGACGGTGGGGCCGATCCCGTGCCGACCCCAGCGCAGCGCCTCGCCGTCCAGGGTCACGTCCGCGATCGCCCCGCGCGGGGCATGCGCCACGTACGGCCGGTCGCTGTGGCGCACCCGCAGCCACGGGCCGACCGTGGTCCGCACCACCACGAGGTCGTACGGCACGTCGTCGGCGTTGCCCACGCTGAGCGTGGTCACGAACTCGCCGCCCTCAGCCAGCAGGTGGTCAGGCGTGCCGACCGACACCTCGGGAAGACGGGTGGGGCGGTGGCGCAGCGCCAGGGCCGTGCCGAGCGCGAACGGCGCGGCGAGCACCACGAGATCGACGCGACCGGAGAACACCGCGGCGATGATGAGCAGGCCGGTGAGCAGTACCGCGCGGCTCAACGCCCGGGCCGGTACCCAGCGCGCGGCCGGGTCTCCGGCCGCCGGGGCATGGGGCGGTACGGCCGGGCGTAACAGGGTCATGCTCTCCACGCCGCGGGGCATCACGGTCACGGCTAGCTCCGCGGCGGTGCGGTGAAGCGGTACGGATCCACCCGCGCCGCGGAGGCGGACCGGTCGCGCCGGCCCGCCTTGGCCTGGGTGGGCTCGTCTCGAGGGCTCGGCGGGCCGGCCTGGCCGTACGTCGGAAGCGCCCCGCTCGCCGGCGCCGGCGTGGACGCCAGCACGTCGCGCACCACCTGCGCCGGGTCCACGCGGCGCAGCCACATCTCCGGCCGCAGCGTGATCCGGTGCGCCAGCGCGGGCACCGCCACCTCCTTGACGTCCTCAGGAATGACGTAGTCCCGGCCGGCGAGCGCGGCCCGGGCGCGGGACAGCAGCAGCAGGGCGAGCGAGCCGCGCGGCGAGGCGCCGACGAGCACCTGGGCGTGCTCGCGGGTCGCCGCGGTCAGCGCCACGATGTAGCGCCCGATGGAGTCCTCGACCGCCACGTTCTCCAGCGCCGCCTGCATCGCAAGCAGCGTGGCCGCGTCGACGACCGGTTCGAGCACCGCCTCCTCGTGCCGGCGGTCCATGCGCCGGCGCAGCACGGTCCACTCCTCGTCGGCGGCCGGGTAGCCGAACGACACCCGCAGCAGGAACCGGTCGAGCTGGGCCTCGGGCAGCGGGTAGGTGCCCTCGTACTCGATCGGGTTCGCGGTGGCGAGCACGTGGAAGGGCGGCTCGAGCGGGTAGGTGCTGCCCTCCACCGAGACCTGCTTCTCCTGCATCGCCTCCAGCAGTGCAGCCTGGGTCTTCGGCGGCGTTCGGTTGATCTCGTCGGCGAGCAGCAGGTTGGTGAAGACAGGGCCGGGCCGGAAGGTGAAGTCGTGCGTGCGCTGGTCGTAGAGGAAAGACCCGGTGACGTCGGCCGGCAGCAGGTCCGGGGTGAACTGCAGACGTCGGAAGCCCAGGCCGAGCGCCTGCGCGAACGACCGCGCGGTCAGGGTCTTGCCGAGGCCGGGCAGGTCCTCCAGCAGCACGTGCCCGCCGGCCAGGATGCCGGCCAGCACGAGTTCGAGCGCGTCGCGTTTGCCGACCACGACCGTGCCGACGGCGTCCAGCACCGCCCGGCCGAGGCGACCAACCTCTGCCGGGGATTGTGGGGCGTCGGGTGCCGGCCAGGTGTCACTCATACCGCCTCCAGGTGGGCAACGATCGCGGCCAGCTGCCGCGGCGTCGGGGACCGGGTGACCGGGGTGGACAAGAAGGTCCAGAGGGGATCGCCGAGCACCTCCCGGGCGCGCGCAGGATCGGACTCCCGGGTCACCCCGTGGCGCTGGCGCAGGCGCTCGTCGGCGATCTCGGCGAGGACCGGCAGCACTGTCCGGGTGAAACGCTCCGGGTCAGACTGGGTCCAGGACAGGCGGGTGTCCCAGCGGGCGGCCGCAGCGATCGCGCCGTCCGGGGTCGAGGGGATGTCCGGTTCCTCGTGGCTCGCAACACCCTCGGACTCGGCCGCGTGCGGTCCGGGCGCCACGGCCTGCACGACCCGGTGCAGCGCCAGCAGCGCGAAGGTGAGCGAGAAGACCACGGCGAACGGCAGCCCGATGCCGAGAACCCGGGCCGAGAGCACGACGACACCGGCGAGCGCGAGCGAGTACGCCGCCGTGGTCGCAACCCACCTCCAGCCCGTCTGCGGCCAGGGCTCGCGGTGCGGTGGCTCCTCCTCGTACCGCAGCAGGTCGTCGAGGCTGCCGCCGTCGGCGCGGTCGCGGGTCATGACGGCACCGTACCCGCGGTCAGTTCCGCCCGCAGTCGCCGCAGGGCGGCCTGGGCCTCGGCGCGCATCTCGTCGTCGATGACGTGCGTGGCGTACCGCGCCGTGCGGTAGATGTCCGCGAACCGGTCCAGCACCCGCCGGTCCACCCGGTGCGCCGCGAGCAGACGCAGCACGAGGTCGGTCGGCGTGTCGCCGACCTGGCGGGGGGTCCCGGCGGCCGCGGCGGCCTGCTCCAGGCGTACCCAGCAGGCGATCACCGCCCGCCGCGGGTCCCGGTCAGCGTCGGACAGGTCGTCGAGCCCCGCGTCGAGCGCCGCCACCACCTCCTGTTCGGCCCGCCGGCGCAGCGCCGCCGCCTCGTCCTCCTCGACGGTGAGCACCCCCTTGCGCACCGCGATGGTGTTGCGCAGGAGCGCCCACACCACCAGCGCCACGATCCCGACGACGACGAGCAGGCACAGCCCGAACACGAGGGTGGCGAGCCAGGAGGGCGCTGCCGATTCGGTGGGTGCCTCCGCGCCCAGGACGATGGAGGGTTGCGGGCCCGGCGGCGGATTGGCCCCGAACGCGTCCTCGGGTTGGGGCTCGGGCAGCGGCACGTCCGAGACGTTGGGCGAGGAGAGCGAGGCGGCCAGGGCGGCGACGCCGAGCAGCGCGGCGACGCCGAGCAGCGGCGCCCAGCGGCGCAATCCCGCCACGTCGCGCATCCGCTTTCCACCCCCCGTGCGCCCGACCGTCACGCCGAGCCCGCTAATTCTCTGGCCCGGGCGAACACCTCGTCCAGCATGGCGGGAGTGAGCCGGCCGGTAAAGGTGTTCTGCTGGCTCACGTGGTAGCAGCCGAGCAGGGTCGGCACACCCTCGGCCGTCCACTCGGCACCGTGTGCGAAGGCCGGACGCGGGCTCGGCGGCCGCACGCCGTACACCGCGGTCATGGTCGGCCACCAGGCGGCCCAGGCGAAACCGCCCAGGGCGACCACGACGCGCAGCGTGGGCCGGATGAGCGCGACCTCGCGGTGCAGCCACGGCGCACAGGTGTCGCGTTCCCACGGGGTCGGCTTGTTCTCCGGCGGCGCGCAGCGGACCGCGGCGAAGATGCGGGTGTCATGCAAACGCAGGCCGTCGTTGAGGCTGTACGACAAGGCCTGGTTGGCCAGGCCCGCGCGGTGCAGCGCCGCGAACAGCACATCGCCGGAGCGGTCGCCGGTGAAGATTCGCCCGGTCCGGTTGCCGCCGTGGGCGGCGGGCGCGAGGCCGAGGATGGCGATCCGCGCGTCGGCCGGGCCGAAGCCGGGCACCGGGCGGCCCCAGTACGTCTGGTCCCGAAACGCCGCCCGCTTGGTGCGCGCGACCTCCTCCCGCCACGCGACCAGGCGTGGGCAGGCGAAGCACTCGGAGATGGCGGCGTCGAGTTCGGTGAGGTCCGCCGCGATGGGCGCGCGCTGGGCCGGTGTCATACGCCTCCCGCTGGTGCTCACGTGCTCGGGCATAGCCAACCACGAGAGGTGAGCACGGCGGCGGGGCACCCGCACGGGTGCCGCCCGCCGCCGTCGCACCCCGGAAGCTACTTACGCTCCGTCAGGCAGAGGATGTAGCCCTTGCCGCCCGGCTTGCCGGACCAGATCCACGACTCGGTCTCCGTGAAGCCCGCTTCCGTGCAGATCTTGGCTTCGTTGTCGGCGTTGAACTCGGCCTCGGTCTTGTTGTCGACGCGGCCGATGACGTTGTACTTCGCCTCCGCGGAGTTGCAGTCGACGACCTTGGCGCCGGACGCGTCGCTCGTCTCGCCCTCCTTGACGGCGGCCTCCAATGCGATGCAGTCGCCGGCCTTCGCCTCGGCGGTCTCGTCCCGGTTCAGGTACCACCGGACGCCCGTGATCACGAGCCCGATGAGCACGGCGCCAATGGCCGCGCCGATCTTCTTCCCGGCGCCTGACATTTCTTGATTCCTCCCCAAATGTCGTGCGTGAAGGCGACAACACACCATAGAGGCTGGTCTCACTGCCGCGCTACCCCAATGCCCATCGGCCAGGGTCGGCTGTTGTGAACCCGACCGGTCGCCTCCCGGCTCCGACGGCCCTCTCGATCTCGTGCACCCTGGTGGAGCCGGTCGCCGGGCGCCCGTGGGTGGCGCGCCACCGTCACGCCGGCACGTCGTCAGCGACCGTCGCTGATTGTCGAGCCGTCAGCCTTCGCGCAAGGAGCGGTCCACCAGGCTGTAGGCGATGCCGTCCAGGATGTCGTGCTCGCTGGCCACCACCGAGGTCGCGGCCACCTTCTCCATGATCACGCGCAACACCAGGGCCCCGGCCCCGATCACGTCGGCCCGGCCCGGGTGCATGACCGGAATCGCCAACCGCTGGGCTCGCGTCATCGCGAGCAGTTCCGAGGTCACCTTCGCCACGTCCGCACGGGAGATCCGCGCGTGGTGGATCTGCGCGGGGCGGTAGGCGGGCAGCCCCAGCGCGATCGCGGTCACCGTCGTCACCGACCCGGCGAGCCCGACCAGCGTGGCCGCCTGGCGCCCCGGCACCACCTCGAGCGCCCGGTCCACGGCCGCCGCGATGTCCGCCTCCGCGGCGGCCACCTCCGCCGCGGTCGGCGGGTCACCGTGCAGGTGCCGCTCGGTCATGCGCACGCACCCGATGTCCACCGAGACCGCTGCCCGCACCGCCAGGTCACCGGTCCCGGCCGGGCCGCCCGATCCCAGCACGAACTCCGTCGACCCGCCGCCGATGTCCACGACCAGGAACGGGCCCACGGCGTCGGGGGGCAGCCCGCGCACCGCGCCGGCGAACGACAGCCGCGCCTCCTCGTCCCCGCTCACCACCTCGGGCGGTACGCCGAGCGTCGCCAGCACCATCGCCCGGAACTCGTCGGCGTTGGAGGCGTCCCGGGTCGCCGACGTGGCGACCATGCGCACCCGCTCCGCCCCCGTGGACTCGATCAACGCCGCGTACTCGGCCAGCGCCGCCCGGGTCCGCGCGAGCGCGTCGGGCGCGAGCCGCCCGGTGCGGTCCACGCCCGCACCGAGCCGGACGATCTCCATGGTCCGCGCCACGTCGCGCAGGCCCGACTCGTCCACGTCGGCCACGAGCAGCCGGATCGAGTTGGTGCCGCAGTCGATGGCGGCCACCCGGGTCATCGCGCCACCGCCGCCGCCGATCGCTGTCCCGGTGACGGCTGCGGCGGCGTCAGGTGCAGCAGCATCCGTGTGTTGCCGAGCGTGTTGGGCTTGACCCGCTCCAGGTCGAGGAACTCCGCCACCCCCTCGTCATACGAGCGAAGCAGCTGCTCGTACACCTCGGGCGGCACCGGCGCCCCGTCGATCTCCGTGAATCCGAACGACCGGAAGAACTCGGTCTCGAACGTGAGCACGAACACGCGACGGACGCCGAGGTCGCGGGCGACGTTGAGCAGTTCGGTGACGATCCGGCGCCCGATCTTGCGCCCCTGGTAGGCGGGATCCACCGCGACCGTGCGGACCTCCGCCAGGTCCTCCCACATCACGTGCAGCGCCCCGCATCCCACAACTTCCCCGTCGTCGGCCCGCACCGCCACCCAGAACTCCTGCACCTGCTCGTACAGCGTGACGGTGGCCTTGCCGAGCAGCCGCCCGTCGTAGATGTCGAGCAGGCGGCGGATACCGCGCACGTCCGCGGTGCGGGCCCGACGGATCACGACGTCCATGCAGCGAGACTATCCAGGCGCACCCCGCCGCGGCGTACGGACTTGCCGGCAGCCGGCCGGGGCGGTCACAGTCTCGCCATGACGACGATCCGCACCCGCTGCCGCGCCGCCTTTCTGCTCACCGTCGCAGTCCTCGCCGGGGTCACGGTCAGCGGCTGCGGAATGGTTCGCGGCGGCGGCCGGGCGGTCGACACGGCGGACGTGCTCGGCGGCTTCGCCGAGCGGTTGAGCGAGGGGCAGCAGTCGGTCCACACCGCGACGTACCGGATCGGCGGCGGCGGTCCCGTGACGGTCGTGCGGCGGGCGTCGGAGGCCGCGTTCCTGACCGACCGGGCGCTGCTCATCGTCACCGCCGAGCACCTGATCCGCTGCCGGGAGAAGATCTGCGAGCGGGCGCCGACATCGGCCCGCGCGGCGACCGACGCGCTCGCCGACGTCGCCGGCCCGGGCTTCGTCCCCGTCGAGACGGCGCTCGCGACGGTCGCGGCCGCCGCGCTGGCGCCGGGTGCCAAGGCGAAACCGGGCCGTCAGACAATCGCCGGGCACGAAGCGGACTGTGTGGAGGTCACCAGGCTCGCCGTCGCCGGCCCGGGGGCGTCCGAGCCGCCGACAGCGGCGCCCGATCCGGCGGTCGTGCCCGGCGACTTCACCGTCTGCCTCACGGACACCGACGTGCTGGCGGCGTTTCGAGGCACGCTGCCGACCGGCCGGCCGGTGGAGGTCGAACTGACCCGGCTCGACCAGGTCGCCGCCCCGACCTCGTTCACCCCGCCCCCGGGTGCGGTGGTCACCGACGTACCCGAGCTCACGGCCGGCTGAACGGCCCCGCGTCAGGGGCCGGGCGTCGCATCGGGCGGCACGCAGGGCGACACGCAGGGCCCGGCGGCCCACCACGCTCCGATGAGGTCGAGGACCTCGTCCCCGATCGGGTTCACGCCCGGCCCGACCGCGAGCGCGTGGGCGAGGTGCACGTGCAGGCACTTGACGCGGCCCGGCATACCACCCGCCGAGACGCCGGCGATCTCCGGCACGTCCTCGATCGCGGTGCGCCGGGCCAGGTAGTCCTCGTGCGCGGCCGCGTACCGCGCCGCCAGCTCCGGGTCGCTACCCAGCCGGGCCTGCATCTCCCGCATCACCCCGGACGACTCGAGCCGCCCGCACGCCGACACCGCTCGCGGACAGGTCAGGTAGTACAGGGTCGGGAACGGGGTGCCGTCGGCCAGCCGCGGCGTCGTCTCCACGACGTCGGGCAGGCCGCATCGGCAGCGGTGGGCGACCGCCCGGGTGCCCCTCGGCCGCCGCCCGAGCTGCGCTGCGACCACGGCGATGTCGGCCTCGGTGGCGGGTTCGCGGACCGGCGGCGGGACACCGGCCGCGGCCGCGCTCGGCTCGCTCACCACGCCCCGGTCACCGCTCGGACCGCTCGTTCGCCGCGGCGACGCTCGACCACAGCCGCGCGTACCAGGCGGTTTCGTCCTCCGGCGCCGGCGCCCCCTGGTCACCGCCCGAGACGCGCGCAGCCTCCCGATCGTCCCAGACGATGACGTACGTCCTGTCGCCGGGCCGCACCAGCATGAAGCGCTTGCGCGCCTGGGCCTCGATGAACGCCGGGTCGTCCCACTTCTCGCGCTGCACTCTGAGGTCGGCGATGCGCTCGGCCTGGTCCGCCTGCTCCCGCTCCAGCCGCGCGATCTCCGCCTGCTGGGTGAGGTAGATCCGCAGCGGGTACGCGTAGGCAAGCAGCAGCCCGAGCAGCAGCGCCACGAGCACGATCGCGCGCCCGGTGAGCCGGCGGGGCTGCGGCGCGACGGTGCGCCTGGCCGCGCCGCCCGCGCCCGTTCGACGGGCGGCGTTCGGGCGGGCCGGCGACCGCGGCGGGTTCGTGCGCGCGCGGGTGGGTCTGCGCTGGCCACCCGGCCGCTGCCCGCCGGGCTTACGGCCCTGCACCATCGACGTCTCCCCCTCCGCGCGGCGCCTACACCGTCAGCGTAGCCGCGGGAACGCGCCGGCCCCCGCGTACCGGGCCGCGTCCCCCAACTCCTCCTCGATGCGCAGCAACTGGTTGTACTTCGCGACCCGCTCCGAACGGGCCGGCGCCCCGGTCTTGATCTGGCCGCAGCCCGTCGCCACCGCGAGATCCGCGATCGTGGTGTCCTCGGTCTCGCCCGAACGGTGGCTCATCATGCACCGGTACCCGGCGCGGTGGGCCAGGTCGACCGCGTCGAACGTCTCGGTGAGCGAGCCGATCTGGTTCACCTTCACGAGCACGGCGTTGGCCGCCTTCTCGGCGATCCCGCGGGCGATGCGGGAGGGGTTGGTGACGAACAGGTCGTCGCCGACCAACTGGACCCGGTCGCCGAGCGCGGCGGTAAGCGCGGTCCAGCCCGCCCAGTCCTCCTCGGCCAGCGGGTCCTCGATCGAGACGATCGGGTAGTCGTCGACGAGCTTGCGGTAGTACGCCGACATCTCGTCGGAGGACTTCGGCGCGCCCTCGAACACGTACCGCCCGTCGCGGAAGAACTCGGTCGCGGCCACGTCGAGCGCGAGCACGACATCCGATCCCAGCCGGTACCCGGCGGCCTCGATCGCCTCCGCGATCAGGTCCAGCGCGGCGGCGTTGTGCGGCAGGTCCGGGGCGAACCCCCCCTCGTCGCCGAGTCCGGTGTTCAGGCCCTTCTTGCGCAGCACCGCCTTGAGCGCGTGGTAGACCTCGGCGCCCGCCCGCAGGGCCTCCCGGAAGGTCGGCGCACCGACCGGCGCGATCATGAACTCCTGGATGTCCACGTTGGAGTCCGCGTGCGCGCCGCCGTTGAGGATGTTCATCATCGGTACGGGCAACAGGTGGGCGTTGGGCCCACCGAGGTAGCGGAAGAGCGGCAGGTCGGCGGAGTCGGCGGCGGCCTTGGCCACGGCGAGCGACACGCCGAGGATCGCGTTGGCTCCGAGAGCCGACTTGTCCGGCGTCCCGTCCAGGTCCAGCATCGCCTGGTCGATCAGGCGCTGGTCGCTGGCCTCGTACCCGAGCAGCTCCGGCGCGATCCGCTCGCAGACGTTCTCCACGGCGCGCTCGACGCCCTTGCCGCCGTAGCGCGCCTGGTCGCCGTCGCGCAGCTCAAGGGCCTCGAAGGCGCCCGTGGACGCCCCGGACGGCACGGCCGCTCGCGCGGTCGTCCCGTCGTCGAGCCCCACCTCGACCTCGACCGTGGGGTTGCCCCGCGAGTCGAGGATCTCCCTGGCGACGATTGCCTCGATGGTTGCCAACTGTCGCTCCTCGCTGTCCGTCGTGTGCCCTGCGGGGTGCGCGGCGGGCGACCGCCCGCAGCAGAGCGTATCGGGCCGCCGGAGGGTGGCGTCGCCGACCTGGGCACCCGAGTTGCGCCGGCCCGACGCCATCGAGGACGCTGGGACCCATGCACGCCAGCCGCCGAGGACGCCGTGCCGTGCTCACCGGCCTGATCGCCAGTGTCCTGCTGGCGGCCGGCTGTGACGCGCTGAGCGACGTCTCGCAGATGGGCGAACCGGGCAATCTCGCCGGCGACCTCGCCACCCGGCTGGAGGCGACCGACCATCTCACGTACACCGCCGTCTACCAGATCATCGGCGGGGGCGAGGCCTCCGTGGCGAAGGCCGTGGATCCCAACCGCGTCGCCTACACCTACCCGGGCGGCAAGTTGATCATCGCACCGACCGAACGGACCGACTGCCGGACCAGGGGCACGGGCGTGAGCTGCACGGTCACCCAGGTCGCCTCGCCGGATCCCGGTCCGGACCCGGCCCTGTTCGCGGAGCTGGTCAAGCACGGGATGGTCACCCCGCCCGTCGTCGTGGGGCTGCTCAACGCCACCGCGCTGGACCGGGACGCCGAGGTGACGCAGCGCGACACCACGGTTGCCGGCCAGCACGCCACCTGCGTGAACGTCGCGGGCGTGGACAACGCCGCGGCGTCCACGTTCGAGGTCTGCGTGACGACCGACGGGGTCCTCGGCAGCTTCATCGGCGTGGTGGACGGCACCCGCGTCGAGTTCGCGCTCACGCAGTACCAGGGCAGCGTCGCCGACGACGCGTTCGCCCCGCCCGCCAACGCCACGATGATCCACCGGTGAACCCGTCCCCCTACTCACCGCGCGAGCCGGGCGCGCTCACCGCCCCGGCCGCAGAATCGCCTCGTCGACCTGAGCGGACGGGGACGCGGTCAAGGCCTGCGGTATGAAACCAGGCTGGTAGGCGTCACCCGCAGCGCAGCAGCGCGCGCAGGTGACGCGGCGCGGGCGAGCCGTGGGCGAGCATCTCGTCGTGCCACGCGCGCACCGAGGTGCCGGCCGGGCGGGCGCGGGCGATCGCGGCGACCTCGACGTACCCCACGAAGTACGTGGAGAGCTGCGCCGAGGTGAGCAATGCCCGGCGCCACTTGCCCGCGGCCTCGCCCTCCTCCTGGAAGCCGCGGCCGGTCATCAACGCCATCGCGTCGGCCTCGGCGAGGCCCTCGCAGTGCACCAGCTGGTCGAGGATCGCGTTGATGGTCATGCGCAGCTGCATCTTGAGCTGCTGGATGCGCACCGGCAGGCCGCCGAAGCCGTGCTCGACCATCAGCTCCTCGGCGTACACACCCCACCCCTCGACGAACGGGCCGGAGAAACCGAGCGCGCGGGCCCGGGTGGAGCCGCGGAAGCGCCGCGAGTGGGCGAGCTGGACGAAGTGACCCGGCATGGCCTCGTGGACGGTGAGGTTGCGGACCATGTGGTTGTTGTACTCGCGGTAGAACGAGTCGACGCGCTCGGGCGGCCAGTCCGCGGGTGTCGGTGAGATGCAGTAGAAGGTCGGCACGTCGGCGACCTCCAGCGGCCCCGGCGGGTCGCAGTACGCGACCGCGACGCCCCGAGCGAACTCCGGCATCTCCTGGATCACGCACGGATCGTCCACAAGGGATACAAGGTCGTGCTCGCGGACGAACTCGGTGCACTCCGCGAGCGACTGCTTCGCGACGTCCACGATGGACGAATTGTCGGGGCGGTCGGCGGCCAGCCGGTCGAGCGCGGCACGCACCGTCTCGTCCGTGGCCGGACCGCCCATGAGCGCGGCGGCGGCCTCGCGCAGCTCCTCCGTGACGCGCTCCAGGTTCGCCTCGGCCCGCGCCAGCACCTCGGCGGCGCCCAGGTCGGTGTCGAGCACGTGCCTCAGGCGCGCCTCCCACAGTCGGCGCCCGAGCCGCGGGTCACGGCCCTCGCCCGGCCGGGCGAGCCGGTCCCGCAGCCAGTCGCCGAACTCGTCGAGCGCGGCCACGGCCGCGTCGGCGGCGGGCGCGACGAGGCCGCGCAGCGCGGGCGCCTGCGCGAGCAGGTTCGGCACCTCGGCGCGAATCAGGCCGGCCACCCCGGCGAACTGCCCGAGCGCGGTCTCCAGGTGGATGCGCGGGCAGTCGCCCAGCACGGTACGCGCGACGGCGAGCGCGTCCGGGATGGCCGAAAGGCGCCCGGCCAGGCTCTCCAACCGCACGTCCGGGGGCGCGAACGGGCGCGCGATCAGCGCGTGCAGCAGCGGCCCCGGGTTGTGGGCGAGCGGGTTCCACTCGTGCTCGCGCACCTCGGTCAGCTCGAACAGGCGCCGTTCCACGAGGGCGAGCAGCGCCCCGTGGTCGACCCGGTCCTCCGCGTCGAGCGCGCCGACGTCCACTTCGGATAGCGCCTGCGCCGCGTCGCGCAGCATCGCCGTCTCCGCGGCGACGGCGTCCGGGGAGAAGTCGGGCAGCCGGCCGTCGAAGCGGTGGTCTCCGGCGAAGGAGGCGATCCTGGGGTTGGCTTCGAGAAGGGCGTCGACGATGCGCTCGGCGAGCGGCACGAAGTCCTGCGGCATGGCCGCCAATCTAACGAGCATCCCCTCGGATCGCGATGACGGGCACGGCGTCTCCGTAGCGGTCGGGCACGGCGGAAATCACGTACACGCTGTCCGGCTCGCTTTCCTCGTCGGCGTACCCGACCGCGGCCATCGCGGCGGCGGCGAGGTCCATCCGACCCCCGAGATCGTCGATCCAGTTGGCGAAGTCCCGGCAGCTCTCGATCGTCGGCAGTGTCAGCGGGACCAGAGCGACGTTCTCGAGCCTGAGCAGGAGAACGAGATGGGCTTGCCGCTCCGGTTCGCTCGCCATCCGCATCGCCGTGGCAAGGCACAGTGTCGGCACACCGACCATTCGCTGCTCTGTACCTGCCTCGGCGATCAGCTCACCCACATCGATCGCCGTGGGTGAGCCGTCGTAGGCCAACACTGCGGAGGTGTCGAGGATAAAACGGAATCCACTCACTGAGGTGATCTCAGCGACCGGAAAGGGTTGATTGGGACGACACGGATACGTGGTCCAAATAGGATGGTGCTGGTAATGGGTGTGGAGCCCTCGGTAGAAGAGGTCTGCCAAGATCTTCTCTACCGGT
>Ga0310840_100341_pt1 | contig 39676 bp, 33 predicted proteins | sample SM_ome_8_FD_201304 | JGI IMG/M metagenome (GOLD analysis project Ga0310840, IMG submission 201304) | Sorghum-adapted microbial communities enriched on stacked mutant (SM) sorghum from Joint BioEnergy Institute, Emeryville, California... ...
CGAAAGGTAAGACCCATGATGATGGCGGATATCCCCCCAATCCGACCCACAACGGCTTGTGGACGAGAATTGCAAGTTTCAGTAGGGGATGGAGCCTTGTTTTTCCACAGTGAATAGACAGCTTCCAGAATGCCGTTAATTCGCGCAGTCGTCCATGGCGGACGGCTCCAACGAGCCTGTAACGGCACGAATTGCCGTTATTGGCCCCGCCGGCACCCGCTAGACCGTCATTAACGGCACAGAATGCCGTTAATTCGCGCAGTCGTCCATGGCGGGCGGCTCCAACGAGCCTGTAACGGCACGAATTGCCGTTATTGGCCTCGCCGACGCGTACGAGACCGCCATTAACGGCACGGAATGCCGTTCATCTGCGCCGCCGGACGACCAGCGCCAACCCGCAACCGGTCGCAATTCGCAGCACCATCCGATAGTTTGAACTCGGGGATGAGAAAGGGGGTCGGCGGAAGTGGAGAGTCATTTTCTGGCGTACCTGTACCGTCTGCGCCATATCGAGCGCTGGAGCCTCATGCGCAACACGACGCGCGAGAACGTCGCGGAACATTCCTATCATGTCGCGCTGCTGACGCATCTGCTGTGCGAGATCGGCAACCGCGTCTTCGGCAGGCGGCTGAACGCGGACCGCGCGGCGGCGATGGCGCTGTTCCACGATGCGACCGAAGTGTTCACGGGCGACATTCCGACGCCGGTCAAGCATCACAATCCGCGCATGCTCGACAGCTTCCGCGAGATCGAGGCGCTGGCCGCGGAACGGCTCGCCGCCATGGTGCCCGAGCCGCTCAAGGAAGCGTACGCGCCGCTCCTGACGGGCAAGACGTGGCAGCGGAACGGAGCCGGCGACAGCGGCGAAACAAATGAAGCACAGGACGGGGACCGAAACGAATCCGTCACAAGGAGCACCGGCGATTCCGACGCGGAACTCCGCAAATATTTGAAAGCCGCTGATCTCCTGGACGCCTATCTGAAATGCACGGTCGAGCTGGCCTCCGGCAACCGGGAATTCGCGGTCGCCTTCCGCCAGATCAAAGCTTCGCTCGACCGGTTGGCGCTGCCCGAGGCGGAATGGTTCCTCGAGCGCTTCGCGCCAAGCTTCAGCAAGACGCTGGACGAGCTGTCCGGCGAGACGTGAGGCGCACCCCGCACCCGTTGAAATGCATGAAATTCGGCACCGCAGCGCCTGCCTGGCGCCTCGGGGCCGGCCGCTTCCGTCAATCATCGCTCAGATTGGCGTACCGCAGCTCTTCCTGCAGCGCCCGAAGCCGGGCGTGGCGGATGCGGAATTCCCGGATGAACATCCGCCAGCGTGCCTCCCGGCCGGCCGCGCGGTACAGCTTCTCCAGCCGCTTGAGATGCCGGACTGCCGCGCGGTAGCCCTGCCTGCCGCGGGTGCGCACCGACTCGTCCACCGCCCGGTGGAACAGCGGCAGCAGCAGTTCCGGCGCCTCCTTCGCCAGAACGCGGAGATGGCCGGGATCGAGATCCTCCGGCCGGATGCCCATGGCAAGCTGCAGATCGGTCCACTCCCGCATGCGCCCGCGCGACAGATAATGCGCCGACAGCTCGCCGTACGATACGGGCAGCCACTCCCGCATCATCCGGATCCACATCGGATTGTCCGGCTGCCGCTCGTCTGCCGAACGGCACAGCTTCAGATACGGCTTCAGCACCGCCGCGACACGGGTCAAGCGAAGCTGCTCCTGCAGGAACCGCATCCATCGTTCCAGCGCGGCGAAATCGCCTTCCGCAAGGCAGCGCTCGGCGAACCTCAGGACGAAGGTCGACGTGCGCTCGAACGGCGTCCGCCTCATCGCGTCGATTGCGCCGGCATGGTCGCCCGCCTTGAAGCGGAAGAAGGCCTGGGCGGTCAGGACGGCGGACGCGCGCGGTGAAGATGAATGCGCAGTCGTGTCCGCATCGGCAACCTGATCCGCCAGCCGTCCGATCACTTCACACTCTTCGCGAACGGCATCCGGCCAGCCGGCGAAGCGGTCCCACCACGCGACATACAGCTCATCCCAGCGCAGCAGTTTAAATGTCTCGTCAAGCGCGGCATTTCGCAGCCGGAGCGCGATGGCGCGCAGCCATCGTTCCTCCGCATCGTTCGCCGGGACGGGTTCCGTCTCGTGCAGCAGCTCCAGCCAATGCTGAACCCACGGCTCGACCGAGCGGGAAAACGACATTTCGTAATAGTAGCGGTTCGACGGGTCCGTCACGGCGTAGGCGTGCTCGGCCTGCTCCAGCACGAGCAGCACGGTCTGAAGCCAATGGAGGCGCCGCATCTCACGCGGCCAATCCCGGGCCTTTCCCTTCGCCTCCTGCAGCACCGGCTGAAGCGGGTGGAGCGAATGGCGGCATTGCTGCCAGACGGCCCCGAACCGTCCGGCGAACCATTCCGCCCACGCCTCCGGGCCGTCCGTCCCGCCGGACACGGCGCCCGCCCCGCCGTCCGCGTCCCCGCGGGCGCCCTCCGTCATCATCCGCAGCACCGCATCCGCATCCCCGCCCGCCGATTCGCAGTAGCGAAAGAAAAGCGCCGCCATATGAACGCATGCCGCATCCTCCGGACAGGTGCACGTGCTGTACGCCATATCGTCCGCATCGAGCGTGACGGCATACACCGTCCCGTCGTTCACCGCGCCGTACACGGTGTTCATGACGACTTCCATGACCAGGACGCGCCCGCCGCGGTACAGGGCATGCCCTTCCGCCACGCGGTCAGGCGGCATGCCGCCGGCCAGCGCCCGCATCAGCTGTTCCGATCGTTCATCTGCCAGCCGAGTCATTGCTTGTCTCCTCTCCGGATGATGCCGTCCGCGGTCGCACCGCCCGATCCGCTGCGCCGCGCCAGCCGGCCTGCCCGGTCATGCGAACAGCCGCGCCAGCCGGCTCCGGATCGCCCACGGCCGCTCTTCCCGGCGCTTGTAGCGGGGAAGCGTGCGATAGAGGGCGGCCGCCTCGTCCAGCGCCCGCCGCGCTTCTTCCCTGCGGCCGAGAGCCTTGTAGATCATGCCCATCCGGTAATAGGCTTCGCAGGAAGAGGAGTGGATCGCCTGCAGTTCGTCGAGCAGCTTCAGCGCTTTCTCCGGCTGATCGCGGTTCACCGCGGCGAGCCGCAGGTACGGCTGACCGTATTTCACCCGCGGATTGATGTCAAGCGCCCGCCGGATCGCGCTCTCGCCTTCCGCCCGGCTGCCGGTGAACAGCAGCGCCGTGCCGAGATCGTCCCAATATTCGGCCGAATGCGCCATCGTCTCCGCCGCCGGCTCGAGCAACCGCCTCGCTTCGCCGTATGCTTTGCGCTCGATGAGCAGATGCGCAAGCTCCATCCGCGCGGACATGTCGTTCGGGTTGAGCGAGAGCTGCTGCTTCAGCTGACGGATCCGCCGCGCCCGCCTGAACGGTTTCACCACGCTCGGGGACAGGCCGACGAATCTGCGGTCCAATATGTAAAGGATGATGATCAGCACGACGATGGCGGCAATCGGGTTGCCAAGCAAAATCCAGAGCAAGCTGAAAATCGCAAATTTACCGAACACGCACGATCCCCTCTTCCCGAATCCGGTTACGGCACTATCTTACCATTCGGCCCACCGGCAGCCAAGGCAAGCGGCGCGATGCATGACGGCCTGCCGTTTATCCCAACCTAAGCATGCGGCGGAACTTTCCGCCGATTCCGACAGCATGCAAGGAGGCGAATGAAATGGCCGGCACGACGCAGATCTTCCCGCCGCAGCACCAGACGCGGCAGCCCGGAACGGAGACCGCCATGCAGCCCCATCCGGAGATCGAGTCGCCGCTCTACAAGCCGGCGGGCAAACTGACCGGCAAAGCCGCCGTCATCACCGGCGGAGACAGCGGCATCGGCCACGCCGCGGCCGTCGCCTTCGCGAAGGAAGGCGCCGATGTGGCGATCATCTACCTGAACGAGCAGCAGGATGCGGACAATGTGAAGCGCCGCATCGAAGAGCTCGGCAGACGCTGTCTGCTGATCGCCGGCGATATCGGCGACGAGGCGTTCTGCAAGCAGGCGATCGACCGGATCGTGCAGACGTTCGGCCGGCTGGACATCGTCGTCAACAACGCGGCCGAGCAGCATCCGCAGCCTGCCCTCACGGACATTACCGCCGGGCAGCTTGAGCGGACCTTCCGCACGAACGTGTTCGGCATGTTCCACCTGACGAAGGCGGCCTTGCCGCATCTGAAGGAAGGCGCGGCGATCATCAACACCGCATCGGTCACCGCCTATGAAGGAAGCCCAACGCTGATCGACTATTCCGCTTCGAAGGGCGCCGTCGTCGCGTTCACCCGCGCGCTGGCCAAAAATCTTGCGGCACAGGGCATCCGCGTGAACGCCGTCGCGCCCGGGCCGATCTGGACGCCGCTCATTCCGTCCACCTTCGCGGCGGAAGACACGGCGACATTCGGCACCGACACGCCGATGAAGCGGCCCGGTCAACCGTCCGAACTGGCTGCCGCCTACGTCTTTCTCGCCAGCGGCGATTCGACGTACATGACCGGCCAGACGCTCCATCTGAACGGCGGCAAGATCGTGAACGGTTGACGGCAGGCCATCCGCTTCCGTGCGGACGCATCCGTTGGGTCACAAAAAAAGCACGACATCCGCCCATGCCGCATATAGTGGTGTGGGTGGTGATCCGGATGAACTTTGCACACCGCGTCCTGAGGCCGGGCGATGTGCTGACGGCTTGCGACAATATGCTGGCCGTGCCGACGGGTTTCCTCGGCCACAGCGCCATCGCCGTCGGCCCGGACGAAATCGTCGAGGCGGTCGTGACGTTTCCTTACGTGCGTCGCGCTCCGGCAGCGGAATTTTTCATGCAGCATCCGAAACACGCGCACTACCGGCCGATTCCGGACTGGCTGGCCGCGGGCAGTGCGCAGTATGCCATCACGTACCATCAGGCTTGCCAGGCCAACTACGCGAAAGGCATCATCGTGCCGCCGTTCTCATTCTCGCCGGCGATACCGCTGGAAGATCCGTGGTCATCCATCTACTGTTCGAAGCTGGTATGGCTCTGCTACTACTACGGAGCCGGTTACCCGCTTTATAACGATTTCTTCCTGTTCACGCCGGAAGATCTGGACAGCGTGCTCGGTTCCGACCCCCATTTCGAGCTTATCTACAAACATCCCGAGTTTCATTTCAAAATCAACACCTGACGCATGCGGCGGGCGGGGCAAGGACCTATTTTTGCTTGCGGTAGGCGGATTGCCATCCCGCTGATGTCCCCTGCGCATACATTGTCAATGTGCAATTCACCAAATTCCAAAAACCAGTGAAGGAGTGTATGGGACATGGCGGATTTTGGCAATCTGGGTGCAGCGGGAGCAGCGGGATTCGGCGCGGACGTTCACATCGGAGCCGGTGCGGCGGGCGCGATCGGACACCATCCTTACGCGTCCGTCCATACGGGAATGTATGGCATGGCCGGAACCGGCTATCATCATCAACATTGCATGCCGAAGAAGCGCTACTCGGATACCGGCACCGTTCTCGTTCTCTTCATTCTGCTCGTCATCATTCTTCGCGCATCCCGTCTGTAACGGCCGAACGCCGTTAAAGGCCCCGGCAAAAGCAGCGCCCCGGACCGCAAGGTTCGGGGCGCTTCGCTGTCTTTCGGGCGCTTGTCCCGAACGACTGCAAGACGCAATAAAAAACCTCCTTCCACTCCGTGAAGGAGCGAACAGAAGGTTCCTTGTATCAGATGCGCTATATTTTGAGCTCCCCGAGCTTGATCAGCTCGACAACCGCTTGAGAACGGCCTTTGACGTTGAGCTTCTGCATCACATTCGATATATGATTCCGCACAGTCTTTTCGCTGATGAACAGCTGTTGTGCTATGTCGCGCGTCGTCTTGTCCTGAACAAGGAGTTCGAATACTTCCCGCTCGCGATGCGTCAAAAGAAATTTGCTTTTGTGCTCGCTGCCCTTCAAGTTGTCACCCCTCCTTGCCTGTAATGTGATGGTTTAACAAGGTTAAGGGATACAGTCAACTTATCTTATGAATGGCGGGAACATGTGGTGCGGCAAGCGGCAGAAATGGGCTGAGCGGCGCGCTTTTTCGGGCGTCTGCTCATCAGGCGGAGAGGCAAAGCGGGAGCAAGGCGTGTCCGGATTGAACGAAGAATGCAAAACCTGGGCCGCCCATCAGAAAAGACGCTTCACCTTGCGAAGACGGCGCAAGCGCGAAGCGTCTTTTTCGATTCCATGTCAGATTGATTTCCCGCTCCGGACCATCCGGACGGCCATGTATGGCCGGCGCGGAAGCTTGATGCTGAACGTGCCTTCATACAGGCCGGGCAATTCCTCGATCGTCATGTTCCAGGTGTCGATGACGGACACTTTCCAGGTGATGCCCGGTTTCAGGCGGAACTCGCGGAATGCCGGACGATTGAATCCGAAATAGTACAGACGGTATTCATCCTCCACTCCCGCGCACGGCAAATCCCAGTCGGACGGGAGCGGGTTCAGCTCGCCCTGCGGCGCTTCTTCCATAAACCTCCTTGCAAAGGCGATGCGGGCCGGGCTGTCGCCGACCAGTCTGCCTCCCTTCGACCACCACAGCACTTCTTCCGGATTCAGATACGTTTCACCGTGGCCGAGGTAGCCGCCCCGCACGGTTGCCTCCCAGAACCGCCGCGTCAGCTCTTCGCCCGTGATGTTCCCCCATCCCTGGTCGATGTCTCCTTCATAGCCGCATTCGTCGATCACGATCGGTTTCTGCCACTTTTTGCGCCAATCCGTCGTCGCTTCCGACGTCTTGTAAACATCGATGCGCTGGATGCTGCAGTGGGTGACCCAAGGTTTGCTGTGGTCATAAAATTCCAGACAGTTGTGCACGGAGAGCAGATGACCGTACGGATCGTTCTCCGTCACGATGCGGGCGAACCGCTCCCAATCCTCCGGATCTTTCGCCCACATCAGGTCGTATTCGTTGGCCAGAGACCACCAGACGTTACGGTAAGCGGCCAGCCGGGCCGTGATGTAGCGCAGATACCGGTCGTCCGCATCGGCCGGCATTTCCGTGAATCCCCAGCGGTCGTACGGGTGAAACAGGATCAAATCCGCCTCGATTCCAAGCCGCCCCAAGTCCGCAATCCGCTGCTCCAGATGGCGGAAGTACGCCGGATTGAATCGGGTGAAATCCCACCCCTCCTCCGCCGAACCTTCGAACGGGTACAAGGGAGGCTCGTTCGTATTGTACAAATACGACTTCGGAAACACGCACATTCGGAGCTTGTTGAAAGGTGACGCTTTCAACGATGCCAGCGTCTGTTCCTCCAGATCCGCCCCCTGATGCGTCCAGGCGTAGCAGGTCGTGCCGACGGGGTGGTAGATCGTCCCGTTTTCGTAGGCGAAGTGGTACGTGTTCTTCACGCGAACCGGACCGTGGTTGCCTGCAGACGGCGACACGCACAGGAACCGGCCTTCCAGTCCGTCGAGCGAACGGGCGTTGCTCACCGTCCGGTAGCGCCAGCCGCCTTCAGCGTCCGGCATGAAGCGAATGCGGTAAACGCCGTCTCCGTCATAGAAACCAGGCACCTTGACGATCCGTTTCGCCTGACCCCCGCCGTCTCCCTCAAAGGCAAACTCCGCCCCGAGCTGCACGTCTGTGAACGGGTTGCCCGCCTTCGGTCCGTGCAGCTCCAGTTCGAACACGCCCCATTTCTCCGCCTGTTCTGGACCGAGGATAACTGCCGAAGCCGCTTCGGCAGGATCGTCGTAAACGCGGCCGGCATCTTTCGTCTGGCCGTCACGCGCCTCCGCTTCCGGCAAGGCTTCGAGTTCCCCGAGCACGCGATCGAGCCATGAAGGGTCGGCATGCGAACTTGCCGCGTAATCGGCCAGCGTCATGTTTTTGTAAATGAAAGAGAGGTGCGGCGTTCGCGTCAATTCCGGAACGTGCCTGGCAAGCACCTCCCGGGCCGCCCGTTTCAGCCACAGCCGTCCGATTTTTTGCTCCTTGGTCACCAACATCTCTTCGCTCCTCCCGAAGGATTGATCGCCGCGCAGTAAGTCTCGGCCTCGCCCGCGCCCGACCGGGTCATCCCTTGACGGCCCCGACCATGCCGGAGATCAGGTATTTTTGGAAAAAGACATAGACGAACATGACCGGAATGATGGACAGCAGCACCCCGGCGTTGAGCAGCGTGTAGTCGGTGGAATGCTGGCCCTGGAACGTCAGCAGTCCCGCGGTGACCGGCTGCATCGACTCCTTCGTGATGAAGATCTGGGCAAGCAAGAATTCGTTCCAAGTCGCCAGGAAGTCCAGGATGAACAGGGTGGCGATGGCGGGCATGGCGATCGGCACGATGATGCGGAAAAATTTGCCGAGCTCCCCGCAACCGTCAATTACCGCCGCCTCATCCAACTCCCGGGGAATGGCCAGCATGAATCCGCGCAACACGAGAATGCCGAACGGAATGCCGAACCCGAGATAGATGAACATGATGCCGGGATACGTGTTGTTCAGGCCGACGGCGTTCAGCATCATGTTGAGCGGCACCAGGGTGGCCTGCATCGGCACCATCATGCCGATCAGAATGAACACGAACATGCCCGTCGACCATTTGAAGCGGAGCCGGGTCAGGGCGAAGGCGGCCAAGGCGTTGACCAGAATACCGAGCGGAACTTTGACCACGGAGATAAGCAGACTGTTCCCCATATATTTCTTGATCCGCTCCCAGGCGTCCGCAAAATTGCCCCACATAAGCTCCCTGGGAAACGAATGGAAGGAGTGGGCATTCAAATCGGCGTTGGACTTCAAGGCCGTAAACGCCACAAATACGATCGGAAGAATAAAGAAAACCGCCAGTACGATCAGAATCAAATAGAGCAACCCATTGGAAACCTTTCGTTTCAACGAAGCTTCCATCCGGTCTCACCTGCCTTTCCCGCAATCAAGGGTACGATCGTCTGCTGATGAAGATCACGTAGGGGACGATGACGACCATGCAGATGAAAATCAGATACCAGGAAATCGCGGAACCGATCCCGATGTAGTTGTACTTGAAGGTTTGATAATACATCCAGGAAGACAGCACCTGCGTGCTGTTCGCCGGTCCCCCGGCCGTCATGCCGTAAATGATGTCGTAAACCTTCATGGCGCCGACCATGGTGGTCGCGAATACGATGACGAACGTGTCGCGAAGCAGGGGGAGGGTAATGTATCGGAACGTTTGGAAAGGATTGGCTCCGTCGATGATGGCCGCTTCATACGGATCCCGCGGGATCGTTTGCAGCCCGGCCAGAAACAGCACCATCGGCAGCCCTGCGCCTTGCCAGACCGCGGCGATGAAAATGGCATACAGGGCGGTCTTGGGATCGGAAAGCCAGGGCGCGGCCCACTCTTCCAAGCCGATCTTTTCCAGAAAGAAGGTCACAAAGCCTTTGGATGGATGGTACATCCAGCTCCAGACGATGGCGACCACGATGCCTGACAGCACGTACGGATAATAAAAAACGCTGCGGAAAAACACGCGGCCTTTCAATTGCCGGTTCAGGATCAGGGCGAACACCAGTCCCAGTCCGATCATGATCGTCATGTTGCCGGCCAGCCAGATCAGATTGTTCTTCAAGGCCGTTTGAAAGACGGAATCTTGCGTGATCAGATTGATGTAATTTTGGAGCCCGACAAATTTCCTGTCGGCCGATACGCCGTTCCAGTCAAAGAAGCTGAGAAACAGACTGTACAGGGACGGAAAAACGATCACCGCCAGATAAATGAACAAGGCGGGAAACAAAAACAGCCAGGGCGTGATGTTGGCTCGAAGTCTCATGGCTGACCCCTTTCCCGACGCGGAAAAGGGAAAGCGATCAATGGATGATCGCTTTTCCCGTTCCACATCATTGAATTGCGGATTTGCATTACGGGTTGTTGGCTTTGTATTGATCCGCCGCTTTCTGCATTTCCGCCGCGGCTTGCTCGGGCGTCAGCGCGTTCAGAATGACCGCGTCCGTCACTTCGAACAGCTTGTCGACGACCTCCTGCGGCAACGCCTGGTCGGTGATCAGGAAGTTGCCCGCGCTGACTTCTTCCGCCATCAGCTTCACGTGCGGAGCCGCTTCGGTGGAAGCAAAGTCGCTGAGCGCCGGCGCGCCGTAATCGTTGATGTATTTGTTGACGACGTCAGGGCTCGTGATGTATTCCGCCAGTTTGACGGCGGCTTCCTGTTTTTCCGGCGTCGTTTCGGCGCTGATCTGGAACCCTTCCAGGAAGCTGGACATCCTTGCGGCGCCCTGTTCGTTCGGGAATTTGAAGAACAGGTAGTTGTTCGGGTCATAGCCGTTCGAGGACAGCGTCTGGTCGAACCAGGTGCCTTCCAGCGCGTATCCGCCCTCGGAATACATATACATTTCCGCTTCTTCCGGGGCCATCGTGATGAAGCCCTTCGTAAACCAGCCTTTGTCGTTCCATTCCTTCAGCTTGGCCAGGGCGCTGACCACCGCCGGATCCGTCCAGGAAGCTTCCAGCGCGTTCAACTGATCGTGCAGTTCGGGGCCGGCGAAGTGCTCGATCAGCTGCTCCGTCCAGCGCATCAGCATCCATCCGCCCTTGCCGCCGACCGGCAGCGGCGTAATGCCGTCTTCGGCCATTCTCGCCATATGGCTTTCCAATTCCGCCAACGTCGCCGGCGCCTGGAAGCCGTAGCCGTCATACAGGTCCTTCTTCACGAAGACGCCGAGCGAGGCGAGGTGGAACGGAACCATGTAGATCTTGCCTTCATATTTGGCCAGTTCGAGCGCCGCGGGATTGTAAACGGACTCCCAACTGTGGTCTGCGGCAACTTGCGTCAGATCCATGGCCAGGCCGTTCTTCGAATAGAACGATGCGAAGGAGCCGCCCCAGTTGAACCAGATGTCCGGAAGCGTCCGTGAAGACGCCGCAACTTTCAACGATTCCTTGATCGGGTCGGTATTGAACGTGCTCACCTCGACGGTGATGTTCGGATTTTCCTGTTGAAACTCCTTGATGATCGGATCGAGATACACCATCTGGTCATCCAGTCCCCAGAAGGAGATGGTGACCTTGTCTCCGGAAGGCGCGCTTTGCCCCTGGTTGCCGGACTGGCTGCCGGAACCGGAACTGCTTCCTCCGGAGTCGGACTTGCCGCCGGACGAATTGCTGTTGCCGCCGCACGCTGCGAGGAACACCAGGGCGAAAACCAGAACGAGCGACGACCACTTGCGCGCTTTTCTCATCTCACATACCCCTCCATGCTGATCGGTTGGTTGAAAAACAGGCGGCCAGACGGCATGCCCGTTCTTCTGATTCCAACTATACCGGGGACGGCCGGGCGATTATAGAAACCGGAACGGCCATTTTGTACGCTTATTTGCCTTTTTCCGGGGGCGGACAGGCGGACGGAAGGTTGGCTTTTTGACATTTCCTATATTTTTTTGCACCCGTCCGCAGGCGGTCATTGGTTGCGATACTCGAGCGGGGTCATCCCGACGCGTTCCTTGAACAGTTTGCTGAAATAGTGGGGATTCGTGTACCCCAGCTTTTCGGCGATTTCGTACACTTTCAGATTCGTTTCCCTGAGCAGTTTCTTGGAATATTCCGTCTTGTTGCGAATGACGTAATCGCTGAAGCTTTCCCCCACTTCCTTGAGAAAAATGCGGCTCAGGTAACTCGGGCTGATGGCGATCGTCTCGGCCACTTTCGCTAGGGACACGTCCTCCAGCAAATGCCGGTCCACATATTCTTTGGCCAATCGGACGTGCAGGGAGTGAAACTGCTGGTTGGCCGGACAATTCAGCTCGGCTTCCAGATAGGCTTCGGGAATTTGATCGAGCCGCCCGTAAACGGAGCTGCAGGAGATGACCAGCGGCACGTTCAGCAACTCGAACACCCGCTGCCGCAGTTTGTCCACGTAGGCGTCCCGCGCTTCCTTCCCTTCCGCGCCCGTGCCGGCGACGGCCGGCGCAAGCCAGATGATTTCCCGGTGATTGCGGTGAAAGACGAAGCCTCCCCACTCCCTGGAAGTGTATTCATCTATCACGCAGCGGATGGACAGAAACTTCATCCTGTCCGTTTCCGCAACACCGCTTGCCGCGTCATCCCGCACCCGGAAAGTGGTCAGCCAGACGCCTCTGCTGCGGTACGGTTCTTCCAGCAGTTCGGGCACAATGATGCGGGCCGGATAGGTATATTTGTCCAGCAAAGACAACAAGAAAGCATTGATTTTCTCTTCCATTAATTGAGGAGGCTGGCATTGCATCGTCCGCTCCAGTTGCTCAACCGCTTTCTGCAGCGTCTCCTCCACTTCCCGTTCATCCATCGTCGGCTTGTGCAGATAGTTGACGGCGCCGAGGCGGACCGCTTCTTTAACGTAGGGAAAGTTGTCGTAGCTGCTCAGAAAGATGAGGGCGATCGACGGATTCCGTCTTTTGATTTCGTCCGCCAGCGCAAGTCCGTCCATGCCCGGCATGCGGATGTCGGTCATGACGATATGAATGTCCTCGTCAGCCAGAATGCCCAGCGCTTCTTCGCCGTTGGATGCTTCCTCCTTCCAGCAGACATTCAGGTTCTCCCAATGGATCATGTATCGCAGCCCCATGCGGACAATCGGTTCATCCTCCACGACCATCAAATTCCACATGCGAATCCCTCCCTTGGGCGATCTGTTGGTAAGGCAACCGGATGCGGACGCACAGGCCCGGTCCGTCCGGTTTGACCAGTGAAACGCCGTATTGCATGCCAAATCTGAGCCGGATGCGTTCGTTGACATTCCGGAGGCCCACATGATTGTCCTTGCCCCGGTCATTGAGCAGGGATGCCATCTGCTCATCGGTCATGCCGATGCCGTCGTCCGCCACTTCGATGGTCAGCACCCGGTCGCTGCCCAGACGGGCGGACACGGTGATGTTCAGCTCCCGGTTCAATCCTTTGGAGGCGTGGAAAATGGCATTTTCCAGCACGGGCTGAAGCAGCATCGGGGGCATGCTCGCGTCCGTGACCTCCTCGGGAATGCGCCAGTGGATGACAAACATGTTCGTGTAGCGCAAATCCATCAGTCGGGCATAGCTTCGCAGCAAAGCGATCTCTTCGCGCAAGGGAACCAGATCATCGTTGTATTGGATAATGGCCTTCAACAGTTTGTTGAGGGATTGGATCAGCCGGGCGATCTGGCTGTTCTGCTGCAGAATCGCCAGCATGCGGATCGAATTCAGCGTGTTGTACAGAAAATGCGGCTGAATGCGGGCGCGTTGCGCATACAGTTCCGCATGTCGTTTCTGGCGCTCTTTCTCCTCGATCGACTGGACCATTTCCTCCAATCGTTTGACCATGCGGGAAAAATTGAGATACAGCTGGCCGATTTCATCTTTCTGCTTCAAAATTCCCGGCGCGACGAAATTTCCGAGCTCCACTTCCCGCATGACCCGGATCAATCTCCGGATCGGAGTGGACAACCCCTTCGCCAGCCAGAAGGAGACAAAGGCGGCAGCCAGAATCAAGATCGCCGCCGTCAAAAAGGTGAATCTCCGAAACGCATAGATGCCCTGGAACAGTTTGTCGCGGTCCTGCCCCAAATAAAGCGTCCAGCCCAGGTAATCGCTGTAATCGGTTACACCGCTGAAGTTTTTGTTCTCCAGTTCCCACGTTGCCTTGGCCGTCTGAACCGCCAGGGCAGGCAGATCATCCTCGGAAGCCTCCCCGGAAAGATAGACCGGTTTGCCTTCCGCATCCGTCACCGCGATGTAGGCATCCTGAAGCTCGGTGGCTTTGACGATCTTGCCGATAAATTCCGGGGAGATGTGAATCGCCAGAACCGCCAGCGGGTTCAGCTTGTCGTCCACGATCGTCCTGGCGCCGGTAATGGCCAGGAAGGAATCCTGGCTGAAATGGCGGACTTCATGCAGACCGGTGACGACAAACCGCCCTTTTCCTTTCAGCGCTTCCACATACCACGGCTCCTGGAACACCGGCCAATTTTCGTTAATCTGCGAAGTTCCGCTTATGCGATAGCCGCTTCCCCTTCCGTTCATGTCATAGAGCACCATCCCCCTGATCGAAGAGTGGATCGACGGGTATGCGCTCATGAGGCGGAGCAGCTTTTTTTGCGCGTTCACATAGGCATAGTCCCATTCATCGACGGGCAGCGGAGTCTGCAGAAATTCGAAGGCCTCGGGCGTATAGTAGGGCAGCAGCGTGAAACGGTCAAAGTCGTTGACTTGCCGCTCGATGGAGCCCAGCAATTGATTCGCGATCACCTGAAGGTCCCGCTCGCCTTGATGTTCCAGCATTTGCGCCGACATCCGGTAGGCGTTCATGCCGAGCAGAAGCGCGGGAATGCTGCCGATGGCGGCGAAGAGGAGAAACAGTTTTTTCATGTAGGAGAGCCTGTTCCATATTCCGCTCATAGATCCACGCCCCAGATATGAACCGTTTTGACCGATCCGTTGAAAGACGACGGTGACGGACTTCGACGAAGAAGCCGTGCATGCGGGAGCTCCCGATGCACGGCCATGCCATGATGGTTGCGCTTTGCTGTTTGTTCGAATTATCCCTTGCCGCCCGCAGACCGGTCGTTCAGCACGGAACGGACGGCCTTCTTCCAGCCTTCGAGCAGGCGCTCCCGCTCCGCGGCCGCCATCGCGGGCTCGTACCGGCGGCCGGCGCTATTGCCGGGCAGCCGTTCCACGGACGGCCAGAGACCCACGCCGAGCCCGCCCAGCCAGGCGGCGCCCATGGCGGACAGTTCGGCGACCTCCGACGCGACGACGGCGTTGTCCAGCAGATCGGCCTGGAACTGCATCAGCGTCGCGTTCCGCGACGCGCCGCCGTCGGCGCGGAGCTCGGTCAGCGTGACGCCGGATTCCCGACGCATGAAGTCGACGGCGTCGTACACCTGATACGCGATGCTCTCGAGCGCGGCCCGGACGATGTGCGCCCTGCCCGTCGACCGCGACATCCCCGTGATCGCCGCGCGCGCGTCCGGGTCCCAATACGGAGCGCCCAGGCCGACGAACGCGGGCACGAGGTAGACGCCCTCATTGTCCGGCGCCTCCTTGAGCAGGTCATCCATCTCCTCGAACGAGCGGAACAGGCCGAGATTGTCCCGCACCCATTTGATCGTGTCGCCGCTCGTGCGGATGATCGCCTCGAGCGCGTAGGTAACGGTGCCGCCCCTTCCCCAGGCAATGGCGGTGACGAGTCCGCTCCCCGGGGACACCGGTTTCATGCCGATGTTCATCAGCACCGAGGTGCCCGTGCCGTAGGTGGCCTTGGCCATTCCCGGCTCGTGGCACATCTGGCCGAACAGCGCGGCCTGGGAGTCGCCGATTACCCCCGTGATCGGCACCCGCTCATCCCACAGTTCCGGCTCTTCGGTATGGCCGAAGAGATCATCCGACGACTTCACTTCCGGCAGCAGCTCCCTGGGCACGCCGAACAAGGCGCACAGTTCGTCGTCCCAATCCAGCGTGTAGATGTTGTACAGGCTGGTGCGGCTCGCGTTCGTGCAGTCGGTGGCATGCACCCGGCCGCCGGTCAGCTTCCAGACGAGCCAGCTGTCGATTGTGCCGGCGAGCAGCTTCCCTTCCTCGAGTTTCGCCTTCGCGCCTTCCGCGTGCTCCAGCATCCAGCTCCATTTCGTCGCGGAGAAGTAGGGGTCGAGCATGAGCCCGGTCTTCGACTGAACCAGCGGTTCATGCCCTTCATCCCGCAGCCGCGCGCAATGGCCGCTCGTCCGCTGGCACTGCCAGACGATGGCGTTATGGACCGGGAGGCCGGTCGTCCGGTCCCACAGGACGGCCGTCTCCCGCTGGTTCGTGATCGTCAGCGCCGCGAGCCGCCGGGCCTCGACGCCCGCCAGTCGGAGCGCCTGCCGGGCGACCCGGATGACATTATGATAGATTTCAATGGGGTCATGTTCAACCCACCCCGGGGCAGGATAATATTGCCGGTGTTCGGCTTCGCTTCTCGCGACGACCGCGCCGGAGCGGTCGATGACGAGCGCCTTCGTGCCGGACGTGCTCTGATCGATGGCCAGCAAATAGTCCCTGCTCATCGCTCCCGCTCCTGTCGCTTCCGGCTGATCAGCCGGAGCGCCGCATCGGCGAGATTTTCGGCGCTGATGCCGTAATGGCGGAACACCTCCGCTGTCTTGCCGGCGATCGCCGGCTCGTCGGGAATGCCGAAGATCCGCATCGGCACCGGATGGTGCTGGATCACCGTCTCCGCTACCGCCGCGCCGAGACCGCCGTGGATGCTGTGCTCTTCCACGGTGATGATGTGCCCCGTCTCGCGGGCGGCGCGCAGCACCGCCTCCTCATCCAGCGGCTTGATCGTATGCATGTTCAGCACCCTGCAGGATACGCCCATATCGTGCAGCAGCGCTTCCGCGTCGAGGGCGACGCGCACCGTCTCGCCCGCCGCGATGATCGTCAGATCCGTGCCATCGCGCATCGTCACCGCCTTGCCGATCACGAATTCGCCGTCCGCGCTCTCATAGACGTCTTCCACCGGATTGCGGCCGATGCGGACATAGACGGGGCCTTCGTGGCGGACGAGCGCCTGTGTCATCCGCTTCGTCTCGTGCCGGTCGGCGGGCAGGATGACGGCAAGTCCCGGAATGGCCCGCGTGACGGCGATGTCCTGCAGCGAATGGTGCGACATGCCGAGCGCGCCGTAGCTGATGCCGCCGCTGATGCCGACCAGCTTGACGTTGGTGTTGGAATAGGCGGCGTCCACCTTGATCTGCTCGATGCTGCGCATGCTCAGGAAGCAGGCGGGCGAGGTGACGAACGGCTTCTTGCCGCTGTGCGCCAGACCGGCCGCGATGCCGACGATGTTCTGTTCGGCGATCCCCACTTCGACGAACTGGTCGGGGAATGCCTTCGCGAACGGCCCCATCGCGGCCGAGCCGCGGGAATCGCTCGCCAGCACCATGATGTCCCGGTCGTCCTTCGCCAGTTCCATCAGCGTCTCGCAAATGACCTGCCGGTTCGGAATCGTGTTGCTCATGCCTCTGCGCGCCCTCCTTCCCGCTTCAACTGCGCTTCATATGCGGCCAGCTCCGCCAGCGCCCGCTGCAGCTCCTCGTCGTTCGGCACGTGGTGGTGCCAGCCGGGGATGTTCTCGGCGAAGGAAACGCCCCGGGCTTTCACCGTCCGCGCCAGTACGAGCGTCGGTTTGCCCGGCACCTCGGGCGCCGATTCCAGCACCTTCACCAGCGCGTCCATGTCGTGGCCGTCCACGGCGACGACATGCCAGCCGAACGCCTTCCATTTCGTATCGAGCGGTTCGATGGCCATCACGTCCTCGGTCGAGCCGCTGATCTGCAGGCCGTTCCGGTCGATGATGCCGACCAGATTGTCCAGCCCGTAATGGGCGCCGGCCATCGCCGCTTCCCAGACCGAGCCTTCGGCCTGCTCCCCGTCGCCCATCAGGCAGAACACCCGGTAGCCCTTGCCGTCCCGCTTCGCCGCGAGCGCCATCCCGACCGCGATGGACAGCCCGTGGCCGAGGGCGCCCGTGTTCATCTCGATGCCCGGCACCTTGTTGTTCGGATGCCCGATGAGCCGGGTGCCGAACTGGCAGAACGTGTCCAGCTCCTCCTTCGGGAAAAATCCGAGATCCGCCAGGATGCACCAGAGCGACTCGACCGCATGCCCCTTGCTGGCGATGAACCGGTCGCGGTCCGGCCATTTCGGGTTCGCCGGATTGATCCGCATGACCCGGTAGTACAGCGCCGTCAGAATATCCGTATTGCTGAGCGACCCGCCGGTATGGCCCGCCTTCGCGCGGTGGATCATGCGCAGCACGTCCATCCGGATGCGGGTCGCCTTGATTTTCAGATCGGTCATGTCCATGGATGCCACCTCGTCAACCCCGCCGGTTCAGATCCGAACCGCGGAGCCACGCCTGGATTTCCGCTTCCGTCGGGTCGACGGGATCGGGGGTGAGGCCCGGAATATAGCGGCACGCTTCATACAGCGCCGGAATGACGTTCGCGTGAATGCCCACGATATGATGGATATAAGGCCCGGTGACCAGCTTCTCTTCCCAGAGCGGCCAGTCGTTCACTTCGACCCACACGTACGAGCCGCGCGTATACGGTCCGTCGATGCCGCGGGCGCGGCCGAGGAACAGCTGATATTCGCCGTGGTCGCCGTCGAAGCGCGCGAGCGTCATGCTGCCGCCCTTGATTTCGCCTTCATGTGTGCCCGGCGAATGGTCGTCGAACAGGAAATGTCTGCGCAGCTTCGGTTTGTCTTCCACCGTGAGCGATACCGGGAAATTGCCGCAGTGGAACAGCAGCTCGCCGTTCTCGTTCTCCGGATGGCGGATCGTCAGGTCGGCGAAGAAGGTGGGCGCCTGGTAGAGTGTCGCCGCCTGCACCATGACGGACGTGATGGCGCCGTGGATGTCCGTCTCGCAGGTGACCGGAATTTGCTCGTCCGTCAGAATCGCGTTGGCGAGACAGGGCATGATGCCCATCGCATCCTGCAGCGCGGACCAGCACTGGATCGCGATCGCCGTGCTGCCCGTCTCCCGCGCGCAGTTCCGCATCGCGACTTTGAGTGCGGCAATGCGCCGGACGTCGTCCTCCGACACTTCCGACCAGTCCAGATGCGACTTGATATACTCGACGGCCTCATCCAGATCGCTGCCGCCCTTCTTCTCCACGCGCTCGGCCGCGCGGCGGATGTCGATCAGCGTGATCGGATGGATCTCGATGCCGAACCGCTCCAGCAGCTCGCCTTCGTTGCAGATGACCGTCCAGAACGAAGCCGGACGCGGACCGATCTGCAGAATGCGCATCCGGCGGAATTCGCGCACCACATTGGCGGCGGCAATGAAGTTGGTGAATCCGCGCTCGAACACCGGATCATCGACGCGGCAGTTCGTGACGTACGTGAACGGCACGTTGAAGCGGCGCAGCACCTTGCCCGTGGCGAAAATGCCGCATTGCGTGTCGCGCAGCCGCATACCGTCTTCAAGCGGCGCCTCGTCGCGGGGCCCCCAGAGCAGAACCGGTTTGCCCAGCGCCTTCGCCACCCTGGCGACCGAGTCTTCCGTGCCGAAGTTGCAGTGCGGGAAGAACACCGCGTCCACGTCTTCCTTCCTGAAGCGTTCAATGACCTGCCCGGCGCCCGCGAGATCGTTGTAGAGCAACCCTTCGTCGTTCAGACCCTCGAGGTCGACGATGTCAATCGGAAGCCCGAAGGAATCGATCTTTCGGCGAATGGCTTCCTTGTACTTGAAAGCATCTTCCGCGCTGAACACAAAACGGCGGGTCGGGGCGAAACCAAGTTTGATTCGGCTCATGTTTACACTCCTTTTTTAGTAAACTTGATTATCAGCTTTGTGAAGCAATTTAGCGGCTTTGAGTTCATTTTAGGCGTGAATTTTGTGCCGGTCAACTAATATTTAGTCATATTTATTAAATTAATCGCTAACATTTAGTTTATATCCGCGTTAATTTAGTGAACATCTGTCTTATTGCAAATTTTTCACGAATCGAGTAAACTAAACTTGCTCAACCAAACCGAAATGGGGCGTTTAATGATATATGAAGATGGAAGATATCGCCAGATTGGCGGGTGTATCCAAATCGGCCGTCTCCCTCGCGCTGAACGGAAAACCCGGCATCAGTCCGGAGACGCGGCAGCGCATTTTCCAGATTGCCAAGGAACATAATTATCAGCTCAAGAGCCGTTCGCCGAGCGCGGACACGCGGACGAAATCGCTGACGTTTCTGGTGTTCGTCAATTCCGGCATCGTGCTGGAGCAGTATTATCAGCAGCCGTTTTTCCGCGAACTCATTTACTACATCGAAGAACGGTGCAGGCATCACGGCTATTCGCTGCTTTTCTCCGCCGTCGACATGAACAACTTCGAGCGAGACATCGGCGCGCTCGCCAAGGCGCCGCACAAGGACGGCGTCATCCTGCTGGGCACCAATCTCAGCCAGGAGCAAATCGCCGACGTCGCGGCCAAACTGCCCGAATCGCTCGTTGTGCTGGATACGTGCTACGACACGCTGCCGCTGCATTTCGTGGAGATCAACAACACGATGGGCGCCTATCAGGCGGGCATCCATCTCTGCGAGCTCGGCCATACGCACATCGGCTACATCGCCTCGAACATCAAGATTCACAACTTCGAGGAACGGATGAAAGGCTTCACCGCCGCGCTCCGGGAGAAAGGCCTCCAGCTGAACGAGCACAATATTTTCTCGATCGCGCCGACCATCCTGTCTTCGCAGGATGCGCTCAAGGACCAGCTGCAAGCCTATCTCGCCGCCGGGCACAAAATGCCGACGGCCTTCTTCTGCGAGTGCGACTACATCGCGATCAGCGCGATCAAGACGCTCTCCGAGCTGGGGTACCGCATTCCGGACGATGTGTCGGTCGTCGGGTTCGACAACATTTCGGAAGCGCTCATCGTCTCGCCGGAGCTCACCACCATTCACGTGGACAAAGAGCGGATCGCCTATCTGGCGGTCGATCTCGCCATCGAGTCGAACAATTCGGAGATGCGCGTGAAAAGCAAGATCAAAGTCGACACCGAGCTGGTCACTCGCCTGTCCACGGCACCGCCGCTCGTGGCGGCCGAACGGAGCTAATCCGCGACACAAACCGGGAGCACCTCAGACGGGTGCTCCCGGTTTGGCATGGTACGCCCGTTACGCGGCGGCACGGCTTGCCAGCACGTGCTTGGACTGAAGATTGCGCTGATACTGATCGACAATGACCGCGAGCACAATAACGAGCCCTTTGATGACCATTTGCCAAAACTCGGAGACCCCCATCATGACCATGCCGTCGCTGAGCACCCCGATGACGAACGCCCCCAGAATCGTGCCGCCGATCGATCCTCTTCCGCCCGCGAGCGAAGTGCCGCCGAGCACGGCGGCCGCAATGGCGTTCAGCTCCCAGGTTTCACCCGTCGCCGGATGGGAAGCGACGAGTTGCGAAGAGACGATCAGTCCGACCATGGCCGAGCAGAAGCCCGAAAACATGTAAACGAAAATTTTGACCCGGTTGATCCGGATGCCGGACAGCTCGGCTGCGCGCTCGTTGCCGCCCACGGCAAAAATATGCCAGCCGAGCGGCGTTTTCTTGAACAGGTAAACCGAGAACACCCCGAACAGAATCATGATCCAGATGACGTACGGAATGCCGAGGAAGGAACCCGCGCCGAGCGCCGGAAAGCCGGTATTGCCGAGCTCGGGACTGCCGACCAGGTTGGGGAACGTCTTGCCGCCGGAACTGAGCATGGCCACGCCCCGCGCCGCATACAGCATGCCCAGCGTGGCGATGAAGGGCGCCACCTTGAACTTCGTCACCAGGATGCCGTTGATTCCCCCGACCAATGTGCCCGCCAGCAATACGATGAGAATGATCACCGGCACGCTGAAATAAACGATGACACCGAACATCGGCAGCACGAGACCTTCGACGATCAACCAGCCGGCGATCATGCCGGACAGGCCGACAATCGAACCGACCGACAGGTCGATGCCGCCGCTGACGATGACATACGTCATCCCGATGCCCAGGATGGCGTACAGCGCGACGTGCTTGGCGATCAGGATCAGACTCTGCACGGACAAGAAATTGGGCGCCAGAAAGCTGAAGACAACGACAAGCACGATGAGCGCGATGAAGGTCCTGGCTTTCAGAAGGAGCAGACCGATGTCCGGACCCGGTCTTCCTTTGAACAGTTGTCTCATTTGAACCCGAACTCCCTTTGATCGGACTGGAATAGGCTATTTTTTCGAAGAAGCGTTGACCAGATTGTTTTCCGTCAATTGATCGTCCTGAAACTCGCCGGTCAGTCTGCCCCCGGACAGGACGATCACCCGATCCGAGTACGCGAGGATTTCTTTCAATTCCGAAGAGACGAGGAGAATGCTGACCCTTTCGGCGGCCAGCTGCCGGATGATGTTGAACACGTCCGCCTTCGCTCCGACATCGATGCCGCGCGACGGCTCGTCAAGCAGCAAAATTTTCGGATCGGTGAGCAGATATTTTCCGATGACCACTTTCTGCTGGTTGCCGCCGCTGAGCGACAAGACGGGAAGTTTCGGATCCGGCGCTTTGATGTACAGATTTTGAATCATGCGGGCGATGCTGCTGTTTTCCAGCTTGCTCGACAGAAACAGCCGCCTGAAGTACTTGCCCAGGCTGGACAGCGTCATGTTCTTGGCGATGGACAGCGGCTGCACGAGCCCTTGGCGCTGCCGGTCTTCAGGCACAAGCGCAAAACCGCGGTCAATCTGATTCCGGACCGATGTCGGCTTGATCGGCTTGCCTTCGAGATATACGGCGCCTTCCGCTTCGGGATGGAGTCCCATGAGCGTCTCGAGCAGCTCCGTGCGGCCCGCCCCCATCAGACCGTAGATCCCGACAATTTCGCCTTTTTGCAGGGAGAAGGAGACGTCCTTCAGGATGAAGCCTCCCTCCGGCGAACGCAGCGTCAGATTTTCGACGCGCAGCACTTCCTCCGTCGGCTGTCGCTTCGGTCTGTTGGTCGACAGCACCTGGTCATGTCCGACCATGTTCCGCACGATCCAGGGAATGTCGATGTTGGCGATCTCGTCGCGGGCGACAAGTTTGCCGTCGCGGAGAACGGTGATATAGTCGCCGATTCGCATGATCTCTTCCAGCCTGTGCGAAATATAGATGATCGCCAGGCCCTTCGCTTTCAGGTCGCGGATGAGCTTGAACAACACTTCGACTTCAGCCGTGCTGAGCGACGAAGTCGGTTCGTCCATGATCAGGACTTGCATTTCGCTTTGCGTGAGCGTCTTGGCGATTTCCACAATTTGCTGTTGACCGACTTTGAGCCGGCTGACCGGCGTGTGCGGATCCAGATCGCATTCCAGCTGGCGCAAAATGTCCCTCGTCTTCTCGACATGCCGGTCATGATCCAGCAACATGCCGTACCTGGTGTGTTCGCGGCCGATGAACATGTTTTGCGCGATCGTCATGTTCGGAAACAGATTCAGTTCCTGATGGATAATGCCGATGCCCTTGGCCGCGGCGTCCCTCGTGCCTGCGAGTTTGACGGGACGGCCGTTCATCCGCAATTCGCCTTCGGTGGGCTGCTCAATGCCGGCAATGATTTTCATCAGGGTGGATTTGCCGGCTCCGTTCTCGCCGATCAGCACATTGACTTTGCCGCGATACACCTCAAAGTCGACGTTGTCGAGGGCGACCGTGCCCGGGTATCGCTTGGTGATCCCCTTGGCCTGAAGACACAATTCGGCAGAAGGCTGAGCATGCATCAGGCTCCTCCTCCCGTCTCATCGAGTTCCACGGGCGTGATCAAAATATCCCGGCCGTTCTCGGTGAACACGCCGACAAAGCGAATTTCTTTCCCGGATTGAAACCATTCCGTCCCTTTGGCGTCAATCACGTTTTCCAGGACCAGCGTGTTGTAAGCGGCGGCCAGCTTGGCGAAATCAATCTGATTTTTGAATTGATCAAAGTTGACGAAGTCGAGGGAATCGCGGATGGATGTTCCTTTGAAAACGGGTCCGATCTGCAGCGCAGCATCCGGTTCGCCGTCGTAAGGCGGTACATCGATTTCCGCCGTGCCGGCCCTCGACTCGGTATGAACGGCCGTAATTTTGCCCTGTCCCTTGATGATGAAGTTCCAGGCGCTTCCGGCCGATGCGTTTCGGACACCGTACGTCTCGACGGCTTTCTCCGAATCGGCCAGAAGCGTCTCCATGACATCCGGCAGGTCGTGCGCATGTTCATTCACATAGGATACGACCCGTTCCCAAGTGTCCCGGGCATAGGAGGCAACATCCGCCTCACCGGCGCTTGACCCGCCCGCCGGCTGTTCGCCGATTTTGACGACCGTACAGGAAGAAAGCAGCACGGCCAGGATGGCGAACAAAGCCGGCAAGATGGCGCGCGGTCGGAAACTTCTGTCTGACGCTTTCATACAAGACAGTCCCTTCAGCATACTCGAGTGCGAGGGGGGCTGCCGCCCAGCCCCCTTGTGGTTTGTGGAGAAAATCAATCTTTCAGGTTGAAGTTATCCAGCCTGGATGCGTTATCCATCGTAATCAGCACGCAATCGACGAGCTGCTTCTCTTCAGCGCCTGTCGAACCGGTCTTCAAGTATTGGTCGGCTTGCTCGACGGCCATCTGCGCGATCTTGTAGGCCGGCTGCAGCGCCGTCGCCTTGATGTCGCCGGCCAGAATGGAGTCGCGCACGTCGTTGCTTCCGTCAAATCCCACCACAATGACATCGTTCAGCCCGGCAGCCTTCAATGCCGCCATCGCCCCCATCGCCATCGTGTCATTGCCGGCAATGACGCCTTTGATGTCCTTGTTGGCCTGAATGATGGATTCCATTTTGGAGTACGCTTCCGTCTGGCTCCAGTTCGCCGTCTGCTGCGACACCATGACCATATCCGGATATTGATCGATCACTTCATGGAAACCTTGCGAACGAATGTGGGCGTTCGTGTCCGATTCCTTGCCCAGCAGCTCGACGTAGTTCCCGCCTTCGCCCATCAGCCGCACAAATTCCTCGGCAACCAGCTTCGCTCCCTGATAGTTGTTGGACACGATCTGCGATACCGCAATGCCGGTCTCGTTGATTTCCCGGTCGATCAGGAAGGACGGAATGCCCGCGTCCTTCGCTTTCTTCACCGCCGCGATCGTGGCGTCGGCGCCGGCATTGTCGAGAATGATGGCCGCCGCTTTGCGCGAGATGGCCGTATCGATCAGCTGATCCTGCTTGTTCGGGTCGTCATCGTGGGTCAGCACCAAGGTTTCATATCCCAGCTCCTGCGCTTTCTCGGCTGCGCCGTCGGCTTCCGTCTTGAAGAAGGGGTTGTCGTGCGAAGGCGTGATGATGACGATCAGATTGGATGAATTGCCGGATCCCTGGCTTGCGGAATCGGACGACGGGCTTGCATTGCCGGACTCGCCTGAACTGCCGGACCGGCTTGAATTGCCGGATTGACTTGTGCCGGATGACGAAGATCCGTCGGTTTTGTTGTTAGCGCTTCCACACCCGACAAACAACAAAGCCATTCCGATCATCAGCACAAGACAGCGTAACAACGGCCAACCCTTTTGGTTCAACATGTTTTTCGCTCCCCTCAATCAAATGTTTAAGATAAATTGTTTAATGGAATTTGTTTATTAGTTTACGTCATTCCACTAAACAATTCATATGTTAGCACACTAAATGTTTATGTCAATATCGTAATAAGATAAAAAAATCGACAAAATCACCGATCCTCTTCCTGTATGTGGGATTTGGAAGAAAAAATATTTGATTTTGTTTAATTGTTTTTATTTAAATTGAAGAATGTTGTTGATTGTTGAGACTGAAGCTGGTTCGGGGAAAGTATGATGAGGACTGGTACCCGGGACCGATGAGCGGTACCGTGTGGGAGGGAGATTATGTCATCGAGCTTGCCGACGAGATCGGCAATACAATCGCCAAGACCGAATTGAGCCGTTATTATCATGAACCGTTGATCTTCTTGTCGCATTTTCAGCTTGAGTTCGACGAGTACAACGGCGACGGGGATATCGATTTCACCATCGGGCAGTACGCTTCAAGCAATGGATGGGATTACAGGCTGTTCACGCTGAGAGAGAACGGCGAGATCGAAGAACTGCCGATCCGGGATCACTCGTCTTCATGTGCGTGCATTACGAGAATTCTCGGCAGGTGTGGATGGAGAGAGTCTTTCGCTGGGACGGGAAAGCTTTTGTTCAGGCGGAATATCGGGAAATGGAGCTGTAGTACAGGTCAGGCGGACCGGCCGGTCGGTATGAATCCACCGTGAACAAGAGAAACTATTCCTGCACATGCACGAATGCCCTTTTCTCGGGGATATGCGAAGGAGGCTGCCGCAGGAATGACAGGAGGAAAAGTCGGGCTGCCAGAGACCACGTTGTCGTATTGGATCGAGTCCGAACCGTTGCCGGAATTCGAGCCGCTGCAGGAAGATACGGATGCCGATGTTGTAATCGTCGGCGCAGGCATTACGGGGTTGACGGCCGCCTGGCTGCTGGCGAAGGAAGGCGCGCGCGTCATCGTGCTCGAGGCGTCGCGCGTGCTGCGGGGTACGACGGGACATACGACGGCCAAAGTGACGGCGCAGCACCATCTCATCTACGATGAGCTGATCGCCCATTTCGGCCAAGAGAAGGCGAAGCTGTACTATGAAGCAAACCGCGACGCGATGACCTTCATCGAAGGCCGGGTGCGCGAGTGGAACATCGACTGCGAATGGGCGGAGGAAGACGCCTATGTCTATGTGACGGAGAATCGGTCGGTCGGCAAGCTGGAGCAGGAGCTGCGCGCCTACGACGCCCTCGGCATCGAAGGCGAGCTTGTCGCGGATATTCCGGTGCCCGTGGACGCTGCGGCGGCGCTTGTCATGCGGAAGCAGGCGCGCTTCCACCCGCTGCGCTACATGCGGCGGCTGCTCGATGAAGCCGTGCGGCTCGGCGTCCGCATCCACGAGAAGACGACGGCGGACGGGGTCGACACGGACGGCAGCCGTCCGATCGTGCAGACGACTGATGGGCGTAAGGTCCGCTGCAGCGCCGTCGCGGCGGCCAGCCACTATCCGTTCATCGACAAGACTGGCGGGCTGTTCGCCCGGCTGCACATCGACCGGTCGTACGTCGTCGCGATCCAGCCGAAGCAGCCGTATCCCGGCGGGATGTACATCAGCGCCGACGAGCCGCGCCGCTCCCTGCGCCTTGCCGGCAGCCCGGACCGGCCGCTCGTGCTGATCGGCGGCGAGAATCACCGCTCCGGCGCGGCGGAGGATGCGGAGCGGCGCTACGCCGCGCTGGCCGAATTCGGCGAGCGGCTGTTCGGCGTTGAATCGGTCGCGTACCGCTGGTCCGCGCAGGACATCATTACGACCGACAAGGTGCCGTACGTCGGCCCGCCGGATAAGGACAAGCCGAACATCCTCGTCGCGACCGGCTACCGCAAATGGGGCATGACCGGGGGCACCGCCGCCGCCATGCTGATCGCGGATCTGGCGCTTGGACGCGACAACCGGTATGCGGAGCTGTTCACGCCGTCGCGTTTTCATGCCGATCCGGATCTGCGCGTGATCGTCAGCTCGAACGCGCGGGTCGCGGGCTCACTCATTTCCGGCAAGCTGGAGAAACCCGGACGGACGCCGGAATCGCTGGCGCCGGACGAAGGCGCCGTCGTCGAGCTGAACGGCAAGCGCGCGGGCGCCTACCGGGACCCGCAAGGCGAGCTGCATCTTGTGGACACGACCTGCACCCATATGGGCTGCGAGGTGAGGTGGAACCCCGGCGAGCGGACATGGGACTGCCCGTGCCACGGCTCCAGGTTCGACTACAAGGGCAATGTCGTGGAAGGGCCGGCCATGAAGCCGCTGGCGCGGCTGGAGCCGCAGCCGGCATCATCAGAGAAATAGCGGCATGAGAAAGGCCGGTCAGGTCGACCCTGACCGGCCGTTCGCATCAATCGTAAATGCCGGAGTTGCTTCTGCTGATGCGGATGCCCGACTCCGCGGGAAACAGCCGCTCCACCATCGCGTTGAACTGGGCGATGAATCCCTGGATCGGCTCGCCGCGGCGCGCCGTCTGGATGTACTCGCTCATCCGGCTGACGAAGTCCGGCTCCTCGGACACATAGACGCGCTCAATCATCGGCGCCATCTCCTTCACATGCCGGGCGATCCGCTCTTCCAGGGTGCCGCCGGACTTGCCGTTGCCGCCGGTTTTTCCCCCGGCCGTCTTGTTGTTCAGCCCGGCGCGCGATCCCGTCCGCGAACTCGGAAGTCCGTCGGCGCCTGCGGCTCCGCGCTTCAGCCGGTCGCCGGCGTCGATCCGCTTGTTGACGGCGACATAGGCGTTGCGGTCGGTCAGGATGACATAGACGTCACTCAACCCTTCCGCCTTCCGGATCCGATCGGCGATGTCCTGGCTGGCTTCCATCCGGTAATTCTGATGGTTGCCGATCAGATTGTTGCTGTTGAGCCGGCGGCCGTAGACCCGGTTCTGCTCGTTCAGCTGGTCGTTCGCGAACCGCCGGTCGATGACAAGATTGCCGTTGCCGTCCTTGAGGATTCTTTTCTCCTTGATGTTGCGATTGCCGACATCGCCCTGCGTCTCCGCGCAGCCGGCGAACATCAAGGCGCCGGCGGCCAGCACGGCGATGGCCGCTGCCCTGCGTATCATGGCGCGCACCTCCCCTTCGAAGCATTCGATGCCATCGCCGTTAGCGTTCGCCGCGGCATCGAATCCTATTCGAGAGGGAGCAGCCGCATCAACCTTCCGGTACGACGAGCACCCAATCCTCGCCCCGGCCGGCGGTCGGCGTGAAGAACCGCAGCGCCTTATCGCCGGCAACAGCCGCTGCCGGACGCTCTTCGCCGCTGCGCGGATCGTACCACTTCGCTCCGGCCGCATTCAGGCCCTTCAGGCCGGCCGCCACATCCACATACGGTCCCGACGGCGTGTAGACGGCGGCGCATCCTTCGCCCCTTGCCGCAACCTGGCGGCCCGCCCCCTCGAAATTGCCGGCGAGCAGACCGGCGTCCGGCGTGAACCCCGCCGGCGCATACCGTTCGCCGAACGCGCGCAGCCAGCGCATCTGCTCCGCGCCCGGCCGCCGGAGCGCGTCCCGCCAGCTCATCACAATATAGTTGCCCGGATTGCCGTGCGACGCCGCGCCGGCCATCGGACCGTCCGCCATCGCCCAGACGGAATGGTGGCCGTACGTGTGGCCGCAGGCGCCCGACAGCAGCGCGTAATAGGCGGCCTTGCGCACATCGGCGGCGTCGAAATAGCCGTTCGCCGCCTTGAACCCGATCGGATGGTCTTCATAGCAAGGCTCGGCGTCCAGCACCGGTTTCACCGGCTCGCGCTCGTAATCCGCCAGCACGCGGGCATCGCTCGCGATCATCGCTTCGCCGTGGCCGGATTGAATCATGTTGAAATCAAGCCAAGGTTCATCATGAAGCTGCCGCGACGACGAGTCGCCGCCCTGCGGATGATAAGTGATCAGATGCGCGCCGCCGTCGCCTTCCGTAAGGCCCTCCGCCATCCGGCTGACGATGTCGAAATGCCGCCGCGTATTTAACGCCCGGTCGCCGCCGAGCACCCAGACGATGTTCGGCGCATCCCGGTACCGTTCGCCCAGCCAGCGGCCGTAACGCCAGGCATTGTCCGGCGTGAAAATCTCCGGTCCTTTCCCCCAGGCTTTGTTGAACTTGTCTCCCCATGTAGGCAGGAGCGCAATGTACAGGCCAAGCGATTCCGCCAGCCGGATGACCGCATCGATATGGTCCCAATAAGAATTCGGACCGTCCGTATCGGGATATGCCGGATCGGGCAATCCGTTCGCGCCGGTCTTGAGCGGCAGCCTTCCGTAAGCATTTGCGGTCGTCACGCCTTCGAATTCCGCCAGCGCGACGGCCTGAATAACCGTGAACTGCTGCCCGGACCGCGTGCGCAAATAATGTTCGGCGTCCTCGATCGTGAGCCGGTGGAACAGCTCCCACGCCGTATCCCCCAGCCAGAAAAAAGGCCGTCCGTCCTCCAATGCCAGATGCCTTCCGCCGTTGCCGATCCGCAGCCTCTGCATCATCATCTCCGTGCACCCCCGGCAATTCAAAGTGATCAAACACCTGAAAGCGGAAAGCCGCGCGCAGGTAGACGCGCGCGGCGCAAATCCTCCGCAGCGGAAGCCGGAAATGCGGCCGGATGCCGCCTTCCGAACCTAACGCCACCTTACCGCCATGGAAGGATATTGTCCATATGACAAAGATAAGATTTTGTTCACATTTCTCAGAAGCATCGGTATTATTCGGAAGATCCGACGATGATTACATGGACGTCGCCCGGCCCGTGCACGCCGATTGTCAGATCGTTCTCGATGTCGGCCGAGCGGCTCGGGCCGGAAATAAGATGAACGCCCGCCGGCATGGCGCTCCGGCCGCCCGCGTCGAATTCGGCGAAAACTTCGCCCAGCCGCGTGCGGATCCGGTAAGCCGGAAGCACGATGAACAGCACGGGCGGCAGCAGGCTCACCGACCGGCCGCGCCCCCTGGAAGAAAGGAGCGCGACGGTGCCCGTGTACGCCGCGGCGCAGTCGGCGAGCACGATGCCCGCATCCGCCCCTGCGGCAACCGCGATCCAATCCGTATCGGAATCGCGGTTCCAGACGCTTAAGCACGCGTCCGGCATCGCGTTGTCCAGCGCCAGGGCGGCCAGCTCCGGCGCATCCTGCAAGAGCAGGCTGGATGCGCCGCGCGCGGCCGCCTGCTCCGCGATGTAGCGCGATGCCGCGTGCAGGTTGGGCACGCTCGCGACATGGCCGCCGGCCGCCCGGAAATTGGCGGCGAACCGCTCGCGGCGCTCCTCCGGCGGCAGCGCGAACGCGTGCCAGAAATCCGGCGCGCCGCGATGCGCCCGGCCCGCCGGCGCCGTCCGCGGCGGATGACCCAGCTTTGCCGCGATATGCCCGAGCATGGCGCGCTGGTCGTCCGGCATCGGCGCCGGCTCCTGCGCGGCCGCCTGGATCTGCGCTTGAACCGGCGCTTGAACATGCGCCGCATCTCCGCCGCCCCGGCGCTTCGCCAATGCCGCGCGCAGCCGCTCCTCCACGGCCGGATCAAGCGGCTTCGCACCGCCCGTATTCAGCTTCTTCCACCGGTCGCGGAACGACTCCTGCGGCAGCATCGGCAAGGCCCGATGCTTGATCCACCCGCCCAGCGGGCCGATCCGCGCGCGGATCTCGCCGTCCTTCCCGGCGAACCGCTGGCCGAACCGCGCCAGCTTCAGCGCGGCGGAGAGCCGCCCCGGCTTCGCCATCGTGAGGCCGTATGCCTTCATCGCCGCCGCCTCGCCCGCGCTGCGGTGCGGGCTTTCCGCCTTGCGCCGCCGCAGGTAGACGAGCATGTCGTGCAGCGGAATTTTCACCGGGCAGGCTTCCCAGCATGCGCCGCACAGACTGGAAGCGTTCGCGATGTCGTCCCATTCCGCGACATTCTTCTTAAGCGCCGGCGTCAGCACCGCGCCGATCGGCCCGCTGTACGTGCTGCCGTAGGCGTGGCCGCCGATGTGCCGATAGACCGGGCACACATTGAGGCAGGCGCCGCAGCGGATGCAGTTCAAGAGCTCCTGGAACTCCGGATCGCCAAGCTGGTTCGACCGGCCGTTGTCGACAATGACGATGTGCAGTTCCTCCGGCCCGTCGCCGTCCCCCGGCCGCCGCGGGCCGCTGATGCCGGACAGGTAGACGGTCAGCTTCTGGCCGGTCGCCGAGCGCGGCAGCAGCGTCGCCATCACCTCGAGATCCGCCCAGGACGGCACGATCCGTTCCATCCCCATCAACGTGATCTGCACCTTCGGCACGGTCGACACCATCCGCGCGTTCCCTTCATTCTCGAAAATGCAGATCGAGCCCGTCTCGGCCACCGCGAAATTGCAGCCGGTCATGCCGATATCCGCTCCGAGAAACTCTTCCCGCAGCCGCTTGCGCGCAAATCCCGCCAGCACCTTCGTGTCGGGCGGCAATTTCTCTCCCGCTTCTTCCGACAGCACTTCCGCGATCTGCGCCTTGTTCTTGTGGATGGCCGGAATGATGATGTGCGACGGCGCTTCGCCCGCGAGCTGGATGATGTATTCGCCGAGGTCCGTCTCGATCGCCTTGACGCCGATCTCCTTGAGCGCCTGGTTCAGATGCAGTTCCTCGGTCACCATCGACTTCGACTTGACGACCGTCTTCGCCTGAACGCGGCGCGCGATGGTCTGCACGATGCGCACCGCTTCCTCCGCCGTCCGGGCGAAATGCACTTGCGCGCCGTTCGCCCGCGCGTTCTCCGCGAACAGATTCAGATAATAATCCAAATGCGCGATCGTGTGCAGCCGGATCTGCCGGCCGCGCTCGCGCCATGCTTCCCAGTTGCCGTGCTCCTCGGCCGCCTGCCGCCGGCCCGAGCGGAGCCGCTCCGTCGTGAAGCGGACGGCCTGGCGGAGAAAATCATCCTCCAGCGCCGCTTCCGCCCGCTCCTTCACCGTATCGCGGGAATCGAGACTCATGCGCGCTCCACCCCCTCGGCGAGCAGTTCCGCCAGATGCATGACGCGGACGTTCGCACCTTTGCGGCGAAGATGGCCTCCGATGTTCATCAGGCAGCCCATGTCGAGCCCGGTGAGCACTTCCGCTTCCGTCTCCGTGACATGCTCCGCTTTCTCGGCGACCATCGCGCCGGAGATGTCCGCCATCTTCACGGCGAAGGTGCCGCCGAACCCGCAGCAGTCCTCGGCCATCGGCAGCGGCACGAACGTGAGGCCCCGCACCGCGGAGAGCAGCTCCAGCGGCTCGTCCTTCACGCCGAGCAGCCGGCTGCCGTGGCAGGACGGATGGTACGTCACCTTGTGCGGAAAATAGGCCCCGAGATCGCGCACGCCGAGCACCTGAACGAGAAATTGCGTAAATTCGTACGTCTTCGCCGCGAGCTGCTCCGCCTGTTCCAGGCGCTTCGGATCGTCCTTGAACAGCTCCCGGTAATGGTGGAACATGTAAACGCATGAACCCGACGGCGCGATGACGAAGTCGCTGTCTTCAAACGCGTCCAGCACGGTGCGCGCCGCCGCGCGGGCATCGTCCCAGTAGCCCGAGTTGAACGCCGGCTGGCCGCAGCACGTCTGGCCTTCCGGAAATTCGACCCGCACCCCCTGCCGCTCCAGCAGCCGGACCATCGCTTCGCCGACGCCCGGGAACATGGCGTCACAGATACACGTAATGAACAGTGAGATTTTCAATAAACGCACCTCCCGGCTATACGGCAATGACCTCGATGCCGAGCGCGCGGTACGATTCGGCCGTCGCCTCGTCGAGCCCGCGGTCCGTAATGATCGTATTCACGGCGCCCAGATCGAGCGCCCGCGCGAAAGCCTGCACGCCGAATTTGCTGGCGTCCGCGAGCAGAATCACATGGTCCGCGATTTCGGCCATCTTCCGCTTGATCTGCGCCTGAAGGCCGGTCGATTCGCTGATGCCGCGTTCGGGATGGATGCCTTTGCAGGACAGGAACGCTTTCTCGACATGGAAATCGTCCAGCGCCCGCTCGGCGAGCGGGCCGACGAACGACAGCGAGCGGTGCGACATCAGGCCGCCCGTCGACAGCACCTCGATCCGCTCCTTGCTGCCGAGTTCCGCCGCCGCCTTGACCGAGTTCGTCAGCACCGTCAGCGGCATGTCCGGCAGAATGCGCGCCACGTACCAGGCCGTCGAGCTGCCGTCCAGCAGGATGCGCTCGCCCGGACGAATATGCTTCACCGCTTCCTCCGCGATCCGCCGCTTCTCCTCGGCATGCGTGATTTCGCGCTCGTAGTACGGAATTTCCTGCGGTCCGCCGGACAGATCCGCATCCCGCACACTGACGGCGCCGCCGTGCGACCGCCGGAGCCGGCCCGCTTCCTCGAGCCGGTCGAGATCCCGGCGGATCGTCTCCTCCGTCACGCCGCACAGTTCCGCCAGTTCGGAGACGCGCGCGCTGCCGCGCTCGTTCACCACCCGCACGATAAATTCCTGCCGTTCCGCAGCCAGCATGGTCTTCACCATCCCTGTAGATTCCGTCAGCCCGCCGCGCAGCTCCCCCACAGGGCAGCGCAGCGTCCGTACGCTTCCTCCCAGGCGGCCGCCGATCCCGGTTCGGGCTCGTACACCGTCACGGGGAAGGAATCCCGGATCACCTTTCTCGCCTCGCGGATGTCCGCGAGATCTCCCGACGCGATCCATTGTACCGCAAGATTGCCGATCGCGCTTCCCTCAGCCGGACCCGCCCAGACGGGGCGGCCGATCGCGTTCGCCGTCCATTGGCAGAGCAGCTTGTTCTGAATGCCGCCGCCGACCATGTGCAGCTTGTCGAACTTCCGGCCGGACAACCGCTCGGTCTGTTCGAGGATGTGACGATACTTGAGCGCGAGGCTCTCGAGGACGCAGCGCGTGATCGCGCCGTCCGTCTCCGGCGCCGCCTGGCCCGTGCGGGTCGCGTACGCCCTCACCCGCTCCGGCATGCCGCCGGGCGGAAGAAACGACGGATCGTCGGGATCGATCAGCGCGGCGAACGGTTTCGCCGCCTCGGCCCGCGCAAGCAGCTCGGCATGGGAGACCTCCCGGCCTTCCCGCTTCCAGGTGCGGCGGCATTCCTCGAGAATCCAGAGCCCCATGATGTTTTTCAGCAGCCGATAGGTGCCGAAGACGCCGCCTTCGTTCGTGAAATTGAGTTCCCGGGCTTCCTCCGTGAGCACCGGCTGCGGCACTTCCGTGCCGAGCAGCGACCAGGTGCCGCAGCTGAGGTAGGCGAACGAATCGCTCTCCGCCGGCACGGCCGCCACCGCCGAGCCGGTGTCGTGCTCGGCAACCGCGACGACGCGGATCGGGCCGAGTCCGAGCTCCGACTGCACGCTGCCCCGAAGCTCCCCCGCGGCGGCGCCGGGCATGAGCACGGGACCGAACCAGCCCCGCGGAATGCCGATCGCCTCGAGCAGCCGATCATCCCAATCGCCCTTCACCGGATTGTAGAGCTGCGTCGTCGTCGCGTTCGTGAACTCGTTCGCCGCCTCGCCGGTCAGGAAGTACCGGATGAGATCGGGAATCATCAGGAACCGGCGCGCTTCGCGCAGCGCGGGATGATCCGCTTCCTTCATCGCGAGGAGCTGGTAGATCGTATTAAATGGAAGGAACTGGATACCGGTCCGCACGAATATTTCGTCCGCACCGACCTTCTCGAAAAGCCGCTCCATCATCCCGTCGGTCCGGCTGTCCCGGTAATGGTACGGGTTGCCGAGCAGCTCGCCGCTCGCGTCAAGCAGGCCGTAGTCGACCGCCCACGAATCGATCCCGATGCCGCGGATGTCCTCGCCCCGCCGTCCGGCGATCAGCATGCCCTGCTTGATCTCGTGGTACAGGCGGAGAATGTCCCAGTGGAGCCGGCCGCCCACGGCAACCGGATCGTTCGGAAAGCGGTGGATCTCCTCCGCCGTGATCCGGCTGTCCGTCAGCCGGCCGAGCAGCGCCCGGCCGCTTCCGGCGCCAAGATCGAACGCCAGCACCGCCATGCCGCATCCGCCTCCTTATCCGTTGCGCTTCGCCAGCACGTCCCGCTCGTACGCCCGGACTTCGTCAAGCCACGTCTCGCGCACGGGCACGCCCGATTTCGCGCAATAGTAGTCCCACACCGCTCCGAACGGATACGTCTTGAATTCTTCCGTCAGCGCAAGCCGCGTCGTGTAATCGCCTTCGAGCTCGGCCTGTTTCAGCCGGTCCGCCGGCTCCAGCATCGCCCTGAGCAGCGCTTTCAGCGTGCTGCGCGTGCCGATGACCCAGGCGGCCACGCGGTTGATGCTCGCATCGAAGAAATCCAGCCCGATATGCGTCCGATCGAGCAGGCCGCAGCGGACGAGCTCCCGGGCGATCTCCTGCGTCTCGTCGTCGAGGATGACGACGTGGTCGCTGTCCCAGCGCATCGGCCGGCTCACATGGAGCAGCAGGCCGCTGGTGAACAGCGAGAGCGCCGACATTTTGCCCGCGATGCTCTCGGTCGGGTGGAAATGGCCCGCGTCGAGGCAGAGCAGCGTCCCTTTCAGGATGGCGTATCCCATGTAAAATTCGTGCGATCCGACGACGTATGCCTCGGAACCGATGCCGAACAGCTTGCTCTCCACCGCATCCAGGTGAACCGCGGGATCGATCTTCTCCGCGAACACCTCATCCAGCGCTTCCTTCAGCCGGATGCGCGGCGCGAGCCGGTCGGCCGGCGCGTCCTTGAACCCGTCCGGAATCCAGACGTTCGTGACGCAAGTCTGCCCGAGTTGTTCGCCGAAATACGCGCCGATCTTGCGCGACGCCTTGCAGTGGTCGATCCAGAATCGGCGGACAGCCGGATCGGGATGACTCAGCGTGAAGCCGTCGGACGCTTTCGGATGGGAGAAGCACGTCGGGTTGAAGTCGAGGCCGAGCCCCTGATCCTTCGCCCAATCGACCCAGCTCTGAAAATGCCGCGGCTCAAGCGCATCCAGATCCACTTTCTCGTCGGTGTCGGCGTAAATGGCGTGGAGGTTCACCTTGTGTTTGCCGGGAATGAGCGACAGCGCCTTCTCGAGGTCGGCGCGCAGTTCGTCCGCCGTCCGCGCCGCTCCCGGATAGTTGCCGGTGACGGCCAGGCCGCCGCCCAGCCCGCCCCCGCGGAAGAGGAACCCTTGCACGTCGTCGCCCTGCCAGCAGTGCACGGAAATTTTGATCGACTGAAGGCGCTCGATGGCCTTGTCCGTATCGATCCCGTGCGCCGCGTAGAGCGCCCTGGCCGCTTCATATGCTTGCTCGATGCTTCGTTCCATTCGCCGCTCCTCCTTATTTTACCGGGTAAGCCATGACCGACATCAGCGCGTTCTCCGCCTGTGTCGCATCCATCCTGCTGTACTGCACGACGACCGGAATGTCGCTGCGGACCTCGATCGCGTACGGAACGCCCGCCGGAATCTGCTCGCCGTCCTTGACGAGCGAGCTCGTGCGGATGTGCTTCGTACGGCGCCCCGGCACGACATACGGGATGTCTTCGATCGGATCACGGTCCTCGAAATAGATCGTGAACTTGAGCAGCGCTTCCTCGGACGATCCGTTCAGCACGCAGACCGATTCGTGGCTGACCAGCGCGCCGCTGCTCGTCTCCGGAATATAGCCGTCCGGAATGATCCAGTGGGTGTGGCCGAAAGCTTTGTACATGGATTCGCCCTCCCTTTCAATCTGGAAGTTGATTCGTCCAATGCACAAACGATCAGCGGGTGAACGCCGCCGGCACGCCGCCGTCGACGGTCAGCATGCACCCCGTCGTCTTCGCCGCCTTCGACGAAGCGAAGAACGCGATCGCTTCGGCGATGTCGCGCGGGTAGATGTTCACGAGCAGCGTCGTACGCTTGCGGTAATACTCTTCAAGCTGGTCGGGCTCGATGCCGTACGCGGCCGCCCGCTCGTTCCGCCACGCGCTGTTCCAGATCGCGGACCCCTGCAGCACCGCGTCCGGCAGCACGCTGTTCACGCGAATGCCGAGCGGTCCGCCTTCGGCGGCGATGCAGCGGGCGAGATGGACTTCAAGCGCCTTGGCCGCGCTGTAGGCGGTGGCGTTTTTGCCGGCGTAGACCGAGTTTTTCGACCCGACGAAAATCATGCTGCCGCCCGTGTTCTGCTCCTTCATGACTTTAAACGCCTCGCGCGCGACAAGGAAATAGCCGGTGCCGAGCACGTTCATGTTCAGGTTCCATTCGTCGAGCGACGTTTCTTCGAACGGGCTGGACGTGGCAAGTCCCGCGTTGTTCACGAGAATGTCGACCCCGCCGTAGTAGAGCGCGGCTTCCTTGTAAGCGGCCTGCACTTCCGACTCTTTGGTGACATCCATCTTCACGGCCAGCGCCCGGCCTTCTCCGTACTTCGCGTTAAGCTCCTCGGCCACCTTCTGCGCGCCCTCGAGGTTGAGATCGGCGAGCACGACATGCGCGCCTTCCGCCGCCAGCCGCCGCGCCGTCTCGCTGCCGATGCCGCCTGCGCCGCCCGTGATGAACGCGACCTGGCGGGAAAATTCCGCTTCCGGCGGAGCGAGCGTCAGCTTGTAAAGTTCAAGCGGCCAGTATTCGACGTTGTACGATTCGTTCTCGCTGAGCGACACGAACTTGCCGAGCGCCGCGGCGCCCCGCATGACGGCGATCGCGCGATGATAGAGCGCGCCGCTGACGTTCGCCATCGCCTTGCTCTTGCCGGTGTTGATCATGCCGACGCCCGGAATCAGGATGACGCGCGGCGCCGCTTCGAACATGACGTCGCCTTCATTCTTGTTGCGCTCGAAGTAGGCTTTGTACTGCTCCTTGTAGGCGGCGATGCCGTCGATCAGTTTCTGCTTGAGGCCTTCGACATCGTTCGCGTCCGGCGTCCAGTCGACGAAGAGCGGCACAACTTTCGTGTGAACGAGATGGTCCGGGCAGGCGGCGCCGACCTGGGACAGCTCGGGCGCGTCCGCCCCGCCGACGAACGTGAGCACATCTTCTTCATCGTCGAACGCGAGAATCATCTTCTTGTCGCCGCTCACCGCGCCGCGCACGGCCGGCATCACTTCCGCGGCGATCTTGCGGCGCGTCTCCGCCGGCAGCGGCGCGTGCTTCTGCCCCCCGAACAACTTCGCGTTGTCGACGCGCGCTTCGATGTACGCCTCCGCCTCGTTGATGATGCGGATCGTCTGCGCGTAGCACGCCTCCGCCGTTTCGCCCCACGTGACAAGGCCGTGCTTCTCCATCAGGACGAGCTCGGCCTTCGGGTTGGCGAGCACGCCTTCGGCGATCATTTTCGAGAGCTTGAAGCCCGGGCGGATGTACGGCACCCAGACGAACCGGTCGCCGAAAATCTCTTCCGCGATCTGCCGGCCGTTGTCCGCGCAGCAGATGCTGATGATCGCGTCCGGATGCGTATGGTCGACATGCTTGAACGGCAGGAATGCGTGCAGCAGCGTCTCGATCGATGCGCGCGGATGTTTCGCGTCGATCATGCAGTGTGCGAGGTACGCGATCATCTCCTCGTCGGACATGTCATCCCGCTCGAACAGCGGATGGATGTCATCCATGCGCAGGCCGGTGAAGTTGTGCGCCTTCATCGTCGCGAGGTCGGAGCCGCTTCCTTTGACGTACATGACTTTAACGTCGCGGCCGCGGAAATCTTTCACGATCATTTTGCTGGACGTGTTGCCGCCGCCCCAGTTGCAGACGCGCCGGTCGCGGCCGAGCAGGTTCGAGCGATAGACAAGTTCGTCGAGGCCGCCCTTCAGCTGCGACGCCGCGGACGGGTCCCACAAGTTTTGCACCATCGTTGCCATTCCCTCCGAAACGGATGTTGGTTTTCTTCTGATTTCATACTATCATTTTTGTTTATCTTTGTATAGATTTATTTTTCTTTGTTTTCTTGGGGGTAAAGATGACTGGAATAGCCATGCGCGTGGCTGATGAAATGCGGGGCCGTGGTACTTGTTCGCGGACTTTAAAAAGGTGCTCTTCGGTTCCTTTTCGTCCATATCCCCGTCGCTCAACAAGAGGGAATGCAAGAGGAACATCATGAAGACCGCAAGAAGATCAGGAAGCTCGTGCCGGGCAAATATTGAGTAATCGCCAGGCCGTGATGGCAGTCATCGTGAAGCAACCGTTGAGTTGAACCATGATCGAAGATGTTCACTGAACCTAATGCGATTCATGTGCTCAACCGACAGTAGACAGAAGGTTGGCAAATACTAAGGCGTTCAGCCGGCGGTTGAGAAGAGTACGGTGAACAGTCGACTTTAATCTCCCGGTAATAAGAAAGCGTTTGCAACTCTACGATTGACAGAAAATCGAGAGTAAATCGCGCGGAAAGCCTTATGCCAGAGAAATGACATCTAAGACGCCTGCGGCAGCAATCGGGCGGCAAGCGCCTTCAATTCGGCAATCATCCGGCGCGTATTCCGGTACGTCTCCCAGTCCGGGCGGCCAGGTACGGGACGGGCCCTCAACTGTTTTCGGGTCGGTGCGCCGGAAGCGGCGGCCAAATGCAGCAGGTGCCGTTCCGCATTCTGTCCCCGGCTGGATTGATTGAAGCGATAGGCATACTCATTCAAAT
>Ga0310840_100356_pt1 | contig 37924 bp, 56 predicted proteins | sample SM_ome_8_FD_201304 | JGI IMG/M metagenome (GOLD analysis project Ga0310840, IMG submission 201304) | Sorghum-adapted microbial communities enriched on stacked mutant (SM) sorghum from Joint BioEnergy Institute, Emeryville, California... ...
GCATGGGACCTCCAAGTGCCGTTCGTGGCTCAGACGCAAGAGCGGCCCTGCGCGTGCCACTCCCGGAAGCCAACGAGAGCCCTCAAGCATTCGTTCCGGCAGGACAGATGAGGCCCGACGCCTTTTGGGGCGTGCTACGAAGAAACAAGCTGCCCCGAAACCCTTCGCTCGGGCATTTGGTGTCGAGAATACCTAGGAGATGCGGAGCGGAAGTTGCTGACTGCAAATGGTCGGAGCGGGGAGATTCGAACTCCCGACCCCTTGCTCCCGAAAAAAGTTGCCGTCGGCTAAACCATTGAAATTACGTGAACTCACCTCGCGTTGATGCGTTTCAGTTCGATTTCCGTTCACCCATTTCTGGGGCGTTTCCGGGGCACAGCCTGGGCCGCGTTCGCCTGAAAATCCGGATGGTGGTGCCCATAGCATTGCCACAGCGTCTCGGGCGTCATCCCCAAAAAGCCGGCCGCCTCGAAAATGTCGACGCCGGCCTGCATGAGCCAGGTCGCCGCCGTGTGCCGGACGATGTGCGGACCATCCGGGCATTGCCAAGTTGTATCACCTTCAGGGACGCCGGCGGCAATCCGTGCGGTCGTGGACCACGAGCGGCGTAGCTTCTCGATCGGCTGCCCCTGGTAGTGGACGACGGTGGTGATTCCGTGGGCCATATCCATGGCACGCCAGCGTTTGAGATGCGGCAGAAGGCGAGCGTGAATCTTCGCGGGCGGCTGGCGCTTGCGGCTACGGCGCGCCTTGGTGCCGCGCCGATGCAGCACGCCGGCCTCGAGGTCGAACCATCCCGACGTTGTCGACGGAATCCACTTGAGGCCGAGGATCGCACCCGGGCGGGTGCCGGAATAGACGCCGATCAGCAGGAATCGGGCGATGTGCGCGCGCAAGGGATCGCTGCGAGCGGCGCGGATACGGCGCGCCACCTCCTGCCGTGTGAGCCAATAATCGACGCGCTGGGGCGGCGCAGGCGGTAGCGTGACGGCCGGGACTGATGGCAGGGGCCCCAGCTCTTTGTGATACCAGTTGATGGCCGTGCGCAGCGTTTTCAGCTCATGCCGCGCGGTGCTCTCGGCGATAGGCTTGGGCGTCTTCGCGCGGCGCCAGGTCTGGCTGGTGCGCCATGCCACATATTGCCGGCAATTCTCGCCGGTCACCTCCGAAAGCCGTTTATCCCCCCACCATTCGGCGATGGGCTTCGCCGTATCCTCGAGCCAATCGGCGCTGGGGACATGCGGGGCGTGCTTCGTAAGGTAGGCCGCCAGAATCTCGGCGATGTAGAGCTCGGAGGGATTGAGCGTGCTGGGCGGCTGCCACTTGGCGGCGATGTAGCGGCTTAATGCCTGCTCTGCCCCTGAAAGATCTGGTTCAGCGCAGCCCGTGCTGATTTCAACCGATCCGTCGCGGATGACCCAGGTGGCATCGCGGCCGGCACGCTTGCGGAGATACAGCCTTGGGGCTTTTCGGGGACGCGGCACTTTTCAAGCAACTCTCTGATGGCACTCTCGCTCACCAGATACTTGCCAGCGACCTGCACGGCGCGCAAGCGGCCCTTGCGGATCTCGGTGCGCAGACTGGACACCTTGATGAGGCCACCGGGGAAAAACCGCTCGACGGCCTCGGCGAGGCTGTAGTGCGGCTCAATTGTCATGCAGCTTTCCTCGCTGCCAGCAATTGGTCGACGTTCTGCTGGTGGACGACGAAGGTGAGGGCGATCACCCAGGGGTTTTGATCCCAGCCAAAGCCACGTTCAGCGTTGAGGCTGTCCCACAGCTTAGCGAATGGCGCGATTGGGCCTGAATGGCAAAGGCCGATCTCATCGTAATCGATGCCGCGGATCACATAGCAATGGTCGCGAACCTTTGTGACGCCTTCGGCTAGCGCATCATCGTCGCTGATTTCCTGTAGCCTTTGCACGCGCACAGCAGTTACTTCGAGCTCGCGCTTCCACTTCTCAATATGGTCGTCTTCCCCCATTGTCTTGGGGAAGTCGAAGTGGCCGCAGACTAGATCAACCCAGCTCATGTCGACTTCTGGCTCGGGAGCTATCTCCTCACGCATTCGTATCCCTCGCCTCCGTTCTTGTTATCTCGACGGATGCTTCCTCGATCTCGTCGGTTTCTAGCTCGTGCCACTTCACATCCGTCAGGTCGTCGGAAAATGCGTAGTAGGTGTCTCCAGGCTTCAATTCTACCGGAGAGCAAATCTCTTCGATGTTTTCCTCCGTGACGAGCTGGGGGACGATCAGGCCAGCCTGGATGGCGGCGTAGCGAACACGCTCGGGATCAAATTCGCCGACCTCTTTCCAAAGTTCATCGATGACGGCGCGGGCGAACCATTGAAGGCGTGTGACCCGCGATGCTGTTGCTAGGCTCATGCCGCTTCTCTCTGCGCCAGAAATTCGTCGATGTTCATTTGGTGGACGACGAAGGTTGTAGCGATCACGAAAGGATTTGGCCGAATTTCGTGAGGCAGGCCGCGATAGGTTTCAACGCGCGGCTCGCCGTCCCATGGATAGCTGACGTAAGAGACGATGCGGCCTTCGCTGTAGATCGGCTTTGGCTTTGCATTGAGAGCGTTCCAGAGATCGCGAAATTCTTCGATGGGGGTAGGATCCCACTCGTCTGGGAAGTCTGGATTAGGACCGAGACAACCGCGGCATCCTTCCGCTTCGGCATCTTTCCATGAGATTTCTCGCAACCGTTGGACACGGACGGCTGTCACTTCCAATGTGATCCGCGATGCCCGACGGGGCATGTGGATGGACGAGCGGGCGGGGCCCCAGCCTTCTACGCGGTCTCTTCCCCCTATCGGCACGTTGTCTGCTGCATAGGCGATCCGGTTCGGTCCGTAATATGCCTTCTCACGCACCCAAAGCAGATCGCCGGGCATGTAGAGTACGCGAGCACCCCACTCGCCCCAATCATCGTAAACACCCCAAACTTGTTTTCCTGGCTCAAGCTCGCCATCTTTCCCTACGACAGCAGGGTGATACCATTCGGGACCGCGAACGGTGCCGATGACTTCATAACCCAACTCATCTTTCGGCGGCTGCGGCTTCAGGATGCGCCGCGTCTGCGTCTTTCGGCCGTCGAGCAGCGCACGGACCATGGGGCCGCTGAAAAGGATCGGTCTTACCCGTGGCATTTGTCATCCTCCGATCTTGGTCATGGCGGCCTCCTGAAAGATGGCCCGCGCGGGGGATGCCGTGGGGTCGGAACCGCGCGGGCCTGCCGGCCATCGGGGGAGGCCGGGTTACTGACCGAGCGGGAAGGTCATCCCCACCCGGAAAACATCGAACGAGAGATCAGCCTTGGCAGCGCCGGGCAGCGAGAAGTCCTGGGCATCATCCGTGCCCGGCAAAATGGTGCCACGCAGGCCATAGGTCTCGCGGCCCAGGTCGACGTGAAGCCATTCGGCGCGCAGGCGGATCTGCGAGATCTGCCACTCGGCACCGAGGCCGGCGACCCAACCGATGTGGGTTTCGCCGCCACGGCCCTTGGCAAGGGTGATCGTCTCGTCGTCGCAATGCAGCCAGGCCCCGCCGTTGACATCCATATCGGCCCAGGCCACGCCGCCCGTGCCGTAGACGAGCAGGGCGGGGCTGACGAGGTATCCCAGCCGGGCGCGGGCGGTGGCCAGCCAATTGAGCTCCGTCTCCACGCGGGCCGTCACCGTGTCGCCGATGCTGGCAGACGTGCTGCCGTCGACATTGCCGCCGGCGATGTCGGCCTCGATGCCGACGACGAAGCTGCCGACCTGGCGCTGGTAGCCGACATAGGCGCCCGCCAGCCAGCCGTCGTTGGAGATGCTGCGGTGCGTCTCCCCGACAATCTCGGCGGCATCGTCATGCAGGGTGCCGTCCAGATCACCCGTGGCGTAGCCGGCGAGGCCGCCGACATAGATCCCATCCCAGGATTGCGCCTGGGCCGGGGCGGCAACAGCAAAGAGGCCGAGGGCGATTCCCGCGCCTGCGAGGTGGACAAGTCTCGTCATGGTCTCTCCTCTCAAGTTCCGTTCATGACGCACTACTCACTCGACTGGCCCGCCCCGCCGGGAAGGGAGAGCGGGGGCGGGCTGCGGCGCGGGGGAAGCGCCGAAAACGTCTCCGCGCGGGGCAGCTGACAGCTAGGGGGGCATGGCGCCCCGCGCGGGCGTCCGCCTGACCGGGGACAGGCGAAACCGTTGGCCCGGTGCGTGCGCTGCGATCCCCACACGCACCGGGCGGCCTCACGCGCGCCGCCGCCTCGGCGCGGGGGCCTGGGCACCAACGCCCTCGACGTAAGGGAGGACCGCTCCAATAAGGGATGCCGCGTGGCGCAGGCGGTTTCTGTCGCTCGGCAAGAGCTTCGAGCGGTCCGCGGCGGATCTCATCGCGGCGAAGCTCTCGCGCATGGCGTCCGCGATCAGCTGGCGCCGCTCGAGCATCGCCTCGCCCTCCTGGGCTTGTCGCCGGGCCTCGGCGGCTGCCGCCAGCCAGCCGGCCCTCCAGTCGTCTGCGGCGCTGGGCTTGTAAGTCTCGCCCCGCCAGAACGCCGCGCTGCCGGCGCTGATGGAGGCGGCGGCCTCTGCCGACGTGTCGCGCAAGGCCATCACGCCAGCTCCCCTTGAAGCGCGGCGGCGATCTTGCGGATGACGATGCGACCGGCGATGTCGCGCGGTGTCCTGATGGGCGCCGGATTGCTTACGACCAAACGGGGCGTGCGGAAATTGTCGCTCCAGACCTGCCAGCCGGCTTTCCAAGGCTCGGATTCCGTCGGGTCGAAGGGCTGGCCTGCGCGGGCTGCATCAGCGCCGCGAATATAGTCGATCGTCTCCAAGCTCGTGATGCTCGTCAAATCCATCGCTTCCCCCTCGCTTCGCTCGGCAGTGGTGCTGCGTTGCGTCTCTTGTCGCAGATTTCGCGACAATCAGTCAAGAGAGAAGTTGCAAAATTCGCGACAAGCAATGCGAGCGTGGCGCACGTACGTCAGCAGCGCGGCCACGACTGGCGCGATTTCATCCCAAGCGTGTGGGGAGATCAGAATTGCCGATGCCAGGAGAGCACGACGCCGATGATGCGGGCGCCGCTAGTCAGCGTGACCGGCATCCGGTTGTTCTCGGTGGAATTGGTGGTCAGCAGGCCCGGTGGCACGAACTGCCGCAGCAGCGTCCGTGGCTCACCGCCTGCGTCCTCGGGGGTGTGCTCGGCGATGACGACGCTCAGGCTCTTTGGCGCGCCGATGGCCGCCCGCGAGCAGTCGACGAGCAGAACATCGCCGGCACGAATCCCAAGGCCGTCAAGGACATCGCTCGCGGCTTGGAACAGCTTGCGGTCGCGTTGGGCATCCAGCAGCGGCGCGAAGGGATCATCGTCGTCCGGCTTATAGGGGGTCGCCTCGTTGGCGGTAAGTCTGGCGGCCGTTTCCTCGCCGATCAGCTCGGCGATAGTGACGTCGATCGCCCGCGCGATCTTGCTCGCGACGTCCAGTGTCAACTTCGTTTCCCCTCGCTCCAGCCGAGAAATCGCGTGCTTGTCGGCGCCTATGAGCCGCCCGAGCTCAGTCTGCGTCAGATCCTTGGCCTTGCGGATTTCTCGAAGCCGATGCGAAGTCATACCCCATTTGATCGCACGATGTCACCCCTGTCAGTCGCAATTAGCGCGACGCCTGTTGACGAAAGTCGCAAATCACGCGACTATGAATCGCAACAGGATGCTTCGGCATGAAACTAGCTGACTGGCTCGCAGAACGGGAGATCAGGCCGGCCGAGTTTGCGCGCCGGATCGGGGTGCATCGCATGACCGTCCTGCGCTGGCTCGATCCGTCGGATGATGATCCGTTGTCGCGGCCATCCTGGCGGCAGCTGTGCAAGGTGTTTGTCGCGACCGGCGGGCAGGTGACGCCGAACGATTTCCTGCCGGAGTACGTGTTCGACGAGTTGCGGCGCAAGCAGCATCAGGCCGCGTCATTGGCCGACGCCGCATGAAATTGACGTTTACCGCGTATCAACCACCACGCGCGCCGGCGGTTGCCTGGCGCATTGCGCATGGTACCGACGATGACATGCAGGACCGGGAGGATCGCGAGACAAAGGCCGCAATCGACGCGGCCATCAAGGAGGCGGCCCGCAATCTGCGGAGCCGGCGGCTCGCACGCGATCTTCTCAGTGCAGCGCTCCAGAAGCGTCGTCGAGCGTCCGGACCATCTCGTCAAGCTCTGTTATCAGGCAATTTCGCAAACGTACGTCGCGCACGGTGGCGGCGATTCGTGCTCTGGCTGCGCGAAAAACTTCGATGGCGTCGAGACGATTGACGGCGCCACTCTCGACCATCAGCACAATCAGCAGTTTGGAAATCATCCGTTGGGCGATCGCCCCCTCGGTGGTGATCATTCTGCCCCTACTCCCCGACTGCAGCAGAATGGATTGCATGCTTTTGGACGTGGTGAGACTAACGTCCGTCCACAGCATAGACAATCACGTTCTTGTGAAGGCGTTTTCTGGGCTGGCGTTTCGGCGCGGCGGCGCGTTCGCGGGCGGGAGCTTTTCCATTCTCCGACCGCCCGCCTGCTGCCGCGCTGGCCCTCGCCGGTGGCGCCCGGCGGATTGCGGTCTGCCGCGCGCTTCCGGTGGCGGTGGCGCCGGAAGCACCTCCCATAGACTTGGGCCTTGGGGGCTTCGGCCCCCGCCTTTTTCGCGTGGCGTTGCGTCGGGCGTGTAGCGTGAGGCGGAGGGCTGCGCCAGCAGCACGGCACATCCAATCCCTTGCAGCCCTCCGTCTCGCGGTGCGCGTCCCAAGAATCGAGCGTGCACCTTCGCAAGCCTTGTAATCCGCGCCCGGCCCCGTCGTCCGCAAGGCGGGGCCGGGAGGCCTCAAGGGATGTGGGGTGGAGCAGCGGTCAGGTAGCGTTTCCGTGCGTTCCTGCGTAGCAACGCGACTCCAGCGAGGGGATCAATGCTGTCGCGCATCGCACAGTGGCTCCGCAGGCGGGCGGCCCCGCCCCGTGAGCCGTCAAGCCCGACTCCGCCGGCGGCTTCTGAGCCGCCCGTGGCGGATGTTGCGGCGGTGCCGGTGGTCCAGGCGACTCCGCGCCGGCGGCGGCGCCGTCGGGAGCCGGGCGCTCTGCCGCCGGAGCTTCACGCGCAGCGGCTCCTGCACTGGTGCCAGACGTCCGGGGACACGGGCGAAATCCTCGCTGCCGATCTTGCGGAAATCTACCTGCACCAGTGCGCGTGGGATCTCGTGGAGCCGCTGCCGTGGCAGGCGGTAGCGGTGGAGCTCAGGCGACTCCTCGGCGGGCGCAAGGACTATCGGTGGGTCGAGCGCGACGGGACGCGGCACCGGCTCCGCGTCTATCGCATCCCGCCGCCTCCGCGCGGCGACTCCACGTTCCTCGAGCTGGGGGCCTGGCTCGCGCGTGAGATGGCACAGGAGCCGGTGCAGTTCAGGAGGGCGGCGTGATGCGCTGGGAGATGGTCGCCTATTGGCTGACGGCGGCACTGGTCAGCGGTCTGCTGGCGTCGGCGATGATGACTGCGGGGGATGTGCGATGAGCGATCGGCGCATCGGCATCCGGCTCAAGGATCTGCCGGGCCGCAGGGTCAAGGAAGAGAGCCTGCACCGGGCGGTGGTCGAGCTCCTTCAGGCGAGCGCGCGGCCGGGCGTTGAGTGGTCGCACTTTCCGGCGGGGGAATATCGCCCGGCCGTCACGGGCGGGAGGCTCAAGGCGCTGGGCACAAAGCCCGGGTGGCCGGACATCATTCTGGTCAAGGACGGGCACTTCTACGGCCTAGAGCTCAAGACGGAGGATGGGCGGCTCTCGCCGGCCCAGGTCGCCGCGCACGAGGCGCTGGCGGCAGCGGGCGCCACGGTCGCCGTGGCCTATGGGCTCGACGCGGCCATCGCCATCCTCAAACAATGGGGGCTGATCCGATGAGCGAGGAACTGGTCACACTGCCCAAGCAGCAGGTGGCGTTGCTGGCGAAGGGCGCGCGGCTCTTCGAGGAAATCTTCGAGGCGACGGTCAGCGACGAGTGCATCGACGTCGAGGACGCCCTCTACAACCTCATCCAGGGCGCGAGCGATCTGGGCGTGGCGGTGGACCGGGAGGCCACGCAGGAGGAGCGCGAGGATTTCGGCGTCGAGACGGTGGTCGAGCTTGGCGAGGCATTCAAGGCCGCGATGAGCGCTGCCGAGAAGGCTTGCGGGCTCGTGCCACGAACGCGGGAAGCGGAGGTGACCGCTCTGACGTGAATTGAGCCTCGCACGGCTGGCACCCGTCGAGGCTCTGCAATGTGGTCTGAATGTTGGAAGTCTGACGGAGCGCGGCTCCGTTGAAGGACAATTTGCGTTCGGCGACACCCGCGCCGCAACGCCGCCAACCTCTCTGCCACGGGAGGGAGCCGGCGTCAAGAGGCGGCGGGCGGGAAGCGTGGATACGAGGGGTTATGGACGAGGACATCGCGAGATATTGCCGCCATTTCTCGCCGCGCCAGAGGGCGTGGCTCGGGGAGGTTGCAGCCGATCCGCGGCTCACCCGCGACCATATGCTGGTGGCGACCGTCATCGCCGAGGCCGCCGGGCCGGAATTGCGGCCCGTGCACCTCACGGACGGTCAGATCGCGGAGCGCGTGGCCGTGCTCGAGCGGCGACTAAGGCAGCAAGGACGACCGATTCCGGTGATCGATCTTACCGTCAGCAAATGGCGCGGCTTCAATCCGCCGAGGGGGCTGTCATGAGCGCGAGCATGGTGGGATTGATCTACCAGATCCCCTTTGGCGGCATGGCCGCCAAGGCGATCGCGGTCAAGCTCGCCGACAACTCCAACGACGATGGCGAGAACATCTGGCCGTCAAAGGCCAACGTGGCCGAGGCCGTCGAGTGCTCGAAACGCACGGTCGACCGCTACGTGGACCTCTGGCTCGTGCTCGGCATCCTCCGGCTCGACGAGCTCGGCGGCGGGCGCAGGAAGGACGAGGAGTGCCGGGGCCGGCGGCGTCGCAAGGGGCGCACGAACGTCTATTCGTTCAATTTGCCCCTGCTCTACGAAATGGCCGCCGGCAAGGTGACCATTGATGACTTGATCAAGGCCGCTCAGGAGCGCGGCGAGCTCGACGCAGATGGCTGGCCGACGCCGGAAGCCATCGCCCGCGCAAAGGGTGCAGCCGATGCACCGTTTGAGGGCGCGGAGCCGGACGGAGAAACCGTGCAACCGCTGCACGGTTTGCCTGCTGATGAAACGGTGCAACCGTTGCACGGTTCGGGGGACGACAAAGGGTGCAACCCTGTCAAGGAAAGGGTGCAACCGTGTCAAGAAAAGGGTGCAACGGTTGCACCCGAACCATCATTGAACCATCAGAGAACCCCCAACCGAGACGCGCGCGCGGGCGCGCGCGAGGCGGGCGGGCAGGAAAAATCCGATCAGGGACGGGAGCCGAAAGGCGAGCGAACGTCCCAGGTGGAGGAGCTGCTGGGGCAGGTCATCACCGACAGGCCGCAGCGGCAACGGGTTGTCGATCTGATCCTGGCACCGATCTGCCGTCAGCTGCCGATCAAGGCGCCGGACCGCCCCTTCGCGCTGGGCATGCTCGCCGACTGGCTGACGGAGCGGAAGATCACCGAGGCGGACGCGCAGCGCATCGTCGAGCGGGTGACGACGCGGCGGCGGGCCAACTTCTCACCAGGCGACGTCATCCAGGCGGCGAAGGAGGTGCTGCCGCTGCCCAACGGGCAGGTACTCATCACGCGGCAGGAGCACCCCGAGGCCGTCCGCGCCTGGCTGGCCTACCTCAAGGGCCGCACGGCCCCGCAGGACCAGCTGCTCGCGAAGTGGCTGCGCGAGGACGGCCGGGCGGTCGTGCCGAGCCGGTTCCCACCTGCACGGACGGAGGCAGCGGCATGAGAGTTCCCACGAGACGCGATCGCGAAGTGCTGGCGCAGGCGGCGGAGATCGTCGAGCGAGAGCTTTGCCTCGAGGCGGGCGCGATCTTCCGCCGGCGGAGGACGAGGTGGGAGGCGCTGGGGCGGCACCTGCTCATGCGGCTGGCGAGCGAGGAGATGGAGCTGGGATATGCGGACATCGGCCGGATCTTAGGGCGGCACCATACGACCGTGATCCACGGCGAGCGGCGCGCGGCCGATGTGTGCGCCGGCGATCCGCAGGTCGCCGAGCTTTACGCCCATCTCGTGCGCATGGTGCGGCGGCACCAGCCGAGACGGCGGCGGCACCAGCCGAGACGGGCAGCGACACAGGAGGGACACGCAGCATGACCACCCTCAGCCTGACAGAGATCGCCCGGGCGGTAGGCCGGGAATGGGGCGTGAGATTTGAGGACATGCGGCGCAACTGGCGAAATGCCTGGCACCGGGAAGTGCCGGCGGTGACGGCGCGCAGCGTGGCCATGTGGCTCGCCAAGCTAGAGGGCGGCCACGCCATGCGCGACATCTGCCCGTTCTTCGGGCTGCGGGACGATGCCGCGTTTCGGCGGCGCGTCACACGCGTGAAGGGGGCGCTGGGCCTCGTGACGATGCGGGAGGCGGCATGAGCTACATCCAGCCGTCACTGTTCGGCGACGGCGCGCTGGATTGGCCGTTCGGGGGTCTCGAGCCGCAGGCTTACGATTTCATCATGGCCGATCCGCCGTGGCGGTTCGAGAACTTCTCGGAAGCGGGCCAGGAAAAGGGGCCGGAGCCGCACTACCGCACCATGGCGGACGAAGAGATCTTCGCGCTGCCGGTCGGTGATCTGGCGCGTGAAAGCGCGGTGCTGTGGCTGTGGGCCACATGGCCGAAGCTCGAGGTGGCGCTCGCCGCCATGCGGCGCTGGGGGTTCACCTACAAGACGGGCGGCGCGTGGCACAAGCGGATGTGGGGCACGGGCTACATCTGGCGCTCGCAGTGCGAGCCCGTGCTGATCGGCACGCGCGGCAATCCGAAGATCAGTGGAAGGAGCATTCCGAACCATTTCTCGGAGCCGCGGCGCGAGCATTCGCGCAAACCGGAGGCGGCCTATGCCATCGCCGAGCGGATGATGCCGGACGCGCGGCGGGCCTCGCTCTTCGAGCGGGTCGTGCGGCCCGGCTGGGAGGCCTGGGGTGACGAGGTCGGCGTGGCGCCGGGGCGGAAGCGGCCGAAGCGGGCGAAGGCGGAGCCGCCGCTTTTGGGAGCAATGACGCACTAGGAAAGGCCGGACATGGAACCGACAGTCACCATCGACATGGACGAGACGTGCCGCGAATGCGGCAAGGACGGAGCGACGCAGAGCGGGCTGTGCCTTGGTTGTGCTCGCAAACGCATTCCAGGCGCGGCGGAGCCGGCGGGCGGCGAGCGCCACATCAAGAGCGTGAAGATCAACCGGAAAACCGGGCAGATCGAAATCGTCACCGTCGAGAAGATCGGCGAGGACACCGAGAAGACGTGGACGCTGAAAAGCGCCGAGCCGCCGCACCCCGCACTGCCGGAGGCCATGAATGCGCTCGAGCCGCACGTGCGCCGGCTGCTCGATTTGCCCGCGGACTGGGCAAAGGACGCGCTGGAGGTGACCAAGGTCACGTGGTCGTGGAGCGAGAAGCACGGCATCCAGGGCGCCGCCGTGAGCTGCGTGGCTTATCTCGGCTGCGCGGACGCGCCGATGTCGTTCACCACCCCGCACCTGCCCTACGAGCGGTATTCCGACGGCGGAAAAGAGTTGCCCTGGGAAATGCGGGAAGCCCTCGACGCGCTGGAGAGCGAGGTCATCGACTATCTCAACGGCAAGCGCGGGCAAGGCGATCTGTTTCAGGAGGCGGCGTGACGGTTGCCTGGCGAGATCCGTCGATCGCGGCGCCCTGGTATCCCATCAGCGCGCTCACCCGCGCCGGGGAACCCGTCGAGCTTGCGCTCGAGGGCGGGTTCGAGGTCATCGGCCGGATCGTGCGGCATCCCAAAACCGGCAGGCCCTGCTGGTACGTGCTCAGCCCCTCCGGGCGGAGCTGGTCGTTGCTTGCGCCGTGGAGGCCTTACGACCCCGAGAAGCCGCCCAGGTACCGCGAGCCGAAATACTGGCGCCCCCTGCCCTGGGTGAAGTGGCCGGACCCGCTGCCGGAGCCGGTCGGCCATTTCCCGCCGACGCCACCACCGCCCGCACCGGAGCCTGAGCCACCGCCGTTTCCCGAGACGGATGATTGGCCGTATCCCGGCCTCGCGCTCGGCGAGCGCGTGCCGCCGCAGAGCCTGGAGGAGACCGAGGCGCGGGTGCTGCGGGCCCTGCGGCGCATGGAATGCGAGCCGCGCGTTGGGGTGCGCGCCTCGTCGCTGGCCTCCGACATTCCGGCCGAGATCATCCTCGCTGCACGACGTCTGCAGGATGCCATCAATGCTTACGAGGCCTTTCGCCAGGGCCGGATGGGCGCTCTCGACCTGCCGCCGGCGCGCGTCGCGTGGACGCCGACGCGGCGGGACCATGGCGATTGGGAGTATGCGCTCGACTGGTACCGGCACCTGCCGCGCTTCGAGCAGCAATTGTTCCGCTACCGCGCGGCCAATCCCGTGTTCTCGTGGCGCCAGATCAGCGAGCGCGAGGGCCTGAGCGTGACGGCGTTGCGGCAGAAGTACCAGCGGGCCATCGAGACGATGTACCGGATTGCGACGGAGGGGAGCCGTGCTTGACCGCCGAAGGCGCCGGACGCCGCAGGAAATCGCAGCAGATGACGAGCTGGATTGCTGGGCCGTCGTCATCATCGGCTGGACCCGCCGGCTGCCGCGCACGTGGGGCGATAATCATGGCTGGTGGGGCTGCAAGGTCGTCGTCACCAAGGACATACGGCAATATCTGCAATCGCAGGATCTCGGCGCGATCGATGTCACGGCGCACGCCTGGGTCTGGACGAAAGCGCGCGTCTGGGCCGAGCGGCTGCGGGAGGCGGTGGTTGCCGAAATCGCGCGGCAGGCTGAGCACCTGCGGCGGAGTTGGTACGACCTCGATCCGGCGGTGGCGGAGCTGACGCTCGTCACGGTCGCGCGGCAAAAGGGGATCGAGGTCATGACGCACGAGGCCTATCTCACGGCGCGCACGGCAGCGATCGAGCGGGCGGTGAGGGCGTTTCGGGAGATGCGGGAATTTGAGGCGGCGTGGCCGCCACCGGAGGGCATCAAGCGATGATCACTATCGGCAACCTGCGGCGCGCTGGGCAGGGGCTCTACGCCCATTGCGTCGATTGCGGGCGGGAGCGCACGCTGGACCCGCGCCGGATTGCCCTGCCCGACGATCTGCCTGTGAACGAGGTCGGCGGCAAGCTCAAGTGCCGGGACTGCGGCAGCCGCAGGATCTTCACGATGCCGGCAGCGCACGTCAGTCGGTAATGATGGCCTCGACTCTGATCTCGCAATAAAGGCAGCGGCCGATGCGGTCCAGATAGAGCGCGTGCTCGACCTGCTTCCGGAGCCTCGTGGCGTGGCCGGGCGAGCAGCCGATGGCGGCGGCGAGCTCGCGCTGGGTGAGCGGCCGGCCGGCGGCGAGCAGGGCCTTGATGACCGGATGGGCGTGCGAGATCTTTGGCCGGTCAGCCTTGGCGGCCTCGTGTGCGGCCTGCAAGACATCGAGCAACCGCCGTGCGAGTGCGCGGCGCTCGTCCGGTGGGAGATCCGAGAGGCGGGCTCTGCGGTGGCCTGTGGGCGCAACCGTTTCCTGAGGCAGCGCAACGGTTGCTTGCGGCGGCGTTTCCTCAGTGCGCGAACGGGACCAGAAGTCGAACATGTGGCGATCTCCTTTCGTTGGTGGTAAGATCGCCGCGATCCTTATGGACGGGATCACGACGTGTGAGGCCCGTCACGGTGGTGGCCGTGGCGGGCCTTGCGGTCACAGACGGGCGATGATGGCATCAAAGCCAATCGAGCCCGAAGTCACCTTAAAGCCAAGCCGCTTTAGAACTTCGTGCGCCACATCGTCGACCGGATCATCGGCCTTGATGATGCGGCCGCCGTCCTCGACGCAGATATCGAGCGCCAGACTGCGGCATTGCTCGGCGGTGATCTTGATTTCCAAGTCGCGTGCTTGGTGCCATTCCTTGAGGTGCCCCCAAGCAATATCGCCAGACGTAGAGGCAATCTCGAGGTTGTCGGGGTCATCCCGAAACTTGCTTAGCTTCATCGTTTTCCCCTTCCTTTGCGCTTGCGGTAGCGCGCAAATTGTGGCTTACCCTTCTCTCAGGTGGTCACGAAAATGGGCCCGTAACGGTGGTGGCCGTGGCGGGCCTTGCTCGGTTGCTTTCTTACGATTTTGCCTTCACGGCGTATGTGTAGGAGCGGCCGTTCTCGTCGGTGAGCCATCCCATTTGCGTGCCGCTGTAGATGATCTCGGCGTCATCCTCTGGGTTGTCGGTCAGCAACACGCTTTCAATTATGGTCGGCTCTTCAAAGTCGAGCCCGGCGGTGCGGCACTCAGAGCGTACAGCGTCCATGATATCCGCGCCATGAGGGACGCACGCCACGAGAAGGTCTCCGAAAAAGGCGAGATCATAGAGCTTGTCGGTCATCGGTTCCTCCATCTGCTACGGTTTCGACGCGGTTAGTCGATCCGGGCGACATAAACCGATCGCCCATCATGCATGACGGCGCGACCGTCGCCCTGAAGGCTAGGTTTCGGCCGTACGGGCCTTTGTTATCCGGCGAGCCGGCTGCCCGTCGTGCCGGCGGCGCGCTTGGCGTCAACGATGTTCTTGTGCCGAGCCCATATGAGGGACAGGGCTTCGATCTTGCTGCTCGCGCGCTTGCCGCTGAACTCGCGGGCGAGCGCCTTCACGTCAGCCGCCTTTAGGGCGCGGACTTTCTCGAATACGTCCCAGAAGGCTTCCGTGCCCTTTGTGGCGAGCAGGTTTTCGAGCTCACGAAGACGGTTCATGTTTCCCTCCAACGACTTGCTCCGTTGTCTTCCGATTTTAATATAAGCAAAAATTGCCAATAAGACAAGAGGAAAATCAGAGTTGACACTAAAAAAATTGCCAATAATCTGCGGACATGATCTCAGCTAGGCCACATCTCACGGCAGCGGAGCTGCTGGACGCCCTTGACAAGCTCGATATGGAGCAGGCGGAGCTCGCGCGATTGCTGGACGTCGGACCGTCCACGGTGCGCAATTGGGTAGCGGACGGCGGCGAGGCGCCAGGATATGCTTCACTATTCGTCCGTTTACTGCTCGAAAGACCGGAGCTCAAAACGTTGCTCGGCGTGCGGCCTCGTAGCGGGCGCGGACGGCCGGTGCGGCCACGGAAGGGGATAGAAGCAGCGTAGCGGAGGGGAGACGTGCGCAAGCTGATCAAGGCGGTGCTGTGGGGTGCGGCGCTGATCGTCGCCGTGCTGGCGGCGGTCGGGTTCATGGTAGATCCGGAGATGGTGGCGAAGCGCAGGGCCGAGGCGGTGGCCGCCCGTATCGACGAGAGCGAGACGGGGAGAAGGACGGCGGGAGAGGCGCTGTTCCAGGAGATCCTGGCGAAGAATCGCGGCAAGGATCTCGTGCTGCGGCAGTTGCGCGATCCGGGCTCGGCGCAATGGGGCGAGGTGCTGGTGCGCCGCGCCGGTGCGATGGAGGCGGTGTGCGGCACAGTCAATGCGCGAAACGCCTTCGGCGGCTATATCGGCATGACGCGGTTCGTCGCGTTGCCAGAGCTCGGGGCCGCCAGCCTCGACGATGGATCGGCGGCGTTCGCGGACGGCTGGCGCAAGTATTGCGGATGAGGGGTGCGACATTCTGACTCCGCTCACGGAGTTTACAGATAACCGCCTTAGTGCGATTCGTTTTGCTATGAATCGCCAGAGGCGTGCCCGGAGCAATCAGCTGCCGGGCTTTTTTATTGCGGAACCGTGAGCAAGCAGGCTCGAGATCGCCGCCATGATGCAAAGCGTCGACGCGATAAGCCATGGCGCAATCTATACAAAACATCTCAATGGCAGGCGATCCGGCTGCATCAGCTCACGGAGCACCCGCTTTGCAAGCGGCATCTTGACCGAGGAGTGATCAAGCGCGCCGAGGTCGTGCACCACGTCGTGCAGCACAACGGCGATCCGAAGCTGTTCTTTCGCGGGCCGTTCGAGTCGCTTTGCAAAGAGTGCCACGACAGCGCAGCGCAAAGCGAGGAGCGCCGCGGCTATTCGACAGAGATCGGCGCCGATGGCTGGCCGGTGGATGCGAGGCACCCGGCGTATGTCGGCGTAAGCGTCGAGCCGGAGGTCGATCTCGAGGAGTTCTGGCCGCGGTTCCTGCGGCCTTCGGCCGTGCCGCTGACGATCGTGTGCGGGCCGCCTGCGGCTGGTAAGTCGACATACGTCCAGAAGCGCAAAGGGCCTGCGGACGTCGTCGTTGATCTCGACGAGATAGTGCGTAGCATGGGCTACCAGCCGCGTACCACCGATTGGGCGGCGAGAAAGCGTGGCCTGCAGCGGCGTAATCAGATGCTGCGCAGCTTGGCCGATCTGCCGAACGATGGCCGCAGGGCGTGGTTCGTTACGACGGCGCCTATTCCTGAGACTCGCCGTCAGTGGGCAGAGCGGCTTAAGGCGACCGAGGTGGTGGTTATGCTGACGCCGCTAGAGATCTGCCTCCGCAGGGTGCACGAAGATCCGGAGCGCAGCGCAGTTGCGGCGACTCAGGTGCGGATAATCCGCGATTGGTGGGAGAAATACGCGCCTGGCATTGGCGAAACGGTCATTCGCGACGGTTTCGTGCTCGCCTGAGCGCGCCGAAAGGACCGGGGGGAGGTCAAAAAATTTTTCGGGTTCCTCGCTGGACCGGCGGCGGCCAAGCAAAAAAGCAAAAGCGCGTGTTTTTTGGATTTCGGCGCGGATTTTCTGACAATTTGGCGCGCGGTTCTGACAGGTGCGCCTCCGATCTAACAGAAGGATTCAGCGAGTATGTCGAAACGAGGCCGCAAGTCGCTGGCGGCGCTCGAGGTGGTGTATGCCAAGCCGGTTGAAGCCGTCGAACGGCTCAAGGCTCCGGATGATCTCGTGGACGAAGAGGTCGAGGTGTGGGCAGCCGTCGTCGACACGATGCCGGCGGATTGGTTCACGCCGGCGACGGTTCCCCTGCTCAAGCAGTATTGCCGCCACTCGGTGCAGGCAAAGCGCATCGCGGAAATGATCGAGCGCGCGACGTCCGATCCTGAGCTCAACATCAAGGATTGGGACCGGCTCCTGAAAATGCAGGAGCGCGAGAGTCGCATGCTTTCGAGCCTCGCCGTGAAGATGCGGATTTCTCAGAGCGCGACACGCAACGACCGTGGCAACCGGAACACCAGGCCGACGCGGAAGCCGTGGGAAGGCTAAGCCGCGCCGGACGGCCGGCAAAACGGCTGCCCCGAAAAAGACGGCGGCGAAAAAGGCGACGAAGCCGGTTCGCAAGTCGACGCCGAGGAGACCATCACGGGCGGCACGCGCTATCGCGTGGATCGAAAAGTACTGCCGCGTTCCGGAGGGGAAGGACGTCGGCAAGCCGGTGAAACTGCGGCCGTGGCAAAAGCGCGAGCTGAAAAAGATCTACGATAATCCGCACGGCACCCGGCGGGCGATTCTGAGCTTCGGTCGTAAGAACGGCAAGACGTCTCTTGCGGCGTTCCTCTTGCTCTTGCATCTGTGCGGGCCGGAGGCGCGGCCGAATTCGCAGCTCAACTCCGCGGCGCAGAGCCGTGAGCAAGCGGCCATCGTTTTCAATTTGGCCGCCAAGATCGTCCGGCTCTCGCCGGAGCTGTCGGCGGTCGTCACGATCAGGGATTCGATCAAGCAACTTTATTGCCCGGAGCTGGGCACGCTGTATCGGGCGCTGTCGGCCGAGGCCTCGACCACATATGGCCTCAGCCCTGTATTCGCGCTGCACGACGAGCTCGGCCAGGTGAAGGGGCCGAGATCGGAGCTTTACGAGGCGATTGAAACGGCCATGGCGGCGCACGAGCGGCCGTTGTCGATCATCATTTCAACGCAGGCGCCGAGCGATGCGGACCTGCTGTCGATCCTGATTGATGACGCTCTCGCCGGCCATGATCCGCAAACGGTGGTAAGCCTCTATACGGCCGATCCGGAGCTCGACCCGTTCTCGGTTAAAGCCATTAGACAAGCCAATCCGGCCTTCGGCGATTTCCAAAGCGCCGAGGAGGTGCTGTCTCAAGCGGAATCGGCCCGACGGATGCCGAGCCGCGAGGCGAGCTATCGCAACCTGATTCTCAATCAGCGAGTGCAGCTGCAGGCGCCATTTGTCTCTCGGAGCGTCTGGCAGGCCTGCAGCCGCGAGGTGCTCGAGGAGTTCGGCGGCTTGCCGGTCTATGGCGGCCTCGACTTATCGGAAACGACCGACTTGACGGCCCTGGTGCTCGAGGCGCCGTTCGAGGGCGAATACCACGTCAAGCCAACGTTCTGGATGCCGCACGACGGGCTGCTCGAGCGGGCGCGCCGGGATCGGGCGCCCTATGACCAGTGGGTGCGCGACGGATTCATCGAGGCGGTTCCGGGCCGGACGGTCGGCTACGACTACGTGGCCGAGTATCTTTACGACCTCTTTGCCTCGGATCTCGACATCCGGTGCATCGCATTCGACCGCTGGAATTTCCGCCACCTGAAACCCTGGCTCCTGCAAGCCGGGTTCCCCGAGAAGGTCATCGAGCAGAAGTTCGTGGAGTTCGGCCAGGGCTTTGCCAGTATGTCCCCTGCCCTCCGTGAGCTCGAGACGGCGCTCCTCGAGGAAAAGATCCGGCACGGCGGACACCCGGTGCTGACGATGTGTGCGGCGAACGCCGTAGTGCAGCGCGACCCTGCCGGCAACCGCAAGCTCACGAAAGCCAAGTCGCACGGCCGCATTGACGGCCTCATCGCCCTGACGATGGCACACGCCATGGCCGCTACGCACCGTGAGCATAGGCAGGAATACGTCAGCGGCAGCCTGATGGTGCTCGCATGAGAATCGGCCCCTTCAACATCACCCTGGCGCGCCGCTCGTCAGGAATGTCGATCGACGTCCTCCTGCAGCGGTTCGAGGCGCTGAACCAAACCGCCGCCGGCGTGGCCGTCACGCCGGAAAATTGCATGCGGGCCCCGACCGTCCAGGCGATCGTCAATGCGATCTCCAAGCGGATTGCGACGCTGCCGGTGCACGTATACCGCACCGAGACGGACAGCAGGGGCCGCACCGCGAAGATCCGGCAGCGCGATCATGCCGTCGAAAAGCTGCTGAGGGCGCCCAATCCCTGGCAGACGTCGGTCAATTTCTGGCTCGACGCGACGTCGTGGCTGGTGCGCTATGGCAACTTCTACGCCTGGAAGGGGAGCGGCCGGAGCGGGCCGGTGCGGGAGTTGCGGCCGTTGCACCCCGGCAGCGTCGAGGTCAGTCAGGATGCGAACGATCCGACGAGGATCACCTACAAGGTGAGGCTCGCCAACGGCGAATACCGGGAATTCCCGGCTCAAGAAATCCTTCACGTGCGCGGCCCGGCGCGCGATGGTCTCGTCGGCGACTCGCCGGTGAAGGACATCGCCGAGGCGATCGCCATCGAGATCGCAGCCGAGAAGTACGGGGCGAGCGTTTTCGGCAATCATGCACAGCCCGGCCTGATCTTCGAGTTCGACGTCACGCACCAGGGCTTCAAGAGCGACGAGGAGCAAAGGCAGTTCCTCGAGAGCTTTCGGCAGGCCTATTCGGGGATGAACCGCTTCAAGGCGGCGGTGATCCCAAAGGGCCTCAAGGTCGGTCAGCAGCTCACGGTCGATAATGAGAAAGCGCAGTTTTTGGCGACGCGGCAATATCAGCGCACTGTCATTGCCGCCGCCTGGGGCGTGCCGCCTCACATGGTCGGCGATCTCTCAAAGGGCACTTATAACAACGTTGAGCAACAGTCGCTCGATTTCGTGCAGCAGGTGGTCCTGCCCTACGTGCGCATGTTCGAGGCCGCGATGGAGCGGCAGCTGCTCACGGACGAGGAGCGGGACCGCGGCTTCATCATCCGCTTCAACCTCGACGGTGCGCTGCGCGGCGATTTCAAGACGCGCCAGGAAGGCCTGAAGATCATGCGTGAGGCTGGGGTGATCAACCCCAATGAGTGGCGGGAGATGGAGAACATGAACCCGATCTCGCCGGAGGACGGCGGCGAGACCTACTGGGTGCGCGGTCCATCGGGGCAAACGGGGCCGGATGAGGGGCCGGCGGAGGGCGAAGACGATGAAGCTCGAGCGGCGTGATTTCGGTTTTTGCGAGATCAAGGTCGAAGAGACCAGCGACAAGGTCGGCACCCTTCAAGGCTACGGCGCTGTCTTCGGCAACGTCGACAGCTACGGCGATGTGATCGAGCGCGGCGCCTTCGCCGAGACCCTTAAAGAGTGGGAAGAGCGCGGGAAGTTGCCGCCGATGCTCCTGCAGCACGGCGGCGGGTTCCTGGGAAGCGCCGACGACATGCTCCCCATCGGCAAGTGGACCAAGATGCGCGAGGACCGAAAGGGCCTCTGGGTGGAAGGGGAGCTGTTCGCGCTTGATACCGAGCGCGGCCGGTACATCTACGAGGGCCTGAAGGCCGGTGTGCTCGATGGCCTTTCGATCGGGTTCATGGTGCGGGAATCGAAGCTCGGCACGAAACCTTCCGAGCCAGCCCGCACGCTGACGAATATCGACCTTTGGGAAGTGTCGATTGTCACGTTTCCCGCCAATCCCAAGGCGCGGGTGACTGGCGTGAAGGCCTTCACGCAAGACGACGTGCGACTGTTGCAGGCGATCCTTCGCGACGAAGGATTCTCGCACAAGGACACCGCGACGGTGATTTCCGGCCTGAAGAAGTTGGACGCGTGGCGCCAACGCGACGTTGGCGTGGTGAGCCCACGGGACGTGGTGCGGTCCGAAAGCCGGGCTGATGAGCGGATGACGGAGCTTCTGTCCTCCATTGCGGAGGTCACGGAGCGTGTCAGGAGCGCGGAGCGCGCGTGCCGTGCATCGGTCCTCGAAATCTGCAGGAAAACGACGGAATTTCTAAGGAGCTGACGATGGACGAGGAAATCAAGCGCGCCATCGAGGAGCTGGGCCGCGCGGTCGAGGAGTTCAAGAGGACGAACGACCAGCGTCTCGCTGCACTGGAAGCCGGGAAATCCGGTGAGGCTGCCGAGCTCGGTCAGAAGCTCGACAGGCTCAATGTCGAGATTGGAAGACTGAGCGAGGAGAAATCCCGGCTCGAGGCCGAGCAACGGCTACAGAAAGAGCGCATCGAAGAGCTCGAAATGCGCGCCAAGGCCCCCGGCCGGGCGGCCGTCGACAAGGTAAAGCAGGAGCACAGCGACCTGTTCGTGAAGTTCCTGCGCAGCAAGGGGCAGGATGCCTTCATCGGCCAAAAGCTGCGGGAGATCGAGGCTAAGGCCGTCACCACCGGCACGCCAGCGGACGGCGGCTATGCAGTGCCAGAGGAGCTGGCCCGCGAGATCGAGCGTCAGGAGCTTCTGTTCTCGCCGGTTCGTCAGCTGGTGCGTGTCGTGCAGGTCGGCACGCCAGAATATCGCCAGCTCGTGAACGTCCGCGGCGCGACGGCGGGCTGGGTTGGCGAAAGCGATAGCCGCACCGAGACCGCGACCCCCGTGCTGCGCGAGCGCAGGCCGACGCACGGCGAGCTTTATGCTTACGTGCAGGCCTCAGACTGGGCGCTCAACGACATCTTTTTCGATGTCCAGAGCTGGCTTGCCGAGGAAGCGGCGGAGGCATTTGCCGTTGCAGAGGGCGAAGCGGTCATATCCGGCAACGGCACCAATAAGCCGACCGGCATGCTGAATACGGCCCCGGTGACGACGCCGGATTTCGCGTCGCCGGCGCGCGATGCGGCGGCTTATGAGGCCATCGAGTGCGAGAGCCTGCAATCGCCGGCCGTGGCGGAGATCAACCCAGACAAGCTCATCGAGCTGGTCTACAAGCTCAACGCGGCCTACCGCGTCGGCGCGAGCTGGGTCATGAACTCGATGACCATCGCGGCGGTGCGCAAGCTGAAGGATGCCAACGGGCAGTACCTGTGGCAGCCTTCCCTGCAGGTCGGGCAGCCGGAAACCCTGCTCGGGTACCCGCTCTATGCCTGGGAGCAGATGCCGGACATCGATGCCAACTCCTATCCAATCGGATTTGGCAACTGGCGCCGGGCTTACCTGATGATCGACATCGTCGGCTTGCGGCTGACGGTCGATCAGGTGACGCGGCCTGGGTTCGTCAAGTTCTATATCCGCCGCCGCCTGGGCGGCACGGTGTTGAACAACAACGCCGCCAAGTTCCTGAAGACGGTCACGACCTAAGAGGTCCGGGAACATCTAACAGGGAAGGGGTGCGGGCAACCGTGCCCCTTTTGCTTCGATGATGGTCATCGAGATCACGACGACGTGGCGTCCGGGGCCGCGCATCTGGTGGCCGGGCCGCTATCGCGTGCCGCAGGACATGCCCATGGACGTGTACAAAAAAGCCGTCGAGGCGGGCGTGGTCGGGCGCGTAGAGGACTCCACGCCGACGCCGGAGGCGCAGCCGGAACCGACCGCCCGCAAGGCACCGAAAAACCGCGCAAGGAAGCCGCCGGAAACGAAAGTCTGATGCATCCGCAGCCTGTACCGCGCCGCTGGCCCGGGGCCACGGTGGTTGTCGCCGCGCCCGGCCCCTCGCTCACGCAGGAGATCTGCGATCGTGTGTGGGGCCATCGGGCTATTGCGGTGCAAGATGCCTACCGCCTCATGCCATGGGCAGACGTTCTCTATGGCTGCGACCGGAAATGGTGGGAGTATCACTCTGGCGCTCCGGATTTCGCTGGCGAACGGTGGGCCTCGGTCGGTAACAGCTCGAATGACAACGACGTCATCGCGGACAAGTATCACCTCCGTCTGGTCGAAGGCCGGGCGGGGAACACGTTCTCGACCGATCCGCGTCGCATTCATTACGGCAGCAATTCCGGGTTCCAGGCCGTCAATCTGGCGCTCTTGTTCGGCGCCGCGCGGATCGTGCTGATCGGGTTCGACATGCGGATCGTCGACGGGAAGCGGCACTTCTTCGGCGATCATCCCAGGCCGCTGATCAATATGCCGACCTACCGCCCGTTCGTAGAGGCCTTCGAGCACGCCGCCAGGCACTTGCCGCCCGGTGTCGAGATCGTGAACGCCACGCCGGGATCGGCGTTGACATGCTTCCCACAGGTGACACTTGACGACGCTCTCGCTCATTCCGCTGCGGCTCGAGGTCGATCCGCTCGCAGCCTCGCCGCTGCCTTTTGACCTCGAGCGCATCAAGGCGCACTGCGCCGTCGACGACGACGATTTCGACGAGGAGCTGGCGCTGTATTTCCTCGCCGCAGTGCAGGCCTTCGAGGACACGACGCACCGCACTGTCTACCGGCGGCCGCATCGCTGGGTGCTGGCGGATTTCCCGCGCGGGGACTGCCACGTCATCGAGCTGCCGCGGGGGCGGACGGCCAAGGTCGACAAGATCGAATATTTCCGCGACGGGACGATTCACACGCTCCGCGGACCCAGCTCGACTCCGCAGGGGGCGGATTACCGCGAGCATCTGGGTGGCGATTCCGGCGCGCGGCTCCTGCCGCCGCAGGGTCTGGCCTGGCCTGATGTCGACACGGATCATCCGGCGCCGGTCGTCATTCACTTCGAGGCCGGCTGGCAGCCCAACGAGCTGCCCGAGGACATCCTGCGTGCGCTCCTCTACCGCACGCGCATGAGCCTCGACGACGAGCGCGGCGCCGTGGATGCCACGCGATTGTCGCCGGCGCGCGGCGCGTGGGAGGCGATGGTGAGCGGCTGGCGGTTGAGCCGGTTTTATTGATGTCGCTTCGAGATCAACCGGCGTGGGTGAAAGAGCACTGGCAATGAAGCACGCACACATCGTCTGCCACGGTCGCGATCCGAACAGCCATCAGCACACGTGGGGCGGGGCGTTCGGCCAGGGGCTCGAGAAGCACGGCTGGACCGTCACCTATGGGGGCGCGACGCGGGCCTGCGATCTTCTCGTCTTGTGGGGCGTGCGCCGGCGGGAATGGATCGCGCGGCAGAAGGCGGCGGGCGGCGAGGTGTGCATCCTCGAGCGCGGGTATCTCGGGGACCGGTTCTTCTGGACGTCGGTGTCATTCGGCGGCGAGCTCAATGGCCGCGCCGAGTTCCGCGGACCATTTCATGACGGCAGCCGTTGGGAGAAATACTTCGCGCACCTGATGCAGCCGTGGCGCCGCAAGGACGGGCCGGTGGTGATCATGGGGCAAGTTCCTGGCGACCAGGCCGTGCGCGATATCGACATCACACGCTGGTGCAAGCTGACGGCGGAGCATCTGAAGGCGCGGGGGCACAAGGTTGTCATCCGGCCTCATCCGCAGGTGTGCGCGGGCGCGCCGCTCGAGGAGGTGCTGGCCGGGGCGAAGATGGCCGTAACGTTCAATTCCAATTCCGGCGTTGATGCCGTGCTCGCCGGTGTGCCGACGATTGCCGTCGATCGCGGGTCGATGGCCTGGGATGTCGCGGGCCATGATCTCGACCAAGAGCCGCCGACGCCGGACCGGACCGCTTGGGCGCATCGGCTGGCCTGGTGCCAGTGGACCATGGATGAGATGCGTTCCGGCGAGTGCTGGGCCGCAATTCGCAACTCTGAGGCGAGGATTTACGCGCCGGAAGGGGCCGAAACGGCCTCAGCCGCGTAAAAGCCTCTAGGAGGGCCACAGACGGCCGTTTCGTTTCCTGAGTGGGTTGATATGGACCGACCCCGAAATCGCTGTGTGTGGCCGAATTTGAGGCGAGTTGTTTCGGAGATAGGGCCTTGAGAGCCGGAAGACTGGACCGCCGGATCACGATTCAGCGGTTCACGACGACCTTTACCCCATCGGGGCACCCCGAAAAGACGTGGACGAATCTCGTGTCCCGCCGCTGGGCGGAGGTGCGGCCGGTGCGCGGCGATGAGCGTTTCAGCGCGCCACAGCTGGCCGCAAAGGAACAGGTGGAATTTCGCATCCGCTGGGGCGCGGCGGTGGCCGATGTCAGCCCTCTGGACCGGATCATCTATCCAGCCGTCGAGCCTGGCTCGCCGGCGGAGGAGATCGACGAGGCGCGGCTTTACGACATCCTGGCCGTGCACGAGATCGGACGCCGCGACGGGCTCAGGATCGTCGCTGCGCGGCGGGTTGATGGGGTGACGTCGTGATCAAGGACATCCGGCCCGCCTTGCGGGCGTTCCTGCTCGCCGATCCGCAGCTCGCGGCGATGGTCGGCGGCGTGCGGGTGCACCATCTGACGCTGCCGCAGGGACAGCGGGAGCCCTCGATCGTCTACCAGCGGATCAGTGGGCTCGGCGATCACCACATGCAGGGCCCGTCCGGGCTCACGCGCCCGCGATTTCAGATCGACGCCTACGCGCAGACCCCGGACGACGCCACGCGGCTCGCCGATCTGGTGAAGGCGCGGCTCGACGGCTACCGCGGCCCGATGACGGCGGGCAGCGAGACGGTGGCCGTGCAGGGCGTGTTTTTCGATGCGGAGCGGGAGCTCTACGACGGCGACTTGGAGCTGTACCGCATCAGCCGCGATTATCTGATCTGGTGGGAGGAGCGGTAAGTGGCGATCCGCAAGGCGGCGTTCCGGCCCACGTTCAAGATCGAGGGCTTGCGCGAACTGCAGGCAGGCCTCGCCGAGCTGAAGAAGCCGACGCAGACGAACGTGCTCAAGCGGGCGCTCATGAAAGCGGGCGCGCCGGTGGAACGGGATGCCGAGACGCGAGCTCCGGAATTACGCGGGCACCTGAGACGCGGAATCGGCATCGGAACGAAGCTGACGCGGCGCCAGAAGGCGCTGCACCGGAAGGAATCGAAGGTCGAGGTGCATATCGGCGCGGGCGGGCATCCGCAGGCGCACCTGCAAGAGTTCGGCACGGCCCACCACGCGCCGCAGCCGTTCATGCGGCCGGCGTGGGACAACAACAAGATGCGCGTCCTCCACAGCATCAGGAATGATCTCGCTACAGAGATCGAAAAGGCGCGGCAACGCGCGGCACGGAAGGCCGCACGACTGGCGGCGAAGCGGTAAGCAGCAGGAGCAGCAAAGATGACGACTCAAGCCTTCATTGGGCATGGGACCGAGATTGCCGTGGGCTCTGGCAGCCCGGTGCAATATGCGGCCATCGGCGAGGTCACGAGCATTTCCGGTCCGAGCCTTGCCCGCGATGCGATCGACGCCACGCACATGGCAAGCCCTGGCGGCTGGCGTGAGTTCATCCCCGGACTGAAGGACGGCGGCGAAATCACGATCGAGTTCAATTTCGTGCCCGGAAGCCAGAGCTACGCCGACCTGCAAGCGGCCTTCAATGCGTCCGATGCGGTGCCGTTCCGGCTGACGTTTCCAGATGGGAGCCCGGGCACGACCTGGACGTTCGATGGCATCGTGACGGGACTCGAGTCTGACATGCCGGTCGACGACAAGGCCACCGGCACGATGACGGTTAAGCTCACGGGTGAACCCAACTTCGGGCCATAATCATGACGACGTCGAGGGGTGCCGTCAGCTTCGAGGCGGACGGCAAGACGTACACGCTATCCTACAGCGTCAACGCGCTCATTGAGCTCGAGGAAGCGATGGGCATGAGCGCGATGCAGATTCCGGGGTTGTTCCGGGATGGCAGCGGCATCCAGCTCAAGCACATCCGCCTGCTGTTCTGGGCTGGCTTGAGGGACCACCACGCCGATGTGACGATTGCCGAGGCCGGCGAGATGATGCGCGCGGTCGGCCTCAACAAGGCGGCGCAGCTCATCGGCAAGGCGTTCATGGGGGCCTTTCCGGAGGCCGAGGAGCGAGCCAGCAGCCCTTTAGGGGCGCGCCGGAATCGTGGGACTGGGAAAAGCTCCTCGCGGCCTGGTGCGAGCTCGGCCGCGACCCGGAGCAATTCGGGCGCCTGACGCCGCGGGTGATCCGCCTCGTGATGGAGGCGGATGTCCGGCGGCTCGAGCGTGAGCACAACGCGCGGGCCTGGCAGGCCTACGCTACGGCGGCGCTGGGGCGCGCGAAGAAGATGCCACGGCTACAGACGTTGCTCATTGAGCCGCCAAAGGAGCGCCGGCGGCAGACGTGGCAGGAGCAATTGGCCATCGCCAAGGCGATAACGGCGCAATTCAGCAAGCGGAAACGGTGACATGGCACGATCGGCAGTTGTCGGTGCGCTGAGAGTCACAATCGGCATCGACACGGCCGCCTTCGAGGCTGGGCTCAACAAGCTCGAAAAACAGCTGCGCCAGGTCGGCAAGCGGATGCAGGCCGTTGGCAAGACGCTTTCGGTCTCCCTGACGGCGCCGCTGGCTGTTGCCGGAACCGCGGGGATCAGGTTCGCGGCTGATTTCGAGGAGGCCATGAGCCGCGCCCGTGCCGTGCTCAGGCCAACCGAGACCGAATTCAAGGCGCTCTCCGATCTGGCGCTCGAGCTGGGCCGCACGACGAAATTCACCGCAGCCGAAGCGGCCGACGGCATCGAAATGCTGGCCCGCAACGGGCTCAACGCGGCACAGATATTGAATGGGGCCGCTGAGGCGACGCTGAATTTGGCCTCGGCTGCCGGTGCGGAGCTGGCGCCAGCCGCCGACGTGATGACCGATCTCATGGTCAACTTCCGCATCCAGGGCGAGGAGCTGAACAAGGCGGTCGACAACATCGCCGGCACGCTGGTGAACTCCAAGCTGGCCTGGGATGACTACGCCGCGGCGGTGGGTCAGGCGGCCGGCGTTGCTGGTCCGATGGGGATGAGCTTCGAGGACATGAATGCGGCCCTCGCTTTGACGGCGTCCAGCTTCTCCAGCGGCGAGGAGGCGGGCACGAGCTTCAAGAACATGCTGATGTACCTCGCGCCATCCGAGCAGAAGGCGCGGGATCTCATCAAGCAACTGGGGCTCGAGTTCTTCGACGCCGGGGGCCGCCTCAGGACGCTCGCCGAGATCGCCGAGGAGCTCAGGACCAAGCTCGGCGGGCTCACGCGCGAGGCGCAGCTTCAGGTGCTTGGCGTCCTGTTCGGGGCCCGCTCGATCCGATCGGCCGTTCGCCTGATGGAGGAGGGCGCCGAGGGCGTTAATCGGATCAAGCAACAGATCGCAGAAGTGTCGGCTGCCGAAATGGCCGCCGCGCGCCTCGACAATCTACGCGGTTCGCTCCTGATGCTGAAATCGGCCGTCGAGGGCCTGGCCATCGCGATTGCCAATAGCGGATTTCTGCAGTGGCTTCGGGGTGTAGTGGACTGGCTGACGGAGTTTGTTCGATCACTGATCAATACCGATCCGGCACTGTTGCGCCTCGTAGGTTCACTTACAGCTGTCGCGGCGGCGCTGGGGCCGGCCATTCTGGCGCTCGGAGTGTTCGCCGCGGCCGTAGGCGCGATCGGTGCGCCTGTTACCGCCGTCATTGCGGCCATCGGCGCGATTACGGCAGCGGTTGCCGCGTTCTGGCCTGAGATCAAGCAGGCTGGGCAGCTTATCATCAATCTTTTCGGCGATATCTTCGCTGCGGCCAAGGAGTGGCTCGCCGACAAGCTCTCGCGTGTTTTCGACCTTGTGCTGACCGGCTTCGGCAAGATCCGCGACGCGATCGTCTGGGTGGCGGAAGCACTGGGTCTTGATGATGTTTTCACGAGGCTTCGGAGCTCTGCAACCGATGCCGTAGGCGGCATAGCGTCCGCAGTCGGCGGGCAAATGCAGAGAATGGCTGAGTTTCTGCGCGAGGAGTGGCGCAAGGCCGGCGAAGCGATTACGAGAGACAGCGAAGAGGTTGCCACCGAAACTGCTAACACATGGATCACGGCAGCGAGTCGCATTAAGCAAGAAATCGAGGGAACGCGCCGCTTTGATCCCGAAGCCGGCGCAGCCCTCGACGAGCTGAAATCCAAGGCCGAGCAGGTATTTGAGGCAACGCGCACGGCCGCCGAACGGCTGCAAATGGAGCTCGTCGAGCTGCACCAGCTGTTCAAGGCCGGCCTGATCGACGCCGACACCTACGCGCGGGCCATTGCGCAGGCCGAGGATCGGTTCACGGGCATGTCGGATCGGATGGATGCGATCGGCCGGAGCCTTGCCGACGTGTTCTCCGATGCGATTATGGGCGCCCGGAAACTGTCGGACGGCCTGCGCGAGGTGCTGCAGTGGCTCGGCCGCATGATGCTCAACCGGGCATTCATGCAGCTGTTCGGGGGAGAAGGCGGGCCTCCAGGCACCACCGGCGGTCTGCTCGGGAAGATATTCAGCGGCATTTTTGGCAGCGCAATGAAGTTTGCTGACGGTGGTTCGTTCACTGTCGGTGGACCGGGCGGCATCGACAGCAAGCTCGTCGCCTTCCGCGCCACACCCGGCGAGCGGGTGACCATCTCGAAAAAGGGCGAGGATGACGGCGGTCTGGCGATCCTGCAGCCGCGTGTTGTGGTCAACAACTACGCCGACGCCAGCGTGGATTCGCGCACGCGGGAGGACGGAACGCTCGAGCTGACGGTGCGGGCGATCGTGCGCGACGAATTCGGCTCCGAGCGGATGAACCCGATCATGCGGAACAAGCACGGGATCGCACCGAGGTTGAGGGCGCGCTGATGTCAACGCCAGTGTGGCCGGCAGACCTGCCGCCGGCGCCAATGATCGATGGCACGACCTACGAGGTCGTGTCGAATGCGATGCCGATCCCTGTCGAGGCGGGCGAGCTGCTGACGCGGCGCCGCTTCACGGGGGAGATGGCCACCATCAACGTCTCGCTGGTGCTGACGAAATCCCAAGTGCAGCGGCTGTTGAGCTTCTATCGGGACGATTGCAAGGAATCGCTGCCGTTCCTCTGGCAAGATCCGATCACCGAGGAGACGGTCGAGATGGTCTTCACGAGCGCGCCGCAATTGCAGCCGCTCGGCGGTGATGCGTTCTCGGCGAGCTTCACGGTTTCCACGAAGCCTGCCGAGCCCGGAGGCTCACCGCCATGACGTTAACGAGCGACCGGGCCGTCGAGCAGGCCATTGCGCAGCACGCCGACGAAGCCTTTCTCGTCCTGCTGACGATTTCGCATGAAACACTGGCCGAGCCGTTCCGGTTCGTGCGCAATCGCACTCGGGTCATCTCTCGCGGCAATGAGTTCCTGGCCAGCCATTTCGAGATCGAGCTGCCCGGCGACAGCGACGAAGTGCCCAAGGCCATCATCACGGTGGCCAATGTGGACCGCCGCATCGGGCAGACGCTGCAATCGCTCGTGACGCCACCGAAGTGCCTGATCGAGCTGGTGCTGGGCTCAACGCCGGACATCGTCGAGCGCGCCTGGGACCAGTTCGAATTGCTCGAGGTGACCTGGGATGCCTTCACGGTCCAGGGCACGCTCACGAGACGCACCTATTGGGATGAGCCCTGGCCGTTCATCCGCGTCACGCCGGCACGGTTTCCGGGGCTGTTCGCCTAGCTCTTCCGGCACATGGCCTCATGCTCGGCCTTGGTTTTCCAGAGGTAGCCGTGCTCGGCCATGCAAGAGATCAGGACTGGCTCAGCGACGTCGCGGGCAGTCATCGCTTGAGCGAAGCCGACGACGATCGGGCTGTGGTTGTAGCTATTGACCGACGCGGCTGCCGAGTATCCGGCGGCGCGTGCACGGGCGATGCAAACGGTCTGCACACGTTCGAAGTCCCGCGCTAGGTCGGGATGATCGGCATGACGGCGGCAATCGGCGCGGCCAAACAGTTTGCGCTGATCTTCCGGCAGAGACGACTGATCGAACGAACCGCCGGCACAACCGGCGACGGCAAGACAGCAAGCGAGAATGACGAAAGCTCTCATGGGTGCCCCCTTCCCTACACGGAGGGATCATAGGCAATGACGCGCTGGGCCGACAAGTACATGGGGATCCCGTTCAAGGATGCCGGCCGGACGATGCGCGGCGCCGATTGCTTCGGGCTCTATGCGCTCATTCTGGCGCTCGAGGCCGGTGTCTGCATCGGCGAGTGTGATGTCAGCTACGGCACCGATCCGGAGGCCGTCGTGCGCCATGTCGCCGACGAGATCGCCTCCGGGCGCTGGATCACGGTTGCAGTCGGTGACGGCGCGGTTGCCAAGCCGGTGGCGCGTCTCTTCGATGCCGTCGTGATGAGTGGTCATATCCGGACAGGCAATCGGGTCGTGAGGGGTGATGTCCACATCGGCTGTGCGCTGGGAGACGGGCGCGTGCTGCATACCGAGCCGGTGACGGGGCCGCAGATCATGGCCCTGGACGATCCGCGGATCATCAAGCGCGTGAAGGGCGTCTATCGGCCCCGTGTGCTCGAGGAGAGAGCCGCGGCATGACTCCGATCTACGTCGAGCACCGGCGGACGATCTTCTCGGATCTCGGCGAGGTCCGCGCATTTGAGCCCGGCCTCACGATCGCCGAAGTGGTGGCGCGGCTGCCGGTGCCGGAGGAGTTCGCCACACACGGCGCCGTGTTCCTCAAAGCCTCGCCGGAGGAGCGCGGGCACATCGTCGAGCGGCGCTATTGGCACCTCGTCAGGCCGAAGCCGGGCACATGCCTGTTCGTGAGCTGCATTCCGAGTGGCGGGAACGGAAAGAATATCTTCGCCACCGTGGCGGCCATCGCCTTGGTCGCGCTGACGGCCTGGATCGGCGGAGGTGGCCTGGCGGCGGTCCAGTTTCTTGCGCCGACGTTCGGGCCTGGCAGTATCGGCGCCAACGTCGCCGCGGCAGCCGTGGCGGTGGCGGGCTCGGCGGCGCTGGGCATGCTGGCACGTCGGCCAGCAAGGCCGGGAGCGGCACCGGAGGCCGAGTCCACGACCCTCGGCGTCGCCGGGATCACGCAGAACACGATCACACCTTATGCCCAGGTGCCGGCGCCATTGGGCAAGATCCGGATCTCGCCGCCGCTTCTGGCGCGGCCGTTCACCACAATTGAGAATACCGACCAGTTCGTGCACCTCATTTGCGGTGTCTGCGGCCCGGCGAAAATCGAGAACATCAAGATCAATGAAGCGGATGTTAGCGATTTTCCGGCCGAGGATCTGCAGATCGAAACGCGGGAGGGCTGGCCGGATGATCCGCAGCTCTCGCTGATCAAGGAATGCGTTTTCGAGGAGAACATAAACCTCGAGCTCGGCCGTCACCGGTTGCAGCCGGATCAACAGACGCTCATCGATCCGCACACCGAGAGCTATCCCAGCCCCTTCACGATGCGGACGCTGTCGCATCCCGACAAGTTCCGGATGGTGCTGAGCTTTCCGCAGGGTCTGGCCCGGTTCGATTCAAACGCTGCTCAACTTATAGCCTTCCGGGTGCAGCTGCGCCGCGCCGGGGATGTCAACTGGCGCAACCTGCCGGAGATGCATCTCCAAACGTCGGCGCGGGCGCCGTTCAGGCAGGCCATCACGCTGTTCTTCGGCGGGGTCAACGAGCTCGACCTTGTCGCCTCGACCTCTGGCCAGCAGCCGGTGTTCCTCCGCTTCTACGCACAGAACCCGGAGTGGACGGCCGATCCTTACTTCAACGACGATCCGAGCTCGATCGACACGGCCTCGGCACACATTTACGCCGGCCGCGATGATGTGCTCGTGTACCTCGACCGGGACGAATGGCCGCCGGGCGAATATGACGTCCGGATTCAACGGAGCTTCGTGCAGAACGCCGACAGCAACCAATTCTCTGGGTCGAATTACATCGGCGGGCTCTTCACGTATCGCACGGCTGGGCCGCCGAGCTGGACGATCCCGAACCAGGCCGACCGCTCCTCCGTGGTCGTGCTTGAGTCCTACGCCACCGTTCGCCGGCGGCATCCGATCGCACAGCCCGGCCTGGCGCTGATTGCCGTCAAGGCGAAGAACATCCGCATCAATGCGATCAGCGCCGAGTTCACGCCGTATGTGCCCATCTGGGACGGCAATGATTGGGACACGGTGGCTCCGTCGTCCAATCCGGCTGCGTTGGTGCGCTGGGTGCGCACGGGCTGGCTGAACAAGAGGCCGAGCGATCCGGCGCTCGCTGGCAACCTCGAGGAGTTCTACGAGTATTGCGAGCAGAAGGGGCTCTCCTGTCATGCGGTCATCACGGAGGGCTCCGTCGAGCAAGCGGCGGCGCTCGCTGCCAACACGGGCGATGCGATCATCCGGGAATCGGACAGCTGGGGCGTCGTGATCGACCGCGACCGGTCGAATGAGGCCGTGCAGCATATGTTCGGGCCGCACAACATGACGTCGCCGCTCGTCATGCAGCGGAAGTTCCTCGACCAGGCGCGGGGGATCATCCCGCAATTCACCGACGCGGCGCTCGACTATGCGACGCGCGAGCTCACGCAGCCGATCTTCGATGACGGGGTCTCGACGGCCACCAGCGACATGCTCGTGGAAGCGGTGCCGTATGACGGCTACGCGCACGAGGCGCAGGTGAAACGGCGCGCGAAAATGGACCTGCGCCGTATGCGGCTGAGGGCCACGCGCTATTCGTGGGAGTGCCATCAAGAGCAGCTTGTTGCCATCAAGGGCGATCTCGTCGGGCTGGCACACGACACGCTGCTCTACACATGGGCTACGGGGCGGGTGCGGGCGTTCACGACGGAGGTGGGCGGCTCGCCGGAGGAGACGTATCTGCGCACGGTGGTGCTCAACACCGAGGTCGAGGATGTGCCCGACTGGATGGGCAGTCCGGGCGGGTTCTTCGAGATCCCGGACTTGTTTCTCTGCTCCGATATCTTCGCTCTGGCACCGCCGGAGATCGGCCTGCAGGTGCGGTTGAAAGATAGCTCGATTGTCGTTCTGCCGGTGGCATCGATCAACGGCGACACGCTGACGATCGACGGAGACGTGCCGCTGCCGGCCGGCTTCGAGCGCACGTGCCTGGCGGCGGTCGGGCCGCGCCAGCGTGAGACGCGACGGGTGATCATCACCGGCATCGTGCCGCGGCGCGATCATTTCGCGCGCATTGAGGCGGTCGACGAAGCGCCGGGGATCTTCTCAGGGCTATGAGGGGACGATGAAAACGCAGGACTTGCCGCTCTACGAGCCGCAGGCGGACGGCTCTTTGAAGCCTGTTCCGAAATCACGGCGCTCGAGGGTGCTCAAGGAGGAGCCCGTGAAATTGCAGATCACGCCGGAGGGACGGCGCCAGCTAGTCGTGCTGACGCCGGAAGAGAAAGCGGAGCGGCAAGCGGCCGAGGAGGAGGCCAGGCGGCGCGAAGCCGAGGTTGAGGCTCGTGCACAAGCTCGGCAGTCGGCGATTGAAAAGCTCGCGGCGCTGGGGCTCACGCCTGACGAGATCGCCGCTTTGATTCCTGGGGGTTAATTATGGCGCTGCCGAATCCAGATCGCACGATTCCCAACACCGACACGGTTGGACCGCCGGGGCCAAGCGGCGGGGATTTTGCCAACAAGGTCGCGGCCGAGGTTCAGCGGATCTGGGATCTCGTGCCCAATATGCTGGTCAATATCGGCGGCTCGGCCGATGCGATCACGGCGGAGTGCGATCCACCGCTCGTCAGCTCCTACATCCACGGCCAGCGGTTCTGGTTGATCCCGTCGGCAAATAACACCGGTTCGGTCACAATCAATATCGATTCCCGTGGCCAAGTTGACGTGGTGAGTTATGACGGCCAGCAGCTGCAGGCCGGCGATCTCGTGGCTGGCGAAGGAACGGAGCTCGTCTATGACGGCGTCAACAATCAGATGCGCCTCGTGCATCCGACCGCGCGGGAGCTGCTGGCGCGCGCGTCGGGCGGAGCCTCCTGGTGGGAGCAGATCGGGGATAGCGGCCTTATTTCGGCCCCCGTGGCATCCGTGGAATTCACGTTTACGCCAGGTCGGTACAGCTTCATCAAGTTGATGTTCCAGGATGTTGCCGCCTCGTCATTTACCAGCTCGTTGCATGCAACTCTCCGCCATTCTGGCGGGGATATCGTCAATCTTCAATTGTCTCTTGCCTCAACATCCACCGCCCCCCAAACCGGATGGGCAGTTTTTGCCGTTGGCGGCCCAAACGCACAGCCCGTGCATTTCGGCGAAGCCAGGGGTGCGCAGGGGGCTAACGTACGCGATCCAGTCACAAGCGCAGGCCGAAGTGCTACCCCACCCGATCGTGTAAGAGTTAGCTACTCCAGTGTTAATTTGGCTTCGGGTCGCGTCCTCGCGTATGGTCTGCGAATCGAACAAGACTGAGCCAGGATGGCATCCCTCCATATGGCTCCTGGCATCATCGTGATTACGTACACGCCGAGCGCGGCAGCTGGGGTTAGCGCCATTTTCATCGGCGAGCGTCAAGTGAATGCCATTTATTACGGCGCGACAGCTGTCAGGCGAGTGTATCTCGGCGACAAGCTGATTTTCGAGTCAGACTGAACTCCAACACGAAGTATCAATGCCCATCGAAATCCTCGCGCACCGCGCGCATCGCGGCGGGCGGCCGCTGCCGTTCGTGCCGAGCCCACACGTGGGCGGCTACATCGAGCCGTGCCTAATCGTCGTGCACGACACCGCGGACCGGGAAGATCCGAAGGACACCATCCGCTGGTTTCAGAACCCGAAATCGAAGGTCTCGGCGCATTTCGTGGTCGGGCGCGACGGCTCGATCACACAGATGGTCGAGTGCAACCGGGCGGCATGGCACGCCGGCAAGTCGAGCTGGCAAGGACGGTCGGGCTGCAACGCCTTCGCCATCGGGATCGAGATCAAAAATCCGGGGAAGCTGACGCGGCGTGGCGATGTCGCCGTCGCGTGGTTCGGAGACTCGTGGCCGTTGGCGCTTCTCGCTGAAAAGAGCACGAAGGCGCACGGGGCAGGCTGGTGGCTGCCCTACACACCGGCTCAGATCCTCGCCGTGCAGGAGTTGATCGAGGCATTGGTCAAGGCCTATCCGACCATCACGGACGTTGCCGCGCATTGGGAAATCAGCCCAGGACGGAAGGTCGACACCAACCCGCTGTTCCCCCTCGCGCACATGAAATCGCTCGTCACGGGACGGCTGGTGTGGACGGCCGACGACATCCGCGAGGCACAGCAGCGGCTCACCGAGCTCGGGTATTGGCCCGGTCCCGTCGACGGCGTCATCGGGATGAAGACGCGGGCGGCGATCAAGGCCTTTCAGGAGCAAAACGGGCTCAAGCAGTACGCGGACGCCGCATCCCGGCCCGACGGCGGCCTCGATCAGGCGACGTTCGATCTCCTGCGATCCGCCGATGCGAAGCCGGCGCCGGTCGGCACCGATGCCGGCAAGGCGGTGGAGGCCGCATCGAAGAGCGCGTCGGGGGCCCAGATCGTGCAGCGCGTCTCCGAGGCCGAAGGCGCCATCGAGATCATGGACGCCGCCAAGCAGATCAGCGAGGCCGTGGAGATTGCCGAAAAAACGCGCGGCACGGCCGACAAGCTCTCCGTGCTCGTCGATTGGGCGCTCTCGCCGGCTGGGCTCAAAACACTGATCACGCTGGCCATCTGCATCGGCCTCTGGTGGCTCGCGCACCGGATCAAGCAGCGCGCGGCCGCCGTCAAGCCGGCCTCGGCGTAGGGAGGCGGACATGTTCGCAATCGTTCTCAAAGTGGCGAAGTTCGCCTGGGGCTGGCTTCTGCCCATCGTCGGGAAGGCCTGGCGCTGGGCGCTGCCGGTGCTCGCGCCATGGACGGGAGCCCTCAAGGCCGCCCTTCCGGTGCTCGTCTCCGTCGCCGTCATTGCTGCGGCCGCTGGCGCGTGGTGGCTGCTGAAACCGAGCGGCGGCCTGACGGCGCGGCAGTGCAAGCAAGAGTGCGAGGCGGCGAACCTCAAAGCCGAGCTCGAGGCGACGAAGGAGGCGCTGCGGATTGCCGCCGAGACGCTGCGGTTGCGCGGAATTCTGATCGAGGAGACGGAGAAAGAGATTCATGAGCTGCGCGAAGAGCTCGAAAAGCTACGGGAAGTGGCCCCTGATCCTGACGTCGTCGTGTTTGCTGCTGACGACCCCTGGCTGCGGGCCAGACGGCCCCATTAAGCTCGACGCACCGCTGGCGCTCGATCTCGCTGCGGTGCGCTGCCCCGAGCTCGACGGAGGGGCGAAGCGCGAGGCCAAGCGCGTGACGCCGCGGCCGGCCGGGCCGGTGACCAAGGACCAGACCCGGCAATGGATCAATAGCCTCGAGGTGAGCGAGGTTCGGAAGAACCGGACCCTGCAGCGTGTGATCGACGAGTACGAGCGTTGTCGGACGGGCAAGACGACCTGAGCGGGCCATGCCAGGAACACGGCCGGGGACCGCACGTGGATCTTCACGTCATTTTTACGCTGCAGCGGGATATAGGAGCGCTGCAGGAGGGGCAACGGGCCATCAGCGCAGCCCTCGAGAGGCTGCGGACGGAAATGCACAGCAGGGCCGACCGAGTGGAGCAGCGCCTATGGCACATGCAGCAGCCGCAGCCTATGCCTTCGACCAGTGGGGGATTGAAGGACATCGCCTCCGTGCTTCAGCAGATGGCCGCGCTCGTCAAAGTCTGTTTGCCGCTCGTATTCCTCGCGGCCGTGGTCGCCCTCAAAATCACACACCCCGACCTGCTGCCGTTGCTGCGGCAGCTCCTCGGGGAGCCATGAGCTTCACCGCTCAGCTCTGGATCGCCACCCTGCCGCTGGCCCTCTTCATCCTGATTATCTGAGACCTCGATCCGGCACTGCCCCTAGGTGCCGGTTCCGGTGCGTACTGCGTCCGGCCCCGCCGTCGGCTGACCCCTCGCGGCCGGCGGCGGGGGTTTTGGCGTTTCAGGACAGGCCATTGAAAAGCCGCCACGAATTCGGGGGCAAAACCGGACATGGCGCGTGGAGCCATCCGTCTGGCACCTTGCGTTTCTGGGGCCGTTTCTGGGGCGCACCTTGGGGCGCGTCGCGCTAAGTTATTGAGGTTATTGGTCGGAGCGGGGAGATTCGAACTCCCGACCCCTTGCTCCCGAAGCAAGTGCGCTACCAGGCTGCGCTACGCTCCGCCCGACCGGGATGGCTTGGTTTCTGGTGCTTTTTCGTCCGGAGGTCAAG
>Ga0310840_100372_pt1 | contig 36925 bp, 40 predicted proteins | sample SM_ome_8_FD_201304 | JGI IMG/M metagenome (GOLD analysis project Ga0310840, IMG submission 201304) | Sorghum-adapted microbial communities enriched on stacked mutant (SM) sorghum from Joint BioEnergy Institute, Emeryville, California... ...
AGGGGGAAAGTGTATCCACATAATGTTGACTTGAACCGAACGAACTGGGAAATCGCCACATTCTTACAGCTAGTTTGGCAGTTCCACTATATACAGCGTTTGATATTACGGGCTTTCGAAATTTAGGGTTATATTTGTACGCAGGCGCTGTGATAACGGTGCTCCTGCTGTTCATGAAGCAGAAGCTTTCGGCTTCCGGTATCCGCTCACACCTTCTCTGATTTTCAGCTGCATACAGTTTCGCACAAAATGGAAAATATTTTAATCCACATTTCCCGATCACATGACGCGTTGCCCGCGATGATACGTTTTGGCCACGGGCGCTTCATCGTTCGCGAACTGATCCAGAATCCCTTCGGGCGTTTCGTCCGTGATGACCATCGCGCGATATTCGGGCTTCATGAACCGCTCGCGCTCCATCGTGTCAAACATGGCGAGCAGCGGATTGAAATAATGACGGATGTTGAACAGGCCGCACGGCTTTCGATGCAGACCGAGCTGCCCCCAGGTGAAAACTTCGAAATATTCCTCAAGCGTGCCCGGACCGCCGGGAAGCGCGATGAATCCGTCCGCCAGCTCGGCCATTTTCGCTTTCCGTTCGTGCATGGAATCCACCATGATGAGCTCGGTCAGACCGTGATGGGCGATCTCCCGACGTTGGCTCCGCCATAGATCAGGGTGATCCGGCGTCTTGCCAGCTCATGTCCCAGCCTGACCGCGCCTTCCCTGTAATCCGAAGACGCCCCTTCGCTGGAGCCGCAGAATACGGCGATCGATTTCATGGAATCCTCACTCCTCGCAAAAATGAAGTAAAATAAAACATGGGACAAGTTTATGCGCAAGGGAGACCCGATAACATGCAAATATCCATCAAAAAATGCTCGTCCGATGATGTGCGCGAAATTCAGGAACTCGGCAGGCAGACGTATTTCGAAACATTCCAGGGCACGACTTCACCGGAAAACATGAACGCCTATCTGGAAAAAGCGTTCAACCGCAAGCAGCTGGAGAACGAATTGGCCAACCCTTCGTCGCAATTCTTCCTCCTTCATGTGAACGGTGAAGCGGCCGCCTATTTGAAAATCAACGTCGATGACGCCCAGACGGAACCGATGGGCGGCGAGTCGCTGGAGATTGAGCGCCTGTATGTGAAGAAGCCGTTCCAGAAACACGGACTCGGCAAAATCCTGTTCCATCATGCCGTGAATCTTGCCAGAGAGCTGCGGAAAAAGAAAGTTTGGCTGGGCGTATGGGAGCACAACGACAACGCCCTTGCCTTCTACAAGAAGATGGGGCTTGTGCAGACGGGAAGCCACCCCTTCGTCATGGGCGACGATGAGCAGACGGACCTCATCATGACCAAGACGCTGGCATGATCCCGTCCGTCACGGCAGCCGTTCGAGAAACCGGCCGGCCGCCAGGGAAAGCGGCACATCCCGCAGCGTGACGAGGCCGACCCGGCGCGGCGGCAGCGGCACATCCACCCGGACTTCGTACAGCGCCCCCTTGTTCAGCTCCTCGGCGACGAACTCGCGGATAACGCAGGCGACGCCGAGCCCGATGCGGGCGAACTGGACGAGCAGGTCGATGCTGCCGAGCTCGAATTCCGGCTGGATTGCGACGCCTTGCTTCCTGGCGAACCGGTCGATGTACCCGCGGATATTGCTTCCCTGCTCCAGCAGAATGAGCGGATGGCGGACAAGCTCCTCCCATGAGACGGTCCGCTCCGCGAGCTCCCTGAACGCCTCGCCGGCCACAAAGCAGTCGTGCAGCGGAATGCTCTCGCGGATGACGAGCTGGCTGTCCTTGACGGGAAGGTTGACGATGCCGAAGTCGATCCGCCCTTCCTTCAGCAGCGCGATCGTCTCCCGGGTCGTCCGGTTCGTCACCTGGATTTTCACCGCCGGATGCTCCCGGTGGAACGACTCGAGATGCGGCAACAGGTAATGCCGGCACAGCGTATCCCCCGCGCCGATCTTCACTTCCCCCGCGATGAGCTCGCGCATTTCCGCAATTTTCTTCTCCCCGTTCTCGAGAAAATGGAAGGCCTGGGAGACGAACTTGTGCAGCACTTCCCCCTCGGACGTCAGCCGGACCCCCGCCGGCGTTCGGTAGAAAAGCGGCCCGCCGAGACGTTCTTCCAGCCGCCGGACGGCATGGCTGACCGCCGGCTGCGTGACGCTCAGCTTCTCGGCCGCCTTCGAGAAGCTGCCGGTTTGCGCCACGGCGAGAAAGGCGCGGTACCCCTCGAAATTGTCGACCATGTTATAAACACACCTCATATTCATGAATACAAATATCAATTCAGTTTATATCATGGGTGTGAAGTATTATACCGGATTCCGGAACAACAGGAAAGAGATCCGGGTGCCATTTCGGTTACGTCGATTGTCGGAGCGTTGCGGAAGGACGGGGACGGTCCCCGATCGCGGACGCGCGCAAGTCCGGGGACCTTCCGGCGCAGGCGCAGGCCTGTGCCCCCTCTTGACATGTTGCTTTTCGGAAACCTATGATAGAGACAATATAAGTGACCGTTTGGTCACATAAAAAGACAAGCGGACTTGTTTCTCGCCCACCGGCATACAAATCTAACCAACTGCTTTGTTGCTCATAGAGGAGTCTCCCCTGACGTAATGCCGGACACCCGAAGGGCGTACAAGAAGCTTGTATGGAGGAATGACACATGGAACGTCTCTGGACGAAGCCGTTTGTGCAAATGACGCTGGGTGCGCTGTTTCTGTTCATGGGCTTTTACCTGCTGATTCCGACCTTGCCGCTGTTCATCACGCAACTGGGCGGCAACGAGCTGCACGTCGGATTGGCGTCCGGCATGTTCACGCTGACTGCGGTCATTTTCCGGCCGATCGGCGGCATGCTGGTGGACCGGTACGGCAGGCGCCCTTTCATCATCTGGGGACTTCTGTGCTTCGTCCTGACGATGGCGCTGTACAATTGGGCGGCCGGCATCGCCATCCTGCTTGCCCTCCGAATCTTGCACGGCGCAAGCTGGGCGTTCTCCACAACCGCTGTCGGCACATCGGTCACGGACATCATCCCGCCCACCCGCCGGGGAGAAGGCATGGGCTGGTTCGGCGTGGCGATGACGGCGGCAATGGCGGTCGGCCCGATGGCCGGCATCTGGGTCATCGACAACGGCTCGTTCCGTGCGCTGTTCATCCTCGCCGCGTGCCTGTCCGCGGTGGCGCTGCTGCTCGCGGCGGCCGCCAGAATCCCGTATCAGCCGAAAGCATCGAAACGGGTGGAACTGTTTGACAAATCCACATTGCCCGTCACCGTGACGCTCTTCTTCCTGACCATATCCTACGGAGGCGTCATGACCTTCCTGCCGCTGTTCGCGCAATCCATTGAGGTGAACTCGGGCACGTTCTTCCTCGTATTCGCCCTGACGCTGACGTTGACCCGGCCGTTCGCGGGGAAGCTGTCGGATCGGCTCGGCGAATCGGCGGTCATCATGATCTCGCTTCTCGTGACGATTCTGGCCTTGATCGTGCTCATGCTGACGAGCGGCTGGACCGGCGTAATCGCCTCGGCCGTCCTGTACGGCATCGGATTCGGCTCGGCGCAGCCGGCGCTGCAGGCGGCGACCCTGCGCATCGCCCATCCGGAGCGGAGAGGGGTGGCCACAGCCTCCTTCATGACGGCGTTCGATCTCGGCATCGGCCTCGGCTCCATCATGCTCGGATGGATCTCCCAACGCACGGGCTACGACGTCTTGTTCGCGGTCTGTGCCGCTTCGGTCGCGGTGTCGCTGCTCATATTCGCCGTCCTGGCACGACGGCTGCTGGCCCGTCCCGATGTGCAGGAGCAACCCGCCCTGAGCCGATGAAAGTAAGGCCGGGCAGGATCGTCATTCCTGCCCGGCCTTGTTTCCGGCCAGTCCGCAGCCGCCTCGGCGGTCCGGCCCTGATCGAGCAGCCCCAGTCCGCGCATCAAACGGCAACGGGTCCGGTTCCGCTTGTTCAGATCGTCTTCATCACGGCCAGATCCAGGGTGATCGGAAAATCAAAATACGTGTCCGGATAGGGCTCGTGCTTCAATGCATAATGCCACCATTCGCGCTCATAGGCGGCAAATCCGCTGGACTCCATGATACCGCGCAGCAGCCGGCGGTTCTCCGCTTCGGCCGGCGTGATGCCCGGCGCGTCGTGATGGGAGACGGCGTCCATCAGATCAAAATCGCCCCCCATCGGCACAAGCTCGCCGGTATCCAGCCGGTAGAGCGTCAAGTCGACGGCGCTGCCGCGGCTGTGGCTCGAGCGGGCCGCCACGTACCCCAGCCTGAACATGTCGGACCGGTTGATATTGGGATAATGCTTCGCCTTCGTGCGCCCGTCTTCGGGCTCCCCGGCCCACTGCAGGAAACGGTTCACCGCGCGCTGCGGCCGGTATCCGTCCCACAGCAGCAGGCCGTATCCGAGATCGGCGGCCTTCCGCTGCGCCTCGCGCAGCGCGGCAGCCAGTTCATATGTGCCGACAATCCGGTTGACCTCGTACCCGTCGACCGGCTTGCCGGTGAAATTGTCCCAGGTCGCATACTTCGCATCCCAGCGGATGCCGGGAAGCGCTTCGTCCAGAAACAGAAACCCTTTCTCCATCGTCATCCCTCCATCGCGAGCGCAATGAGCCGGTCCAGTACGTCGGACAGCTTCAACCCGGCGGCGGCCATCATGCGCGGATAGCGGCTGTATGACGTCCAGCCGGGCATCGTGTTGACCTCGTTGAGCACGATCTGCCCGTCGTCCCGCAGAAACATGTCCACGCGGGCCAGTCCGCGGCAGCCCAGCGCCCGGTAAATCCGCCTGGCGGTCTCTTGCACCCGGATCTTGTCCTGTTCGGAGATTTCGGCTGGTACCCGGACAACCGCATTTTCCGAGCCCTGCTCCGGATTCTGCTCCTGATGGATGCGGAAGAAGCCGTGCGACAAGGTGATCTGATCCACTTCCCCGACAACCAGGTCTCCCCCGGTTCCGAGCACCGCGCAGCCCACCTCGCTTCCGGGAACCATCCGCTCGATCACAATCTTGGCGTCATATTGCCGCGCATTCGCGACCGCTTCCGGCAGCTCGTCCGCGCGGGTCACCTTGCTGACGCCGAAAGACGATCCGGAACGGGCCGGTTTCACGAAGACCGGATATGCCAGGCCCAGCAGCTCCGCGTCCGGCATCTCGCCGGCGTCGAATGTCCGGAAATCCGGCACGGCGATCCCCGCATCTCGCGCGACCACGTAAGCGAGCGATTTGTCCATGCAGATCGCGGAACCCGGGATACCGCAGCCCGCATAGGGAATGCCGGCGAGCTCCAGCAGCCCCTGGATGGCGCCGTCCTCCCCCAGCTTTCCGTGCAGAACGGGAAACACAACATCCACGCGGACAATCCGCCAGCTTCCCCGCTCCAGCACCATCAACCCGCGGAAGCCGCGGTCCGGCGGCAAGAAGGCGGGAAGGACGTCTCCGCTCTCCCAATCCGAATCCGGGAAGGCGCACAGTTTCCATTCCCCGGCCCTTGTAATCCCGACATAGAGCGGGTCATATTTGTCCGGATCGAGGTTCCTTGCGATCTCCCGCGCGGATTTGACGGAGACCGCATGTTCTTCCGAGCAGCCGCCGAACAGGACGGCGATTTTGAGCTTGTTCATGTCACGAGTTCCCCTTTCGCTCGTTCGAATGCCAGGCAGTTCCGAATGGTCGCCTCCACGATGTCGCGGAGCGCGTGCTCCGTGTAGAAAGCGGTGTGCGGCGAAATGATCACATTCGGCAACGCCTGAAGCCGCAAAAGTAGCGGATGGCGGATCGGCCGGTCGGTGCAGTCGCGATAGAAGATCCCTTCTTCGCCTTCGATCACGTCCAGGGCCGCCCCGCCCAGCCGGCCTTCCTCCAGCGCCTGCACAAGCGCCGGCGTGTCGATGAGCGGACCGCGCGCGGTGTTGATCACAATGGCGCCGCGCTTCATGCCGCGGATCCGCTTCGCGTCCAGGAGATGGTGCGTATCGGCGCGGAGCGGCATATGAAGCGACACGATATCGCTCTGCCGCAGCAGCTCGCCGAGCGTCACATATTCGGCCTCGGCCCTCGGGCAGAAGTCGTACGCCAGGATGCGGCACCCGAACCCCCTGAGGCGATCGATCACCGCCTGCCCGATCCGGCCGGTCCCCACGATCCCCACCGTCATGTCGCGCAGTTCCCGTCCCGGCACCGCGCACAGGCGGTAATGATGGATGTCCGCCCGGCGCAGCACCGACCTGGCATGGCGGATCGCCATGAGCATCAGCATCAGCGTGTAGTCCGCCACGCTGGCCGGCGAATATGCCACATTGCCGATCGCGATGCCCAGCTTTTCGGCCGCCTCCAGGTCGATATGGTCGCAGCCGACGCTTCTGGTGCAGATGTAAGCGACGCCGTATGCTTTCAGCGCGCGGAGCGTGGCATGCGTAATTTCCGTCTTGTGGTTCACGCTGACGGCGCGATGGCCTGACGCCAGCGCGGCGCTTTCCGCGGATGCCGCCGATGCGATGAAGGTCGGTTCAACCCCGTATTGAGCCGCGAATGTCCTGAACAGTTGCGCTTCGTGTTCGTCGCAATCGTAAATCGCGATCCCCGTTTTCCCCATCCGGTCCGCCAGCCCCTTTCCTCCAAAATGAAAAGCCTGTCAGCTTCGGCAACTCCATGTTAGCCGAAGCCGGCAGGCCGTTTTTTAACCGGAAGGGGAGACTTTCTTAAGAAATTCCTAATGCTTGATGGAGGTTTTCCTAACGGGAGACCGGCAGCGTGACGGTAAAGGCAATGGTGTTGCCCTCGCTCTCGGCCTCAATGGTTCCGCCGTGCAGGGTAACGATCTCCCTGGCGATGGCCAGTCCCAGTCCGGAACCGCCGGTGCCGGTCGTGCGCGCTTCATCCAGGCGATAGAACTTCTCGAAGATGGCGGCCAGCTTGTCCGGCGGAATCGGATCGCCCTGATTCTGAAACCGGATCCTGACGGAGCCGTCCGCTTCTTCGGCGGATATGACGATATCCGTGTTCGGATGGCTGTACGCCGCCGCGTTTCGCAGAATATTGTTGAACACCCGCGCCAGCTTCGCCGGATCGCCGTACACGGTCAAATTCTCGTCCGCGCGCAGGACGGCGGTATTGCCTCTTGCGGACAGGAGCGGATAGAACTCGTCCGTCAATTGCACCAGCATGTAATAAAGATCGATCGTTTCCTTCTCCAGACGGATCTGCTGCAGATTGTACCGGGTAATTTCGAAAAATTCGTTGATCTGCTTCTCCAGCCGATGCGCCTTCTCGAGCGTGATGCGAATGTACTTCGCCCGCTGCTCCACGGGCATGTCGGGCGCCTCGTCCAGCAGGCTCAGATACCCGATCACGGAGGTGAGCGGCGTCCGGATGTCGTGGGCCAGATAGACGACCAGATCGTTCTTCCGCTGCTCCGCTTCCTGCGCGGCCTTCTTCCGCCGGATCAGCTGGTCCTTGACGGCGTTCAGGCGGCTTTCCATGTACGCCATCTCCGGCGAGAGCACGATCCGATCCTCCGTATCTTCCACCAGGCGGTCCATTCCGGCGCTGATCTCCTCGAAGTATTTCGCGAACAGCCGGGAGATGAACAGCCAGGAAATGATGACGAGGAACAGCAAGGTCAACAGAAGCAGAATGAATTCCAGATTGTTTCGGAACACATACTGATAAATCTGTGATGCGGAAAACCAGTCCAGCCGGAACACGAACTTGAGCACATCGACGATGCGGTCCCCGATCTGTCCGCGCATAAGTTCCCGCAGCAGGAAGACGGCTACCGGAGCGGCAGCGGTGATCAGCAGCATCTGCATGAACGTCTTGCGCTTCAGACTGGCGAAATGGCCCTTCGAACTTTCCTCCCGTTTGCTATTCAATTTTGTAGCCGACCCCCCATACGGTCTTGATATATTTCGGGTTGTCCGCCGTATCCCCCATTTTTTCGCGCAGATGGCGGATGTGGACGGTGATCGTGTTGTTGCTTTTGCTGTAATACTCGTCTTTCCAGATTGCATGGAACAGTTCCTCGGCGCTCACCACGCTGCCTTTCCGCTCCAGCAGGATGCGGAGGATGGCGAACTCGGTGGGGGTCAGGACGAGCGGTTTCTCGTTCAGCAGACATTCGTGCCTGCTGACGTCCATCACCAGGCCGGAATGGACGAGGACGGGCCCGGCGGCAGGCGCGGACTTTGCATTGTATTTTTTATAGCGCCGCAATTGCGCTTTGACGCGCGCCACCATCTCCAGCGGACGGAACGGTTTGGTGATGTAGTCGTCGGCCCCCAGCGTCAGACCCGTAATTTTGTCCGTTTCCTCGTCTTTCGCCGTCAGCATGATGATCGGATACGTGTATTTCTCCCGGATTTTCCGGCACAGTTCAAATCCGTTGATATCCGGCAGCATAATATCCAGTATCGCCAGGTCCACTTCTTCCGTCTCAATGAAGGCCAGCGCTTCGTTTGCCGAATAGAACTTGAACACGTCGAAATTTTCATTCCGCAGATACACTTCGATCAAATCCGCAATTTCATGCTCATCATCCACGATGAGAACCTTGGCGTCCATCACGCGAGCTCCTTTCAGACACAATCCGGCATGCTATCATTCTACTAAATGCCGCCGCGGAATTTATCATTTCCCCCTTGAGAAAAAATGAAGATTTTCATAAGACCCGCCGCACCCGCTTCCCAGCATGCACATCATCCCCCGGTTTCCATACCGAAAAATGACATCCGCACCGCCCGCTCCTTCCCTCCCGTGGAGAAACAAGCGCCGCTCCCGGTTTGACATGCATCGTGCCGCTGCGATAATCTGCGCCAAGTAATTTATTAATTTAGTAAATTACTAATTCAGTAAATTGGAGCACTCGGTCATGATCAGACACACCTATCCCGCAACATCCCAGGATCGGATGAATTATTTGCTCGGATTGGATGCAGCGGATCAGCAAATCTCGATCGCGCTGCGGTTTCCGGAAAGCCGCCATCCGGTCCCTGCACGACCAGTGGGCGGCCAGGTTGAGCGAAATGGCGGACGAAGATTTCCGCTCCGCGAAACATGCCAAATGGCCGTTCGTGGGCCGCAGCTTCGTCGATATCGCACTGTGGCTGAACGGGGAATTGATGAAGAATGTTGCGGAGATCGGTTACGGGCGATTTTTGTACGCGTCCGCGTAGCGTCAGTACAAAGGCAGCCATCGGGTGATGGCTGCCTTTCCTGTCGGCCGCATGCCTGTTCAGCGCCGTGCCGGACCCGTGCTGACGATCCCGTACCGGTTCAGCGTCTTCCTGCCGATCCACGCCGTGAGCCGGTCCGTCAGGAACCCCATCAGCCCGAGGCTGATCAGGCCGACGAAAATCCAGTCGGTGCGGAAGAACAGCCTCGAGTTCCAGATCAGAAAGCCGACGCCTTCGTTGGACGCAATCATCTCGGCGCCGATGATGGCCATGAAGGACGTCCCCATGGCGAGGCGGACACCGGTGAACATGTACGGCACCGTGGACGGAATGACGACGTAGAGCAGAATCTGCCACTCGGAAGCGCCCATGCTCCGGGCGGAACGGATCTTGTCTTCTTCCACGGAGAGCACGCCCGTCATCGTGTTGATCACCACGATGAACAGCGTCGCGTACATGATGAGGGCGATCTTCGACTTCTCCCCGATCCCGAACCAGACGAGGAACAGCGTGATGAACGCGATCGGCGGAATGAAGCGGATGAAGTTCAGCACGGGCTCGGCGAACAGGCGGATAGCCGCCACCCGGCCGACGATCAGGCCGATCGGAATTGCAAGCAGGCTGCCGAGCGACCAGCCGACGAGTACGCGGCAGAAGCTGATGCCGATATACTGGAGCAGCGTGCCGTCGGCGATCAGCTCCTTCGCGCCGTTCCATGTCGCCAGCGGGCTCGGAATGATCTCGGGTCCGTACGCCCAGGCGCCCGATTGCCAGACGATCAGAATGAGCACCCACAGCAAGGGAAGGGTCACCCATTTGCGTTTCAGGATGCTCATCGTTGCCGCACCCCTTCCGTCTCGTCCTCGAAATGCCGCTGGACTTGCCGCAGCAACTCGATGAACTCGGGCGATCCCGGATCGCGGGGATAGGCGAACGGCACGTCGTAGATGTCCGTGATGCGCGCGTTCGGCCCCGCGCTCATGATCGCGATCCGCTGGCCGAGCAGGATCGCTTCCTGGATGTCGTGGGTGACGAAGATGACAGTCTTGCCCGTCTCCCGCCAGATCTGCGACAGCTCGTGCTGCATCGTGCGCCGCGTCATCGCGTCGAGGGCGCCGAACGGCTCATCCATGAGCAGAATGTCGGGATCGTTCGCCAGCACCCGGGCGAGCTGGACGCGCTGCTTCATGCCGCCGGACAGTTCCCGCGGGAACTTGTTCTCGTGGCCGGCCAGTCCGACGAGCCGGATGAACCGGTCCGAGATTTCCCGCCGCTCGGGCTTCGGCATCTTGCGCATCTTCAGCCCGAACTCCACATTCTCGCGCACGGTCAGCCAGGGGAACAGGGACGAATCCGCCTGCTGGAAGACGACGGCCCGATCCCGTCCCGGCCGGTCGATCTCCTTGTTCCCGAGGCGCAGCCGGCCGCCGCTCTTCGCCACGAAACCGGCGATGATGTTGAGCAGCGTGGACTTGCCGCAGCCGCTCGGACCGAGCAGGATGAAAAATTCCCCGCCCTTGATCACCAGGTCGATGTTCTTGATGATGTAGTGGACGTCGCCCTTCCTTGCCTTCTCCGGGTCCGCATAGCTTTTCTCGAGCCGTTCGATCGTAATGGTCGTCGAGGCGCGGGCTGTCGACATCGCTCATCCCTCCCTACTCCGCATAGGTGACCCGCTCCGGCTTCGCCTGCCGGATGGCGTCCAGATACAGCTTGCTCTTCAGATCGAAATCATCGGCGATGATGCCGGTATCCACCATGTACTTCTTCTGACCCGCCAGACTGTCGAACGACTCCCGGGTAAAGCCGACCTTCCAGTTGATCGTCTCCAGATCTTGCAGTGTCGCTTCCTTCGGCTGCTTCACTTCCTTGAACAGGATGTCGGCCGTCTCGTCCGGGTTTTCCGCGATGAAGGCCGCCGCTTCGTCCAAGGCGGTCAGCACGTTCACGAGCGCGTCGGGATGCTTCCCGATCCATTCGTTCGCCGCGACGATCGCCCCGCCGATTCTCACGCTCGTCTTCGACATGTCCGTCAGTTCGTGCACGCCTTCCAGGGCGTAGAACTTCTCGAGCACGGCCGCGCCGGTAACCCAGGCCGCGTCGATCTCGCCCTTGCGCAGCGCAACGTACGCTTCGTCCATGCTGCCCTGGCCGATCATCTCCGTGTCCGCGACGTTGATCCCGTTCTCCTTCAAATACTCGTCCCACAGATACGGCTGGTACGTTCCCCGAAGCGTGCTCAGCTTCTTGCCCTTGAGATCCGCCGCCGACTGGATGTGGTCGCGCACGAACAGCTTCCATTTCGCCGCGGACGCGTCCGTGTTCGTTCCCGTCGCCGCGACGATGGAATAGTCGCCCTTGCTCACGGCATTCAGCACCGGGAAATCGGCGCCCCAGGCGATGTCCACCTGCTTGATGAACAGCGAGTTGATGCCTTCTGCCGGCGTGGCGAAGGTGACGATCTCGGCGTCAATCCCGTATTGCTCGAAAAATCCTTTCGTCTTCGCCACCCGGATCACGGGATTGGTCAAAATGTCCGCGAACCGGACGCTCACCGGATCTTGCTTCCCCTCCGGAGCGGCCGCTTGCGCCGCTCCCGCTTCACCCGAATCTTGCCCGCCGGCCGAGGCCGAAGCGGATGGCGCCTGCCCGCCCGCATTCCCGCAGGCGGTAAGCAACGCCGCCGCGATGAGCAGCACGGCCAGCGCGATCAGGCCGGAACGTTTCTTTGTCTTCTCCATGGTTCTCTCCCTCTGCTTTCGATGAAAAAGATGCAAGCTCGCGTTTCAGTCTTGCTTCGGATTCTCCTGCTGCCCGCTCTCTTCAATGCTCGCCACGCAGAACGCGCCCGCTTCGAACGACTGCGTGCCGGCCACCTCCACGACGGATGCCGCGCCGCGTCCGGCCGCGCCGGGCACCCGGAAATCGGCGACATCGATCGGCTCGATGGCCTTCTCTTCCGGCTTCCCGACCTGCGGCACCCATTCGTACGGCACGCGGTACGCGCGGTACACCATGTTGGCGTTGCGCTTGTTTTTGTACGGGGAAATGTATTCCCACACCAGTTCGTGGTCCCGCGTCACTTCGAAAATCCGCCCGTCCGCGCCTTCCGTGATCAGAGTGTTCCCGTTCGGCAGGCGCTGGGCCGAGCTGATGTACGGGCTGTAGAACCGGTACGAGTCCAGCGGCTGCAGCCAGCCCGCTTCCGTCGGGGTGTACTGCCATTCGATCTCGAGCGTGACGGGATTGATTTCGAGCACGCGGGAATGATCGCGGACCGCGTTCTTCTGCCCGAACGGCGACGCGGGGTTGGGCAGACCGTATCCCGCCCAGCCGCCGTTGTCGAACACGAGCAGATTGCCTTCGCCCGGCAATCCCTTCGGGATGATGTGCGCGTGATGCTGGCCGATGATCCAGCCGAGATGCTTCACTTCGGGCTTCGAATAGTCCGGTCCGAGCTGCCAGACGATCTTGCCCGTCCGCCGGTCCGTGACCGCGATGATGTTCGCTTCCCGGGCGTCCCAGATGATGTTGTCGGGGTGGAACCGCTCGTCGCCGGCATCATAGAACCGGTTCGGCCCGACCCACGATGCGGAATTGATGTGCAGCCAATCACCGCCGGTGTCGTTGCCGAGGAAACTGCGCGAGTTCGGGTTGCGGGCCAGCACGTTCCGGGCCGCTTCGTCGAATCCGAGTTCCTCGAAATGGTCGCTCGCTCGCCACTCCCACAGAATGTTGCCTTCCCAATCCATTTCGAGAATCACATCATCGAGCAGCGGCTTGTCGGAAATCGCCGGGCTCAACACATTTCGGTGAGCCAGAATCAGCGTGCGTCCGCCGTGTGTCTTCGGCTCCTGCCCGGGGACATAGTAGCCGACCGGGTTCCCTTCCCGCTGGTAGTCGTGGTGGGCGCGCGCCATCCACTCCGGCTCGTGCCCCGGGTCCTGGATGTACTCGTACCGGTTGAACCGCCAGACGATGTTGCCGTCCCAGTCCACCTGCACGAGATCCGCTTCATCCTGGAATCCGTACTTCGGGTCCCGCTCCTTCGTGCTGCCCATCACATAGCCGCCGGGCAAAATTTTGTTCGGAAAGCCCCGCAGCCCCTTCCACAGATGCACTTCCCTGCCGTTCATGTCGATCAGCAGCGCGCCGAGTTCAGCCGCCTGGTAGATCGTGTAGCCGCTCCACGCCTTCTCCGGCAGATAGACGGTCGTTCCCGTCGGATAGATTGTCGGGTGTCCCATATCGATCTCTCCTTGCAAAGATTTAATAGTGCAGAAACCGGTTTTGCTCCGCTTGAGCGGCGGCGGTGTCAACCGCGCCTTCCTCCCGGCGCGCTTCATTCGCCTTCGCCGTGCGGAGAATGGCATCGGCGTATCCCGCCAGATTGTCCGTGATCCGGATGAACGCCTTCTTGAGCACCGCCAGCTCCTGCTGCGTGAACTCGGAGAACAGCAGCTGGATCGATGCCCGGCTGAGCCCGCGCTGCCGGGCCAGCAGCCGGCGGCCTTCTTCCGTGATGCCGAGCGCGACGGATCTCCGGTCTTCCGGCAGCCTCCGGCGCACGGCGTAACCTTTTTTCTCCAGCTTGTCGCACAGCATCGTGATGGCGCCCGGTGAGAAATCGAGCTGCTCGGCCAGATCCCCCAGCTTCTGCTCGCCGTCGCGGTTGATCTTGTGCAGGATCAGCATGGCGGGCAGCGGGATGCCCTCAACGGCGATTTTGTCGCGCTCCTTCACGAACTTCCGGACCATCCGGCGAAAATGCCAGTCGAGCTCCTCATACTGCTGACAGTTGTCCTCCATCAAATCTCCACCCGTCACCCCTTCACGCCACGCCTGGAATGCAAAAAGGCTTCAACGACGTTCCCGCACTGTTCTTCGGGAAGTCATCGAAGCCTTTGGTCGTCCAATCGGCTGAATCTTTTAGTTGTAAAAAGTTTAGCGCTAAAACTTTGTGTCCCTATTATAATACATATTAACCCTACCTGTAAAGTATGGATTTAATAAAAAGAGAACGGGGAATGATTTCCCCGCCCGGCTCACCTTCCGCGATGCTTCTCTTTTGCCTTTTTCAACTTGATGGCTCGCTTGTATTCCTTGAGTTCTTCCCGTCTGGCTTTGCTGAGAACTTGCTTTTCCTTCTTCCGCTTCTCATACTCCAGCTGAATCGCCGCCTGGGCGAACGTCGATACGCCCTTCGCCTTCATTTCGCGAGCCGCCTGTCTTGCGAGCCGCTTCGGGTTCGTTCTGCCGGTTTGGCGCTCTTCGACCGTCAGCTGTTCCGACAACCCGTCCACGAAAGTCGGCAATGCTGTGTTGACGAACGCATAAACTTCCTGGTCCTTGGGCTCGGAACCGAACAAATACCTGCCCGCTTTCAACTTTCCGTTTACGACTTCTTCCACAACACCTACCCAGAATTGACCGTCATGATACACCGTCAATTTCACGGATAAATCCCCCTCTGACAAAAATCATTGGAACGATGGACATCCCGAGGGGGAAGGTTACTGATATCGGCGAATGGGCCGATACGTCTGGACTACCAACCAGACCGTGTTTTTACGTTCCAACATTTATTTTACAGCAAGTTCATCCCGATTTCACGATATTCGGATTTCGCCTTCACGGAACGGCGTTTTCAACCGTGCCCCCGTAACCGCTCTTTGCGGCCTTGCCTTTCAACTCCCATATCTCGTAGGGAGTTTCCACATCGAACTTGTACCATTGGTCTTCGTGCGCCGCATAGAGCAAAAAATACCCGAGAGGGGGCTCATCGTCCGCGCGACGTTGGGTATAAAGGTCGTAATGCCTGATGCTGCTCCCGCCCTGATCCAGAAAGTCATATTTGGCGAACGGGTAGAAGTTGCCGAGTTCGGCCAATCCGTATTCCGGAACGGTGCCGGCAGGCGGTTCAACGACCTCGCCTTTGCCCGCTTCAATCGATTGATAGAGCACTTCAATGTAGCTGTTTCCGACGACATCCTCCACGACGAAGCCATTGATCACGGCGGTTTCGAGCAGGAAAGCTGACACGTTGACGCCGTCAATGGCAAACGGCTTTGTCGTGACCGTAACGGTCCGGTTCTCGTAGCGGACGTCGCAACCAAACACTTCGGCCACGAAACGGAGCGGCACCATCATGCGGTCGTTCTTTACATAAGGCACCGCCTCCAGCCGCACCGTCTCCCTGTTCACCACCGCAATGTCGCTGCCCAGGCGCAGGGAAACCCTCGTATCTCCCTTGATGAGCACGACTTCCTGATCCGACCAGTGAACCGTGGCGCCGAGCTGATCGCTGATCACCCTGAACGGCACCATCACACGGTTGTTCTTCAGTTCCGGGGCTTCATCGGATGGGATCTCGACCGCTGCGCCGTCGGTCCGGTTTTGCATCTGAAGCTTGACAGGCGTGTCTGCGTGGACGGATGATGCGCCGAACAGCACGCCGAACGCCGCCAACATGGAGATGATGATCTTTTTCAATAACGTCCTCTCCCTGTCCGGTCCTGGTTACGGAGCGGTGTTTTCAACCACGAGCCGATAACCGTGCCGTTCGGCCGTACTTTCCAGCTGCCATATCCCGAAGACGGCTTCCTCGTCGATTTTGTACCATTGATCTTCATGCGCCGCATAGATCAGGAAATACCCGAGAGTCGATTCATTGCTCGCGAGCATTTTGCTGCAAACTTCATAATGCCTGATGCTGTTCCCGTTCCGATCCAGAAAGTCAAAGATTTCGTTACGATACCAGTCGCCGGTGGCGGCCAGCGTCCATTTCGGAGCGACGGCGGCAGGCGGTTCCACCTTCTCGCCTTTGCCCGATTCAATCGCATGATAGATCGCTTCGATGTGGCTATTCCCGACGATATGCTCCACGATGCTGCCAAGGGTTGCGAAGGTCTCGTACTGGAAGGCTGCCACGTCGACGCCGTCGATAGTAAACGGCTTTGTCGCGATGGTCACGGTCTGCTTTTCGTAGCGGACATCGCAATCGAACATCTCGGCCACGAACCGCAGCGGCACCATCACGCGGCCGCTCTTCACATAAGGCTCGGCGTCCAGCTGCACCTTCTCGCCGTTCACCTCTGCCGTGTCGCTGCTTAACCGCAGGGTGATGGTCTTGTCTCCGTTGGCGAGCACGGCTTCCTTGCCCGTCCACAGAACCCTGGCGCCCAAATGTTCGCTGATCACCCTGAGCGGCACCATCATGCGATTGTTCTTCAGCTCCGGTGCCGCGTCGGTTGTAATCTCAAGCGGCACGCCGTCCGTCCGATTATCCATCTGTAGCTTGATGGACGTGTCGGCATAGGCGGAGGATGAGCCAAGCATCACGCCGAGCACGGCCAATACATGGATGATTTTCTTCAAAATTTTCACTCCTTTCAGCTTTTTCCTATAGTTAGACGCTGAGTATGTGATCCGAGTTGCTCGCTGATCATGTGTTCGAGATCGGCTCGCCGTCAGTCCGGTTCTTCAATGCGCAATCCCAAGATAAAAGTAGGAAAAAAGAAATTCCCGAGTTATCGAGAATCATCATTCGACATCTCACTTGCGGCTTATCACAATGATAACGATGCCATTAATCAACACATAGCCGATCATCACACACCACAGAATACTGGTAGAGACCTCCTCTACCCCCAAAAAGTTAAGGATGCTGAGCGCAATAAAAAGCACCCCCAGCAAAATATGCGATGATTTGAAGCAAAACTTCAACACATGCTTATCCGTTCCTTCATTGGAATTGGGGAAGGCACCGCGGGTCATGCGAACTTTGATCACATTGATCCCAGCCAAAATAAGCGCGGCAGTCAATGCCCCCAGCAAAACACTCCAATTCACCTCATTTTGGATGACGTAAATCAAGGCTAATCCCAATAATGCACCGATCAAAACATTACTTGCTCTGAAAGCCAAATTCCATTTGTCTGATTGCTTATTCACTTCGCTCCCTCATTTCAATAATGAATCACTAACTACAGTCGCGAGCAAGATGAAGCCTTATACCTTATATGACCGACTCATCTTTCAAGTTCGCCGGTTTATTCCATCCGCAAGCTCTTCCGTCTCTGCAACCAGCTCCCGCAGCATCTCGACGGCGATGGCGGAACTTTTCTGATCCGTGCCGAGCAGCGCGATGATCGTATCGATCCGCTGCTTGTAATGACGGGGCTTGACGCGAAATCCCTCGATCATGCGCACCGCCTTCTTCTCATGGATGCAATAGGTTTCGTTGAGGGCGAAGAGCACCTGATTCATGCTGGAGATCGACCGGAATATGTGCCCCGCAACATAGGAAATGTCGTCTTTGTCCACCGTTTTCTCCGCCAGCAGCAGCGAGAACGAGGCTTCAAACCGGAAATAGCCGGTGATCGCGTCTTTGACGGCTTTGGGGTAGGGGGACGTTTTCGCTTTGAGCGCTGCGATCCGCCCCGTCGGGTCGGACAGGATTTGGCAGACGGCGATTTCCCCCATGTACATGACATTGAGGTACGCGTGCGGATGGCCCGCCTGGTAATGGGACGTGACTTTGCCATGCAGACATTCGTCGATCACCCCGGCCACCCGGTGAATGTCGCGGAAAATAAAGTCCACGTGATACCCCTGCACCACCAGCCAGCCGCCACCGTTCACCCACGGTCCCCATTGCCCCGGCGCGAAAATCAAATTTTCCCGGTGCTCGTCATCCCATTTCGCCGCGATTTTGCTGATGCCCTCAAGATCAAAGCCCGCGGATTCATCATAGTAAATGCCGATATCGACATCGGAAGTCTCGTGATGTGTGCCCCTGGCTCTGGACCCGCCCAGCACAACCCCCGCGACGCCGGATACGCCCTGCAGCTCTTGGCTGATTTGCTCGATCAACTTCTGTACGGTCATGATGCATCAACTCCGATCCCGACTTCCATCTCTGGAATTTAAGACGCTCGGCTGACGATTTGGGTTGCTGGTTTCACCGGGAAAGTTTGGTTATAAACAATGAACATATCGGGTTAAGCGGTGCTTCCGCTCTCCATATTTGAATCGAAAATCAATCTTACCTAACCCGGACGAGCCGGAACCAATAGGATTTTTTAAGCCCATGTCGAAATAAAGAGGAAACATCAATCGACGTGGGAGTAGACAATGTTACTGACCGAACGATACAAAGATAAAATCAAAGGTGTTCTTTCTTGCTATGACCGAATCGTGATTCACGGTAACATCCCGGAACTTTGCTTTGACGGCGGGATGACCTCGTATTTGTACAAGAACGACATCAAAATCTTCGACTATCCCGAGTGGGCGAACAACCGCCGGGAAGAATTACGGGAACACGCCGAGAAAATCGCCAAAGAGAACGGGCTTGAGATCGAGTTTATCCGTAAACTCGATGCCTTCCGCAAAGATGACCGGATTGAGGCGATCGTCGAAAGCCGCGGCGACCATCCCGGACTGGTGCATATCTTCTCCGCCATGGAGACCTGCACCAGCTACAAGCCTTGGCACGATAAGTCAACCGGCAAGACGTTCGTGAAGAATGATTCCAGCAAGTGTCTGCATTACTATTTCTACTTCATCGACCCCGACTTCGGGCTGTGCTACCTTCGTGTTCCCACCTGGTGCCCGTTCCGGTTGCAATTCTACATGAACGGGCATAACTGGCTGGCCTCGCGACTCTCCAAACAGGGCATTGGTTTTCAGATGCGGGATAATGCTTTCCTGAGCATCGCGGATTGGCAAAAGGCACAACACTTGTCCGACCATATTCGCGTCGAGGATCTTCATCAGGTGCTGGACATTCTGGCGAATCGGTATTGCCCCGTCGTAAAGAAGCTGGGTCTGGCTTACCGCTGGAGCATCATGCAGGTGGAATACGCAACGGATATTGCGTTCGATAAGCCGGATGATCTGAAGTTTGTGTACGAAGCGATCGTGCATACCGCCATCCACTCCGTCAAACCGGAGAACATCGCCACCTTCCTGGGCAAGAAATTAACTGGGAAGTACGAGGGCGAAATGGGCAACCACTTTAATAAACGCATTCTCGGAACGAGAATCAAGCACCACATGGGTGCGACGAGCATCAAGATGTACGATAAGTTTGGCTATGTGCTGCGCATCGAGACAACGGTGAACGATGTGTCGCAATTTAAGATCTCGCGAGATGTGCAGCAACGGGATGGTTCCGTGATTCAGAAAGTCGCCCCGATGAAGAAAAATATCTACAGTCTGTTTCCCCTTGGCGGACTGCTTAAAGCCTCAAACCGTCGTTATCTGGAGATGGTTTCCTCCTGGGACGATCCAAGCGATGGTGCCCGGAAGCTCGAGGAACTGTCCGAGTCCAAGAAGGAAAACGACCGACGGTTCAAAGGGTTTAACTTCTTTAGTCGGGAAGATCTGCAGTTGTTTCGTGTACTCTCGCACGGCGAGTTTAACATCAACGGGCTGCGAAACAAGTCGATCCGAAAGCTGCTGCCTGAACTCAGTCCGGCTTCGGTTTCACGCATCCTGAAGCGACTTTGTGTTCACGGGATGGTGAAGAAGGTCTCCGGTACAAGGAAATACTACCTGACCAAGCTGGGAAAGAGCGTCATCACGCTCGGTCTTAAAACCAGGGAGCTCTTCATCATTCCCGGACTGACGGAAGCCGCTGCAAACTGAATTGCCTAACCCTGCGAAATGGCTGCTTCCGGCAGTCTTGCTTTGCTGTTGTCTTTTTAAGGCTTTTCCGCGTTTCTTTCCACTTTGCGTAGATCTTCGAATTTAAGAGCTTAAAGTAGTTTTCCATCAGTATTACAGAATCCGAACCGATCTGGAGGCCGATGTATTCTACGTCTTTTAGTTTAAATTTTTTGTAATCCTTGATACCGAGATAAATTTCATCATCGGCATCAATTACGGGATTATAAAACGCCCTCCAATCACCAGCATATTCCCTCATACTGTTGTTCTCAGGTCGCAATTTCAGCGGTTGTCCCGATTGAAGCATATACAGCGGTACTCCCAATGTTCCCTTTACTGTTGACACAATCCGGAAGTATTCTTTACCGTTTATTTCAACTCGATCAATTCGGGAAAACGTGGTGTTGCCAATCGTGAGCGGCCAGTCCGTTTCTTTGACAAATCGAACGGTTTTGTGATGCTTGCCAAAATCCGGGCTATTGTAGTCCCAGATTTTTAAAACACCTTCAGCACTTTTTCCAGTAAAGTATTTGAGATACGGGTCAATCTTGACCTTTTCTGTCATTTCTTCCAGGGCCGGAACGTTTTTGTGACCGATCCATACATACCGGCTCAGGGAATCCCATTCCACCGTCTCCCCGAGCTGTTCTGAAACAAACCGGGTCGGCACCATCGTACGCCCCTTCGTCGCATAAGGAGCAGCAAGCAGCTCTTGTTTTTGTCCATTCACATACGCCGTCTTAGATCCAATCGTAATGGTTACCTTTCGATCCCCGCGTACGAAAGTGATGGTCTTCCAGTCCGGCGTGACATCCAGATTCGCGCCGAGTGCATTCGCAATGGCACGGAACGGGACAAATACAACGTTATTCTTTACCTCCGGCTGCACATCGCTAGCAACTTGACGTGCATTGTAGAGAACCTTAATCGGCAGATCGAATTGACGGGGTGCCGGCTGATTAGCAGCTGCTGCGGCGCCAATCGAAAAGAGCGACAGCACGACAACAAGCCCGATTATAATCATTTTTCTTAACAAATTAGCCCCTCCTTGCTTTTCTGTATCTATAGGGTATCCGACCATTATCATACCTTTTATTACTAAAGAACGCGAATCTTCTTGCGTATCATTAGTAACACGTGACCAATTGTAGTCAGGGAGACCGAGATCACGCCATGAAAAAAACACCAACAAACGATTTTAGACTTAAACGTCATAACGCTAAACTTCGTCTCAATCGTTTGTTACGTGCTTCTGCCTTGAAATGCACTCCAGCGCCTGCTATGACACCTGTCATCTTCATCTGTTGATACCTGTGAATACCGTCGCGAAATGGCCCGTTCTACAATGAAACCGACAACTATGATGGAGTGAGGCATCGTGACGGTGGAGAAAAGCAACAACCGGATCCGTCTGCTGGACATCTTGCGCGGATTCGCCATCTTCGGAACATTGGGAACGAACATCTGGCTGTTCGCCCATTTGGGCGATCTGAACGCTTTGTTTTCCTACGGCGCCGAGTGGTGGACGTCGGTCGACGATTTTCTGAGATTGCTCGTGCTGTTTCTGGTTAACGGCAAATTTCTGGGGATGCTGACCATCCTGTTCGGCGTCGGGCTGGAGCTGAAATACCGCCAAGCCTTGCGAAAATCCGCCCCCTGGCCCGGCACGTACCTGTGGATCTGCCTCTTTCTGCTCATCGAAGGCTTCCTCCACTTCGCGCTGGTGATGGAGTACGACATCCTGATGAGCTACGCCGTCACCGCCGTCATCGTGTCGTTCATCGTCCGCGGCGGCGACAGGCGGATCAACCGGGTGCTGAAAATTCTCGCCGGATTCCACGTCTCCGTGATGCTCGCGGTCCTCGCGGTCGACATCTACTTCAATCTGTCGGGGGCCAACGTGTCATTCGGCAGCATGGAATACGTCGCCGCCCTGTACCGGGAAGGTGCCTGGATGGAACAGGTCGTCTATCGCCTGTCCAATATGGTGCTGCTCCGGTTCGAAGCCTTGATGGTCATTCCCCTGAACATCATCCTGTTCCTGACGGGCATCCGGCTCATGCGCGCCGGCGCCTTCTCGCCCGATGAACGCGGCAGGCGCATCCGCCGCGTCATGCTCCGGACCGGCCTCGGCCTGGGGGTGCCCCTCAATCTGCTTCTCTTCGTGCCGAACGGAGGATTCGATCTGGGCATCCGCTACCTGTTCGCGCCGATCCTGTCGCTCGGGTACATGGCGATGATTGCGCGGCTGGTGGAACGCAGCGAGCACCTCAAGGTATGGCGCTTCATGGAGGCAGCCGGTAAAATGTCATTGAGCTGCTATGTGCTGCAAAATCTGCTCGCTTCCTTCATCTTCTACGGCTGGGGCCTGGGATGGGGAGGCAGACTCGGCAGCTTGTCCGTGATCGGCGTCTGGCTTGCCGTCTGTCTGGCCGAAGCCGTGCTCGCCGCATGGTGGATCGACCGATGGAAACTCGGTCCCATGGAATGGACGCGAAAAGCTTTGCTCAAAATGGTCGCGGCGCGTTAGCGGCAAACCTTGCGGAGGCGTTTACCGGCATGAGCGGATTCCGGTTCAGAATTTACCCGGAGAGTCAAATCCAGCGTTATCTGATCATCGATATCTTCATTTGCGTCTTTCTGTTCTATCAGGTGCTTACAGCCGACAGTCCAGTCGGACGGTTCGGCACTTTCCTTTTGCTTGCGCTCTTTCTGGCCTTGTTCTATATGGGGCTGTGGTACAGAGGCCTGCGGCTGCTGCTGGTCGTGGCGGCCGGATGCGGGCTGATGACGGTGTTCGCCGTCTTCTACAACCCGTGGATCCTGCTCTTCGCGACCGTCTTCGCCGACTTTCTCGGCCGGGTCCGCTCCGGATCACATCTCGCGGTCGGGATGGCCGCCATCTTCGCCATGTATCCGGTCACCAACTTCGTTCTGCACCGGGATGCGTTCCATTTTCTCCATACGGCCCATCTGCCCTTTCTGATCGTGCAGCTGGCCATTCCGTTCGTCGTGCGCATCCTGGAAAAATCCGAATCGCTCAAGCACGAACTGGCCTCCGCCAACGAACGTATCGCACTCTACGCACAAGAAGAAGAACGCCACCGGCTGGCCCGGGACCTGCACGACACGCTGGGACAGACGCTGACCATGATCAAAGTCAAAAGCGAACTCGCCATGCGCATGATGGACAAACATCCGGAGCGCGCCAGACAGGAAATGCAGGAGGTGGTCCGCTCGTCCCGCCTCGCGCTCAAGCAGGTGCGCGATCTCGTCACGGACATGAAGTACGTGTCCCTGGATCAGGAGATCGAGCTCGGCCGTTCGCTGCTGGCCAGCGCGGGGATTCAGTTCGACTTCCGGAAAGCGGCGGACAGGCCGAACCTGACCAAAGTGACGGAAACGATGCTGGCCCTGGCCGTCCGGGAAAGTCTGACCAATGTCGTAAAGCACAGCCAGGCCAAACATTGCGCGGTTACGGAGCGGGCAGCCGACGGGTGGTACCGCCTGGACATCGAAGACGACGGCATCGGCCTGACGGACGATCCGACCGCGGAGGGCCACGGCCTTGCGGCCATTGAAGAGCGCATGCGCCTGCTTCAGGGAGAAGCCCGCATCGGCCCGTCGCCGGCCGGCGGCGTCAAAATATCGCTTGCCATTCCGTTGCAGCCCGCGGGGGAGGAAGCTTCATGATCCGCATCGTCATCGCCGAAGATCAACAGATGCTGCTCAGCGCCCTGGCGTCGCTCATCCAGCTGGAGGAAGACATCGAAGTGGTCGCCCAGGTCCCGGACGGACGCCAAGCATTGGACGCCATCCAGACCCACCGCCCCGACATCTGCCTGCTGGATATCGAGATGCCCGTCCTGAACGGTCTGGATGTGGCGGAGGCGGTCAAGCGGAAGCAGCTCGGCTGCAAGATCATGATCGTCACCACCTTTTCCCGGCCGGGCTATCTGCAGCGGGCGATGGAACTGAAGGTGGACGGCTATCTGCTCAAGGACGAGCCCATCGAGTTTCTGGTGGACGCCATCCGGAAAGTCCATCGGGGACAGAGGGTCATCAGCCCCGACCTTGCCGCGTTTCTTTTCGAGAAGGAAGAAAATCCGCTGTCGGAGCGGGAACGCGAGGTGCTGCAGCTGGCGGCGGAAGGCAAGACGACGGACGAGATCGCGGGCTCCCTCTATCTGACGAAAGGAACGGTGCGCAACTATCTGTCGTCCGCGATTCAGAAGCTGGAGGCCCGGTCCAGGCACCAAGCGGTGAAGAAGGCGATGGACAAGGGGTGGCTCTAGACGCCGTCCGCTTCCCTGTAAGCGGACAGCCTCTCCTCCAATGTGCCGGTGTGCAATTCAAACAGATTGTTGTCGTAATCGTAGAAATAGATGGAGAGCCCTTCTCCCTTGATCCTTGGCCGGGGCGGCTTCATTTCGAGGTTCAGTGCTTTGATTTTGGCGAGACAGCGCTCCGCGTCTTCTTCCCGGATTTTAAACGCCACGTGGTGGTAGGTGCGGTTGACGATTTCATCGCTTTCCATGACGGCGATCCACTGTCCGCCGATGATGAAGAATTTTTCTTTATACAACGAATGGGTCTTGTCCCCGCTGCAATAGACTTCTTCGGCATCGAACAGTTCTTTGTACAATGCCGCCGTTCTGTTCAGATCCTTGACCACGAACGTGATATGGCTGATCCCCTCAATCAATGTTTTCCCCTCCCCTCCCTGCTAAATTACCATTCTCTCACTCCGTTGTCATCGTCTTCATATGCGCTTCCCCGGATTCCATGGCTCAACCCGACCTTCGGCCATTTCAATTCAGCCCCAAGCCGGGGAGCGTTTTGGACCCGGGTCAGAATTCAAAGCCGCGTCTTCGGAGTTAAGATGCAACTGACGCGGGTTCCTTCCGCAATGACTGCTCGGGAGTGTGCGCGAATGTTCGCCGTTTTGAATGAAATGGACACCTATCTGCTGTCCGTGCTGCTCATGTTTTATTTGTTGATGGCGGGCAGACGGGCCGGAAGTCTGGCTTACGGCAAGGACAGGCGGCATCTGCTTCGCCAGGTTCGCCGCTTGCGCCGATCGCTGGCCTATGCGGGTGTCATGGCCTTCCTTCGAATCACCGTTTTCGTAACCCTGTGGATGGAATATGGCTGGCTCTTGATACGGGATAAAATCTTGTTTCTCCTTCCGCTCATCGTGCTACCGGCCATCGCCGTCCGGCTGTTTTCCGTACCGAGGCTTGCCGCGATCACATCCCGACTGAATCCGCAGGATGACGCACCGCTTACGCCGAAAGACCGGCGAGCCGCGGCTGACCCGGGCCTGTTGTTCCCCATCCAATTCGCTGCCGTGTGCGGTGTGCTCGGATTCTGGCTTTCGCTGGCATCGCCGCATATGCCGTTCTGGAAAGACGGCGCCGCCGTCTGCCTGGTGCTCGCCGCAAGCGGCATCTGGCTGTGGTGGACGTGCCGGGCGCGCTATGATCAAGCGCTGCTGCGTCCCCGTCTGTCCCGGCGTCTGTTGAGAGGGGCCGCCGTGACATTGGTGCTGGCCGGAGGAGCAGCGGTCTTCCTGTGGAACGAATGGAAAGCCAGCCTGCTTCCCGACCGGATGGTCATGACGGGCCACGCCGCCGACTTCGGCGGAGGCGTCGAATTTGCCCATGCGGCGGCCGACCATCACGTGCGTCACGGCATGCATCACGCCGGCGATGCCGCGGGGCTCGTGAGCGTCACGGAGCTGACCGGCCCGCGGGACGGCGAGCCGGATCGCCGCTTTGTGCTCACCGCGCGAAAAGCAACCGTCCGCCTCGATTCGGGCGCCGAAGCGGAGGCCTGGACGTTCAACGGTCAGATCCCAGGACCGGAGCTCCGCATCCGGCAAGGCGAGCTGGTCGAAGTGGTGCTGATCAACGAGGACATCGAGAAGGGGGTCACGATCCACTGGCACGGCCTCAACGTGCCGAATGCCGAGGATGGCGTCGCGGGCATGACGCAGGATGCCGTCATGCCGGGAGAGACGCACACGTACCGCTTCCGGACCGAACAGAAAGGAACGTACTGGTACCACTCACACCAGCAATCCTCCGTGCAAGTCGCCAGAGGTTTGTTCGGCCCGCTCATCATCGAGCCGCAATCGGCACCGCCGGAAGAAGACCTCGATATTCCGGTCGTCTACCATGAATGGTCGACGGCTGACGGAAGAATTCCCGCGATCGGCCGTTCCGACGGATTCGCCCGGTGGAAGGCGGCTCCCGGCGAGAAGGTCCGGCTGCGCCTGATCAACGCGGACAACAATCTCCAGCATTTCCACCTGTCCGGCGCGCCGTTCCGGGTGGTCGCCATTGACGGCAACGACATTCATCAGCCGACGGATTTGACCAATGCGCGCTTGAAATTGGGCGGCGGCGGCCGTTACGATCTCGTCTTCACCATGCCGGATCATCCGGTGGTGCTCAAGGCGGGAACGAGCACGAAGCAGCGGCTGGGCCTCGTACTCAGCGAAGACGGCCTGGCGGAAGCGCCGCAAGATTTGCCCGCCGGCGGCCCGTTCTTCAATCCGGCCTCGTACGGCAGCCCGCAGCCTGTGCCGTTTGATCGGAACAGCCGCTTCGACCGCGAATTTGTGATCGATATGCATAACAGCATCGGCTTCTACAACGGACGTTTCGGCCTTCTGCTCGCGATGAACGGTGAAGTGTTTCCGAACATTCCGACGCTCATGGTCCGCGAGGGCGAGCTTGTCAAAGTGACGTTCATCAACCGGACGGCCATCGACCATCCGATGCATCTGCACGGCCATCACATGCTGGTCTTGAGCCGCAACGGCAAGCCGGTGACCGGCAGCCCGTGGTGGACCGACACGCTCGACGTCGAACCCGGCGAGATTTATGAAGTGGGATTTCAGGCGAACAATCCGGGTCTCTGGATGGACCATTGCCACAACCTGGAGCATGCCGCCGCGGGGATGGCGATGCACCTCGCTTACGAAGGGGTCACCACGCCGTATGAAGTCGGCCGCGCGACGAACAATCACCCGGAATAACCGGGACATCGAAATGGGGGAATGGTTATGCTGATGTACGCGATCGCCCTTCTCCTGATTCTGGGGGCGGCAGTATTCGCGCTGCAGGCGGTTCAGATGCACGTCAGGAAAGAGGAAGAAGCGAAGCTTTACTGGTTCGCGTCGGCCGGTTGCCTCGCCATACCGGTCATCGGCTTCCTGATCATCCGGTTTGTCTGACGGCGGCAAAGAAGCCGGGCGTGGATCAAGGAAGTCCCTTGCCGCGTCCGGCATCGTTCCCTTGCAACGGCGCTTCGCAAGGCGGCCCCTTGATGATCGCTTCTTCCGTCGAGTCGTGCGCGCAGGTTCTTGACAGATGGAATGATCTGACTTATATTTTATTTATCAGTCAATAAATATGTGGGAGAGCTCGACATGTCGCCGAGGGAAGATCAGCAGAGCCGAAAACAGCATATTCTGGAGGCGGCCGCCGCCCTGTTCGCCGAACGCGGCTATTACAAGACGACCACGGCGGATGTGGCGCGGGCGGTTGGTGTGACGCAGCCGTATGTGTTCCACTTCTTCAAATCCAAGGAAGAGCTTTATTTGGCCGTGCTGGAGCAAGCATCGAAGGAGATCTATCATGCGTTCGAATCGGTTGAAGCGCCGCCGGAAACTTTGAAAGAGGCGATGGGGCAGGCTTTTGCGAAACTGCTTGAAAGCCATCGCGACTCGATTTTGCTGGTGATGATGTCGTATGCCATACCGGAACCGGCGGTTCGGGAATTCACCCGGCAATGTTTTGATGTGCTCTATGACCGGCTGAAGGATCGGTTCGAGCAATCCGGTTTCCCGAATCCCGACGACGAGGCGAGCGCGTTCATTGGCACGGGCCTTGTCATCTCGCTTTCCGAGTCGGTCGGCTTGAACAAATTGCTGCCCGCAGCCTGCCGCGTTAGTGGACATCGACCGTTTGCCTGACACTTCAGCACGCAACATTTCTGGGCAAAGCCGTCGTATTGCGCGCTTTGTCTTTTCTTGGGTTTTGAATTTATTTATCAATAAATAATAAAAATGAAAAGGAGAAGACTTCCCATGTTTACCCCCGCAAGAATTCGTTTGCTCGTTGTCACATGCTGCGCCCTGTTCATGGCCATGCTCGACAATCTGGTGCTCGGCGTCGCTTTGCCGTCGATTCAACGATCATTTAATGCCGAGATGACCGATCTGCAATGGTTCATGAACGCGTACACACTTGCTTTTTCCGTGCTCTTGATCCCGTTCAGCATCATGGGAGAGCGTTTCGGCCGCAAGAAGATGTTCCTCGGCGGCGTCGTGCTGTTCACGGTCGGTTCTGTACTGTGCGGCTTGAGCGTAAACTCGCTGCAACTCATCTTGTCCCGGGCGGTGCAAGGCATCGGCGGGGCGGCCATCGTACCGCTTAGCCTGACGCTGGTGAACGCCGGCTTCCCGGAAAACATGCGGGCAGCCGCTTTCGGCATCTGGTCCGGCATTTCCGGACTCGGACTGTCCATCGGGCCGCTGATCGGCGGGTTGATTGTGGAAGGCGCGCCATGGCAGATGATTTTCTGGGTGAATGTGCCGGTCGGCCTGCTAACGCTGCTGTTCGGCAGTTTCTGGCTCACCGAGACGAAGGGCGAGCGGAAGCCGCTTGACTTGCCGGGCGTGCTGCTGCTTTCCGCGGGATTGTTCGGCATCGTCTACGGACTGGAACAAGGCAACACCGAAGGCTGGACTTCACTGGAAGTGATCGGTTTGCTGATTACCGGTGCGGTCTTGCTGATCTTGTTCTACGTGTGGGAACGGAACAGAGTAACCCCCTACATTCGCTTTGCCCTGTTCCGCAACAGGCGTTACACCGCCTATATCCTCACCGGATTTTGGATGAATGCTGGCATTTTCGGCGCCATTTTCCTGCTCACCTTGTTCTTGCAGCAAGCGCAAGGGTATTCGGCGCTGGAAGCCGGCGTCCGGACGATGGTCTGGACCGGATGCACGATGATCTGCGCTCCGCTTGCCGGGGTCGCCACGGGCCGGTTCGGCAGCCGGACGGTGCTCACCGTCGGCATGACAGCCCAGGCATTGGCGCTGGCCGGGTTTGCCGTCATGATCGCAACGGCCGGCGTGGATGTGCCGTTCCTGTGGCAAGCGCCGCTCATGATGCTTGCGGGAGCGGGCATGGGTCTCAGCTTCACCCCGCTGGCTCACGGTGTCATGACTTCGGTTCCGGAGCAGTCTGCAGGGGAAGCAAGCGGCATCAGCAATGCAACCCGCGAACTTGGCGGCGTGTTCGGCATCGCCATCAGCGGGCTGATCTTCCAGTCGGGATCGGCCATCACGACTCCCGATGATTTTGGTTCGCATCTGGTGCCGGCGTTATGGTCGAGCGCGGCGATGATCGTTCTCGGCGTCGCCTTTGCGCTGCTGTTCGCATCAAGCTGGCTCGCTGGGAGAAACCTCCAACACACAGAAGTGCAATAAAACTTTTGATCCGCCGGCGTCTGGATGACCATCCAAACCATCACCGTTCCAAGCTCATATACAAATAAAAGCTAAGCGAAAGGATGGAGACCGCGATGGTGAGGATGAAATTTATGGTTCCCGCACTGATCCGCAGGCCGCGAAGGACGGATGTGCTGGTATTGCGGAGCTTTTCAGGTCAGAACGCCGGCGGCCCGACCACATGCTTCACCGGCCAGCCTCCCATATGGCTGGCCGACTTGAAACGGAACGGCCGGGTCGTTCGAACCGGGACCGAATTTATTCCGGTAACCCGCAGAAATCTGGTCAGAGCCGGACTCAAAGTGACCAACATCAAATTTCTGAGACAGTGTCTGTTCGGAGAAGATTTCTCCTCGTTGTTCTGCGGTCAAATCGTGTCGCTGCCGCGCAGGAAGAAGAGGACTTGCGGATGCGGGGCCGCGAAACGGAAGACCATGAGGAATCCGAAGACAACGCGGAAAAAGTAAACGCCACGAAAAAAGGCCAGCCGGAAATTCCGGCTGACCTGTTCGGGGAAGCGCACTTCATTGCGGTTTGATGGCTTTGATATAGAGGCTCGGAATAAATCGGGCGTTCTGAGTCCGAATGAGGGGTGAATGAGGCAGAAGTGTCGATGAAATGGCGTATAGGAAAGCTGTTTTCAAAAATGCGTATGCCAAAGAACCCTAAAAAGGGCGATTTTTAAAAAATGCCAAGTAAACTGTGCAGCATTAAGCCGCCGTGTAATCTTTCAGCCATTGCTCAACAGACGCGACCTGGTTGTGTTTCTTGGCTTCTTCCAGCCATGCGTCGGCATGCTGGCACATGGCAATTAAGTACACGCGGATGTTCCAGTGGCGGGAACTACGCCCGCGCGAGTCTTCCAGTTTGTAATCGACTTTCTGGCGCTTGATGCAGCGTTCTACACCGGTTCTGAGCGCATAACGCTTTCTCCATTGCTTACTGTCGCGGCGGATGCGCGGAAACAGGCGCGGATTATCCGCTGTGGATGTGTAGAACGTTCTTCCGTACTCGGAAGGCGAGCACGGAGTTGGACATTCCCATTTCCCGACTTTGGCAGGACAGCGCCACTTGATGCGTTGTCGGCCCGGACACCTGCCCCAGCAGACCAGTTGGCGTCCAATCGGGCAGACGGGAACGCCGTCGGAGTTAATCTTCATTTCATTGTATACCAGATGCCCGGAACGCCTGAGATTCAGGTCGATGATGGCGGAAACATCATCATGTTCCAGCATGGTATAGATCGGGAGGGCGTCGTGGGCCGAATCCAGGATCGCCTCTCCCACCTTCCAATCCGCGTACCAGTAGCGAAGTTCGCGGTAACCGCAAATCCACGAAACAGAGTCGTGCTGGCTGGCACGAAACAATCGCGGATACACGGGCAGATTGTAAGGACTATCGGCTGCCGTGAACATGTAAAGCGTACGTCCGTAGTAATATTTCTCACGGTAGCTGTCCCAGCCCCAATCGGCATCGGGATCCGAAAATTGCCGTTTGCAAGTACATTTCCAGTTGCCGGACTTGCGGCAATCGCAAAGGAACTTGCCGTAGGAACGCGCTCCGGTTTCAACCGGAGATCCATCGCCGATGACGCGAAAGGCGTTCGTATCGCCGAGCAGCCCCTTTGCCGCAGAAGGTGCGACGAACATGGTTTGAAACAATTGCTGTAATAGGTCATGTTCCTTGGGAGCGTAGTGGGTCTTGCCCTCGCGCAGGATGCGGGCGACGAGTTTCTCTGTAATTTTCGGGTTTTTGGGTTTTTGCTTTTCATTCTTCTTGCCTTTCTTCCGCGGCTTCTTCAAGCGGCGTTTCGTGCGCCCCGTCTTATGCGGAGAGGCCGCCCGCCAAAGCCGCCGAAAGAAATCGTAGAAGGTGCCGACACCCGGCGTATCGCGGGGTTCAAAACCACTGAGAATGGCATAGACGGGTATGGTGCGAAGCGCACGAACCCAGTCATCGACGCTCATCCCTGACTTGGTCATGAGTAACGCGCTGCGAAGCATATCACCGGGATCGCGAGGCGCTCGGCCTTTGGTTTTCGAAGAGTAGCTGGTGCGAACCAATGAAGCGGTGGAGGAAAGATCGATAGGCGTAATCCAGAAGAGCAGGTCACCGTAAAACTGTTGAAGCAGCAACCTGGCGTCGGGAGTACCGTACTCCTTCTGCAATTGGTCAGTTACGAAGATCAAGTAGTCTTGGTGAGAACGAGAAACAAGTTTCACAACAATCACCCTATTCTCTGAGAGATAGGCAATAAAAATGCCTTCTCGCCGATTTTTGGGGTGTTTTGAAAATGTCAAGAGGAAAGTTTGTTCGCACCTCTCTTTGGGGGTGAAACAATAAAAGACCCTGGCCGAAAGGCCAGAGCCGATGCGGAATTGTGAATTCCGAGAGGCTTATTGATTACAGCGGAGGTGATATAGTCCTCGATCTTCGACCCGGGAACCCAATCTTTGATGAACAACCGGGATTCCTCTTTCAGCTCAACGACAATATCCTTGAATCCGCTTTGTGCTAGCATCGTTTTCAGCTCGTCAATCGACGATGCTCCCGATATGCATCCCGAATAGTAAACATCCAAATCGTTCTGGATATCCGCAGGAAGATCCGCCGTCGCGACAACATCCGAGACAGCCAGCCGACCGCCGGGGCGCAGGACGCGGAAGGCTTCATTGAACACCTGCTGTTTGTCCGGCGACAGATTGATGACGCAATTGGAGATAATGACATCCACCGATTGATCCGCGACCGGCAAATGCTCGATTTCCCCCAGCCTGAAATCCGTGTTCGTGTACCCGCCTTTCGCGGCGTTGTCGCGTGCGCGGCTCACCATTTCCGGTGTCATGTCGACTCCGATCACATAACCGGTCTCCCCGACTTGCCGGGCCGCCAGGAAGCAATCGAATCCGCCGCCGCTGCCGAGGTCCAATACGACTTCACCCGGCTTCAGCTCCGCGATGGCTTGCGGATTGCCGCAGCCAAGTCCAAGATTCGCACCGTCGGGAACAGCGGCCAATTCTTCGGATGAGTAGCCCAGCTGCGCGGAAATGTCAGATGCCGACCGGCGGCCGCTTGAAGCCGGTGAACAACACGAACCCGCATTTTCAAGACGATTTCTTTATATCGGCTGCGTACATTTTGGCGAACCTGATCGTTCTTTACCTGATTCATGAATCATCGCTCCTTCAAATTTAAATTAGCAGCAAGGGGATACCACAAGCGGAAAACGTTCGCCGGAAATCTTGGCCAAATAACGCCGCAGCTTGCGGACAACGTATTTCGCGTCCGGCCCCGCCCCTCTTAATGTGGCGGAAGCAAACGAACGCTGACCTTCCAGACCGACATAATACAGCCCCGGAACGGAAGTGCTGATCCCCCCTTTCTGCAGCGGTTTTCCATCCGCATCAAGCGCCCCGATGGACTGTAGATGAGACAGATTGGGACGATATCCGGTCGCAAAGATCACGGTCTGTACCGGTTCTTCCGTTCCGTCCGGCCAGACCACTCCCTCGGAATAAAGGGAAGTAAACATGGGCCGCTGATCCGGCTTCCCGGACTGTATTCTTCTCCGATAATCATCCAAATCCGCAACCGCCCTCGAGATTGGAGGCTTTTTGCCAAATCGCCAGAACGGAAAGGTATCCAGACCGACGGCTCTGATCCAAAAATGCAGATCAATCCCCAATATTTTTGTCTTCATAAAACGAACGGGACGAAGCACGGCAAGCGATGTATGACTGACGTCGGCAAGCTCCGCCGCGATTTGAACCGCGGAATTCCCGCTTCCGACAACCACCACCCGTTGTCCCCGGAAACGATCCGGACTTCGATAAGACGAGGAGTGAAGGATCTCACCTTGAAAGTTCTCCATTCCGCTAATGGCTGGGATATAGGGATTATGAAACGAGCCGGTCGCATTGATGATCGTTCTCGCCTCATATTCGTTTCCGGCGGCCGTCCGAATCGAAAAACCGTTCCTGCTTTTCTCCACGTAAACAACCCTCTGGTTGATGCGGATCGGCAAGTCGAAACGTTGAGCATACGCCTGCAGATACCGGATCACCTCGTTCCGCAGCGGGTAGCGGGTTGCGGGGCCAGGCATCTTCATGCCCGGCAGTGAAGACAACCGCGCCGGCGAAAAAAGCTTCAGACTGTCGTAATATAGCGGCCAAGAACCGGTCGACTGCCCGCTAGCTTCAAGAATCAAGAATTGCAATCCGTTCTTTTTCAAGTAATATCCCGAGGCAAGGCCGGCTTGCCCGCCCCCGATCACGATTGCGTCCAATACAGACGACATTTCAGATTCCCCCTCGAAAATTATTTGCAAATTGCAAGCATTATAGTAAAAAGGATTACCCGCTAGAAGTTGCCGAGCAGCATTTACCGGATTTCGCCATCGCTTCGTTTAGCAGCTTGATTGAACGAATGACCGTATCTTTTTCAAAATCGTTCATGTGCGAAAAAACTTCGTTTAAATAATCGTTCATTTGCCGGTCAATCGCCGCCGCAACATACTTGCCTTCGGCCGTCAGGGAGAGCAGGTGCACTCTCCGATCGTTCGGATCAGGCGACTTCTTCACCAGATTCATCTTGACCAACGTTTGGACTTGCCGGCTGAACGTCGTGATATCTGTCCCGAGCGCCTCAGCCACTTGCTGCATGGAAGGCTTGTGCCGGCGATCAATTTCATAAAGGATATGGCTTTGGATCAGGGAGATTTCGCAGCCGCCGGCTGAACAGCAGTTCTTGTCCAGAAAGCCAAACCGGCGGACCATGATTTGAAACAGTTCGCGTACATTTTCCAAGGCGCCTCACCCCATGAATTTGTTATACAACATTTGTTTGCAATTTGCAAGTAATTATACACGGTCCAGGTTAAAGGCGTTCCGATTCTCCTATCCCTTCCAAAGTGGCTGATCACTTCAATGGTGTGTTGCAACAACGTATGTTCAAAATAACCTGTTGTGTTTTCGTTGCTTAGACAGCAAGGAATATGAAATTGCCGCGTGGAATTGAGAAAAAATCAAAACTGGCGGAAGGAGAGCACCATGATGTCACCGTCTCATTGGCATAATTCATACACAGTCATCGACACGTCGAATTGGAAAAGAAAACTCCATTGTGAAATTTTCAGGAATGCCCTTCAGCCGCATTATAATGTCTGTTTGGAATTGGATATTTCGAACTTTATCCGAAAGGTGAAGGAAAATAAGTGGTCGTTCTCTTTGGCATTTATCCACACGATAACGAAATGCGCAAATGAGATGGAAGAATTTCGTTATCGATTTTCAAATGATGAAGTTGTACTGTACGAAACGATTCATACGTCTTTTACTTAGCTGAAACCAAATTATTCAAGGTCGTCAATGTTCCCATGGTGAAGGGAGGCGAGATGGAATGCTGGGGATTCACGAAAAAATCAAATCTCTTCGCTGGAACAAATTTGAGGTGTTTGAGATTGAGGATGGGATCGAGAATCCAGTAGGTGATCAAGAAACCTGGGACTTGCTTCGGTCATTATATGAAGTTCCAGAAGGAGTCAAACTGATTGCGGAAACTGAGAACGAATTGAAATTTTTGGTAGTTCAACCGTTGATGAACGAAGTGAAAAACGGACAGGAAATCGTGACTTTAGAAAAAACGCTGCTCATACGAAAAACTTAGCACCTTCGGGTGCATTTCGGGGGAAGGGTGGTTAGGGTAATTGTGCGGGTTATATGGGCCATTTATTGGGCCGTGAACGGATCCGATGGGGTGAAGCGGGAAAGGTAAAAAAGGGCCCTGAATGAGGGAAAGTGTTGTGAATGTATATTGGGCTTTATGAGGGGAATTGAGGACCTAGCATGCAGCCCTCTACCCTTCCCTCTTTACCCTTCTTCCCTTTCACCCTTACCCCTGCTTCAAACGAAAGCCGGGTCCACGACCGGCTAAACCCCCGATCATGGCCCGGCTAAATGGACATTTTTTATTGTTCTTGGACAGATTTTATTTTCCCAAGACGGGATTTATTTGCTGTCTATATTTGTGTCAAGAGACAATAATTCATGTCCATCCCACTCAAGCCCCACCAAAGCCTCCAATCCCTTGCCGCACAAGGGTTTTCAGGATTCGAGGAACGAGTTGGTACAAAATGGGAGGAAAATAAAAAGTGTCCGTCCAATTGGAAGAAATTAGTCGAAAGGCAGCAGGGGGCACGAAAATGGAACGTTGGGAAATGTCCAGGGAAATAATTTGGGAAAACAAATTGAGAAGCTCAATTGGAGCATAGCGGGAGGGGGTATATTGGGAAACTGCTTGATGTATCAAGATTTTTTCCTCAGCCCTGTCCCCTGTACCACTTTCAACAAAAGAAGAAGCCCAGCATGGATCCAGGCAAAACCCTGGCCATACTAGGCTTCTTGGACATTTTTTATTGTCCCTGGACAGTTTTTATTACCCCAAGACGGGATTTATTTGATATTAACATATTAGGGTGTTAAGGAACCGAACAGTTGAGTAGAAAGAGCAACATTGTATTGTCATTTAGCTAAGAACTGTTTAATTGTGAGAGAAGCAAGTTCTTTAAATTATTAAAGGCTAATTCTGATATTAATCTTTTGCCCATCCACCGTTGGCACAGGTGGATAGCCCCACAAAACATCAGCCCCTTTGTCCAATTCAAAATGTTCCACACGGCAATTGATCCCGAACAGGGAAAACAGCCTGAGAAAAAAGACGGTCAGGTCTTCGGCAATCAGGAAATTTTTGTCCTGATCTTCACTGCAAATCGTTCCCGTAATCACGACTGTATTTTGATCACCGATCGAACACAGAACATCACGGACGTAACGGCTATGAATGGTATCCAACGGCCGAAAATCGGATATCAGTTTAATGCCCGATATAATCAGCTTGAATCTGGTTTGTTCCATTCCGCTAACAATACACCTTTCCTTAATTTTAGAAGACCATTAAACTGGCGGTCATGTTGATATGCCCACATATTTCACAAACTGATTGATCTCTGGCACATAGATGTATCCATGGAGTTTCAGTTCACATTTCATGTCTTGGACATCCAGAAAAATATCGTCCGCCAATTCCTCCAACGACTGATAATGACCATTGTTCAGCTCTGTATTGATAAACCGCACTCTTTGTTCAACAGGGAAGCGATAAAACTGATGACCATACATGTTTATAACCCCCCTTTACGATTATTACCTGTTCATTCATTTTAAGCAGTATTCATCCAGAATCTACGGCGATTCGGTTCTATGATGTCTGAGCTTTAACGCATTAAAACACGAACATGAACAGGAAGACACCGAAAGGGGGTTAAACTTTCAAAGAAATATGGAAGAAGGCTTTCCTTCTTCTAATTCAGCCTCATTCCTTTTTTCCAAATTTACTGATCCCGAATTTCGAAAGCTTATAATAACTCGGCATTGTTGCTAGAAGGTCAGCATCAGCCTTGCAAAAATGTGGATCATTTTCCGTCCGGCCGAGCCAGATTATCCACATGTGGATAGTCCTCCCCC
>Ga0310840_100378_pt1 | contig 36522 bp, 35 predicted proteins | sample SM_ome_8_FD_201304 | JGI IMG/M metagenome (GOLD analysis project Ga0310840, IMG submission 201304) | Sorghum-adapted microbial communities enriched on stacked mutant (SM) sorghum from Joint BioEnergy Institute, Emeryville, California... ...
GAGGGCCCTTTTGGTCCGGACTTGATCTTCAGCAAATCCAGTCCTACCAAGGGCCCTCCGCCCGTCTACACCCCCATGATCAAGTCACTGAGAACACCTCAATGTGGCTTTCCTGAACTCATCCGAGGCGACGCAGGCGCTCGAGGATCTCCGCCAGCACCGCGTCGGTGTCGGCGTCCAGCGCCACCTGCACCGGCGGGCCCGAGCCCTCGGGCATCCCGACGGTCGCGCCCCGGGCCGGGCCCAGGTCGCAGGCCACCGAGACCGGCCGCGGGGTGGTGCGCAGCGTCCCGGGGAGCACGGCCTCCAGCACGGCCACCGCGTCGTGGACGGCCACCGCGTCGATGCCGTAGCGCTCCCGGAACGCCGCCCGGTAGTGCGTGATCACCTCGGCGAGCGCGGCGCACCGCGGCCCGGCCGCGGCGAGCGCGTCGATCCACTCCGGCCCTGCGGGGCAGCGCAGCGTGAGATCGAGCGGCACCATCGTGACCGGCACGTCGTCCTGGGTGAGCACGCGGTGCGCGGCCTCGGGGTCGCAGTGGGCGTTGAACTCGGCCACGCCCGAGGTGTTGCCCGCGCCCAGCGACCCGCCCATCCACACGATCCGTTCGATCCGCGGCGCCAGCTCCGGGTACACCGCGAGCAGCAGCGCGACGTTCGTGATCGGCCCGATCGGCACGAGCGTCACCGGCGCCTCCGAGGCGCGCAGCACGTCGGCGAGCAGCTCGACGGCGGGCCGACCGGACGGGGCGACGGGGTCGGGCAGCGCGGCCGCCCGCCCGCCGAGCCCGTCGTCGCCGTGCCACTCCCGCGCCAGCTCGCGCTGCGGGTGCACCAGCGGCCGCGCCGCGCCCGCGGCGAGGGGGACGTCCGCCCGGCCGCAGTGCGCGAGGAGGCGCCCCGCGTTGGTCGTGGTGGACTCCAGGGCGACGTTGCCGAAGACCGTGGTGATCGCCCTGACCTCCACCTCCGGCGACGCGAGCGCGAGCATGATCGCGACCGCGTCGTCGACCCCGGGGTCGGTGTCGACCACGATCGGCCTGCTCACAGGGCGGCCTCCAGCTCGGCAGCGGTCGGCAGCGACGGCTGCGCGCCCGCCTTGGTCACGGTGAGCGCGCCCGCGGCGCAGGCCCGGCGCAGCGCCGCCTCGTCGGACGCGCCGTCGAGCAGCGCGACGGTGAGCGCGGCGGTGAACGCGTCGCCTGCCGCGGTGCCGTCCACGACGGTGACGGGCGGTGGTTCGGCGCGGGCCACCTCGCGGCCGCCGCGGCGCAGCACCGCGCCCTTGGCGCCGTAGGTGACCGCGACCGCACCCGCCGCGTCGAGCCCGTCGATCGCGGCGTACTCGGCGGAGTTGACCACCACGAGGTCGACGCGGCGGATCAGCTCGGGGTCCAGCGGTCGGGCGGGCGCCGCGTTGAGCACGACCATGCCGGTGGCGAGCCGCACGGTGTCGGTCACCGCGGCCTCGGGGATCTCCAGGACGGTGAGCACGGCGTCGGCGTCGCGCACGTCGTCCGCGGTCACCGACAGGGTGCCGTTGGCGCCCGGGATCACCACGATCGTGGTCTCGCCCTCGTCGTCGACCGTGATCAGGGCGTGGCCGGTGGGCTCGTCGGGCTCGCGGCGCAGCCGGTCCAGCCGCACCCCGTCGGCGGCGAGCAGGGCGAGCGCCTCATCGGCCGCGGCGTCGGCGCCGACCGCGGCCACCATCTCCACGTCGGCGCCGAGCCGGCGCGCGGCGAGGGCCTGGTTGGCGCCCTTCCCGCCCGGGACGCGGCGCAGCCCGCTCGCCGAGAGGGTCTCGCCGGGCTGCGGTAGGCGCGGCACCCGGGCCACGAGGTCGAGGTTGACGCTGCCGATCACGGCGATCCGGGACACGCCGCAGACGTTCGCCGATCATCGCCGTCCGCGCAAGCCACCGAGGACCGCGTCGTAGGGTCGCCCCCATGACGAGGTTCCGGGTGCGCCGCGGCCGGCCGGGCAGGAGGGACCCGCGGCAGGCCCGCTTCCTCACGTTCGCCTCGCTGCGCTGGGTGCTGCGCAACCGCGCCTTCACACCCTGGTACCTGGTGCGCTACTGGCGGCTCCTGCGGTTCCGCCTCGCCAACCCGCACGTCGTGCTGCGCGGCATGGTGTTCCTCGGCAAGGACGTGGAGCTCTACGCCCGCCCCGGCTACGGGCGGCTGGAGATCGGCCGCTGGGTGCACATCGGCGACGGCAACGCGATCCGCTGCCACGAGGGGTCGTTGCGCATCGGCGACAAGGTCGTGCTCGGGCGGCACAACACGGTCAACTGCTACCTCGACGTCGAGATCGGCGCGGCCACGCTCGTCGCGGACTGGGTGTACGTCACCGACTTCGACCACCGCACCGAGGACATCCACGTCCCGATCAAGGACCAGGGCATCGTCAAGGCGCCGGTGCGGATCGGGCCCGACTGCTGGCTCGGCGTGAAGTCGACGGTGCTGCGCGGCTCGCGCATCGGCCGCGGCAGCGTGATCGGCGCGCACTCCGTCGTGCGCGGCGACGTGCCCGAGCACTCGATCGCCGTCGGCGCGCCCGCCCGCGTGGTCCGCGATCGGAAGGCCGACTACGAGGCGGCCGCCGAACGCCGCGCCGCGCTCGCCGACATCGCCCGCAAGTCCGCCGCGGAGGTGGAGAAGAGGCTCGCCCGGATTGAATCGATGTGATGTCCGGCATGGAACGCCGCGATCCGGGAACGAAGGGGGAGCACCCGCCGTTCATCACGGTGGAATCACAACCCCGTTCCGAAAGGAAGCGTTCCGACCATGAAGGACGCCACCGTCCGCCGCCTGCAAGAGCTCGAGGCGGAGTACACCTTCGCGGTGAACGCGGCGGTCGGCGAGAACCGCGACGACCTCGTGGAGCAGCTCGCCGACGAGTTCCCCGACGCCGCGTTCGAGGTGCTGCGCAGCGACGCGGCCTAGCTACGGCCGGTCTCGACCGAAGACGTTCCCCGTCGGGATCTTCGGCCGGCCGAGCTCGGCCGCGGTCCCACGGGTCGCCGCCGCGTACACCGATGCGGTGTCGGCGGCGATCCGACCCCAGCTGAATTCGCTCCCCAGACGCTTTCGCGCGGCGCGAGCCCTGCGCGCGGCGGCCGCCGGATCGGCCAGCACCGCGCCGACCGCAGCCGCGAGGCCCCGGACATCCCCCGGCGGGAACGACAGGCCGGTCTCCCCGTCCAGCACCACCTCGCCGAGCCCGCCCGCCGTCGAGGCCACCAGCGGCGCCCCCGCGGCCGCCGCCTCGAGCGCCACGATCCCGAACGGCTCGTAGCGGCTCGGGAGCACCACCGCGTCGACCGCTCGGAGCAGGGCGGCGAGGTCCGCGTCGGGCAGGTGACCGGCGAAGGTCACGCTCCGGCGCACGCGATGGGCCTCCACCGCCTCGACGAGCTGATCGTGGGCGGTGCCGGTGCCCGCGACGACCAGCCGGGTGCCCCGGTGCGACCGCCGGATGCGGGGGAGCGCCGCGATCAGGTCGTGGACGCCCTTCTCGTACTCCAGGCGGCCGAAGTAGAGCAGCACCGGCGCATCGCCCGGGGCGTAGCGCTCCCGCACCGCCCGCACCCGCGCCGGGTTGGCCCGCCACCGCCGCGGGGTGATGCCGTTGTGCAGCACCACGATCGGGTCGGGGTCGACCTCGAACAGCTCGGCCACCTCGGCCCGCATCGCGGCGGAGCAGGTGATCAGCGTGTCGGCGCGCTGGGCGAGCCACCACTCGGCGGAGTGCACCTGCCGCGACAGCGGGGTGGACAGCCAGCCGGAGTACCGACCGGCCTCGGTGGCGTGGATCGTCGCGACGAGCGGGACCTCGAGCGCGTCCGCGAGCGCGATCGCCGGGTGCGCGACGAGCCAGTCGTGGGCGTGCACCACGTCCGGGCGCCAGTGCGGGACGAGCCGGGTCAGCGCGGCCCGCACCATCCCGTGCCCCATCGCGAGCGTCCACGCCACCAGGTCGCGCTCGAACTCCAGGTGCAGCGGGTCCTCGGCGACGCGCAGCACGCGCACGCCGTCGAGCACCTCGTCCACCGTCGGGTGCGTCGAGGCATCGGTCCCCGAGGGCTGGCGGGAGAGCACGACGACCTCGTGCCCGGCCGCGGCCAGCTCGGTCGCCAGCGCGTGCACGTGGCGCCCGAGGCCGCCCACCACGACCGGCGGGTACTCCCACGAGACCATCAGCACGCGCACAGGGGGAACCTACCGGTGGGTAAAGACCCTGGCGTCCGCGAGTCGCGCTCTGCGTGTCGGCGAGTCGCGGTCTGGAGTCCGCGAGTCGCGGTGTGGGTGTCGGCGACCCGCGCTCTGGATGTCCGCGCGAGCCGCGCTCTGGGTGCCGGTGAGTCACGCCTGAGCGCGGGGCGAGTCGCGCTCTCAGCGCGGGCGGAGCAGGCGGGCGTCGAGGTGGCCGAAGACCGCGTCGTCCCCACCCCAGCTCGCCACCCGGCGCTCGGCCGCCCGGCGGCGCCCCGCGCCCAGCAGCGCGGCGAGTTCCTCCACCCGCGCGGCGTGCCCGGTCGCGCGCTCGCGGGCGTAGCCGGCCGCCGAGTCCTTGGTGACCATGAACGCCCAGTCGCTCGACAGCGCGAGCAGCGCCTCGGTGGCCAGCGCGTCGCGGATCGGGTCGCGGGCGATCCCCCCGACGACCGCGCCGAGCAGGGCCTTCTGCACCCGTTCCTGCAGCGCCACGAGGTCGGCGACCTGCGGGCCCGCCCACACCCGCCAGTCCTTGCCCGACCCCCACGACGACGGCGGCAACGCCACCGGCTCGCCGACCAGCCCCGCACGGGCGGCACCACGCAGCGTCGTCACCCGCACGCCCGCCTCGGGCAGGGCCCGCAGCACCGCCTCCAGCCAGGCCGGGCCCTCGTGCCACCAGTGCCCGAACAGCTCGGTGTCGAACGCCGCGACCGCGAGTCCCGGTCGCCCGATCCGCGCCGCGACCGCGGTGAGCCGCTCGCGGACCACGCGCACGAAGTCGGCGGCGTCCCGGGCGACGGCCGCGGCGGCCCGGCCGGGGTCGTAGGGCCGCTTCGCCTCCGGCGGGACGCGCTTGCCGGTCACCCGCGCCGGCTTGAGCCCCGAGGCGTGGTCGAAGGTGTGGAAGTCGCGGTAGTCGCGCCCGCCGGGGTAGCCCGACCGCGGGGACCAGACGCGGTAGGTCACCTCCAGGTCCCGGCCGAACGCCAGCACGTCGGTGCCCCCGACGGGCCGGGCGAGCCCGGTGTCGCCACGCAGCGCGGGCCCGTCGACGAGGAAGCGCCGCACCCCCGCCGCCGCGTACCCCTCCTCCATGCCGGGGGCGTAGCCGCACTCCGGCGCCCAGATCCCCTCCGGGCGGACGCCCAGGCGGACCGCCGTGTCGGTGAGGCCGGTCTCGAGGGCGAACGCGCGTACGTCCGGTTGCAGCAGCGGTCCGAACGGGTGCGTCGCCGGCCCACCGAGCACCTCGATCGCGTCGGCGTCGGAGAGCGTGCGCAGCAGCGGGGACGCGCCGTGGCGCCAGTCGCGCTCGAACACCTCCAGCGCGGCCGCCGCCGCCCGGTGCTCCCGTGCGGCGAGTTCGGGCAGCCGGGCCGCGGCGCCGTGCGCGCGCAGCAGCCAGCCGCCGAGCCAGCCGTGCACGCCGCGCAGGCAGTGCGGGTCGTCGAGCTGGGCGGCGAGCACCGGCGTGACGCCGAGCGTGAGCAGCTCCGTCCTGCCCTCCGCGGTGAGCCGCCGCACCAGGTCGAGGACGGGGAGGTAGGCGTGCGCCCACGCCTGGTAGAGCCACTCCTCCCCGACGGGCCAGCGGCCGTGGTGCGCGAGCCACGGGAGATGGCTGTGCAGCACCAGGCAGAACGTCCCGACCGGCTCCGTCATCGGCTGCACGCTACGGGCGCCTCGCGAACGCAACGAGGTCGAGGGAGGCGTCGACGTCGTCGGGGCGCAGCGCGAAGTCCCCGGCGGTCACGGACGCGACGTCGCGGCGCAGCGCCTCGGGCCACCCACCTCCGGCGAGCGCGACGGCCACCTGGGCGTCGACGATCGAGCCGCCGTGGCGGGTGTCGAGCGCGCGCAGCCGCGGCCCGTGGTGCAGACCGAGCACCTCCACCCGCGCGAAGCCGGCGTCGCGCACGAGCTGCGCGACCTCGGCCGCGGAGAGCTCCCGCGTGTGGAACGGGTTCAACGGGGTCTCGCGGCCCGGGCTGAACGTGAGCCGGTTGGGCGTCGAGAGCATCAGCGCGCCGCCGGGGCGCAGCACGCGCAGGCACTCGCGCAGGAACCGCTCCTGGTCCCACAGGTGCTCGATCACCTGGAGCGAGACGACGGCGTCGCAGGCCCCGTCGCGCACCGGGAGCGCGACCAGGTTGCCCCGCGCGACGGCGACGCCCGGGTAGCGGCGGGCGGCGTGGCCCGTCGCCGCGCGGTCCAGGTCGACGGCCAGCACGCGCGCAGCGGCCTGCGCGAGGATCGCGGCGCCGTAGCCCTCGCCGCACCCCGCCTCGAGGACGACGGCCCCGGCGCACCGATCCCGCAGCGCGGCGTAGACGGCCTCGTGTCGGCGGAACCAGTAGTTCTCCTCCGGGACGCCCGGCACCGTGCGCTCGCCGGTGAGGGGGAGGATCGGGTCCACGGGGCACACCGTGTCAGGCCGGGCGGGGCGCGTACATGATCAAGGCCACGCCGACGAGGCAGATCACCGCTCCGAGGAGGTCGTAGCGGTCGGGTCGGTACCCGTCGACCACGACGCCCCACACCAGGGAGCCCGCCACGAACACGCCCCCGTACGCGGCGAGGATGCGGCCGAAGTGCGGGTCCGGCTGCAACGTCGCGACGAAGCCGTACGCGCCGAGCGCGAGCACCCCGGCGCCGATCCACAGCAGGCCCCGGTGCTCCCGCACCCCCTGCCAGACCAGCCACGCCCCGCCGATCTCGGCCAGCGCGGCGAGGACGAACAGGGCGACGGAACGCGCGATGGTCACGGCAGCAACCTAGGTCGCTCGCTCAGCCCTGCTTGCGGGGCCCGCCGCGCACCGACAGCACGCCGCCGACGTCGTACCTGAGCCAGGCCAGCAGCGTGGCGTCGTCGAGCGTGAGCGGAACCCGCGGCCCCTGCCACCCCAGCGAGGCGGTGGCCCGGCTGCGCAGCGCGCAGCGCAGCCGCGCGGCGAGCTCGGGGGTGGCCCGCACGGCGACGCCGTCGAGGCCGACCTCGTCGCCGAGCGGGAGCCCGTCGTTCGCGTCGGGCCCGGTTCGCAGGACGTAGCCGCAACCGTGGCGGTCGTCGTAGCCGGTGACGATCATCCGATCCGTCCCCGGGCGCGCGACGCGGTGGTGTGATGGTGCCCACCGCCCGGGCTGCCGGGGTCAGCGGCGCGGCCGGCTCGCCCGGGACGGACCGAACGGGACATGGGCGGCTCCGCGGGTCGGGTGGAGGGACGGTACTCGCGCGGCGCCGCCGCGCGCGTGGCCTGAACGGCTCATCACCCGGACGCGGGGCCGCGGATCAGGGCCTGTGCAGGCGGGAGAACAGGCCGCGGGCGCGCTCGCGGGTGCGCGGGTCGGCGGCCATCCGCCTGCCGTGCTCGGTCGTGCGCCGACCCTGCGGGCTGACGAGGAAAGCGCGGATTCGCTGCAGAAGGGGCATTGGCGCGGATTACCCGCCGTGCTCGCACCCACACGTGACGGGTGAGGAGTCTCACCTGCACGGCGTTTGCCGCTCAGATACCGGCTGGTAACAATTGCCGGAACCGGGCGTCCGACGCGCCGAACCTCGTCCGTGGTGGCATGTTTGGCAGTTGCGGCGCGGGGCGCCGAGCGTCCGACAGACCCACCGCGGCAGGTCCGCACCGGCAGGAGGTCGAAGAGGTCCGATGAACATCGTCGTGCTGGTCAAGCAGGTGCCTGATACGTACTCGGAGCGCAAGCTCCGGGCGGACGGCACCTTGGACCGCGACGCCACCGACGCTGTGATCGACGAGATCAACGAGCGGGCGGTCGAGGCGGCGCTGCAGTTGAAGGAGGCCCACGACGGGTCGGAGGTGACGGTCCTCTCGATGGGGCCGGACCGGGCCACGGACGCGATCCGCAAGGCCCTGTCGATGGGGGCGGACAAGGCGGTGCACCTGTCGGACGATGCGCTGGCGGGCTCGGACGCGGTGCAGACGGCGAAGGCGCTGGCCAAGGCGATCGGCACGGTCGAGGGTGTCGACCTGGTCGTGGCGGGCAACGAGGCGTCCGACGGCCGGATGGGTGCGGTGCCGGCGATGGTGGCCGACGTGCTCGGGCTGCCGGCGCTGACCCACGCCCGCGAGATCACGGTGGAGGGTTCGACGGTCACGGTGAAGCGGGAGACCGACGACGGCGTCACGACGCTGACCGCGGAGCTGCCGGCCGTGGTGAGCGTGGGCGAGAAGATCAACGAGCCGCGGTACCCGTCGTTCAAGGGGATCATGGCGGCGAAGAAGAAGCCGGTCACCACGCTGACGCTTGCCGACGCCGGGATCGACCCGTCCGAGGTGGGGCTGGCCAACGCGCTCACGTCCGTGACGTCGTCGCAGCCCAAGCCGCCGAAGAGCGCCGGTGAGAAGGTCGTCGACGAGGGCGACGGCGGTCAGAAGATCGCCGCGTACCTGGCGTCCCAGAAGTTGATCTGAGAGCTCATCTGAGAGGGAGACGGATCTGTCATGGCTGAGGTACTTGTCCTCGTCGACCACCTCGAGGGTGAGATCAAGAAGAGCACGTTCGAGCTGTTGACCGCGGCGCGGGCGCTCGGGGAGCCGTCGGCGGTCGTGGTCGGACCGGCGGGCACCGCGGGCAAGCTGGCCGACGGGCTCAAGGAGTACGGGGCGGCGAAGATCTACGTCGCGGAGACCGACTCGAACGAGTTCCTGGCGCCCGAGGTGGCGGTGCTGTCGTCGCTGGTGGAGTCGAAGGACCCGGCGGCGGTGCTGATCGGGGTGTCGGCCGACGGCAAGGAGATCGCGGGCCGGGTGGCGGTGCGCACCGGCTCGGGGCTGTTGACCGACGTGGTGGAGGTCTCCCCGGAGGGCGTCACGCACTCGGTGTTCGGCGGCTCCTACATCGCGCAGGCGAAGGCGAACGGCCCGCACCCGGTGATCACGCTGCGGCCGGGTTCGGTGGAGGCCGAGCCGGCGCCGGGCGCGGGCGTGGAGGAGACGGTGCAGGTGCCCGCGAGCACCGGGCGCTCGGCCACCGTGGTGAGCCGCGAGCCGATCACCGGTGGGGATCGGCCGGAGCTGACCGAGGCGTCGGTGGTGGTCTCCGGGGGCCGCGGGGTCGGCTCTGCGGAGAACTTCGCGATCGTCGAGAAGCTGGCCGACGCGCTCGGCGGCGCGGTGGGCGCGTCCCGGGCGGCGGTCGACTCGGGCTACTACCCGCACCAGTTCCAGGTCGGGCAGACCGGCAAGACGGTCTCCCCGCAGCTGTACATCGCGCTGGGCATCTCGGGCGCGATCCAGCACCGGGCCGGCATGCAGACCTCGAAGACGATCATCGCGGTCAACAAGGACCCGGAGGCCCCGATCTTCGAGATCGCCGACTTCGGCGTGGTGGGCGACCTGTTCCAGGTCGCACCCCAGCTGACCGAGGAGATCACCAAGCGCAAGGGCTGAGCACGGCCTCCCACTGCCCCGGGCGGAGCACCGCCCGGGGCAGTGGCGTGTCCGGGTTCAGGAAAGCCACATTCATGAAGCTGGGCTTCAGGAAAGCCACATTCCTGACACGCCGGCCCGCCCGCGCAGGAGCCCCGCCGCCCAGCCGGCGTCGCGGCCCCGGGCCGGCGACTATCCTGGCCCGCGGACGATTCCGACCGGGGAGGTGGCCGCTACGAGCGCGACCTACCTCGACCACGCCGCGACCACGCCGATGCTGCCCGAGGCCATCGCGGCGATGGCGGAGGCGTTCGCCCGCACGGGGAACGCGTCCTCCCTGCACACGTCCGGACGCCGCGCGCGCCGCGACGTGGAGGAGGCCCGCGAGCGCATCGCCGCCGCCGTGGGCGCCCGGCCGTCGGAGGTGGTGTTCACCACCGGCGGCACGGAGAGCGACAACCTGGCCGTCAAGGGCCTGTACTGGGCGCGCCGCGACGCCGACCCGCGGCGGACCCGCGTGCTCGTCTCGGCCGTCGAGCACCACGCCGTGCTCGACGCCGCGCAGTGGCTCGGCGCGCACGAGGGCGCCGAGGTCGAGCTGCTCGCCGTCGACGGGTACGGCCGCGTTCGCCCGGAGACGCTGCGTGCCGCGCTCGCGCGGGACCCGGACCGGGTGGCGCTGGTCTCGGTGATGTGGGCCAACAACGAGGTCGGCACGGTCAACCCCATCCGCGAGCTCGCGGCGATCGCCCACGAGTTCGGCGTGCCGATGCACACCGACGCGGTCCAGGCCGTCGGGACGCTCCCGGTCGACTTCGCCGCGTCCGGCGTCGACGCGCTCTCGCTCACCGGCCACAAGCTCGGTGGCCCGATCGGGACGGGCGCGCTGCTGCTGGGCCGCGACGTCGTGCTCACCCCGCTGCTGCACGGCGGCGGGCAGGAGCGCGACGTGCGCTCCGGCACGCTCGACACCCCCGGCGTGGTCGGGTTGGCGACCGCCGTGGAGATCTCGGTCGGCGACGCGCCCAGCCGGGCGCCCGCGCTCGCCGCCCTGCGCGACGACCTGGTGGCGAAGATCAAGGCCGCGGTGCCGGAGGCCACGCTCAACGGCGACCCGGGCACCGGTGTCATCGACGGCGGGCCGTCGCGGCTGCCCGGCAACGCCCACCTGTCGTTCCCCGGTTGCGAGGGCGACAGCCTGCTCATGCTGCTCGACGCCCAGGGCATCGAGTGCTCCACCGGATCGGCCTGCACGGCCGGGGTCACGCAGCCCAGCCACGTGCTGCTCGCGATGGGGGCCGACGAGGCGACGGCCCGCGGCTCGCTGCGGTTCTCCCTCGGCCACACCTCCACCGCCGCCGACGTCGACGCGGTGGCGTCCGTCATCGGGGCCGTCGTCGAGCGGGCCCGGCGCGCAGGGGCGGCGGTGGCGCGATGAGGGTCCTCGCCGCGATGAGCGGTGGCGTCGACTCGGCGGTGGCCGCGGCCCGAGCCGTCGACGCAGGGCACGACGTGGTGGGCGTGCACCTCGCGCTGTCGGAGACCCCCGACGCCCTGCGCAGCGGCTCCCGCGGCTGCTGCTCGCGCGAGGACGCCGCCGACGCCCGCCGGGCCGCCGACGTGATCGGCATCCCGTTCTACGTCTGGGACTTCGCCGCCCGCTTCCGCGAGGACGTCGTCGACGACTTCGTCGCCGCGTACGCGGAGGGGCGCACGCCCAACCCGTGCCTGCGGTGCAACGAGAAGATCAAGTTCTCCGCGCTGCTGGAGAAGGCGCTCGCGCTGGGCTTCGACGCGGTCTGCACCGGCCACTACGCCCGGCTCGTCGCCGGTGAGCTGCGCCGGGCCGTCGACGCGGACAAGGACCAGTCGTACGTCCTCGCGGTACTCACCCGCCACCAGCTGGCGCACGCGATGTTCCCGATCGGCGACACCCCGAAGCCCGCGGTCCGGGCCGAGGCCGCCGCCCGCGGGCTGCGGGTCGCCGACAAGCCGGACAGCCACGACATCTGCTTCATCCCCTCCGGCGACACCCGCGCGTTCCTCGGCGCCCGGATCCCGGCCCGGCCCGGCCCGATCGTCGACGCCGAGACGGGCGCCGAGCTCGCCCGCCACGACGGCGTGCACGGCTTCACGATCGGGCAGCGCAAGGGCCTCGGCATCGGCGCCCCCGCCCCCGACGGCCGGCCCCGCTACGTGCTCGGCATCGAGCCGGCCACCGGCACCGTGACCGTGGGGTCGGCCGAGCGGCTCGACGTCCGCACCATCGAGGGCGCCGACCCGGTGTGGAGCGCCGGCGTCGCGCCGGGGCCCCGCTTCGACTGCATCGCCCAGGTCCGCGCCCACGGCGGCGTGGCCCCCGCGGTCGCGGAGCCGACGGGCGACGACGGGCTGCGCGTCGAGCTCCTGGAGCCACTGCGCGGGGTGGCGCCCGGCCAGGCCGTGGCGCTCTACCGGCCCGACCCGGACGGCGACGTCGTCCTGGGCAGCGCCACCATCACCGCGACGGCGTAGCGGCGGCGCGTCTGCACGCAGCCCGCGACTCGCCTGTGCCGAGCCCGCGACTCGCGGTGCCGAGCCCGCGACTCGCCTGCACCGAGGGCGCGACTCGCGGACATCCAGCTCGCGACTCGCGGACATCGAGCTCGCGACTCGCCCGCACGCAGACCGCGACTCGCGGGGGGTCACCGGGCGGTGGTAGACACCGGCCGTGAGTACCGATCCGCTGGAGGCCGCCCTCGCCGCAGCCGGCCTTGCCGGGGCCGAGCCGGGGGAGACGGTGGGGGGTGGCCCGCTCGTGGTGCCCGAACCCGCAGCCGACGAGGAGCCGCCCGCCCCGCCCGCGCGGTGGCCGGACGGCGCGGCCACCGGGGTCGGCTCGCTGCCCGGCACCGACCCGAAGGAGGCCGCGGCCACGGTCGTCGGCGAGCTGCCGCTGCTGCCGCACCTGCCGGAGCTGCCCGCCCGCGGGGTCGGGGCGGACATGATCGGCCGGACGGCCGGCCTGCTCGTCGACATCGCGGTCGAGGTGGTGCCCAGCGGCTACCGGGTGACGGCGCGGCCCGGGAAGGACCACCGCAGGGCGGTCGACCTGCTCCGCGGTGACCTCGACGCGTTCGACGCGGCCTGCGAGCCCGCCCGGCCGGGCTGGGTGAAGGTGCAGGCCGCGGGCCCGTGGACGCTCGCGGCGGGCGTCGAGCTGCACAACGGCCACCGCGTGCTCACCGACGCCGGCGCGGTCCGCGAGTTCACCGCAAGCCTCCTGGAGGGCCTGCGTGCGCACGTGGCCGAGGTGGCCACCCGCACCGGCGCCCAGGTCCTCGTCCAGCTCGACGAGCCGACGCTGCCCGCGGTGCTCGCGGGGACGCTGCCCACCCCGTCCGGCTACGGCACGGTGGCGGCGGTCGGGCGCAACGAGGCGCAGGACGCGCTGCGCGAGCTCGTCTCCGGCCTCGGGGTGCCGGTGGTGGTGCACTGCTGCGCCGACCGGCCGCCGGTCCGGTTGCTCGCCGGCATCGGCGCGGCGGGTATCGGCATCGACGCCACGGTGCCCGCGTTCCGCGGCGACACGGCGGAGGCCGCCGCGCTCGACGCGCTCGGCGAGACGTGGGACGCGGGCACGCCGCTGATGCTCGGCCTCGTGCCGGCACGCGAGCCCGCCACGCGGCCGCAGCTGCGCGACCTCGCCCGCCCGGCGTTCGACCTCGCCGACCGGCTCGGGTTCGACCGCTCCCGCCTCGGCGCCCTCGCCGTCCCCACCCCCACCTGCGGCCTGGCGGGGGCGGCTCCCGACTGGGCGCGGCGGGCGATGGCGCTCGTCCGGGACCTCGGCAAGGCGTTCGTCGACCCACCCGAGGATTGGCAGGCCCCGCTCGCGCGGTGAGGGGCCACGAGCCCGCAGAGCAAGGGTCGAAAGCGCAGGAAGCCCCCCGGCACGCGCCCGCCGGTCCCGCCGCGCTAGCTCGACCGGCTCGGCCGCTCGGACGAGGGGGAAGGTCCTGCCGATGCGCCGGAAGCGGTGAGCCCGGGTTCCGGCCGGTTGTCGGGGCTCGTCGCTAACCTCTGTGCCCGTGAGCAGTGACAGTGACGTGCGCGAACGGCACGCGCGGTTGGCCGCCGAGGTGGCCGACCACCAGTTCCGCTACTACGTGCTCGACGCGCCCGTCATCTCCGACGGGCAGTTCGACGAGCTGTGGCGCGAGCTGGTCGAGTTGGAGCGCGCGCACCCCGAGCTCGTCACGCCGGACTCGCCCACCCAGAAGGTGGTCGGGAAGTTCGCCACCGACTTCGCCGCCTACGACCACCTCGAGCGCATGCTCAGCCTCGACAACACCTTCACCGAGGAGGACCTTCGCGCCTGGGCCGACCGGGTCGCGCGCGAGGTCGGCGACGGCGAGATCCACTACCTGTGCGAGCTGAAGGTCGACGGGCTCGCGGTCAACCTCCTCTACGAGGACGGCCGGCTCACCAGGGCGCTCACCCGCGGCGACGGCCGTACGGGCGAGGACATCACGCTCAACATGCGCACCCTCGAACAGGTGCCCGACCAGCTCACCGGCACCGACGAGTTCCCGGTGCCCAAGCTGGTGGAGGTGCGCGGCGAGGTCTACTTCCGGCTGGAGGACTTCCAGGCGCTCAACGCCGCGCTCGTCGAGGCCGGCAAGCCGCCGTTCGCCAACCCGCGCAACACCGCGGCGGGCTCGCTGCGCCAGAAGGACCCGAGGGTCACCGCCTCGCGCAAGCTGCGGCTGATCTGCCACGGCTTCGGCAAGCGGGAGGGGTTCGACCTCGAACGCCAGTCGCAGGGCTACGACGCGCTGCGCGCGTGGGGGCTGCCGGTGTCCGAGCGCACCGTCGTGCTCACCGGCATCGACGAGGTCATCGAGCACATCCGCTACTGGGGCGAGCACCGCCACGACATCGAGCACGAGATCGACGGCATCGTCGTCAAGGTCGACGAGGTGGCGCTGCAGCGGCGGCTGGGGTCCACCGCGCGGGCGCCGCGCTGGGCGATCGCCTACAAGTACCCGCCCGAGGAGGCCACCACCAAGCTCCTCGACATCCAGGTCAACGTGGGGCGCACCGGCCGGGTCACCCCGTTCGCGCAGATGGAGCCCGTGGTCGTCTCCGGCTCCACCGTCTCGCTGGCCACGCTGCACAACGCGCAGGAGGTCAAGCGCAAGGGCGTGCTCATCGGCGACCGGGTGGTCATCCGCAAGGCGGGTGACGTCATCCCCGAGGTGCTGGGGCCGGTCGTGGAGATGCGCGACGGCACCGAGCGCGAGTTCGTGATGCCCACCCACTGCCCGGAGTGCGGCACCGAGCTGGTCCAGCAGAAGGCGGGCGACGTCGACCTGCGCTGCCCCAACCACCGCTCCTGCCCCGCCCAGTTGCGCGAGCGGCTGTTCCACATGGCCGGGCGCGGCGCGTTCGACATCGAGGGCCTCGGCTACGAGGCCGCGGTCGCGCTGCTGAAGTCGGGCGTGGTGAAGGACGAGGGCGACGTTTTCGGCCTCACCGAGGAAGACCTGCTGCAGGTCGACCTGTTCCGCAAGAAGGACGGCGGGCTGTCCGCCAACGGCCGCCGCCTGCTGGCCAACCTGGAGGCGGCCAAGGACCGTCCGCTGTGGCGGGTGCTGGTGGGCCTGTCCATCCGGCACGTCGGCCCGACGGCTGCGCAGGCGCTGGCGCGGGAGTTCCGGTCGATGGACGCGATCCAGGCGGCCGCCGAGGAGGCGGCCCGGGCCACGGCCGCGGCCGGGGTCGAGATCACCTCCGACGGCGCGGTCGACGAGCCGGGCGACGACGTCCCCGCGGACGCCGCCCCGGCCGCCACCGGCGCGGAGGCGGTCGCGGCGGTCTCCGAGGCGTCCGCCTCCGACGGGCGGAGCGCCGAGCAGGACGGGGCCGCCGAGCGCGCGACCCGCGACGCGGCGCGCGCTCAGTCCAAGGCGGTCGCCGCGGCGCTGGCCCCGCTCGCGGGCGTCGAGGGCGTCGGCCCCACGATCGCGGCGGCCGTGCGCGACTGGTTCACCGTCGACTGGCACCGCGAGGTCGTCCGCAAGTGGCGGGAGGCCGGCGTGCGCATGGCCGACGAGGTCGACGAGTCCGTGCCGCGCACCCTGGAGGGCCTGTCGATCGTCGTCACCGGCTCCCTGCAGGGCTTCTCGCGCGACGAGGCCAAGGAGGCCATCGCGGCGCGCGGTGGCCGGGCCGCGAGCTCGGTGTCGAAGAAGACCGCGTTCGTCGTCGCGGGTGACTCGCCGGGATCGAAGTACGACAAGGCGCTCGAGCTCGGCGTCCCGATCCTCGACGAGGCGGGCTTCCGCGTGCTGCTGGAGCGGGGGCCGGAGGCCGCCCGCGAGGTGGCCACGGTCGAGGCCTGACCGGCGCGATCACCCCCGTCGGTGGCACGTACGATCCGGTCGTTCGCGGCTACGATCGACGAGGAATGGGGGTGTCACCGTGCTGCAGGCGGCGCTGAACGGATCGTGGCCGGCCGACGCGCATCCCCTGCTCCCGGTCACAGCGCGTCACCTGGCCCGTGATGCCCGCGCCGTCGCGGAGCTGAACGTCACCTCGGTACACGTGCACCCCCGCGACCCGCAGGGGCTGGAGACGCTCGACCCGGTCTACGTCGGCGACACGGTCGCGGCGATCCGCGCGCAGGTGCCGTCGATGGAGATCGGCGTCACCACCGGCCGCTGGATCGAGCGGGACCCGCGCAAGCGGATCGAGGCCGTGCTCGCGTGGGGCCACCTGGGCGTCGGCAAGCCCGACGTCTGCTCGGTCAACGTCCACGAGACGGGCTGGGTCGACGTGTGCGCGGCCGCCCGTTCGGTGGGCATCGGCATCGAGCTCGGCGTGTGGACCAGCGGCGACGCCGTCACGCTCCGCAACAACGGGGTCCCGCCGGGCACCACGCGCGTGCTCGCGGAGTCGACCGTCACCGACCCCAGCACCGCGGTCGCGGAGGGCCTGCGCGTGCTGCGCGCGCTGGGCTCGCTGCCCGTCCCGGTCCTGCTGCACGGCGAGGACACGGGCGCGTGGCCCGTGCTGGAGCAGGCGATGATGCTCGGGATCGACACCCGGATCGGGTTCGAGGACGTGCTCGTCACCCCGAACGGGTACCTCGCCGCGGGCAACGACCACCTCGTCTCCGAGGCGCTGGCGATCCGCCGGAAGCTGCGCAGCAGCGGGTACCGCGTCTAGGGCTCCTTCCAGCCGTTTTGGCTTTCGCCACAGAACCCGCCGCGTCGCCGTGGCTGGAGCCGTGGCCTTGTGTGCGATGCGCGCAATAGCGTCGGCCGCATGCGAGTGTTCGGCGAGATCGGCAGGCGAGCGCGCGGGGCCGCGGCGTGGTTCACCCAACCGCTGCTGCCCGACGACCTGCTCGGCACGCTGAACCCGCTGTGGTCCACCAGCGAGCCGCACGCTCGCGTCGTCGGGGTGCGCCGCGAGACGGCCGACACGACCACGCTGCTGCTGCACACGGGCCGGACGCGCATCCGGCACCGGGCAGGCCAGTTCGTCGGGATCGGGACCCGGCTCGACGGCGTGTGGCAGTGGCGGACGTACTCGGTGACCTCCCGCCCGGGCGACCCGCGGCTCGCCGTCACCGTCACCGCGGTGCCGGGTGGCACCGTCTCCGGTGCGCTCGCGCACCGCACGCCGGTCGGCGCGCTGCTGCGGATCGGCCCGCCCGCCGGTGAGTTCGTGCTGCCGGACCCGGTGCCGGAGAAGCTGCTGTTCGTCACCGCGGGCAGCGGGATCACGCCCGTGATGGGCATGCTGCGCGACCTCGCCGCCACCCGCCCCGAGGCCCTCGACGGCGCCGTCGCCGTGCACTGCGACCGCACCCCGGCCGACGTCGTGTTCGCCGCCGAGCTGCGGCGGCTCGCCGCGACGACGGGGCTGCGCCTCGTCGAGCGGCACACGGCCGCCGAGGGCAGGCTCACCCCGGACGCCCTCGCCGACGCGGTGCCCGACTGGGCGGCCCGGCAGACGTGGGCCTGCGGCCCGGCCGGCCTGCTCGACGCGCTCGCCACCCACTGGGACCGCCACGGCGACCCGGATGCGCTGCACGTCGAGCGCTTCGTCGCGCCCGCCCCGGTCGCCGACCCCGGCACGGGCGGCCGCGTGACCTTCGCGACCAGCGGGATCACCGCGGACGCCGACCCCGGCGTCCCCCTGCTCGCGGCGGGCGAGGCGGCGGGCGCGCTGCTGCCCAACGGCTGCCGGATGGGCATCTGCCACACCTGCGTCGGGCGGTTGCGCTCCGGCGGGGTGCGCGACCTGCGCACCGGTGAGGTGCACGACACCCCAGGCCAGACCGTCCGCACGTGCGTCTCCGGCGCCGCGGGCGACGTCGAGATCGAGCTTTAGGAGCCACCCCCATGACCCAGACCCAGAGCGCGGCCGCGCACCTGACCGACGAGCAGGTCGAGGCCATCGGCGCCGAGCTCGACGCGATCCGCGACGAGGTGGTGGGGAGCCTCGGCGAACGCGACGCCCGCTACATCCACAAGGTCGTCGCCGTGCAGCGGGCCCTCGAGGTCGGCGGCCGCGCCACGCTGCTGTTCGGCCGGTTCCCCCCGGCGTGGATCGCAGGCACCGCCGCCCTGTCCGTCGCCAAGATCCTCGAGAACATGGAGCTCGGGCACAACATCCTCCACGGCCAGTGGGACTGGATGCGCGACCCGAAGATCCACTCGACCACGTGGGAGTGGGACCACGTCTCGCCCGCCGAGTCGTGGAAGAAGTCGCACAACTACGAGCACCACACGTTCACCAACATCCGCGGCAAGGACCGCGACCTCGGCTACGCGATCATGCGCGTGACGCCCGAGCAGGAGTGGAAGCCGATCTACCTGCTCCAGCCGATCTACAACGTCGGCCTGTCGCTGATCTTCGAGTGGGGCATCGCGCTGTACGACCTCGAGGTCGAGAAGGCGCAGGCGGGCGAGAAGCCGTGGAAGCAGGTTCGCCGCGAGGCCAAGAACCTCTGGCGCAAGGCGCGCAAGCAGCTCGCCAAGGACTACGTGCTGTTCCCGCTGCTGTCCGGCCCGGGCTTCCTCGCGACGCTCACCGCGAACGCCACCGCCAACGCCGTGCGCAACATGTGGTCGCACGCCGTGATCTTCTGCGGGCACTTCCCGGACGGCACGGAGACGTTCGAGGAGGAGCGGCTCGAGGGCGAGACGAAGGGCCAGTGGTACGTCCGGCAGCTGCTCGGCTCGGCCAACCTCTCCGGCGGCCCGCTGTTCCACATCATGACGGGCAACCTGTCCCACCAGATCGAGCACCACCTCTTCCCGGACATCCCGAGCAACCGCTACGCCGAGATCGCCCCGCGGGTGCGGGAGATCTGCGAGCGCTACGGCCTGCCGTACACCACCGGCTCGCTGCCGAAGCAGTACGGCACGGTGGTGCGCAAGCTCGCCCGGCTGGCGTTCCCCGGCGGCGGCCGCAAGGCCGAGGTCACGCCGCTGCCGGCGCGGCGGGCACCGGCGGGCACGCCGGTCCGCCTCGCGGGCTGACCGGCGGTTCCGGGGCACCTGGCGGCGCCGCGCAACGTGCGGGGCCGCTCCTCGCCGGTCGAGGGCGCCTGCCTGCGTCGCTGCGCGACCGCTGACGCACCCTCGGCCTAGCGAACCTCTGCGGCTCCTCCGGCAGGCGTCAGCGGGCGCCCGCCGGGGCGCGCGGCGGGTGGCCCGTGCCGGTTCCGTGGAACCCCGCTACCGCCCACGCCCCGCGACTCGCCCGCGCTCAGGCCGCGACTCGCCGGCAGCCAGGCCGCGACTCGCCTGCACCGAGAGCGCGACTCGAGTGCACCCGGAGCGCGACTCGCCGGTGGTGAGCGCCTGCAGGACGTGGTCGGCGAGGTCGCGCTCCTGGTCGGGGGTCAGCGGCGGCCGGTGACGAACACCTCGACGGTGATCACGCGCGGTCCCGGGGCGCGGCCGGCACGAGCGCGAGCAGCTCGTCGACCGACCACTGGTCGTCGACGTGCACGCCGTGCTTGCTCGCCAGCACCCGCCCGTCCGGCGCGACGAGGTAGTCCGCGGGCAGCCCGAACCGCCCACCCTCCGGGCGCACCGGGGGAGCGGGGCGGCCCTGCCGGATGGCGCGCAGCTCGTGGGCGATCGCCCGGACGATGGTCGGCCAGCCGCGGGGGTCGAGCAGGGACCGCAGCCCGTACTCCACGCCGAACTCGCGGTACAGCGTGCGCTCCGGGTCGGCCACGACGTCGAGCGGCAGGTCCGCGACGTAGGGGCGCAGCGCCTCGGCGCTGGAGTGGAACAGGACCACCTCTCGGACGCCCGTCGCCTCGATCTCCGCGCGGCGCTGGACGATCGACCGCAGGTGCAGGTTGCACACGGGGCAGCCGGCGAAGCGGCGGAACTGCAGGTGGACGAGGCGGTCCGGGGCGGGGATCGGCACCCGGTCGCCCCTGACGGTGACGAGCGTGCGGGCGGGGACGGCGGCGAGAGCCATGTCGAGCTCCTTAAGAGTACAAGGTACGCCTACGGCCAGTATGCGCGTACCTTGTACGCTGTCAAGCCGTGCCCCGCCCCCGTTCGCTCACGGACGACCAGCTCGTCGCCGCCGCGCTCGCCGTCGTCGACCGCGACGGGCTCCCCGCCCTGACGATGCGCGCCGTCGCCCGCGAGCTCGGCGTGGCGACGATGGGCCTGTACCGCTACGTCTCCGACCGGCAGGCGCTCGAGGTGCTGGTGGTCGACCACGTGTTCCGGTCGGTCGACCTCGACCTGCCCGAGGGGACGTGGCAGGACCGGATCCGCGTGCTGCTCGACCGCATCCGGGTCGCCGTGGCCCGGCACCCGGGCGTCGTGCCGTTGGTGCTGCGGCACCGGCAGGCCGCGCCGAGCTCGCTGCGCCTGATCGAGACGACGCTGTCGGTGCTCACCGAGGGCGGCCTGTCCGGCGTCGAGCGCGTGATCGCCCAGCGCACGCTGATCGGCCACCTGCTCGGCTTCCTGCAGAGCGAGCACTTCGCGGCGCTGTCCGGGCCCGGCACGATCGTGCTGTCCGAGCTGCCGGAGGACGAGTACCCGCTGCTCGCGCGCACGGCCCGGGACGCGCGCTCGGTGCCGCCGGACGAGGAGTTCCGGCGCGGACTCGACGTGGTGCTGCGCGGGCTCACCGCCTGCTGATCAGCGTTCGAGCGGGGCGGCCCGGAGCGCGACGGCCAGCTCCAGCCGGGCGGCCGGGTCGTCGAGCGCCCCGCCGAACGCCTCGCGCAGCCCGGCGAGGCGGTAGCGCACCGTCTGCGGGTGCACGTGCAGCGCGGCCGCGGTGGCGGTGACGTCGCCGTGGGCGTCCAGCCAGGCGCGCAGGGTCTCCTCGGCGCGGGCCGCCGCGCCCGGTGGCAGCGCGCGCAGCGGGGCGAGCGCGCGCTCCACGAGCGCGGACGCGAGCTCGGGCGCTGCGGCGAGCAGCAGCGGGAGCAGGTGTTCGTCGGCGCGGACCAGGGGGACGCCCGCGTCGAGGCGGCCCGCGGCGTGCAGCGGCCACGCGGCCTGGGCGAGCTCGACGGACCGGTGCGCCTGCGCCGGCTCGACCACCGGCCCCAGCACGGCGCGCCGCTCACCGGTGGCGCCGCGGACCCGCTCCAGCCACGCGGCGTCCGGCTCGCCGCGGGCCGCGACCACGACGACGCCCACCGGGTCCAGGTCGGCCCCGACCGCGCCGGGCAGCCGCGCGGCGACGGCGACGGCGTCCTCCACGGCGAGCGCCGCCACCCGGGGTGGCACGGTCCAGCCCGCGGCGGCCGCCGCCCGCTCCAGCTCGGCGGGCGTGGCCGGCCGGGCGAGCAGCTCCACCAGCGCGTGCCTGCGCGCCTGCAGCGACCCCGCCCGGCTCGCCTCCTCGTCGGCCCAGCCGGCCACGGACGCGGCGCTGAGCTGCTCGACGTAGCCGAACAGGGCCTCGGCCAGGCTGAAGATCACCTCCGGCGGGAGCTGGCGCGCCGTGGTGCTCGCGGCGAGGCGCTGCCACAGCGTCCGCGTCCCGATCTGGTACGCCGACTGCAGGGCCGCCAGCGTGCGGCCCTCCCGGTGCTCCAGCTGGCCGAGCGCGCGGTAGACGGTGGTGTCCTCGAGGGGATCGTCGCGGCCCAGCAGGTCGAGGAACTGCCCCAGCGCCACCGACACGCCCTCGGTGATCCGGGCCCCGAAGCGGCCGGTGAGCGGCCGAGCGTACTCGGGCACCTCGGCCCGGACGGCCGAGATGATGCCGTCGGTGGCGTCGGCGAGCTCGGGGCGCAGCGCGGCGCCCACCCACGTCGGCACGCGGGACCAGGGCCGATCCACTACGGGTTCAGGACCGTGACGACGATGCCTGCGAGGTGCGTGAGCCGCGCCAGCTCCGACGGGCGGAACGCGGGCCCGCCGGGCCTGCCGACGACCAGCGCCCGCGCCTTCGGCCCCAGCGGCGCCGCGGCGAGCTCGGTGTCGAGCGCGCTCCACGGTTCGGGCATCCAGTGCACGGCCGGGTCCAGCACGGTCGCCTTCTCCAGCGGCAGCCACGGCAGGTCGCCCGCGCGCGTCTCGGGCGCGGCGGCGCTCTCCGCGAGCCGGTAGGACGTGCCGTCCTCCCGCGCGGCGACCAGGGCCCAGCCCGCCCGGAAGATCCGCGGCACGCCGTCGGCGAGCAGCTGGAGGCCGTTCTCCGGGTCGCTCGCGATCTGGTCGATCAGCTCCAGCTCGCGGTGGGTCTCCAGCCGGCCCGAATGCGGCCGGACCGACTCGACCTCGACGCCGGGCACCGACTCGGCGGCCGTGATGAGCACGTCCGGCGGCCGGCCGGGCGGCAGCTCGACGGCGAGGTCGTCCACCGCGTGCCCGTTGCCGCGTTCCACCACGTCGACGCCGAGGATGTCCGCACCCGCGTTGCCGAGCGCGGTGGCCACGGCCCCGAGGCTGCCCGGCTTGTCCGGTAGCACGACCCGGAGCAGGAACGACACACCACACGTCCTCTCGCGTACACGCCCCCACCGCGGGAGTCGTCCCGCCGCAGAAGGGGCGGTTCACGCGGCGGCTCTGCTTGTGTGGATTGTGTCAGGAGTACGCCGTTTCGGCACTCGTTGCTTCTGATCGGCTCCGCTTCGCGGCGAGCCGCCGAGCGCGGTGCGGCGACTGTCCGTTTCGTCCCCGCGACTAGACTCGGCGACGTCGATGCGCGCGCTCGGCGCGGCATCGCCGATCGCCATCGTCCGCACCGGTTGCGGGCCCCCGCAGCACACCGTCCTGGAGGGACATGTCCGCCGAATCCGCGGCAGCGCACATCAGCCGGGAGGAGGTCGCTCACCTCGCCCGGCTCGCCCGGCTCGCCGTCACCGACGACGAGCTGGATGTCTTCGCCGGCCAGCTCGAGGTGATCCTCGGCGCGGTCGCCCGTGTGGGCGAGGTCGCCGCCGACGACATCCCGCCCATGTCCCACGCGGTGCCGCTGCAGAACGTGTTCCGCCCCGACGAGCTGCGCCCGGGCCTCACCCAGGAGCAGGCGCTGTCCGGCGCCCCCGCGGCGGAGGACGGCCGCTTCCGCGTGCCGCAGATCCTGGGGGAGGAGGCATGAGCGGCGCGGACCTCACGCGGAAGACCGCGGCCGAGCTCGCCGCGCTGATCCACTCCCGCGAGGTGTCGGCGGTGGAGGTCGCCCGGGCCCACCTCGACCGCATCGCGGCCGTCGACGGACGGGTGCACGCGTTCCTGCACGTCGCGGAGGAGGCCGCGCTCGAGGCGGCCACGGTGGTGGACGAGAGCCTCGCCGCGGGCACCCCGCCCGCGTCGCCGCTCGCCGGCGTGCCGTTGGCGCTCAAGGACGTGTTCACCACGATCGACATGCCCACCACGGCCGGGTCGCGCATCCTCGAGGGGTGGCGCCCGCCGTACGACGCCACGCTCACGGCCCGCCTGCGCGCCGCGGGGATCACGATCCTCGGCAAGACCAACATGGACGAGTTCGCGATGGGCTCGTCCACCGAGTACTCGGCGTTCGGGCCCACCCGCAACCCGTGGGACCTCGAGCGGGTCCCCGGCGGCTCCGGCGGCGGGTCGGCGGCGGCGCTCGCCGCGTTCGAGGCGCCGCTCGCGATCGGCACCGACACCGGCGGCTCGATCCGCCAGCCGGCCGCGTTCACCGGCACCGTGGGTGCCAAGCCGACCTACGGCGGGGTCTCCCGCTACGGCCTCATCGCCTGCGCGTCCTCGCTGGACCAGGGCGGCCCGTGCGCGCGCACCGTGCTGGACACGGCCCTGCTGCACGAGGTGATCGCCGGGCACGACCCGATGGACTCCACCTCCATCGACCAGCCGGTGCCCCCGGTGGCCGAGGCGGCGCGCCGCGGGGCCGACGGCGACCTGTCCGGGTTGCGGATCGGGGTGGTCCGCGAGCTGTCCGGCGAGGGCTACCAGCCGGGCGTCCGCGCCTCGTACGAGGAGGCCCTGCGCCGGCTGGAGAAGCTCGGCGCGGAGCTGGTGGAGGTCTCCTGCCCGCACTTCGAGTACGGGCTCGCGGCCTACTACCTGATCCTGCCCAGCGAGGTCTCGTCCAACCTCGCCCGGTTCGACGCCATGCGCTACGGGCTGCGCGTCGACAAGGGCGTCTCGGCCGAGGAGGTCATGGCCGCCACCCGCGAGGCCGGGTTCGGCCCCGAGGCGAAGCGCCGGATCATCCTGGGCACCTACGCGCTGTCGTCCGGCTACTGGGACGCCTACTACGGGCAGGCCCAGAAGGTGCGCACGCTCATCAGCCGCGACTTCACCGCCGCGTTCGAGCAGGCCGACGTGCTGGTCTCGCCCACGGCGCCGACCACGCCGTTCCGGATCGGCGACAAGGTCGACGACCCGCTGGCCATGTACCTCAACGACCTGGCCACCATCCCCACCAACCTGGCGGGCACGGCCGCGATGTCCGTGCCGTCGGGGCTCGCCGACGACGGTCTCCCGGTCGGGCTGCAGGTGATGGCGCCCGCGCTCGGCGAGGCCGTCATGTACCGGGTGGCGGCGGCGTTCGAGGCCGCTCGCGACGCCGAGGACGGCCCCGTGATCGACCGCGTCCCTTCGCTGGAGGTTTCGTCGTGAGTGCGCCGACGCTCGTGGACTACGCCGAGGTCGTCGAACGCTTCGACCCGGTGCTCGGGCTCGAGGTGCACGTCGAGCTCAACACGCAGACCAAGATGTTCTGCGGCTGCCCCACCGCGTTCGGGGCGGAGCCGAACACGCAGGTGTGTCCGGTGTGCCTCGGCCTGCCCGGGGCGCTTCCGGTGGTGAACCGCAAGGCGGTGGAGTCGGCCATCCGCATCGGGTTGGCCCTCAACTGCAGCATCGCGCCGTGGTGCAGGTTCGCGCGGAAGAACTACTTCTACCCGGACATGCCCAAGAACTTCCAGACGTCGCAGTACGACGAGCCGATCGCCTTCGACGGCCACCTCGACGTCCCGCTCGACGACGGCTCGGTGTTCCGGGTGGGGATCGAGCGCGCGCACATGGAGGAGGACACCGGCAAGTCGCTGCACGTCGGCGGCGCGGACGGGCGCATCCACGGCGCGGAGTACTCGCTGCTCGACTACAACCGGGCCGGGGTCCCGCTGATCGAGATCGTCACCAAGCCGATCGTCGGCGCGGGCGAGCGGGCGCCGGAGGTGGCGCGCGCGTACGTCACCGCGCTGCGCGACCTGCTGCGCGCGCTCGGCGTGTCCGACGTGCGCATGGACCAGGGCTCCCTGCGCTGCGACGCGAACGTCTCCCTGATGCCGAAGGGCGCTACCGAGTTCGGCACCCGCACCGAGACCAAGAACGTCAACTCGCTGCGGTCGGTGGAGCGCGCCGTCCGCCACGAGATGACCCGCCAGGCCGGGGTGCTGCTGGCCGGTGAACGCGTGGTGCAGGAGACCCGGCACTTCGACGAGTCCACCGGCACCACCTCCCCGGGGCGGCGCAAGGAGACCGCCGAGGACTACCGGTACTTCCCGGAGCCCGACCTGGTGCCGATCGCGCCGTCGCCGGAGTGGATCGAACAGCTGCGCGCCACGCTGCCGGAGCTGCCGTGGGAGCACCGCCGCCGCATCCAGGCCGAGTGGGGGCTCACCGACCTCGAGCTGCGCGACCTGGTCAACGCCGGCGCCCTGGAGCTCATCGAGGCCACCGTCGCCGCGGGCGCGCCGGCCGGGGAGGCCCGCTCCTGGTGGGTCTCCTACCTCACCCAGCAGGCGAACGCCCGCGGTGTGGAGCTCGCGGATCTGCCGATCACCCCGGCGCAGGTGGCGCGGGTGATCGAGCTCGTGGCCTCGGGCGAGCTGTCCAACAAGCTGGCCCGCCAGGTCGTCGACGGCGTTCTGGCCGGCGAGGGCGAGCCGGACGAGGTCGTGAAGGCGCGCGGCCTCGCGGTCGTCTCCGACGACGGCGCCCTGCTCGCCGCGGTCGACGAGGCGCTGGCCGCCCAGCCGGACGTCGCGGAGAAGATCCGGGGCGGCAAGGTGCAGGCGGCGGGCGCGATCGTCGGCGCCGTCATGAAGGCGACGAAGGGCCAGGCCGACGCCAAGCGCGTGCGCGAGCTGGTGCTCGAGCGCTGCAGCTGACGGACCCCCGACCGGTCGCGTGGGCAGCCGCGCGACCGGTCGGCGTGGCCAACGGGCCTACTGGCGGTTGTCGCCGCCCGCGGCGAGCGGCTGGATCCGGATCACCCGGTCGTCGGAGGGCACCGGCCGGCCGCCCGCCTTGTTGACCGTGCCCAGCCACAGCAGCCCGTCCGGCGCGAGGGTGGCCGCGGAGAGGCGGCCGTAGGTCTCCTGCAGCAGCGTCTCGGGCGCGCCCACGAACGCGTTCTTCGCGTCGGAACGGATCACGAACAGCGACTGCTGGCGCACCTGGGCCACCGCGACCGCGCCGTCCTGCGCCATGCAGCCCGCGACGCCGGGCCGGTCGGGCCAGCGCCACGCGGGCGGCGGGAGTTGCCCGGGCACGATCAGGTGCAGCACGTCCTCGCCCGCCCGCCGGTCGGTGACCCAGGCCGCGCCGCGCCGCGGGTCGACGCAGATCCCGCCGGGCGACTGCAGGCCCGAGCTCATGGTCGGCGACAGCGGGTCGGGGTTGCCCTTGGCGGGGCGGCCCTGCAGGTCGATGCGCAGCAGCTTGCCCGCGAGCGAGTCGGGCGGCGGGGTGCCCAGGCCGGCGTTGCCGGTGGCCACCAGCAGGGAGCCGTCCTCGTCGACCGCGAGCGCGCCGCCGTTGTTGATCGGGCCCCGCGGGATGCCGGTGAGCACCGGCTTGGGCGGCTCGCCCGCGGCCAGGCGCACCACGCGGTTGTCCTCGGGCGTGGTGATGTAGGCGTAGACCAGCTGGTCCTCGATGTAGGACGGCGAGAGCACCAGGCCGGTGAGGCCGCCCTCGCCGGTGGGGTCCACCGGGATGGTGGTCACCAGCCGCGGCTCGCTGCCCTGCTGGACCCGCAGCACCCGCCCGGTCTGCCGTTCCCCGACCAGCGCCGAGGTGGCGTCGGGGAGCACCGCGATGGCTCCGACCGGCTCCAGGCACGTGGCGACGACCTGCGGGTCGGGGTCCTGGCAGCCGGTGGGCGGCTCCTGGGGCCCGCTCTGGCCCTCCGGGCCGGGCGGCGCGGGCGTCTGCGGCTGAGGCGTGTCCTCCGGCACCACCGGCGGCCCGCCCAGCTCGCCCGCACCCTCCATCTGCTCGCGCCACTCGCGCGGGCCCTGCTCGGGGAAGGTGGCGCACCCGCCGAGCGCCAGCACCAACAACGCCGCGGCGGCCGCGCGTCGCACCCGTCCTCCCACGTGACCAAGGCTAGGTGGGAGCGGGTGAGCAGCCGGTGAGTAGCGTCGCCGGCCATGGGAGACATCACGGTGCTCGTCCCGGAGGACGAGGGGGAGGCCGCGCTCGCCGGGGTGGCGGGCGTCGAGGTCGTGCGCTACGACCCGGACGGCGTGCTGCCGGCCGAGGCGGCGCGGGCGCAGGTGCTCGTCCCGCCGTTCCTGGCTCCCGCCTCGGCGGTCTCCATCGTGGAGCGGCTCCCCGAGCTGCGGCTGGTGCAGCTGCTCACGGCGGGCGCGGAGGCCTGGGTCGGGCGGCTGCCCGACGGCGTCGCGCTGTCGGACTGCCGCGGCGCGCACAGCGGCGCCACCGCGGAGTGGATCGTGGGCGCCCTGATCAGCGTGTACCGGCACTTCCCGCAGTTCGTCCGGGCGCAGGACGCGCGGCGCTGGGACTACCACGTCACCGACACCCTCGCCGGGAAGCGGGTGCTGATCGTCGGGGCGGGTGACGTGGCCGAGCACACCGTGCGCAGGCTCGCCCCGTTCGAGGTGACGACGACGCTCGTCGGGCGCAGGGCCCGCCCCGGCGTCCACGGCATCGACGAGGTCCACGAGCTCCTGGGCCGCCACGACGCGTGCGTCGTGATCGTCCCGCTCACCGACGCCACCCGCCGCCTGGTCGACGCGGAGTTCCTGGCGGCCATGCCGGACAGCGCGCTGCTCGTCAACGCCGCTCGCGGCCCGGTCGCCGACACCGACGCGCTCACCGCCGAGCTCACCAGCGGGCGGCTCATGGCCGCGCTCGACGTCACCGACCCGGAGCCGCTGCCGGCCGACCACCCGCTCTGGGCGGCACCGGGTCTGTTCCTGTGCCCGCACGTCGGTGGCAGCGTGCCCGGCAGGCTGGAGCGGGCCTACCGCATCGCGGCCGAGCAGATCGCCGCGTTCGCCCGCGGTGAGGATCCGCCGAACCTCGTCGTCGACGGCTACTGATCGCCCGAAGTGCCACGCGAACGGGCCCGGTACGGCTACGCTTCGGCGCCATGACCGACCAGCCCACGTCGATCCTGCCCGGCGGGGGCGGGTTCGGCTCCCCGGAGCCTGCCCAGACGCGACCGAACCGCAGGCCGCTCACCTGGAACCCCGGCACCGACGTCGGGCTGCTCCTGCTGCGGTTCGCCGTCGGCGGCACGTTCTTCGCCCACGGGATGCAGATCGTGACGGGCATGTGGGGCGGCCAGGGCCTCGCGGGCTTCACCCGCGTGCTCGAGGGGTTCGGCTACCAGCAGGCGCCGGCGCTGGCCTGGGTCGCGGGGCTCACGGCGCTGGTCGGTGGTGCGCTGGTCGTGCTGGGCTTCCTCACCCCGCTCGCGGCGGTGGGCCTGCTCGCCCTGATGATCAACTCGGTGGCGGTCAAGATCGGCAACGGGTTCTTCATCGCCTCGCCCGCCGGGGCGGACGCGGTGGAGCTGGACGTGGTGCTCGGCCTGTCGGCCGCCGCGCTCGCCCTCACCGGGGCCGGGCGCATCGCGCTCGACCGCAACCGCACCTGGAACCTGCGGCCGGCCCCGTGGGGCGTGCTCATGCTGATCGTCGGCGTGACCGCCGCCGTGCTGGTGCTCGTGCTGCTGCGGTGACCCCGCCGCCACCGGACTCCGCGTGGCTGGGGCCCGTGGCGCGGTGGGCGGGCGCACCGGTGGTCGTCACGGCCAGGGCGCCGCTGTCCGGCGGCTACGTCGCCGACGCCGTGGAGCGGATCGACCTCGACGCGGGCGGCCGCCCGGTCTCGGTCGTGCTCAAGCGGGCGCGGGCGAGCGAGGTGGCCGCGATGCGCGCGGTCGCGGTGGTGCCGGGCGTGGACCGGCCCCGCCTGCTCGCCGCGGGCGCCGACCGGCACGGGCCGTGGCTGGTGGTGCCGCACTACCCCGGGCCCGCGCTCACCTCGGGCGACCCGCCCGCCGAGGTGTGGGACGTGCTCGGGCGGGTGCACACCCACTGGCACCGCAAGCGGCCGCGCGGCCTGCCCGTCGTCGACGCGGGCTGGTGGCGGGGGATGGTCACCGGGCACGCCCTGCCCGCGGTGCGCGCCGCCCGCGACCGCACCGGCGACGCCCGGCTGGCCGAGGTCGTCGGGCTGCTCGAGGCCTGGGCCACCGACCAGCGGCTGCGCACCGCGCTCGCCGTGCTGCCCCGCACGCTCACCCACGGCGACGCGCACCGCGGCAACGTGCTCCTCGCCCACGACGGCGCCGTCCTGATCGACTGGGGTAACGCGCGCGTCGCCCCGGCCGGGCTCGACGTCGCGACGCTGGCCGCGCAGGGGATCACCCCACCGCCCGCGTACCGAGCCCCGGACCTCCCGCCGCCGCTGCGGGAGGTCGAGCGGCTCTGGGCCACGGTCCAGGTGCACGTCCAGTACCTGGCGTTCGTCGCCGACCACCTCGGGACGGCGCGCGTCGTCGAGATGGTCGAGACCGCCGCCCGCGCGCTCGGCGAGCTGGGCCCGGCGCTGCGGGCCTGAGCGGTTACGGGACCTGGCGGACGGCGCCCTTGTCGGCGCTCGTGGCGAGTGCGGCGTAGGCGCGCAGCGCCTTGCTCACGGGCCGGTTGCGCTCCTTCGGCTGCCACGGCCGCTCGCTGGCCTCCATCTTGGCCCGGCGCTCGGCGAGCACCTCGTCGGGCACCCGGACCTCGAGCAGCCGCGCCCTGACGTCGATGACGATCGGGTCGCCGTCCTCGATCAGGCCGATCGTGCCGCCCGCGGCGGCCTCCGGCGAGATGTGCCCCACCGAGATGCCGCTGGACCCGCCGGAGAACCGGCCGTCGGTGATCAGGGCGCACTTCGCGCCGAGGCCGGACCCCTTGAGGAACGCGGTGGGGTGCAGCATCTCCTGCATCCCGGGGCCGCCCGCGGGGCCCTCGTAGCGGACGACGAGCACGTCGCCGGGCTGGATCTGCTTGGTGAGGATGACCGACACGGCCTCCTCCTGGCTCTCGACGACCCGGGCCGGGCCCTCGAAGCGCCAGATGTCCTCCGGGATGCCCGCCGTCTTGATCACGGCGCCGTCCGGCGCGAGGTTGCCGCGCAGGACGGCGAGGCCGCCGTCGGCGGTGTAGGCGTGGGCGACGTCGCGGATGCAGCCGTTCTCGGCGTCGGTGTCGAGCGACGACCAGCGGTTCTCGGTGGAGAACGCCTCGGTGGTGCGCACCCCGCCGGGGGCGGCGTGGAACAGCTCGATCGCCCGCTCAGACGGCGAGCCGCCGCGGATGTCCCACTCGGTGAGCCACTCCCGCAGCGACGGCGAGTGGATGGTGTGCACGTCCTCGTTGAGCAGGCCGGCCCGCCACAGCTCGCCGAGGATCGCCGGGATGCCGCCGGCGCGGTGGACGTCCTCCATGTGGTAGTTCGAGTTCGGCGAGACCTTCGCCAGGCACGGCACGCGGCGCGAGATGGCCTCGATGTCGTCGAGGGCGAAGTCGACCTCGCCCTCCTGCGCGGCGGCGAGGATGTGCAGCACCGTGTTGGTGGAGCCGCCCATCGCGACGTCGAGGGCCATCGCGTTCTCGAACGCCTTCTTGTTCGCGATCGAGCGGGGCAGCACGGACGCGTCGTCCTGCTCGTACCAGCGCCGCGCCAGCTCCATGACGGTGCGGCCGGCCTCGAGGAACAGCTCGCGGCGGGCGGCGTGCGTGGCCAGCGTGGAGCCGTTGCCGGGCAGGGCGAGCCCGAGCGCCTCGGTGAGGCAGTTCATCGAGTTCGCGGTGAACATGCCCGAGCACGAGCCGCACGTCGGGCAGGCGGACCGCTCGACCTCGGTGAGGCCGGCCTCGTTGACCTGCGTCGACGCCGAGGCGGCGATCGCGGTGATCAGGTCGGTGGGCGCCTGCGCGACCCCGCCGACGACGACCGCCTTGCCCGCCTCCATCGGCCCGCCGGACACGAACACCGTGGGGATGTTGAGCCGCAGCGCGGCGTTGAGCATGCCCGGGGTGATCTTGTCGCAGTTGGAGATGCAGACCAGCGCGTCGGCGGCGTGGCCGTTGACCATGTACTCGACGGCGTCGGCGATCACCTCGCGCGACGGGAGCGAGTAGAGCATCCCGTCGTGCCCCATCGCGATGCCGTCGTCCACGGCGATCGTGTTGAACTCCCGCGGCACGCCGCCCGCCTCGCGGATGGCGCTCGCCACGAGGTCGCCCAGGTCCTTGAGGTGCACGTGCCCGGGAACGAACTGGGTGTAGGAGTTGGCGATCGCGACGATCGGCTTGCCGAAGTCGTCGTCCCCCATGCCGGTGGCGCGCCAGAGCGAGCGCGCTCCGGCGGCGTTGCGGCCGTGGGTGGTGACTCGGGACCGGAGTGCCGGCACGGTTCTTCCTCTCGATGGGCCGGAAGGTGCGCGCTGGCGCCCGAAAGCGGTGGCTCGCAGGCGCCGCTGCGCTCCGCGCGGGCGGGACCGGAGGCGTGGTCCGGCCGGGCCGCTGCGGGATCGCTCCCCACGTTACGCGCCCGGTGAACCCCTCCTTGACGGGTGGTCCGCCGAGGAGGACGCTTCCTAATCGTGTTAGGCGAAGCTACTGTCGATTGGCAGAGCAAACGACGTGAGGCGGCGCGACAGGAGATCCTCTCCGCGGCGTGGGCCGTCGCGCGGGAGAACGGGCTCGCCGGGCTGACCCTGCGCGAGGTCGCGGCCCGCGTCGGCATGCGCGCGCCGTCGCTGTACTCGCACTTCGCCTCGAAGAACGCGATCTACGACGCGATGTTCGAGCAGGCGTGGTCGGCCTACGAGGAGTGGGTGGCCACCGCCGACCTGCCTGCGCACCCGCGGGCCGCGCTGCGGGTGCGTGCCCACCGGTTCTTCCGGTTCGCCACCGCCGACCTGCCGCGCCACCAGCTGATGAACCTGCGCACGATCCCCGGGTTCACCCCGAGCCCCGAGGGATACGCCCCCGCCGTGCGGGTGATGGACGAGCTGCGGGCGTTCCTCGCGGGCATGGGGGTCACCGACGACGGCGACGTCGACCTCTACGTCGCCCTCGTCGGCGGGCTCGTCGACGCCCAGTGGGCCAACGACCCGGGCGGCACCCGGTACGCCCGGCTGATCGATCGCGCCGTCGACATGTACGCCGACGCGGTCCACCTGCCGAAGGTCACCGACGACCTGGAGGAGCCATGACCGCCACCGACACCCGCGTGCCCGCGCGGCCCCGCCGCTCGCTGCTCGACCGGAACACCGCGATGCGGCTGGCCGCCACCGAGTACGGCCGCTACCTCGACCTGCTGCGCAGCCTCGACGAGGCCGACTGGGCCCGCCCCACGGACTGCCCGCCCTGGGACGTGCGCGCCATGACCGGGCACTGCCTCGGGATGGCGGAGTTCGCCGCGTCGCTGCCGACGTTCGTCCACCAGAACGCGGCGGCGACCCGCCGCGGCGGCGTGCCCGTCGACGCGCTCACCGACCTGCAGGTGCACCAGCGCCGCGACCTGACCCCGGAACAGCTCATCGCCCGCTACGCCGCCGTCGCGCCGCGGGCGGTGCGCGGCAGGCGCAGGCGCTCGCTGCTCGTCGGGCGGGTCGCGATGCCGGGGACGCAGACCGTCGGCGGGGTACCGGAGCGGTGGACGTTCGGCTACCTGTTCGAGACGATCCTGACCCGCGACACCTGGATGCACCGCGTCGACACCGCCCGCGCCACCGGCCGCGACCTCGTGCTCACGCCCGAGCACGACGGCGTGATCGTCGCCGACGTCGTCGCGGAGTGGGCGGGCCGCCACGGCAGGCCGTACGCGCTCACGCTGACCGGACCCGCCGGCGGGCGCTGGACCGCGGGCGAGGGGCCCGAGATGCAGCTCGACGCGGTGGAGTTCTGCCGCATCCTCTCCGGGCGCACCGCCGCCCCCGCGGGCCTGCTCGCGACGCAGGTCCCCTTCTAGTCGGCGTCCGGCGTCGGGTCGGGGAGGCGGCCGCCGCTCACGGCGGCCAGCCGGGGCAGGTCGCGCACGTGCACGGCGGGCAGCGCCACCTCGGAGCCGTCGGTCAGCACGGCGCTCACCCGGGCCGAGGCCGGGTTGCGGGCGCGCCCGAGGTGCACCCTCGCGATCTGGCTCCACGGCACCTCGCGGCCGCCGACCACCCTGCGCACGGCGACGGTCTCGGGGTCGGCGACGGTGCGCACCCGCAGCGTCCACACGATGATCCCGAGCGGGACCAGGTAGATCAGCCACAGGTACGGGCCGGACCACGCCAGCGGGGTGGCGCAGACGGCCAACGCCAGCGCCACCAGCACGACCAGTGGCGAGATGCGGAAGACGGCGCGCGGTGCGGACTCGGGCTCGGCGCTCACGCATCCATGGTCGCACCGCGGCGCTCATGCCCAGGCCGCGACCACCAGCGCCAGGCCGGCCGCGAACAGCCCGCAGCCGGTGGCGACGACCCGGGCGTAGCGCTCCGGCCGCCGCCGCAGCGCCACGCCGAGCAGCGTGCACGCCGTCCGACCGCGGCGATGCGCAGCCCGCGGTGGGTGACCGCCGCGCCGAGGAACGGCAGCGGGTCCACCCCCGCCCGGCCCGCCTCGGCCGCGTAGACCTTGAACGGGATGCCCGACAACGGCTGGTGGCGCACCGCGAGCGCGCCCTCGGCGGCGGTCTGCTCGGCGACCGCGGCGCGCATGCGGTCGGTGACCAGCGGCGCGGGCGGCGCGGCTCCGGCCGCCCCGAGGGCGAGCGTGCACAGCCCGCCGAGCATGCTCGCGAGCACCGCCGCCGGGACCAGGCGCACCCCCGCCCGCGGCGCGGCCACCACCAGGGCGAACAGCAGCAGCTCCGGCACGAGCGGCCAGACGACCGCCTCCGCGAGGCTCCAGGCGACGACGAGCGCGAGCCCCGTCCGGGAGCGGGCGATCCGGGCCGCGGCCCGCCGCAACGCCGCACCCGGCGGTGGGACCGGGAGGGCGGCGAGGCGCGCCACCTCCGCCCGCGCCGCCTCCGGATCCGGCGGCAGCGGGGCGCCGAAGCGGACGGCGACGTGGGCGCGCCGCAAGCGGCCGTGCTTGGGCAGGAGGTCGGCGGTCCCGGCGATGCCGACCGGGACCACCGGCACGCCCGCCGCCTCCGCCAGCCGGAAGGCGCCGGAGCGGAAGCGACCCGGTGCGCCGCGGCCGCGCGTCCCCTCCGGGTAGACGACCACCGCGTGGCCCGCCCGCAGGAGGGCGACGGCGCGCGCCATGTCGGCGCTGCCGCCCCCGCTGCGCCGCACGGGGAACGCGGCGGCGAGCGCGCGGCCGACGGCGGGCCGCCAGCCGCCCGCGAACCAGTAGTCGGCCGCGGCGGCCACCCGCGGGGCGCACCGGCCGGGGAGGGCGGCGAGCAGCGCCGCGGTGTCGGCGTGCGAGCTGTGGTTGGCGACCACCACGCACCCGCCGCGGGGGAGCTCGCCGGTGACGGTCAGCCCACCGGTGAGCGCGAGCACCAGCCGCCACAGCCGGCGCCGCGCCACCGCGGCCACGGAGGCTCCGATCCGCCGCAGCCGGGTGGCCGCGGGCCGGGTCCTGACGCCGGCCCGGTGAGCGGCGCGGCCAGGGGCGGGGTCACCGGGAGAGGGTCGATCCGGACGAGCGCGCCGCCGGAGCCGGCCGGCCCGGCGCCGGTGTCCCCGCGGCTCGCCTCCCGCGTGAGCCCGGACTCCGGCTCGTCGCTCGGCACCGAGCCGCCACGACCTCCGCCGCGCGGCCACCACGGTCCTCACGCCGGTCCCCCGAGGGGCACGACCGGCGGCCGGACCGCCGGCAGTGGGGTCGATGCGGTCGGGCGGGCCGTCGAGGCCGGGTGGCCGGGCGCCCGCGTCCTCGCGGCCCGCCTCCCGCTCGGGCATCGACGCCGGCAGGTCGGCCGGCGCCGAGCCGGCCCAGCGGCGCCGCGCGGCCACGGCGGCCGTGCCGACCCCGTGGCCCCCGCGGCCGGCGGCAACGCCGGCGGGTCGATCCGGTCGAGCGGGCTGTCGAGGCCGGGCCGCCGGGCGCCCGCGTCCTCGCGGTCCGCTTCCCGTTCGGGTGTCGACGCCGGGAGGTCCCCCCGCCCCGAGCGGCCCGGCGGCGCCGCGCCGCCGCGGCCGACGTGGGGCCACACCGAGCCCGTGACCAGGGCAGCCGGCGCCGGCAGCGAGGCGATGCGGCCGAGCGGGCCGTCCGGGGCCGCGCTCCGGCGTCCTCGCGGTCCGCCTCCGGGTCGCTCAGCGCCGGTCCGCCACGGCCGCGTGGCCACGGCCGGCCGGTTCCCCACGCCGGCCTCGTGACCGGCGCGGGAGGGAGCGGGGTCGCCGACGGCTCGGCGATCGTCCCGAGCGGCCCGTCGGAGCCGGACGGTGACGCGTCGGTGCCCGCGCGGTTCGCCTGCGGGTCGGGCAGCGGCCCGGGCGGGTCGGAGAGCGCCCGGCCGGCGCAGCGCGGCCACGGCGGTGCTCACTGCTGCACCCTCCTCGTGTCCGGGCTGTGTGATGAGAGGGTTCGGATGCACCGCTGGTGGCCACCGGGTGATCGCCCTGCTCGCTCGACCGTCGAGGTCCGGCATGAGTTCTGCGGGGCCCGGTGGTCCCGGCCACGCCGACTGGCGACAGGGCTGAGCGCCAACGAGCGCCGATCAGTGAGCGACCGGCTGCCGTGTCCGGGAACCACCGGGTGCCTTCCCACTGCTGCAACAGCGGAAAGGCAACGATGAGTGTCCTGCACGACCCTCCCCGCCCGCGACCGACCGCGGGCATCGACTGGGCCAGCGACAACCACGCAGTCGCCGTCGTCAACAGCGACGGCGCGCAGCTCGACCGGTTCAACGTGGCCCACACCGCGACCGGGCTCGGGCAGCTGTGCCGGCGCCTCAAGCGCGCCGGTGTCACCGAAGTCGCGATCGAGCGCAGCGACGGCCCGATCATCGACGCCCTGCTCGACACCGGGTTCACGGTCTTCGTGATCCCACCGATCCAGGTCAAAAACCTGCGCAGCCGCTACGGCTCGGCCGGCAACAAAGACGACCGGTTCGACGCCTACGTACTGGCCGACACCGCCCGCACCGACCGACGGCGACTGCGCCCCCTCACCCCCGACAACCCGGCCACGG
>Ga0310840_100385_pt1 | contig 36117 bp, 32 predicted proteins | sample SM_ome_8_FD_201304 | JGI IMG/M metagenome (GOLD analysis project Ga0310840, IMG submission 201304) | Sorghum-adapted microbial communities enriched on stacked mutant (SM) sorghum from Joint BioEnergy Institute, Emeryville, California... ...
GCCGAGGACAAACAAGAGTAGGTGGAAAAATTCGGCGCGAACCCGTCCCCTGATGGGGCGCATGAAATCGACCCAACTGGGGAATTTTCAGCCGATTATTTTGAGGATTTTTCAATCGGTCTTGACATACAAGCCGGCCATGAATCTGAAACGCAATCATATCGGTTACAGCCACACCGACAGCGATATTGATGAAACGCTGCAATGCGTCGAAGACGTGCTCAAAGAAGTGATCAAGCATCGGTCCGGGAGTTGACATCATGATTATTGGAGTACCCAAAGAGATCAAAAACCGCGAATACCGGGTCGCCCTGACTCCCGCGGGAGCAGCGTCCCTGGTGAAAGCGGGCCATCAGGTATGGGTGGAGGAAAACGCCGGAGAAGGTTGCGGTTTCAGCAACGAGCAATACGAGCAAGCGGGAGCGACGATTGTCGGACGGGCCGAGGAGGCCTGGCGGGCGGATCTTGTGGTGAAGGTGAAGGAGCCGCTGCCCGAGGAATATGCATACTTCCGCCGGGATATGCTGCTCTTTACGTATCTGCATCTGGCGGCTCAGCCGGAACTGACGCGAAAGTTGCTCTATTACCGGGTAACGGCTTCGCCTATGAAACGGTGCAATTGCCGAACGGCGCGCTGCCGCTGCTTGCGCCCATGAGCGAAATCGCCGGACGCATGTCCGTACAGATAGCGTAGTTTCTGGAAAAGACATACGGCGGAAAAGGCAATCTGCTCGGCGGGGTGCTGGGTGCGGCCTAGGGCAAGGTCGTCATCATCGGAGGAGGAATCGTGGGCAGCAACGCGGCCCAGATGGCGCTCGGCCTGAACGCCAAAGTCACGCTGCTCGACATCAACTTCGAACGGCTGCGCCAGTTGGACGTCATGTTCCAGGGAAGACTGAAAACGCTCGTATCCAACGAGTACAACATCGCCGAGAGCGGCAGGACGGCGGATCTGCTCATCGGCAGCGTGCTCATCCCGGGCGCCAAGGCGCCAAAGCTGGTGACCGAGGACATGGTCAAGACGATGGAGAAGGGATCGGTCATCGTCGACGTGGCCGTCGACCAATGCGGATCCATCGCTACCGTGGACCGGGTCACGACGCACGATGAGCCGGTCTATGTGAAACACGGCATCCTGCATTACGCCGTTCCGAACATTCCGGGAGCGGTTGCCCGAACGGCAACCTTTGCGCTGGCGAACATGACGGCGCCCTATATCCTGGAACTCGCGAACAAAGGATTTGCGAAAGCGGTCGCCGGCAACCCGGCGCTTGCCAAGGGCGTCAACACTCATGACGGCAATGTCACGCACGGCGTGGTGGCAAGCGCGCTCGGGCTGGCACATCATCCTGTGGTGTAAATTGGGACGCAACGAAAAGTGATCGCCGTTGTCTTGGCCCGAAGGCAGAACAACGGCGATCTTTTGCTTTCCGTCAAGATTTTTGCTTGACATATCCCAGCTTGGCGGATATCTGTTCGGCGGCTTCGATGACTTGCCGGATTTTGCGGTCCATCGCAGGTCCCGAAATATTGGAAGCGAATCCGGTGATCCCCACGGCCGCCACGTTCTTGCCCGAGTAATCATAGATCGGGGCGGCAATGCAGCGAATGCCTTTCGCATACATTTCGTCATCGATCGCATATCCCTGCTCGCGAACCTTCCGCAAATAAGCTTTCATTTCTTCCGGATCGGTAATGGTTTTGTCGGTATTCCGGGGAAGGCCGTGCTCCTGGATAATCTGGTCGATCATGACATCCGAAAGATGGCTGGCCAGCACCATGCCGGAAGCGCTCAAATTGATATGCAGCAGCGAGCCCAGCTCGGTGTACATGGAAAGCTGATTGAGCCGTTTTATATGTTCAATGTAGATGACCATGCCTCTGAAAAGCTGGCCAAGCTGCACATATTCATCCGTTTGATCGGACAAGGCTTTCATGATCGGATACGCTTCGGTGCGGATGTCCAGTTTGGCCAGTTCATTGAGCCCGAGTTTGAACAACGCCCGGCCGATTCTCCATTTGATTCCGTCGTCATGTTCGATTTTCTCGACGTAAGCGTTGCGCTCCAGCGTGGACAAAATCCGGAACACGGTGCTGCGCGGCAAGTTGGTCATTTTCAAAATATCTTCAAACCTCATCGGTCCTTCATGGCCGGAAAGCAGCTCTATGATTTCGACTGTTCGCTCGACAGCCGGGATTGTGTTTTTATTTTCTTTTTTGGCTTCATTTTCAAAAGACAACAATATCAACCCTCTTCAGACTGTTTATTCTATTCTGTTCTATTTCTTAACTAATTATTATAAAGAAATATAACGCAAGCACAATTGCTGCTCTTGCGTTATATCGAGGGAGGTCTCAATCAGTTCATACCGTTGGGATATACCATGACTTTCAGGCATTGACTCTTGTTCAGCCGCGCCCGCTCCATGGCTTCATGCGCATGATCCAAATCGTAACGGTCCGTGATCAGATTTTTGACGGGGAATTGCCCTGAAGCGAGAAAGGCAATCCCTTGCGGATAGGTGTTGGCATACCGAAACACGCCATGGATATCGATCTCGCGGTCCGCAATCGTCAGTATGTTCAATGGAACATCCAGTTGGGTGGGAAGGCCGATGATGGACAGTTTTCCGCCGCGTTTCAAGGAGGCCAGCGCATCGCGAAGGGCTTGCGGATTGCCCGATGCTTCAAATGCGTAGTCCGCTCCTTCCTGATTTGTGATTTCCATGACGACATCCCGGACCGATTGGGTTTTCACCTGAACCGTGTGGGTGGCTCCGAAGCTTCTCGCCGCATTCAACCGGCTTTCTTCAACGTCGGATACGATGATCGTGCTTGCGCCGAACGCCTTGGCGGCGATCACGGACATGAGTCCGACCGGGCCCATCCCGGTAATGACGATGGAGCTTCCGGGTTGCATTCCGGCCCGTTTGGCGGCTTGGATGCCGACGGAGAACGGCTCGTTCAATGCCGCTTCTTCGAAGGACAGGTGGTCCGGGATCGGAAACAGCAAATCTTCCGGCATGACGATATATTGCGCGAAAGCTCCGTCGATCGGAGGGGTCGCCAGAAACCGGACATGGGGGCACAAATTGTAGCGTCCCGATTTGCAGGCCGAACATTTGCCGCAAGTCGCTCCCGGTTCAATGGCCACCCGGTCGCCGACTTTGAGTCGGGTCACATTTTCGCCTAGCGCCGCGACAATGCCGGAGCATTCATGGCCGAGGACGAACGGGGGTTTCACCACGTAATCGCCGATTCCCCCATGCTCGTAATAGTGTATATCCGAGCCGCAGATGCCGACCGCCATCACTTTGACCAGCGCTTCGCCGGGGCCGGGAACGGGAACGTCCCATTCTTCCAATGTCATTTTCAAAGGAGCCTGCATGACGGCGGCTTTCATCTTTTGGGGCACAGTTTCCGTGTGGGACATGATGATTCCTCCTGTATGGAATTATATGATGCGGCCGGCTTTGCCAGCCGTTTGAAACAGCTCCAACTTGCTTTTGACCAGCTCTCTGGCGGAATCGCAGCCCGCTTTCAGGATGACCAGGGGTTCGTAGACGTCCGGGCGCTCGAGCATGGCCTGTTTCATGCCCTGATGGAAGGCGAGTTTCAATTCCGATGCGATATTGATCTTGGCAATGCCGTTTTGAATGCATTCCAGAATGACGGGATCCGGTGTTCCCGAGCCGCCATGCAGGACGAGCGGCACATCCACTTTTCGCCGAATTTGCTTCAGCCGTTCGATATCGATTCTCGGCTCGCTTCTGTACAGTCCGTGGGCATTTCCGATCGCGACGGCCAATGAATCGACACCCGTCTGCTTCACAAAATCGAAGGCCATGTCGGGATCCGTCAACTGATCCGGATTCAATCCGCCGGCATGGACATAGCTGCTGCCTTCAGCTCCGCCGACGATTCCAAGTTCGGCTTCCACGGGGATTCCCGCGGCATGGGCCACACGCGCAATTTCCCGGGTCTGGCTGAGGTTTTGCTCATAGCTTTGTTTCGAACCGTCATACATGACGGAAGTGAAGCCATGGATCAAGGCGTGCGCGACCTGGACGAGGCTTTCGCCGTGATCAAGATGGAGAACAACCGGAACCTTGGCCTTGCGGGCAAGCTGCTTGACGATTGCGGTTAATTCTTCAATGCCGGCGTATTCGTGTTCAGTGGGATGCACCGCCACAATGACGGGAGCTTCCATCTGTTCGGCGGTTTCGATTACAACTTTGGCGTATTCCAGATTGCACACGTTGAACGCGGGTACGGCATAGCGGTTCCGGAACGCGTCCTGCAACACATCGTTCATTTTGACGAGACTCATGTGAACGCCCCTACACCTTTCTGTCTTTCATACAGCGACTTGTATACCTGATGGTAAATGCGATCATACTCGGCATGTTGGCTTGGCGTGTACACGCGCTTGATGCTCAATTTGAACGCGGACTGATCCATCGGCACGCCGCAAGCCCGGGCCGCCAATTTGGCCGCGCCGAACGGGACAACATCGGATTCGTCGTATACGATGACGGTCGCGTTCAGCACATCGGCCTTGCATTGCATCCAAATTTCGTTCTTCGTTCCTCCGCCGATCGCGACGACGGAATCGATCCTGACATCCGTGCCTTGTTCGAGCACATGGCGAAATTCGAAACAGATGCCTTCCATGACGGCCCGGCACAAGTCCGCGGTCGTCGTCCGCAGGGACAGCCCCCAGAAACCGCCCCTCGACTGTTGATCGACTTCGGGAATGACGCATCCCTTCAGATGGGGGAGGAAGAATACGCCGTTGCTTCCCGGCGGACTGGATGCGGCCAGCCGTTGAAATTCACGGTATCCGTCCTCGTCGGCTTCCCGACGCAACAGCGTCCTTATGGCCCATTCGATCGTCTCCCCGCCGGAGGGCATGCTGCCCAGTTGATAGTACGCGTTCCCCATGACGTGCCGGCCGATCGTATATCCGTTTCTGCGGCGGATTTCGGTTATCGGTTCGGGGACATAAAGGCAGACCGCTTCCGTCGTTCCCACGGAAGCAACGACCTGTTCCGGATCGCCTGCGTCCAGACCGGCGCAGCCGACCATGTGATCGAACCCGCCGGCAACGACGACGGCATCCGGATGAACGCCCCATTTCTCCCGAATTTCCGGCAGCACGCGAGCCAAAACCGTGCCGGAGGGTACGAGCGGAGGCATCAACTCCATGCGTATGCCGGCAAGATCGAACAGCCGGGGGATCCAGCGTTTGTTCCGAATGTCAAAGGCCATCGTGCGGGACGCGATGGAGTAGTCCATCGCGGCGACTCCGCACAAGCGCAGCGCGATATAGTCCGAAAGACAATGCCACCGGCGCGCTTTGCGGTAAGCCTCCGGTTCGTGGATCTTCAGCCATTCCAGCCGAATCAGACTGTGGATGTGCTGCAATTCGAGGCCGGTTATGGCGAACAATTCGTCCGCGGAGATTCGCGATTTCCATTGGTCGGCCAACTCCAGTGTCCGCTCGTCATGCCACACCATGATCGGTGTCAAGGGATCGTTCTGCTTGTCAACGAGCAATCCCGATTCACCCTGGCTGCTGACGCATATGCCCCTGACCCGGCTGCCCCTTCCATCCGGCGACAGCAGCCGGGCGGCATGTTCGGTCAAGCTGCGCCAAAGACGATGCGGATCGTATTGGACCCACCCTTCCTTCGTATATTCGGCCGGGCTGGGAAAAGAAGCGGAATCCACTGGTCTGCCTTCCGAATCCCGCAATGTCAGTTTGCAGTTGGTTGTACCGATGTCAATGCCCAGGAACAGCAGATGATCCACCTCCATCCGCGCATGATCCGCGTGAGTTCACGGTTCGGAGAAGTTCAGGTAGACGGTCTTCTTCTTCAAGTAAGCGTCGATTCCGTATTTGCCGTCGTCCCCGTGCACGCCGCTGTTGCGGTATCCGCCGTGAAAAGCATGGAAGCTTTCCGCTCCGGTGCGATTGATGAAAATTTCACCAAAATCGATTTCCCGGATCGCCTGCATGATTCGTCGATAGTTGTTCGTGAACAGGTAAGCGGAAAGTCCGTACTTGGAGTCGTTGGCCATGCTGACGGCTTCCTCGAAATGCGAAAATTTCATGATCGGAATGACCGGACCGAACACTTCTTCCCGCATGATCTCCATCTGCTGATGGACATTCGTGATCAGTGTCGGCGGAAACCAATACCCTTTGTCGTACGGCCCGCCGGTCAACGGCTCTCCTCCGAGCACAATTTCGGCCCCCGCTTCTTTGGCGTTGCGAACCATGCGATGGACTTTGTCCAACTCTTCGCGGCTGACTTTGGGCCCCAATTGGGTCGCGGGATCAAGCGGATTGCCGACGCGCAGTTTGCGCATCGCCTCGGCAAGCTTGCTGACGAATTCGTCGTAGATGGCTTCATGTACATAAGTCCGTTCATTGCAGATGCATACCTGACCGCAATTCGCCATGCGGGAAGCGACGGCGTGTTTGACCGCGGAATCGACATCCGCATCGTCCATCACAATGAACGGCGCCTTGCCGCCAAGCTCCAGGGACACCGATGCGATATTGCGCGCCGCGTTCATATACACGCTCCTGCCCGCACGAACGCTGCCGGTGAGGGTGATAAAATCAATCTTCGGGCTCGCGGCCAGCGGGGCCCCGATTTCTTCGCCCGTTCCGGTCACCACATTGAGCACTCCCGGCGGAAGGCCTTCCAATTCAAACATCCTGGTCAGTTCCAATGCGGACAGAGGGGTCGCTTCGTGCGGCTTCAGCACGATCGTGTTGCCCGTCACCAAAGCGGGACCGATTTTTCTGGCCGGAACAGCCAGCGGGTAATTCCACGGGGTGATGCCCAGCGTCACGCCATGGGGAACTTTCATAATCAAAATCTGCTCGTTCTCCCGCTCGGATGGCAGGACGTCGCCTTCAATGCGAAGCGCCCACTCCGCGGCATGCTCCAGCAAGAAAATGGCGCCGTCCACTTCACCGAATGCTTCATTGAGCGGTTTGCCTTGCTCTTTGACGATCAATTTGACGAAATGCTCTTTGTTCTCCGATATGCGTCGTACAACTCGTTTCAAATAAGCGGCGCGTTTCACGGGAGAGAGGTCCGCCCAGTTTTTTTGCGCCTTGGCTGCGGCTTCGACAGCCAGTTCGGCTTCCTTGGCGTTGCCCCTCGGAATGAATCCCGCTGTCTCCTCCGTTGCGGGGTTCAGTACCGGAATCGTATCGCCGCTTGCGGCCTCGATCCATTCACCGTTCACAAACATGCGATGCTTTTCCATGAAGCCCTCCGGTTTAAGTTTCAATATTGAAACTATATATTTCAATTTCAAAATCAATTATATGTAACCGCTTTATGAAAAGTCAATACAAGAAGTTTTGACGGTTTTCAAAATGAGGCAAGTTTGTGTCGAGAATTGACAAACCGAATTGGCGGCAGTAAGATAAAAAATGAAACATCAAGTTTCATATATGGAATTATAATAAGAAACGCTTGGAAAATGACAGCGGAACAGGGGGGCGAATCGATGGACGCGTGGGCAGTTATCGCCGATGATTTGACCGGCGCATCGGATACGGGAATAACATTCGCCCGCAAAGGTTATCTGACACGCGTAATGTTTGAAATTTCAGACCGTTCCCGTGATTTGGGGTCGGCTGATTGCATTGTCATCGATACGGACAGCCGTGCGCTCGAAGGCGCTCATGCCTATGGAAGGGTCCGTCATACAGCCGAGATTTTGAAAGCGAATTCATTCATTAATTTATATAAGAAAGTGGATTCCACACTGCGGGGAAACATTGGATACGAGCTGGACGCTTTGCAGGACGTCTTTCAGAAAAAATGCGTTTTCCTGGCGCCTGCTTATCCCGAGAAAGGACGCGTGACGCGAAACGGCATTCATTATGTGCACGGCGTTCCGGCAAGCGAGTCGGAAATGGCGGCTGATCCCAAAACACCCGTCGTACATTCCGAAGTGATCCGGATATTGACCGGACAGACCAGGCGAAAATGCGCCGGGGTTACGCTTTACGTCATCAGACAGCCATTCGACCAATTCCATGATTATGTGCGGGAGCAGATGAACAGGGGAGTGGAGATTTTCGCGTTTGACGCGGAATCGGAAGAAGATTTGGATCGGATCGGACGATTGGTGGAGATTTACGGGACGGATTGCTTGCTGGCGGGTTCAGCCGGTCTGGCCCGGGCCGTGGTCAAGCGGCTGCCGCAGAAACGAATGCTATTCAAAGAAGCCGGTTCTGCAGAACATGGCAGCCCCAAATCGCTGCCCGTTTTGATCGTCTCGGGAAGTTTGTCGCCGGTAACCAGGCGGCAGATTGTGATATTAAAACAGCAATCCGGCGCAAGCATGCTGGAATTGTTCCCGGCTCGATGGATCGGTTCCGGGGAAGCGCGGCGATTGGAAATCGACCGCATCCGGGATTGGATTTGCCGGGAAACCCGATCCGGAAATGATGTCTGCCTATATGTGTCACCGTATCCCGAAGCCGTGAGGTCAACCAGGGAAGAGGCGGAACGAAGCGGGATGACGGACAGGGACATCGCGGATACGATCGCGGATACGCTGGGCCAGGCAGCCGCGGAATCCGTGGAAGCGGTGCCGCTCGGCGGACTGATTCTGACGGGAGGTGATACGGCGAAGGCCGTTTGCCGCCATCTTCATGCCGATTGGCTGGAGCTGATGGATGAGATCGAACCGGGGGTGCCCGTCGGCCATCTGTCCGACCGTCCGTCATTGCCCATTGCAACCAAAGCGGGGGCCTTCGGCAGTCCGGAAATATTCATCCGGGCGATTCACTATCTGAAAGAAGGAGCAGTCAAATGACAAAGCCGATCATCGGGATCACGATGGGGGATGCCGCCGGAATAGGCCCGGAAATCATCGCGAAAGTGCTGTCCGATCAAAAGGTATACGTTTTTTGCAGACCTGTGGTGATCGGCGATGCTGCCATCATGCGGAGAGCCGTGAATGTCGTGGGAAGCCGTGCAAAGATTCGCGCTGTTTCCTCTCCCGCGGAGGCGGTTTTTCAGCCGGGCTTCATCGATTGTGTCGATTTGCATCTGCTTGACGACAGCCTGCCCTTCGGGATGGTTTCCCCGGAAGCGGGAAACGCGGCTTATCAGTATATCAGAAAGGCCGTCGAGCTTGCGCAAAAGGGAAGGATCGATGCCCTCTGCACGGCGCCTTTGAATAAAGAAGCGTTGCACAAAAGCGGTCATCTGTATCCCGGCCATACGGAAATATTGGCCGATTTGACGGGGACTTCGAAATATGCCATGATGCTGGCCACCCGCAAACTTAGGGTGGTTCACGTCACAACCCATGTCGGCTTGCTGGATGCGATCCGAAGCATTGATGCCGACCGTGTCCACGATGTCATTCGCATGGCTCACGAAGCTTTGCGGAGAGCGGAGATCGGGCAGCCGCGCATCGCGGTATGCGGCATCAATCCGCATGCCGGGGAAAACGGTCTGTTCGGTCATGGCGAAGAAGAAGAAAAGATCGTTCCGGCCGTGGACAAAGCCCGGCGGGAGCAAATCTCCGCAACGGGACCGCTGCCGGCCGACACCGTGTTTTATCGCGCCGTTCGAGGCGAGTTCGATATTGTGGTGGCGATGTATCACGATCAGGGGCACATACCTGTCAAGGTGATCGGCCTGGAAGCGGGGGTCAATATCACCCTCGGATTGCCGATAGTCCGCACGAGCGTTGACCACGGCACGGCGTTTGACATCGCTGGCAAGGGTATTGCCGATGAAGGGAGCCTTCGTGAGGCGCTGTTCCAAGCGGCAATGCTGGCCCCTAAACGAGATGGATGAATCCCGTCCGTCTGTCCCCGGTTCCCTCTTCACGGGCGTCGACGTGAACGACCGGGAATCGGCTGGCCATACAACACGATGAAAGGAAGTGGCAAAGGAAAATGAAGATGAAAGCTTTGGTTTACTCGGCTCCGGGAGAAATGGCGGTCATCGACGTGGACAAGCCGCGGGTCCGGGAAAATCAGGTGTTGATCAAGGTGCATGCGTGCGGCATTTGCAAGGGTGCCGATGTCGCGCTCCACAACGGGCAATTTCTCGCCCGGTTTCCTCTAACGCCGGGGCATGAGTTTGCGGGTGTCGTGGCCGAGGTCGGTTCGCAGGTGACGCGGTTCAAGATCGGCGACAGGGTGACCGCCGACAATACCGTGCTGTGCGGAGACTGTTATTATTGTCGCAGAAATCAACCGCTGTATTGTGAGAATTTTTACTCGTTGGGATGCAACGGGCCCGGCGGATTTGCGGAGTACGTCGTCGTAAACCAGGACAAGGTATTTCCCGTCAGCGATCATCTCAGCCTTGAAGAAGCCTGCTTTGCGGAACCGACGGCTTGCGCCGTTCACGGGCTGGACATCATGGATCTGCAGCTGGGGGATGACGTCCTGCTGTACGGAGCCGGTCCGACGGGGCTCATTCTCGCGCAGCTGCTTAAGCATGGTGGGGCCGGCAGGGTCGTCTTGGCCGCTTCAACCCAAAGCAAGTTGGATCTGGCCAAAAGGCTCGGCATCGATGAAACCGTGCTGATTGAACGAAGCGATTATTCCAAACATGAAGCCAGATTGCGTGAACTGGCGCCAAAAGGCTTCGATATCGTCGTCGACGCCACAGGTTCGACGGATATCATCGAAAACGGCGTCCAATTTACTAAGATGGGCGCCAAGGTGGTGCTGTTCGGCCTCAGCAAGAAAGAGGCAACGTTGAGGATCAATCCCTATGAGGCGTTTATGAAAGAACTGCGATTCCTGACCAGCTTTGCCCAAACCCATTGTTTTGACCGCGCGCTGTATTACCTGGAGACGGGCAAAGTGAAGGTGAAGGATCTCATCACGCATCATTACAAGCTTGAGGATTATCCGGAAGGGTTCCGTGAGGCGACACAAAACCGGGAATGCCTGAAAGTGATGATCCACCCGTAAGCGGCCACCGGAAGAATGGGGCAACGACGGTTTGGTGAAAAAAAGCAGCGGACAAGATGCCGGAGGTTACGTGAATGGCTTTGCTGATGGGCATAGATGTGGGCACCTCGAGTCTGAAGACCGTCGTGACGGACGAGTGCGGGAAAGTCGTTGCCCTGCACGCGGAAGAATACCCTGTCAAAATTCCCGAACGGATGCAAGCGGAACAGTATCCGTCGGATTGGTGGAAGGCGGCTGTCCTGTCCATTCGCGGCTGTCTCCGCAAGGCTTCGCTGAATCCAAGGGAGATTCGGTGCATCGGCCTTTCGGGTCAGATGCATGGCCTCGTTCCGCTCGATCGGAATCATGAAGTGGTAAGGCCTGCGATCATCCATCTGGACGGGCGGTCCCAGGCGCAGGTCGAAGCCATTTACGCCAAGGCGGGCAGGGAAGCTTTCGGCCGAATCACGCTGAATCCAGTGTTTCCGGGTTTCCTGCTGGCTTCGCTGCTTTGGATGAAGGAGCATGAGCCCCGGAACTATGAACGAACGAGCGTCGTGGTGCTGCCGAAGGATTTCATCCGATTGAAATTGACGGGAGAAGCGGCAACCGATCACACGGATGCGTCCGGCAGCCTGTCTTATGATACGGGAACAGGAAAATGGTCCGTCGAGCTCATCCGCTTGCTCGGGCTGGATCCCGGCAAGTATCCGCCATGCGGGGAATCCTTCGCGATTGCCGGTAAGGTGACGAAAGCGGCGGCGGCGGAGACGGGGCTTCCGGAAGGAACGCCCGTCGTGTTCGGGGGAGCGGATCAACCGCTTCAGGCGCTGGGCAATGGCGTCATTCAACCGGGCGTGATGACTTCGACAATCGGAACGGGCGGTCAGATCTATTCGCCGGTTGATCGGCCTGTCTTCAACCCCGGCATGAACACCCATACCTTCCGCAATGTGCAGCCAGGCACCTGGTATGTGCTTGGCGCCATGCTGAGCGCGGGATTGTCCCTGAAGTGGCTGAAGCAAAACGTCCTGCAAAATATGGATTACAAAGGCATGGATGAGCTGGCGGACAAGGTGTCGCCCGGTAGCGACGGCGTCATATTCCTCCCATATCTGCTCGGGGAAAGGACGCCCCATCTGGATCCGAACGCCAAAGCGATGTTCTGGGGCCTGTCGCTGCGGCACGGACGGGAGCATCTCGTCCGCGCGGTCATGGAGGCGGTCGTGTTCGGGCTGAAAGAGTCCGTTGACATATTCGAAGGAATGGGAATCGCGATCAACCGGATCATCGCTTCCGGCGGTGGAGCCCGTAGCCGCTTGTGGCTCCAGATTCAGGCCGATGTATTCGGACGCGAAATTTATGCCACCAACATCGAAGAGCAGGCATGCATGGGAGCGGCCATGCTCGCCGGAGTCGGATGCGGGGAATACGCAAGTCTCGCGGAGGCGTGCGAGGCGATGGTCAAAGTTCACGATTCTCCCGTTGTTCCCGTGCCTGCACATGTGGAGGCCTATCGGCGGCAGTACCCGCTCTACAAGGAGATATATCGCAGAAACGCCGGGCTGTTTGCCGAGGTTTCAAGACCATCGCAAGGCGAATAACGGCCGGATTCATCACTCTATTGGGCAAGCGATAGCCGACAAAGTGGGATGAAAACGAATACATCAGGCAAAATGGGCATGTTACCATAAATACGGGTTCTACCGAAACCGTCCCGCCGGAAAGGAAGGATATCATGTCAAACGCGGTGCTGAGAATCGCTGTGGCATGTGGCAGCGGCATCGCCACTTCGAGCATTGCAGCGGATGCGGTAAAAAGAGTATTGGAAGAAAACGGGATTGATAAATACGAAATCGTCAAGACCAGCATGGCGGAATTGCCGGACATCCTTGACAGCGTTGATCTTGTCCTGACAACGAACAAATATCAGACGGATCAAAAACCGCATTTGAATGTCATGGGATTTGTCACCGGAATCAATGAGGACCAATTGAAGAGCCAGCTGGCCGACATGTTGCGCAAGCTGAGATAGAACATCAGCCGTGCTTCAACATCATGCGAAAGGAGATCATTATGGAATCCCGCATCAAGTTGCGCGCCGAGAATATCGTCAAAACATTCCCGGGCGTGAAAGCCCTGGACAATATCGATTTCTCGGTGCGCAAAGGTACGGTTCATGTACTGTGCGGCGAGAATGGAGCGGGCAAATCCACCTTGATGAAGATCTTTTCCGGCATTTATCAGCCGGACAAAGGTCAGATCTATATTGACGAGAAGCCCGTCAAAATCTCAAATCCGATTCAGGCAAGAAACTATGGCATCGCGATGATCGCGCAAGAGTTGAACTATGTGCCGGAATTGTCGGTCGAGGAGAACATCTTTCTGGGGCGCTGGCCTGTTACGAAGAGAGGCAAGGTGGACTGGAAACGCATCCGGAGCGAGACGCTGAATTTGCTTGAACAGGAGAATCTCCCCTATCAGCCGGATCAAAAGATCAAGACGCTTACCGTATCGGACATTCAGATGCTGGAAATTATCAAAGCGATCTCCAACGATGCGGACATCATCATCATGGATGAGCCGACTTCCGCCATCACCCAGCGCGAAGTGGAGATTCTGTTCAAAAAGATCGAGGAGCTCAAAACCCGTGGTGTAAGCATTATCTACATATCACACAAGCTGGATGAGATCTTCCGCATCGCCGATGACATCACCGTCATGCGCGACGGCACGGTTGTCGGCACCTATCTGGCCAAAGAGCTGGACATGAACAAGGTTATCAGTCTGATGGTGGGCCGTGAATTGAGCAATGTCTATCCCAAGGAGGACGTTCCGATCGGAGAAACATTGCTGGAAGTCGAGAACCTTTGCAGTCATGGCACATACGAAAATGTCAGTTTTCATGTGCGCAAAGGCGAGATCGTCGGCTTTGCGGGGTTGATGGGCGCCGGCCGGACCGAAGTGATGCGCTCGCTGTTCGGGTTGGATCCCATCTCTTCCGGCACAATCAAAGTCAAAGGCAAGCCGGTAACCATCAAGCGCCCCGCCGACAGCATCGAAAACAGCATCGTCATGCTTTCGGAAGACCGTCGGCGCTACGGCATCATTCCCGTCCGAAGCGTAATGGAAAACGCCAGCTTGCCCAACCTGAAACAGGTGATTTACGGCGGCTATGCGCATTTCAAGAAAGAACGGCAGCTTGTCGGCGAATATTTCGACCGAATGAAAGTGAAAACGCCGAGCCTGGAAACGGCGATCCAGGCGCTGTCGGGCGGAAACCAGCAGAAGATTATGGTCGCCAAATGGATGATGCTAAATCCGGATGTTTTCATCATGGACGAGCCTACGCGCGGTATTGATGTGGGAGCCAAATTCGAGATTTACAAATTGATGACGGATCTCGTCAAGAGCGGCAAAGGCATCGTCATGGTCTCATCGGAATTGCCTGAACTCATCGGCATGTGCGACCGGATCTACATCATGTGCAAAGGCAGAATCACCGGCGAACTCAAAAGGGATGAATTTTCGCAGGAAGAAATCATGCGCTACGCTACCGGGACAAAGGTATCTTAATTTAGGGAGTTCGGGGGAATAACCGTGATTTCGCTGAAAAGAAATGGCAACCCTTTGCTTGACCGAAACTCCAGATTCATGGAGAAGTATTCGATATTCATTATTCTTGTCGCCATGCTGATCATCTGCAGCTTGATCAATGAAAACTTCCTGTCGGTCAACAACTTGACGAACGTTGCCCGGCAACTGGCGGTCATCACCATCCTCGCTTACGGCGCCATGATGCTCATTATCGCGGGTCAGATCGACCTGTCCGTGGGCTCGGTGTTGGCGCTGGCAGGCGTGCTTTCCGTCAGCTTCTATAAATCAACGGGCTCTTTGCTGGGAGCGGTAATTGTCGGCATCCTGGTCGGTGTGGCGTGCAATATTGTCAATGCCGTCATGGTGACCAATTTCAAAGTACCGGCATTCATTGCCACACTCGCCATGATGACAATGGCGCGGGGGGCCGCTCTGCTCTACACGAAAGGGCAAAACATCCTGCAATTGGGCGATTATGTGGTCATCGGGCAAGGCGCGGTTATGGGGATTCCCATTCCAATCCTTATTCTTGTCGTCGTAACCGTGATCATATGGTACATCCTTCGACATACGCGCCATGGCCGTTCGCTCTATGCCATCGGCGGCAACATGGAAGCGGCCATCGCTTCGGGCATCAACGTGAAGCGGGAACTGTACAAAGTTTACATCATTAATGGTGTATTGGTCGGATTGGCCGGAGTCGTATTCATGTCCCGCGTCAACGCCGGTCTGCCCAACGGCGCCGTCGGTTATGAGCTGGAAGCCATCACGGCGGCCATCGTGGGCGGCACCAGTTTCTCGGGCGGCATCGGTACGACGATGGGAACCCTTGCCGGTTCGTTCATTATCGGAACCTTGAACAATATCATGAACCTCTCCGGCATTGATTCCTATGTCCAGCAGATTGTGAAAGGCGTCATCATCGCATTGGCGGTCATTTACGATATCCGATCCAAGAACAAGAAAACCCGCAAACTGATTATCAAGAATGAGGGCTAGTGTATTCGACATCCAATTACTGGGGAATCAATCTATTTTACATAGATTGATTTAAAAAAACTGAGAGGAGATGTGCAGATGGTGAAAAGGGTACTCAGTCTCATCTTGACCACGGTACTGCTGGGTGCCATGCTGGTCGCTTGCGGAGGAGGGTCCAGCAGCAGTTCGTCCTCGGGAGGAAGCAGCTCGGCGGATTCGTCAAGTTCCTCCTCATCTTCAGATTCGACGCAAAAGACTTATCGTGTGGCTTTCATCGCCAGGGCTCAAGCCGACTCCTTTGCCGCCTGGCTGGCCAACGAGATGCGGGCCGCGGCAAGCCAATACCCCGATATCACGCTGGATGTGTTTGACAGCCAGGCCAATGACGACAGGGAAAACAGCTTGATCGAAAACGCCATTGCCAACAAATATGACGGCATCATCGTGCAGGCGAACAATGCGGAGGCACAAAGGCCTTATATCGAGCAAATTGTCAAGGCGGGCATACCGGCCATTGCCACCAACCCCAAAGTCGATGGCATTGAAGGCTTGTCCACTATTGACGCCGATCCTTACGAGCAAGGCGCCGTCAATGCCCGTGAAGCGGTCAACCAAATTCCGGAGAATGCGAATGTTGTCGTGTTGATGGGCCCTCCCAGCAACTTCCACAGCGATGAAAGAAGAAGAGCCTGGGAAGAGGAATTCTTCGCGAAACGTCCGGACGTCACGATTCTTGCCGAAGATCATGCGAACTGGAACAAAGATGAAGCGATGTGGCTGATGGAAGACTGGGTCATCGCGCACGACAAGATCGACGCGATCATTTCGATGAACGACAACATGGCTGCCGGCGCGCTTGAGGTCGTGAAGGATGATCCGAGATTCCAGGATATTCTCGTATACGGCGTTGATGGAACGGCCGAGGCTGTCCTCCTGATCAAGGAAGGGAAAATGACCTCCACTTCCCTGCAATCCGCAATTGATCTTGCCAAGCTCAATATGGAAGCGATTTACAAGCTCATGACGGGCGAAGAAAAAGAAATCCATGAAGCCGTCCCCGCTCCGCTCATCAATGCAAGCAATGTGGACGAATATATTGAGCTGTTCAAGAGCCTTGGACAAATTCAATAACCAGGCGAACGAGAATAACTGACATACTCCACCATGCCAGTTATTCTGTTCCTGCGCCCGGCATGAGCTTGTTCTAAGTTAATTCGCCACGGAAAGGTCAAAATCCTTCCAGAATGAGGCATGCCGCATCCCTAAATTGCTTCACGCGTTGCCTTCAAATTGGAGCGTAAAGGAACACTACGCACACCATGGGCGTGCTACTATAAAAATACCGACCGGAACAAAACAATACATTTGAAGTATGAAGACAGGGTTGAGATGAATGAACAGCTTGTTTGCAAACCTGGGCCCCGTCGCGATTCTGACCTTGACCATCATCATTCTGGGGCTGGTATTTCGTATGAAATTGGGTAGGGCGCTCAAATCGGGCTTCTTGGCTGCGGCGGGTTATTTGGGACTGACGCTGGTGGTCGATCTGCTGAATGCCTCGTTGAAACCGACAGTCGATCATTTCGCGAAAGCGGGTACCGGATACACGGTTGTCGATATCGGATGGCCGGCTGCCGGAGTTGCCTCGTGGGCTTTGCCGTTGGCGGTATTGGCGGTTCCTCTCATGTTGTTGATGAACCTGGGGCTCATACGGCTCGGATGGACCAGGACTTTGAATGTGGACATCTGGAATTTCATGCATCTGCTGATTCCGGGCGCGTTGGTCTATACCTTGTTCCGCAATTTCTGGGCGGGCTTGATCGTCATCCTGGTCCTGTCGGTGATTGCGCTGTTGATCGGAGACCACATCGCATCCAAATGGCAGGAGCATTTCGGTCTGGATGGCGCAACCTGCACAACGCTGATTTACTCGGCATGGGTGCTGCCGATTGCCTGGCTGGTGAACAAAGTCATAGATCTCATTCCCGGCCTGAATAAATGGGATATCCCCCGCAACAAATGGATCAACAAAATGGGAGCCGTGGGTGAACCTGCTATCCTCGGATTTTGCGTCGGCTTGATCTCGGGCCTGATAGCGAAGCGATCCGTTGCGGAACTGTTCACGATGGCGGCAGGAACCGCCGCCGTGATGGTGCTGATGCCCAAAGTGGTCGCCGTCATGGTGGATGGTCTGTCGCCGATCGGAAAATCGGTCAAGGAATTCATGACGAGGCGGTCGGGGAACAACGCCAATCTGAATGTGGGGATGGATATTTCGCTGGGGTTGGGCGATCAGACCACGATCACGAACACGCTGTATTCCATTCCGCTGATCCTGATATTGGCGCTCGTTCTGCCGGGAGTGAAGTTCTTTCCGTTGGGGGTGTTCATGTCCGTCACCTATATTTCCGTTATGAGTGTGCTGGCCGGCAAAGGGAATTTGTTCCGTTCCGTCGTTTCGAACTTGGTGATATGCACGATCACGTTTTATTTGGGAGGATATGTCGCGCCGGCTGCAACTGTAATGCTGACCAATGCGGGTATTCCCCTCGATAGTCCGGCAACAGATATCGTGTTTTCCGAGATTTGGAATGTGCTGATTTATTGGTTGAGCACAGTTCAATAATCAAGACCAAAGATGAGGGGATTCATCATGGCGCTGATTTTGCCTTCCTTGTTTGCCGCAGACATCATGCATTTGAAGCGGGAATGCGATTCGCTATATGAAGAAGGGTTCGAGATTCTCCATGTCGACATGATGGACGGCGTTTTTGTGCCTCATATCGCCTTTGGTTTCGAGCAAATCCGCAATATCAAAAATCAAACGAAGATGAAATTCGACGTTCACATGATGGTTTCGGAGCCCGAGCATCACATTGAGAAAGTGCTGGAGACCGGCGCGGAAATGATCTCCGTGCACGTTGAAGCTTCACCGCACATTCGGCATGTCATCGATCAGATCAAGCAGCACGGAAGAAAAGCGGGGGTCGTCCTGAATCCGGGCACTTCACCCGTAGTGCTGAAACCGCTTCTGAACGTGATTGATTATATTCTGGTCATGTCCATCAACCCCGGAAGGCCGGGACAGTCCTTTATCGCCGACACGATTGACAAAATCCGCGAAGTGAAAGAAATGATCGGTGATCGCGAGATTCAGATCGAAGTGGACGGCGGAATTGAGTTCGATACCGCCCGTCTTTGCATCGATGCGTGCGCTTCCATGATCGTCGTCGGCTCATATCTGTTCGCCGACAACAAGGCAAACCTGAACAAGCTGAAGACGCTGCACAATCCATCGGTAAAGGAAGACCGGAATTGAAATCGTTGAAATTGTACGGAGTCAGGGATTTGCGGTACGAGGAAGCGGAAATGCCGCGCATCACGGAAGACAAGGATGTCATTGTCCAGGTCAAGGCGTGCGGCATTTGCGGATCCGATATTTCCCGGTATCGAAAGCTTGGCCCGCATACCCCCGGTCAAGTTTGGGGCCATGAATTTTCGGGCGTGGTCGTGGAAGTGGGCAAGAGCGTCACCAGCCTTCAAGTGGGAGATCGCGTCGCCGGATGCCCGGCCATCATCGATGAGGATGATTATTACTACCGCGCGGGTCAGCCGGCAAGGGCCGATTCCCTGCATGCCATCGGTGCCAAGATACCGGGCGGGTTCGCCGAGTATATCAAGCTCCCGGAGAAAAACCTGGTCAAAGTGAACGGGCTTGATTTCGACACCGCTACGATGGTTGAACCATCCACGGTCGTTCTGCACGGCTATTACCGGACGAACCTTACGGCGGGCGACGATGTGGTGGTGGTCGGCGCGGGAGGAACCATCGGGCTGTTTGCCGTCCAATGGGCGAAAATTTTCGGTGCGAAGCGTGTGATCGCAGTTGACGTTGACGACGCGAAACTTCAGTTTGCCCGGGAGTTGGGCGCCGACTACACGATCAACGCGGCAAAAGAAAATGTATTGGCGCAGGTTGCGGAATATACGGATGGCTTGAACGCCGATCTCGTTGTCGAGGCGGCCGGAACACCGGCGACCGCGGCCACGGTTTTTGGCTATGCGAAGAAAGGCGGCGGAGTCGTTTTTCTGGGCATCCCTTACGGCGATGTTGCCATGGAACGGTTCTATTTCGAGAAGATTCTGCGAAGCGAGCTGACTGTCTGGGGATCCTGGAGCTGCGTGTCCGCGCCTTTTCCGGGCAAAGAATGGACCACAACGATACATTTCATGAACAACAAACGGCTGAACACCGACAAACTGATCACCCATCGCGTCCCGCTCAAACAAGGGCCGGAAATGTTTGAACGATTGATCAATCGGAATGAAACGATCGGCAAGGTCATCATGTATCCGGAGAATTGAAGGTGCGGTTATGAGCATCATCATGAAGCGACTGCAAGTGATAAGAGATGAAATTGATCACGGGATTTCCCTGATTCAACCCGACGACGAAAAGGAAATGTTGGACGCTCTGCATCGGAGCGGGCGGATATTCCTCGCGGGCTCGGGAAGGTCCGGATTGGCAGTCCGGGCCTTCGCGAACCGGCTGGTTCACCTGGGCAAGACGGTGCATGTCGTTGGTGATATCACTACGCCCAGCATTCAGGCGGGAGACGTGCTGTTTATCGGATCCGGTTCCGGAGAGACGTCCGGTTTGATTCTCTATGCGCAGAAGGCAAAGCAGGCGGGCGCCAAAGTGATCTTGAACACGACGAACCCCCTATCCACATTGGGAAAACTGGCTGATCATGTGCTCGTCATCCGGACGGACAACAAAAGCACGGATTCCGCAAGCATGTCAACATCCGTTCAACCCATGGGCACGTTGTTCGAACAGTTGAGCCTCCTGCTGTATGACGCGATCGTGCTGGAATGGATGAGTGCGTACCGGGTGGATTTCAACGCCATGAAAGCCAGACATGCCAATCTGGAATGAAGTCATTGAAAGTCATCTATCGGGATGGATCATGCGACGGAGAGTGGATGGACATCATGAAACTCGATGATCGAAGCAGCGACTTGCTGCAAGAACTGTTGTCCTATCCGTATATCAAGAACAAAAATCTGGAGATGAAGCTGGGCCTGAGCCGGAAACAGATCAGTTACGATCTCAAAAAAATAAATGCATGGCTGAGCAGCCACAACCTTCCTTCCATTGAACGGACGAAACAGGGAACGTTCATTATTGAACCGGATCTGGTCAACACCATACGTTCCGAATTGAACAAGACTTCAACGAAGAAATACATGTTCAGGGAGTCGGAACGGATTGCCTTCATCCTGCTGATGCTGCTCAGCCGTGAGGAAGAGTTGTCCCTGGTCCATTTCACCCTGGCCATTCGGGTCAGCAAAAACACGATTCTCAAAGATATCAAAGAGGCGCAGTGCCGTACCAGGCCTTACCAATTGAAAATCGAATACTCCAGGCAATCCGGTTACACCGTTGAGGGAGATGAACTCCGGCAACGAAAATTGCTGATCGACATCTTGAACCGGATCCATGAAATGAACAACGGAGAAGAATGGATTCGCCAGTTGGCCGCCATAACGGATGAAGAACAGCAATGGATTCACCAGTGTCTGGAGAAGATCGAAAGACGGCTGGCAGTAAAATTTACGGATGATAGATGGAAAATATTAGCAAATATATTATTGATCGTGCGTCGGAGAATCAAACGCGGCCATACCATTCATTCCTTTGACGCGGGCTTCGACGAAATATCGGCCACAAAGGAGTACCGCGCTGCCGGGGAGGAACTGCTGGCGGATTTGGAGACGGTTCCAACCGGAGAAAGATGCTTTATCGCGCTGCTCCTGCTTACAACGAACCTGTCCTCCATGAAGTTTCTCGGAAATGACTTTGAATTGGAATTGGAACGGGTCATTACCGGGGTGGTGGAACGATTCGAGAACATTGCATGTGTGAAGCTGCAAGAAAAAAACCGGTTGCTGAAAATGATGATTCAACATGTCAAGCCGGCCTACTACCGGATCAAATACAAACTTGCGGTGTCCAATCCGCTGGAGCAAATGATTGAAAGTCAGTTTAAAGAATTGCATCAACTGGTTAAAACCGCGGCAAAACCGCTGGCCGACTTCATTGGCAGCGAAATACCGGAGAGCGAATACACGTATTTCACAATGCTCTTCGGCGGTTGGCTGAAGCGGCAGGGAGACAGCATCCAGAGCAAACCGAAGGCGCTGGTCGTCTGCACCAACGGGGTATCGGTCTCCCATCTGCTCATCCATACGCTGCGGGATTGGTTTCCCGAGTTTGTTTTCTTGGATTCATTGTCCGTGAGGGAATTTCAAAACTACCATGAAGAGTTCGACCTCGTCTTTTCCACCGTGCCATTGCAGACCAGCAAAAAGTGGTTCAAAGTCAAAGCCCTGTTGACGGACGAAGAGAAACGTTACCTTCGAAAACAGGTGATCGAATCACTGCACGGATTGACTCATGATGATCTGAGGCTGGAAAGCATACTGGAAATCGTGGAGAAACACGCCATTATCCAGAACAGGGAGCAACTGGCGGTGGATCTTCAGCAATATTTTACCAGTCAGTGCTTGATCCCCGTCCAGGTCCAGAAAGAATTGAGAAAAGCGGCATTGCATGAACTGATAAAGCCGCAAAATGTGACGCTGCGGCATTCGGTTCCTTCTTGGAAGGAAGCGATCCGTTTGGCGGCACAACCGCTTTTGCAGCAAAAACGCATTGATCCTTCCTACATTGATGCCATCATCCAGCATTACAATCCGGATGATCCCTATATTCTGATCGGTCCGCATGTGGCCATTCCCCATGGCAGTCCGGACAGAGGTGTCCACGAGTTGGGCATGAGTCTGCTGCGATTGAAGAAAGGCGTTGAATTTGCGCCGAACAGGGAGATCCACATCATCGTCGTCGTCGCTGCCGTCGACAAGGAGCAGCATTTGCGCGCACTGGTACAGTTGATGAAGCTCGCCGGAAATCAGGCAGATTGCGAAGCGATCATTCGCGCCCGGACTGCCGATGAGATCCACGGGATTATTGCCAAGTATTCGAAATATTGAGCATGAACCGCATATTGGCGCAGCATGTTGAAATATTGGGGATAAAGGAGCAGTCCAATGAACAACAGCATCCCACAAGAGTTTGTATTTGACCGGGATTTGGTTCAACTTCACGCGCGCTACGAATCGAAGGAAGATCTGATCAACAGCTTGGGCAGCCTGATCGAATCGAAGCAATACGCCAAAGAAGGGTACAGAGAATCCTTGCTTAAGCGGGAGATCGAATATCCGACGGGAATCAACATGGGGACCATTGGCATCGCGATTCCCCATACAGACAAGAATCTCGTCAATATCAATACGATTGCGGTGGCTGTCCTGGAAGAAGGGATCGCGTTCGAGGACATGGGCGGTTCCGTTGAAGTGATCCATGCGGAAATCGTGATGGTGCTGGTGATGAAAGAACCGAAGATGCACAACTCGTTCCTGAAAAAGTTGATCGTCATGCTTCAGGAACAAGAGGTTGTGGAACGATTCAGGAATGCGACGGATCCGGCGGATATCGAAGAAATGCTCAAGCAGTTGATTTGAAACAGGAAAAGAATCGGGAGAGTCGATCATGATGGAGCTTACCGTCAAAATTACGAACGCGGAAGGTTTGCATGCCCGGCCGGCAAGATTGCTCGTCAGCACGGCAAATCAATTTCGTTCCGATATTTTCGCGCAGCTGAACGATCAGAAGGTGACGCTGAAGTCCATACTCGGCGTATTGTCCCTGGGCGCCGAGCAAGGCGATGTCATCACGTTCATTGCCAACGGAGAAGATGAGGCTCAAGCCATCTCTGCATTGCAAGAAGCAATTGCCAAGTCAGGGGTGGGTGTGGTTTATGAATAGTATACGAGGCATCAGTGCATCCGCAGGCATTGCGATCGCGAAAGCGTTGCGCCTGGTGCATGGCGATTGGAATATTGAGAAGCGGACCATTCAAGATGAGGAATCGGAAATCGACAAGTTCGAGTCGGCTTTGGAGAAATCCAGATCAGAACTGCATCGTTTGATCGAACAGACGCGAGAACGATTGGGTGATGAAAAAGCGGAAATTTTTGAAGCTCATCTTCTTGTGCTGGATGATCCGGCGTTTATCGATCAGGTCAAGGAGAAAATCACATCCGAGCGCGTAAACGCCGAGTTTGCTTTGCAAGAAACGACGATTCATTTGGTTGAAATGTTTGAAAACCTGAAAAGTCCGTATTTGCGGGAACGGGCGGCGGATATGCGCGATGTCGGCAAGCGTGTGCTTTCGCATCTGCTGCAACAGAAGATGGTCGATCTTGCGGATCTTTCGGAAGAGGTCGTTCTGATTGCCGATGATTTGTCCCCCTCCGACACCGCTTTGCTGGACAAGACCTATGTCAAAGGATTCGTGACCAACAAAGGCGGACGAACCACCCACTCGGCGATTATGGCGCGTTCTCTGGAGATTCCGGCTGTGGTCGGCACGAAAAACGCGCTGGAACAAGTTAACGACGGCGATCTGGTTATTGTCGACGGAATCGACGGAGAGGTGATTGTCAATCCGGAGTCTTCCCTAGTTGAGCATTACCAGGCCAAGCGGATTCGATATGAAAAGCAAAAGGAGGAATGGAACAAGCTGCGCGACCTGCCTACCGCAACTCTTGACGGACATCAGGTCGAGCTGGCAGCGAATATCGGATCGCCGAACGATGTTGCCGACGTTCTTGCGAACGGCAGCGAAGCCGTCGGCTTGTATCGAACCGAGTTCCTCTTCATGGGCCGCGGTACATGGCCGTCGGAGGATGAACAATTCGAAGCCTACAAGTCCGTGCTGGAAAGAATGAATGGAAAGCCAGTCGTAGTCAGGACGCTGGATATCGGCGGAGACAAGGAGCTTTCATATTTGGATGTCCCCAAAGAGGCGAATCCTTTTCTCGGGTTTCGCGCCATCCGGTTGTGCCTGGAGAAGCAAGATCTGTTCAGAACCCAGCTTCGGGCTCTGCTGAGGGCCAGCGTGTACGGCAATCTTCGCATCATGTTCCCGATGATCGCAACATTGGAAGAGCTGATGTCAGTGAAAGCCATCTATCGGGAAGAGAAGCGCAAACTCGTGTCCAAGGGCGTTGCCGTTTCCGACAACATTCAACTTGGAATCATGATTGAAATTCCTTCCGCGGCCATTCTGGCCGACGCCTTCGCCAAGGAAGTGGATTTCTTCAGCATCGGCACGAACGATTTAATCCAGTATACAATGGCCGCGGACAGAATGAACGAGAAAGTCTCCTATCTGTATCAGCCCTTGAATCCGGCCATTCTTCGACTGATCAAACACGTCATCGAAGCCGCGCACCGGGAAGGCCGGTGGGTCGGAATGTGCGGAGAAATGGCGGGAGATCCCAGAGCGATTCCCTTGCTGTTGGGAATGGGGCTGGATGAATTCAGCATGAGCGCGACATCCATCCTTCCTTCACGTTCCCTCATCGGCAGATTGCTCCACCATGACATGCGTAAGCTTGCGGCCCAAGCGCTTGAGATGAGAAGCGCGGAAGAAGTTGCGCACCTCGTCCGGCAAAACGTCATCCTGCAGGAAGATTAAACGTTTCGCTCCATTGCGTGCAATATGGCAATGGAGCGTTTTGGTTGTGATATCGGATGAAGCGGGCTTTTTTGCCAACCAACCGCATAAAGTCAGGCGTCGGATGCAACAGTAAAGGAGGAGCTGGGCTTTATTAGGAGACGGATTGTAATATGAAGTGCGACAGAAAAAAGTAAAGGAGCCCATGGATGGATTAGTGTAAAATGGAAGTCACCACAACACCATTTGTACAGGAGGATCCATTCATGAGCTACTCCCATCTTAGCATAATTGAGCGCGGACAAATAATATAGATACTATTCAAAAAGCCGGTTGCCCTGAAATATCAGCGCAAACCGGCTTTTTGCGTGAAAGGAGAAGTGTAAGATGACCAAGGTGATCTCCCTCGCCAATCAGAAAGGCGGCGTGGGCAAGACCACAACAGCGGTTAACCTGGGGATTGGTTTGGCAGCTGATGGGAAAAAGGTTTTACTGGTCGATGCGGACGCGCAAGGCAACCTGACGGATTCGTTAGGGTTCCACGAACCGGATAATCTGTCGGTATCTTTAGCCACATTACTGGCGAAAACGATGCTGGAAGAATCTTATGGAGCGCGGGAAGGTATTTTGCATCACCATGAAGGCGTTGACCTGATGCCAGGCAATATTGAACTGTCTGCTGTTGAAGTATCGCTCGTCAATACGATGAGCAGAGAAACGATTTTGCGTTCGTACATCGATTCGGTTAAAGCCGATTACGATTACGTGCTGATCGATTGCATGCCGAGTTTGGGCATGTTGACCATTAATGCGCTTGCCGCAGCGGACAGCGTCATCATTCCCGTACAGGCGCATTATTTACCGGCTAAAGGAATGACTCAACTGTTGCAGACCATTTCCCGTGTGCGCAGGCAGATCAATCCGAAGTTGGCTTTGGACGGCGTGCTGCTCACGATGGTAGACAGCCGGACGAAATTCGCCAAGGACATTTCCTTTATTCTTCGGCGCGAATACGGCGACAAGCTGCGTGTGTTCGACACCGAAATTCCCTTATCCGTTCGCGCGGCGGAAACAAGCGCCAAGGGGAAAAGCATCTATGTCCATGATCCGGATGGGAAAGCTGCGGAGGCATATGCCGCCTTTACGAAGGAGGTGCAGAGCATTGGCAGCGAAAGACGACATGCGCGCCAGCATCAAACTGACCACAGTCGCTGATTTATTCTCCACCGAGGAGAGCCGGGCCGATGAAAAGAGGGAAAAGGTGAGGGAGATCCCTTTATCTGAAATCAGCGATTTTCCCGGCCACCCGTTCAAGGTGAAGGCGGATGAAGCGATGCTGAAAATGGCGGACAGCGTGAAGCAATACGGCGTTCTCGTTCCCGGACTGGTGCGTCCGAAGACGGACGGTGGCTACGAAATGGTAGCCGGGCATCGGCGCAAGAAAGCAAGCGAATTAGCGGGTATGGAGACAATGCCCTGTATCGTCCGCGAATTGGACGACGATCAGGCGACGATCATTATGGTGGACAGCAACCTGCAACGGGAAAATATTGCGCCAAGCGAGAAAGCATTCGCCTATAAGATGAAGTTGGAGGCGATGAATCGGCAAGGACAGCGAACTGACTTAACTTCCCGACAACTTGTCGGGAAGTTAGAAAGTGCCGACGTTATTGGTCGAGATGTAGGAGAAAGCGGCAGACAAATCCAGCGCTACATCCGCCTTACCGAACTGACCCCCTCCATTCTCGAAATGGTGGACGATAAACGGATCGCCTTCAATCCGGCCGTAGAACTTTCTTACTTGTCCGAAGAAGAACAGCAAGCCTTGTACGAAACGATGCAGTCCGAAGACTGCACGCCTTCGCTGGCGCAGGCGCAGCGCATGAAAAAACTGAGCCAGGACGGGCGGCTTAACGTGGATGTCATCTTCTCGATTCTCACAGAGGAGAAGCCGAACCAGAAAGAAAAGATGACCATTCGGCGCGAGCGGATCGACCGTTTCTTCCCGAAGGACTTTACCGAAAAGCAAAAGACAACTGGGGAATTTTCAGCCGATTATTTTGAGGATTTTTCAATCGGTCTTGACACTGTACCTGGTATGGTTCGATATCCCCTCCGTCCCGGATCTGCGGGAATCGACGATGTACCTGGCCATGCTGGCCGGAACCGCGGCGCTCTTGCAGCTGTACCATCGGCGGCGCGTCCGGACCATCGAGGTCCGGGGGCGCGGCTATCTGGCGATGGCGATCCGCAGCGCCGCGTTCACGCTGTCGGCCGTCGTCCTGCTGATGGCATGGTTCCTGTGGTCGATGGAGCGCAGCAAATTTCCCGCGTCCATGTCCATGCTCCACCCCGAGACGTTCGAATATGGCGGAGGTGCCGTGCCTGCCGGAGCGGTGTCGTCAGCGCATCATGATCATCATGCCCGCCATGCCGTTGCGTCCGCGGCCGGCAGCGCGGCGATCAGCGTCACCGATCTGACCGGTCCGCGGACCGGCGAGCCTGACGCGCGGTTCACGCTCGTCGCGCAGAAGCAAATGATCGAGCTTGCCTCGGGACACACGGTCGAAGCGTGGACGTTCAACGGCCAGGTGCCGGGCCCGCATCTCGTGGTCCGCGAAGGCGATCTGGTCGAAGTGGAGCTCATCAACAAGGACATTGAGCTTGGCGTCACGGTGCACTGGCACGGCGTCGATGTGCCGAACGCCGAAGACGGGGTGGCGGGCCTCACCCAGAACGCCGTCATGCCCGGTGAATCCCATACGTACCGCTTCGTCGTGAACGAGACGGGCACCCACTGGTACCACTCCCATCAGGCTTCCTCGGTCCAGGTGGCGAAAGGGCTGTTCGGCGCCTTCATCATACTGCCGAAGGACGGCGCCGAAGCGGGCGGCGGGACGGCGGATGTCACGATTTTCTCCCACGACTGGGAGACGCCGGACGGGACGCGGACGGTACTGCATTTGCCCGGGCCGGCGTCCGGCGGGCAGCGGATCATCGAGCCCGGCACGGAAGTGCGGCTCCGGCTCATCAACAGCGCCAGCTATACGAAGATGTTCTCGCTGCACGGCGCGCCTTTCCGGGTGGCCGCAATCGACGGCTGGGACATCCACAAGCCGGAACCCGTGACCGGCATGCGGCTGAAAATCGGGGGCGGCGGCCGGTACGACGTGACGTTCACGATGCCGGATCATCCGGTCGCCCTGGCGCTCGACGGGAGGAAGCCGGAGCAGGTCATCGTGTTCAGTCCGGACGGACGGAGAACGGCGGCCGACATCCGGACGGGCGGCGCGGTCCTGGACCCGCTGGCATACGGCGCGTACGCTCCGGCGCCCATCACCGGCGAAGAACGGTTCGACCGGGAGTTCCTGATGGTGCTGGACCAGCTCTACCTGGGCAGCTACAACGGCAAGTCGGGCGCGCTCTGGGCGATCAACGGGGAAGTGTTCCCGCACACGCCGACGTTCGTGGTGAGCGAAGGGGATCTGGTCAAAACGCGCATCGTGAACCGGACGTTCTCGGATCATCCGATGCACCTGCACGGCCATCATATGGTCGTCCTGAGCCGCAACGGCAAGCCGTACCGGGGCAGCCCGCTCGTGCTCGACACGCTGCTCGTGGACCCGGGCGAAACGTACGAGGTGGCGTTCCGCGCCGACAATCCGGGCATCTGGATGGACCATTGCCACATCCTGGAACATGCGGCATGGGGGATGTCGATGCATTTGACGTATGCCAACGTCGCGACGCCTTATCGGGTGGGCGAGGACACGGGAAATCATCCCGAATAAGAGGTGAGCCTGTGAACATTGTCGAGCTGAACATCACATTCGAATACGGCGGCCGGACCGATGCGATCCATCCCAGCCTGATCGCGGCGGACGGCGCGCTGGCGCTGGTCGATGCCGGATATCCGGGCTTCCTGCCGCTCATCGAGCGGGAGATCGCAAGGCACGGCTGCGATGCGAAGGATCTGACTCACGTCATCCTGACGCATTATGACGACGATCACATCGGGTCGCTCCACGATCTCAAGGCCAAATATCCCCGCGTGCGGATCGTCGCCGGCGAGCGGGAGGCGGAGGCGATCAGCGGACGGCGGAAGGCCGAGCGGCTGATCCAGGCCGAGAGTCTGCTGGAGCAGATGACCGGGGAAGAGCGGGAATTCGGGCTGCAGTTCATCCGGCGGCTGGAGAGCCTGAAGCATGTGCCCGTCGATGAAACGGTGAAGGACGGCGACCGGCTGTTCGCCGGCAAGTGCCGGGTCATCGCGACGCCGGGCCATACGCCGGGCCATATTTCGCTGCACTTTCCCGAGCTGGACAGCGTGATTACCGGCGACGCGGCGGTGAACGAGAACGGACGGCTCGCCATCGCCAATCCGCAGTTCTGCCTCGACCCGGACAGCGCGGAACGGTCGCTCGCGATGCTGGCGGATCTGCGGGCGGCGCATTATTACTGCTATCACGGCGGGAAACTGGATATGGGGTAAAAAGAAATCGTCCCTCGGCGAGGTTCAGCCGGGGGACGATTCGTTCATACAGGCGCGCATTCCTCGTCCCGGATCGTGGCGATGGGGTGAAGGAAAGCGTGATCGAACGGCGCGAGCGGAAGGCCCGTTTTCACCTTGCGCGGCCAATCCGGATTGACGAGGGCGCTCGTCCCGATCGCCGCGAGGTCGGCATCGCCGTCCGCCAGCAGGCGCTCCGCCCGTTCGGGTTCGCCCAGCTTGTCGTTGGCGATGACGGGCAGGCCGCCATAGGTCTTGGCCAGCGCGGCGAGTGTCGGCCCGTCTTCTCCAATGGCCGGGCGGAACGCCTTGTACTCGGTGGTATGGATATAGTCGGCCTTCGCCGCGGCCAGCGCGGAGAAAATGATCTTGGCGTCCTCGATGCCGCGCCGCCATTTGTGTTCGAAGTCGTTCACCTTGCCCTGGGAAATCCGGACGCCGACGACGAAATCCGGTCCGACCGAGCGGCGGATCGCTTCGAGCACGTACACGGTGAGGCGGACGCGATTCGCGGTCGATCCGCCGTACTCATCCGTCCGCAGGTTGATCCCCTCGCTCAGGAACTGATCCAGCAGATAGCCGTTCGCCGCATGCACCTCCACGCCGTCGAATCCGGCCTGCTTCGCCCGCACGGCGGCCGCCGCGAACCCTTCGATAACGGCGTCAATGTCTTCGCGCGTCATTTCGCGGGGGATGTTGAACTCGCCGCTGCCGCCGTGCTCTTCCAGCTGCCGGCCCTTCGGCTTCACCGCCGAAGGCGCAATCGCCTCCCGGACGAACCGGTTGTACTGCACCAGCGCGCCGGCGTGCATCAGCTGGCAGATGATCCGGCCGCCCGCGCGGTGCACCGCGTCGACCACCGGTTTCCACGCGGCCGCCTGCTCCTCGCTGGCGATGCCGGGCTGGTTCTCGTACGCCTGGCTGTGCGCCAGGTCGGGATACGCGCCCTCCGTGATGATCAGGCCGAACCCGCCTTCGGCGGACCGGGTATAGTACCGGACCATCCGGTCATTCGCGAGGCCGGACGGCTCCGCGCTCGTGCGCGTCATCGGCGCCAGCGCGATCCGGTTCGGCAGGGACAGCGGGCCGAGCCGGTACGGCTCAAAAAGATGCGCATTTTGCATGTTGATCGCTCCTTCCTGAAAGCGGAATGTTGGTTGCGATTGTATTGTAAGGCTCTGCATCCATGTCGTAAAATGATGAGTATAGATAGAATCATCAAAATTTTTGATAGCCTGAATGTGCGGTGAGAAGCTCATGGAACTGACGGATCTGAAGGTTTTCCTGGCGGTTGCGGAGGAGGGCAGCGTGTCCGCCGCGGCGCGGCGATTGGACTATGTGCAGTCGAACGTGACGACCCGGCTGCGGAAGCTGGAGTCGGAGCTGGGCGCTCCGCTGTTTCATCGGCATCCGAAAGGGGTTGTGCTGTCGGAACGGGGGATCATTTTCCGCGAGTATGCCCTGAAAATTCTGCAGTTGGCGGATGATGCGGTCAACGCGGTGCGGGAGCGGGAGGAACCGGCCGGAACGCTCGCGATCGGCGTCGTCGAGACGGTCGCGTCCGCGGGGCTGCTGCGCGTGCTGTCCGATTTTCAGGCCCGCTATCCGCAAGTCTCGCTCTCGCTGGTGACGGGGACGTCGCCGAATCTGCGCGCGAAGGTGCTGAACTATGAGCTGGACGGGGCGTTCGTCACGGGCGAGATCGGCTCGCCCCTGCTGGTGTCCGAATACGAGATTCGGGATGTCGTCGGGCTGGTGACGCACAGCGGCGTGGAGGAGATTTCTGTCTCGGATCTGTCCCGGGTGACCTGGGTGGTGTTCCAGAAGGGTTGCCCGTTCCGCGCGTTGACGGAGGCGTGGCTGGAGAGCGCGGGCCTGAAGCCGGCCCAGGTGATCGAGACCGCCACGCTGGAGACGATGCTGGGCTGCGTGCGGTCCGGCCTGGGAGCGACGCTGCTGCCCGTCTCCGCGCTGCCGCAGGAAGACGGGCAATTGCGCGTGCTGCCCGTTCCCGAGGCGTACCGGTCCATGACGACCCGGCTCGTCCGCCGCAGGGACCGGTTCGTCAGCAAGGCGTTCACCGCTTTCGTCGAGCGGCTCAAGGCGCACGGGTTCCCGGACGCCTGATTCGTTGACGCGCATTCCGCCGGCCGTTATGATAGGGGAAAATCTTCCGACCGAAATGGGGGGCGCGCATGCAATCCTGGGTGAAAATGGCGCTGTTCGTCCTGGTCACCGCGATCTTGACCCGCCTGGTGCCGTTCTCGGCGTTCTTCCGCAATGTCTATACGCTGGTGCACGAGATGGCGCACGCCGTCATGACTCTGCTGCTCTCCGGCAGCGTCCTGTACATCCATCTGTACGCCGACCAGAGCGGCGTCACGCACTCGATGATCCAGGCCGGCTGGCGGTCGATCCCCGTCTCCCTCGCCGGCTACACCGGCGCCGCCCTGTTCGCATGGCTGCTGTTCCGCCTGCAGGCCGCCGGGCGCGAGCGGACGGGGCTGCTGCTGGTCGCCGCCGTCGCCTCCCTGGGGTTGCTGCTGTTCGTCCGGAATGAATACGGCATGCTTTGGTGCATGGGGTTCGCGGTCGTCACGCTGCTGGTCTGCTTCCTGACCCCGCGCTGGCTGCGCCTCCTCTACGCCTCGCTCGTCGCGTTCCTCTGCCTCGTGGAATCGGTCATCAGTTCCGTCACGATCCTCGTGATCGCGATCGCGGACCCGGCAGCCGCCGGCGACGCGGCGAACCTGAGCCGGGCGACCGCCGTTCCCGCCGCGGTGTGGGGGGGATATTTCACATGGGTTGCCCTGTGGTGCGCGAGAAATGCGACATCGCTCCTGTTCCGCTCCATCTGGAACCGCCGCGCCGAAGAACGCCGCGAGCCGGAGCGATTTCCGATGTAACGCCGGATCAGGCGCGCATGGCGCGGCCGGCCGCAATGCGCCGGACGATCGCCTCCGCATCCTTCCCCACGCCGCCGATCAGCGCGGAATTGCGCGACGTCTGCCACGGCAGGCCGACGTAGTACAGGCCGCTCACTGGACTTGCGCCCCGCTCGTGCAGCGGCTTGCCCTCCGCGTCCAGGGCGCCCGGAATCCGCAGCCAGCCGTAATCGGACCGGAATCCGGTCGCCCATACGACATTGTCCGCCTCCGCCGCCGTGCCGTCCGCGAAATGCACGGTCCGTCCCTCCGCGCGGACGGCTTTCGGCTTGAGCACGATCCGCTTCGCGGCGATCAGGCGCTTCAGCTCGAAGCCGAACACGGGATCGGGCCGCTTCCGGACGATCCGGCCGATGCGCGAATCGGACGGCGCGTTCAGTATCCCCAGCGCGTCGAACCACCAGAAGGCGCTTCGCCCGGCGATCGCGAGCGGGAAGAACGTCATCCGGTGCGCGGCGGACAGCGTGAACCGATGGCTTGCGGCCAGCTCGACCGCGATCTGCGCGCCGGAATTGCCGCCGCCGACGACGAGCGCCGCGCCCGGCTTCAAATCGGCCGGATTGCGGTAATGCGCCGAATGGAGCTGGACGACGCCCGGGTCCAACTGCTGCGCCATCGGCGGGACCCACGGTACCTGGAACGGTCCCGTCGCGACGATCACCTGCCGGGCGGCGAAGGTCCCCCGGTTCGTCTCCGCCCGAAATCCGTCATCCGTCTTCTCAAGCGCGAGCACTTCGGTCTCCAGCCGGATGTTCAGCTCATGATCCTCGGCGTATTGCCGGAGCGCCGCGGCGATCTCGTCCTTCACCGGGAAGCCGTGCCGACGGCCGGCCAGCCGCATTCCCGGCAGCTCGCTGTAATGCCGCGGCGTGAACAGCGTGAGCGAGTCGTAGCGCCGCTTCCACACTTCGCCGACTTCCCGGCCTTTGTCGAGCACCGTGTACGGGATTTTGCGCCCGGACAGAAAAAATGCCGCCGCAAGCCCGGCCTGCCCGCAGCCGATGACCAGCACCTCCGTGTCCATGCCGTTCGCCTCCATACCAAATGGTTTAAATAACATATGAACAATTATTCATATATAATAACTATCACGCCGCCGCCCGATTGTCAATGCCAAGAAAAGAAACCGCACGTTTGAACGTGCGGCATGCCAAGGCAAAGTCAGTCAATCGTCAGGACGATCTTGCCGCGCCCGCCGCGGGTTTCGATCAGCCGGTGGGCCTCGGCGGCCTGCTCCAGCGGGAACGTCTGCCGGATCGGGATGCGCAGCTTGCCCTGCGCATACAGCTCGGCCAGCTCGGCGAGCCGGGCCGCGCTGCGCTCGGGGCGGACGACGGCGAGGCCGTATCGTTCGATCAGCTCGGGCGCGACGAAGGTGCAGAAGCGGCTCCGGTCGCGCACCAGCTCGAGCGAGGCGAGCACCGCCTCCGCTCCTCCGGCCGCGTCGAAGGCGGCGTCGACGCCGTCCGGTGCGATGGCGCGCACCCGCTCGACAAGGCCGTCCCCGTACGTCACCGGGATGGCGCCGAGCGAGCGCAGATAGTCGTGGTTGCGTTCGCTGGCCGTTCCGATGACGGCGCCGGCTCCCCAAGCCTTGGCGAGCTGCACGGCGATGGAGCCGAGCATGCCGGCCGCGCCGTGGATCAGGATCGTATCGCCCGCGTTCACGCCGATCGCCTTGAGTCCCATATGCGCGCCCTGACCGTTGCCGCTCAGGCCGCCGGCCACGGTCCACGGCATCGATTGCGGTTTATGCACGATCTGGTCCGCGCTCACCGCCACATATTCGGCGTAGCAGTTCAAGGTGCCGAAACCGAGCACTTCGTCGCCGACCCGAAATCCGGTTACGCCCTCGCCGACCTGGTCGATGACGCCGGCGAACTCGTTGCCCGGAATTTGCGGAAAACGGACCTCGACATTCCCCGGATACTGGCCGCTGCGCACACCGGTGTCGAAATGCTGCACGCCCGCCGCCTTTACCCGCACCCTCACCTGGCCCGGGCCGGCCGCGGGTTCGGGAAGGTCCATGAGCTTCATCACTTCCGGGCCGCCGAACGATGCGAATGCCGCTGCTTTCATCATTGATCCCTCATTTCCTGTTCGTTTCTTGTCGGCAATAGTTTATAATGAAATCAAAATAAACAAAAATATATATTCTGATATACAATCAATACACTGGAGTATATAGCGCTGGGGAGGAGATCGCATGGAACTGCTGCAGCTGCAGTATTTTCGCACAGTGGCCCGCATGGAGCACATGACGCGTGCGGCGCAGGAGCTGCGGATCGCGCAGCCCGCGCTCAGCAAGACGATCGCGCGCCTGGAAGACGACGTGGGGGTGCCGCTGTTTGACCGCCAGAACGGCAGAATCCGGCTGAACGCGTTCGGCAGGGCATTTTTGCACAAGGTGGATGCCGCATTGACTCTGCTGGAGGAAGCGAAGCAGGAGGTGGCCGAGCTGGCGGGTCTGGAGCAGGGAAGCATCCGCATCTCGACCTCGACGCTGACCGTGCTCACCGAACCGATCCGCGAGTTCCTTAACCTGCATCCGAACGTCAACATGCAGATCACGCACGTGTCATCGCAGGAGGAAATGGCCGCGTCCATCGAGTCCGGGGAGGCGGACATCGGGTTTTCGGTGATGCCGGCCGACGGGGACGGGGTGGCGCAGGCCAGGGTGATGAGCGAAGAGCTGTTTCTGGTCGTGCCCCGGAAGCACCGGCTGGCGAAGCGGACCGCCGTCCGCCTCGCCGATGCCGCAGGCGAGCCGTTCGTCGGTTACAAGGAAGGGTTTGTCGTGCAGGAGACGAACGAAGCCTTGTTCCGGCAGGCCGGCATTGCGCCGAGAATCGTCTGCCGTGTCGACGAGCCGGCCGCGATCTTAAGTCTCGTGCGGGCCGGACTCGGCGTCGCGCTGTTCGGCTGCGTGAGCCCGGACGATCCCGAACTCGTCTATCTGCCGATCGAGCGCCCGGTCTGCCGGCGCGACTACTGGCTCGTCTGGACGGAGAGAAGGTACCTCTCCCTCGCGGCCCGGAAGTTCATCGAGTTCGTGATCCACCATTTCACCGAAGAGAGCCGGAGCGCAGGCTGAAAGCGAACGCGGCCGCCAACCCGGCGGCCGCCCGTACGTTCGATGGTCACCTTTCGACCATCTTGATATAACGAAGGCGGAGAAGAGCAACTGGATCCCTTCCTTACCCCACAGTCAGGATAAGAGTTGCTGACTTCTCTCCTACGCTGTTCTACTGCTATTTCAGCGTTGCTGTGAGGCTGGCACTACAGTCCAACCGCAAAGACTTTCTCCATCTTTTTCTCATCTATCTCGGATGTTTGAGTCATCGCCGACAAGAGCTGATTTATTGGATTGAATGTTTTTCAACAGATGATCCATGTTTACAAAGCTATAATAATCCTGAATTTCGAAAGTGCGACTCTTTAAAATACGTGAAAAGGGCTCCAAATCTTTGGTAGAATGGTGTTTGTCGAAGACAACATCACCCAAAGAGAGGAGCACCTTTCAGGTGAAGTCTACCA
>Ga0310840_100392_pt1 | contig 35607 bp, 30 predicted proteins | sample SM_ome_8_FD_201304 | JGI IMG/M metagenome (GOLD analysis project Ga0310840, IMG submission 201304) | Sorghum-adapted microbial communities enriched on stacked mutant (SM) sorghum from Joint BioEnergy Institute, Emeryville, California... ...
ACGGCTCCGAACCGATGCAGTTCGAGGTCGCGAAGTTCCCCGGCGGCGGCGTCGCGATGGGGATGTACAACTTCGACGACTCGATCCGGGACTTCGCCCGCGCCTCCTTCCGGTACGGCCTCGACCGTGGCTACCCGGTCTACCTGTCGACGAAGAACACCATCCTGAAGGCGTACGACGGCCGGTTCAAGGACATCTTCGCCGAGGTCTTCGAGACCGAGTTCAAGGCCGAGTTCGACGCCGCCGGGCTCACCTACGAGCACCGGCTGATCGACGACATGGTCGCCGCCGCGTTGAAGTGGGAGGGCGGCTTCGTCTGGGCCACCAAGAACTACGACGGTGACGTGCAGTCCGACACCGTGGCGCAGGGCTTCGGCTCGCTGGGCCTGATGACCTCGGTGCTGATGACCCCGGACGGCAGGACCGTCGAGGCCGAGGCGGCGCACGGCACGGTCACCCGGCACTACCGGCAGTGGCAGAAGGGTGAGAAGACCTCGACCAACCCCATCGCCTCGATCTTCGCCTGGACCCGCGGCCTGGCCCACCGGGGCAAGCTGGACGGCACCCCCGAGGTGACCCGCTTCGCCGAGACCCTGGAGCAGGTCTGCATCTCCACCGTCGAGGGTGGGCAGATGACCAAGGACCTGGCGCTGCTCATCTCCCGGGACACCCCGTGGCTGACCACCGACGAGTTCATGGCCGCGCTGGAGAGCAACCTGGCGAAGAGGCTCGCCGCCTGAGCGGACGGACGCTCGTCCCCGGTATGTGAGGCAAAGCCGGAGAGTCCTGCCCGTTCGGTGGTGACGTGCCGTCACCGTCTCGTGACCCGGCTCGTTGAGCAGGTGGACGTGATGCCAGTCGCGTCCAGGAAGACCGGTCCGGTCGGGGCCGCCGCGAGAGGCCCGTGCCGGTAGGACGGTCTTCCCGGCTGTTGCGCACAGCCGGCCGTCCCTTCCCTGCGGGGGGCCCTGTCCCGGGCCCCCCGCGCCCTTTCCGGAGCACCATCCGCCGGCGCGAGATCCGGGGCTGACGGACGGCAGGCCCGGATGGGTACCGGTGCTCCACACCGGATCCTCTGTCGGTTCCGCTGTCAGTCGGCGTCGTACGCCTGCCGGGTCCTCAGCAGTTCGGGAAGGTGTTCCCGGCTCCAGGCCCGCGCCGCGTCGAGCAGGGGCAGCAGGCTGCGGCCGAGCGGGGTCAAGTCGTACTCGACCCGGGGCGGGTTCTCCGGGTAGGCGATCCGCCGGATGAGCCCGTCCCGTTCCATCGCCCGCAGGGTCTCGCTGAGGACCTTGGACGTGACGCCCCGGAGCGGTCCCCGGAGTTCGCCGAACCGAAGGGGACCCTGCTCCAGGCAGCGCACGACCATCCCGGTCCACTTGTCGCCGATCCGGAAGGGCAGGACGCTCGACGGGCACATCGGGTCGAACATCTCGGGATCCAGCGGCGTGGTCACCCGACCGAGGCTAGCGCCGGTTTCGTTGCGGTAACCAGGACCTGCCCGGATACCGTGCCCCCCGCTGTCGACCACGATGGAGGTACGGAGGTCATGAGCGACATCGCCGTCTTCGGCGCGGGCGGCCGCGCCGGACGGGCCATCACCGCCGAGGCGCGGAGCCGGGGACACCGGATCACCGCGGTGGTGCGGGACCCCGCCCGCCACCCCGGCCTCGCGGCGGACGGTGTCCGCGTCGTGGCGGGCGACGTCCGGGACGCGGCCGCGGTGGCCGCGATCCTGCCCGGCCACGACGCCGCGGTCAGCACCGTGACGCCGGCCTCCGGGCCGGAGGCCCTGGCCCAGCTCGGCCAGCTCGACGAGCGGTTCTTCGTCACGGCCGTGGACGCGCTGTTGGCCGGGATGACCGCGACCGGCGTGTCCCGGCTCGTCGTCATCGGCCTCTTCGCGAACCTGCTGGACGAGCACGGGCGGATGGTGCTGGACGACCCGGCGGCGTTCCCGCCCGAACTGCGCCCGTTCGCCCTCGCGCACACCGCCGGCCTGGACCGGCTTCGCGCCGCGCAGACCCCGGTCGACTGGCTCGTCCTCACCCCGCCGGCCGGGCTGACCCCGGACGGCCCCCGGACCGGGCGGTACCGGACCGGCGGGGACCGCGTGCCCGAGCCGGGATCGGAGTCCCTGTCGTACGCGGATCTCGCGGTGGCGGTGGTCGACGAGATCGAGAACCCTCGCCACCACCGCACCCGGATCTCGGTCTTCCGCTGATCCCGACCGGTTACCGAGCGTGCGGCCACCGGGTCGGTCGGTCTGCCGGCGGGACGGGACGCGGCGCCGTCCCGTCCCGCCGGGGCTTACCGATCCGGGCGGCTCCTCCCCACCGAGGTGCCCGGCCGCTGGTCAGGTGGCGGCAAGGGCCTCGGTGGGGGCCAGCCGGGCGGCGCGGATCGCCGGGTAGAGGCCGGCGACGCCCCCGATGACCAGCGTCGCGCCGACTCCGCCCGCGGACGCCCAGGCCGGGACCACCGCCGGCCAGGACTGGGAGCTGGCGTACCCGGCGGTCACGACGATCCCGATCACCACCCCGCCAGCGCCGCCGATGGCGCTGAGCAGCAGGGACTCGGCGAGGAACTGCAACCGGATCTGTCCCCGGGTCGCGCCGAGGGACCGGCGCAGCCCGATCTCGGCCCGGCGTTCGAGCACCGAGATGACCATCGTGTTGGCCACTCCCACGCCGCCGACCAGCAGGGCCACCGCGCCGAGGCCGAGCAGCAGGCCGGTGAAGGCCTGGTCGGCGGCCTGGCGGGCGGCCAGCGCGTCGGAGGGGCGGGAGACCTTGACCTCGTTCGGCGCCTCCGGGTTGGCGGTCGCCGCCAGAACGCTGCGGACGGCCTCGACGTGGGCGTCGGCGGACCGGGTGTAGACGGTGGTCGGGTGCCCGTCGAAGTCGAGCCGGCTCTCGGCGACCGGCCAGCCGACCAGGGCGGCGGAGTCCAGCTCCGGCGCGAGCGGCACCCGTTCGAGGATGCCGATCACGGTGAACCACTGGCGCCCGAGGTAGACCTGGATCTCCGGGCCGGCCTCCGGGATGCCGAGCTGCCGGGCCGTGGCGGCGCCGAGCACCACCGCCGGGTACCGCTCGGTCGCCGCGTTGAGCCAGACGCCGTCAGCCAGATGGGCACCCACCGTCTCCAGCAGGTTCAGGTGCGCGGCCAGCACGGTCAGGCCGCCGGTCTGCACCTCCGGAATCCGGTCGCTGCGGTAGATGGCCGTGTCAGGAATCTTCCCGGTGGCGGCAACCTGCTGGACCGGCCCGATCCGGGCGATCATCCGGACCGACTCGACGGGCAGCCTGGCATCGCCGCCGCTGAGGGTGTTGCCCGGAGCCACGGTGAGCAGGTTGGTGCCGAGCGCCTCGAGCTGGCGGTCGAGCTCCACCCGACTCGACGAGGAGATGCCGACCACCGCCACCATGGCGGCGATGCCGATCGCGATGCCGAGCGCGGAGAGGAACGCCCGCAACGGCCGGGTCCGTAGCCCGGCGCTGCCCACCCGGAGCACGTCTCCGGGACGCAGCCGGGCCGGGGTGAGCGTGCGCCGCCGCACTCGCCCGCCCGGTGCTGGCCCGGTCACCCGCGCACCTCCCCGTCCCGCATGACCACCTGTCGGGGCAGGCTGGCGGCGATGTCCCGGTCGTGGGTGATGATCAGGACGGTGGTGCCAGCGGCGTGCAGCTCCCGCAGCAGCTCCATCACGCCCGCCCCCGAGCTGGAGTCCAGGTTGCCGGTCGGCTCGTCGGCGAGCACCAGCGCCGGCTCGCCGGCCACGGCGCGGGCGATGGCGACCCGCTGCCGCTGGCCGCCGGAGAGCTCGTGCGGCCGGTGGTCGAGCCGGTCGTGCAGCCCGACCCGGACCAGCGCGGCCTCCGCGCGCCGCCGCCGCTCGCGCAGCGGCATGCCGGTGTAGAGCAGGCCGTTGGCGACGTTGTCCAGGGCCGTCTCCCCGGGCGCGAGGTGGAACTGCTGGAACACGAACCCGATCCGGTACGCCCGCAGTGCCGACAACTGGCGGTCGCGCAGCGTCGCCACGTCGTATCCGTCGATGCGTATCGTCCCGGACGAGGGGCGGTCCAGCGTGCCGATCAGGTGCAGCATCGTCGACTTGCCGGAGCCGGACGGGCCGACGATGGCGACCAGTTCGCCGTACTCGATGGAGAGGCTGACGTCCCGTACCGCCGTCACCCCGCCGGGGTAGGTCTTGGTCACCCTGCTGAGTTCCACGACGGCGGTCACGACGGCATCCCGACGGTCATGCCCTCGACCACGCCGGCACCGGAGACCTCCACCCGGCCCTCGGAGAAGAGCCCGGTCTCGACCGGCACGATCCGGGTCGTGCCGTTCTCCACCACCTGGAGGCCGTACCCGCCCTCGGCCAGGGCGAGCAACGCGGCCACCGGCACGGTCAGCACGTCCTTGCGTTCCGAGGCGGTGAACGCGACCGGCACCGTCGCCTCGTCGAGCCCGGCCAGGGCCTTCGTGTCCGTGATCCCGACGGTCACCCGCAGCTTGGTCTCGGGGTCCTCGTCGCCCCCGCCCCCGGCGCCGGGCGTGCTGATCACCGTCTCGGTTGCGATGATCTTGCCGGGAGTGGTCTTGCCGTTCGGCAGGGTGCACGTCACCTCGGCCCCCTTGCGGGCCATCGCCCGGTCGGTCACCTCCAGGTCGACGGTGACCACCCGGGTCGTACCCGTGTGGGAGATCACGGGCTCGCCGGGCTGGAGGACGTCGCCCACGGAGGCCTCGTGGCTCGCCACCCGCACCTGTCCGGGCGCGTACGCGATCCGGCCCAGTTCGACGGTGCCGGTTTCCGCCAGGCCGAGGTCCTCCTGCCACTCCTTGACCGCGGACGCCGTCGAGGCGGAGTACTCCTCGTCGATGGTGAACCCGGTGTAGCCCAGGGCTCGCAGGTTCTGCTCGAACTGCTTGACGTCCGGGCCCTCGGTGCCGGGTTCCAGGGTCCGGTACGCGGGCAGCTTGCCGTAGAGCAGCACAACCGGCTGGTTGTCGACCCGGAAGAGGGCCTGCCCGCGTTTGATGGTCGTCCCGACCGATGGCAGGGCGGTCAGGGTGCCGCCGAGCCGATCGGCGACGATCGTGGCGTCCCCGTATCCCAGGGTGCCGTCCTCGGTCTTGCGTTCGACCAGCGTCTCCCGGGTCACCTGCGTGGTCTCCAGAGGCTGGTTACCGCCGGCGTTCTTCGGATCCGAGCCTGCGGAACCGAAGTCCAGACCAAATCCGGTGGCCGCGGCGGCCGTGGCGGCGATGGCCACCGCCACCGCCGCCACGACCACCACCCGACCGGTCCGCCGTCGGGCCGATCCCGTCATCCCTGACTCCGACTCTGGGTACCCGACTCGGCGTCATCCGGGTTCGGCCTGAGCTGCCGGCACTTCTCCTCGGCCGCCTTGAGGCGCGGGTCGTCCGGTTTCATCCCGAGCTGCTCGTTGTTGACCTGGAGGCCCTGGTCGGTCGGGTCCGGGAACTTCTCGATCCCGTTCTCCCGCATGCACTTCGAGTACGCCCGCAGCTGCTCGGTGACCCCGGGGTCCGGCTTCTTCGCCTCACCGCCGTTCGGCAGGTACTGTCTGCACTTCTGCTCCGCGGCGTCGACCTTCTCCTTGCTCGTCCCTTCAGGCAGGGAGAGGTTGACCCCGCCGCCCTCCTCGAACTTCGGGTCCGGGTACTCGGGGACGCCGTTCTCCCGCATGCACTGCGAGAACCTCAGCATCGCCTCCCGCTCCTGATCGGCGCCGGCCGCGTTGTTGCCGGCGGCCTTGGCGCTGGGGGTGCCGCCCGCGGTGGCCACCCCGTCGCCCTCGTCGGATCCGCCGCAGCCGCCCACGGCCAGCGCCAGGACCAGGCCGCCGAGAGCGAGCATCCTTCTAGTCCGCATGGTTCGTCTGTCTCCATCCGCGGCCGAGCAGGCGTCGGCCGTACGCCGAAGTCCAGCGAATCGGGGTTTTCCCGGCCGTCACCGAAAACGTTGACACTGAGGTGACATCACGACGAGTCACCATGGGCCAATGCGCATCCTGGTGGTGGAGGACGAACCGCTGCTCGCCGACGCGGTGGCGCAGGGGTTGCGGCGGGAGGCCCATGCGGTGGACGTGGTGCATGACGGCGCGGCGGCGCTGGAACGGCTCGACGTGCACGACTACGACGTGGTGGTGCTCGACCGGCATCTCCCGGTCGTGCACGGCGACGACGTGTGTCGGGTTCTCGTCGCCCGCGACTCCTCGGTCCGGGTGCTGATGTTGACCGCCGCCGCCGAGATCGACGACCGGGTCACCGGGCTCGCCCTGGGCGCGGACGACTACCTGCCCAAGCCGTTCGCCTTCCGGGAGCTCGCCGCCCGGGTGGCCGCCCTCGGCCGGCGGGCCCGGGCCGCCGCACCGCCGGTGCTGGAACGCGCCGGGATCCGCCTCGACCCGCACCGGCGCGAGGTGTACCGGGACGGCCGGTATGTTCCGCTCTCCCGCAAGGAGTTCGCCGTCCTCGCCGAGCTGCTCCGCGCCGACGGCGCCGCGGTCTCGCAGGAGCAGCTGATGGAGAAGGCGTGGGACGAGCACGCGGACCCGTTCAGCCACGCGGTACGGATGACGATCCTCAAGCTGCGCCGCAAGCTCGGCGAGCCGCCGGTGGTGATGACCGAGCCGGGTGTGGGGTACCGGATCCCGTGATACGAAACTGGCTCGCCAGGCGGACCATCCGGGCCCGGCTGACCCTCGTCTACGGCGGGCTCTTCCTCCTCGCCGGCCTCCTGCTGCTCGGCGTGACGTACGTCCTGGTCTCGCAGCGGCTTCCGCAGGGGAGCACCATCACGACGACCGGTCCGGAGGTCGGCGCGACGACCGGGTCGCCGGTGCCCGGCGCGACCGTCCGCCCCTCACCGGCGACCGGCGGCGGGAACGGGCCCTCCTTCACCCAGTTCGTCACGGACACCCGGCGGGACGCCCTCAACGCGCTGCTGACCCAGGGCGGGATCGCGCTGGTGGTGGTCGGGGCCGCCGCGATCGCCTTCGGCTGGCTGATCGCGGGCCGGCTGCTCCAGCCGCTGACCCGGGTGACCGAGACGGCCCGGCGGATCGCCAGCGCCCCGGACGCGGACCGGGGACTGCACGAACGAATCGCGTTGGACGGCCCGGCCGACGAGATCAAGGAGCTCGCCGACACCTTCGACGTGATGCTGGAACGCCTCGACCACGCCTTCGACAGCCAACGACGGTTCATCGGCAACGCCTCGCACGAGCTGCGTACCCCGCTCACCCTGAACCGGACGTTGTTGGAGGTCATGATCGATCCGGCCACGGCGTCCCCGGAACTGGCCCAGCTCGGCCGGACGTTGTTGGCGATCAACCAGCGGCACGAGCGGCTGATCGACGGGCTGCTGCTGCTGGCGCGCTCCGAGCGCGAGATACCGGAGCGGTCATACGTGGACATGGCGGACATCGTGGAGCACGTGATCACGCAGACAGCGGCCGGGCCGGTCACCGTGGAGGCCGAGCCGGGGGAGGCACCGACCACCGGCAACCCCGTCCTGCTCGAGCGGCTGGTGCAGAACCTGGTCGAGAACGGGGTGCGGTACAACATCCCCGAGGGAGGCTGGGTACGGGTGACCAGCGGCACCGGCCCGGACGGTTCGGTCGAGGTCCGGGTCGCCAACACCGGCCCCGTCGTGCCCCGGTACGAGATCCCGAGCCTGTTCGAGCCGTTCCGACGGCTCGGCACCGAGCAACTCTCCGGCGCGCCCGGTGCCGGTCTGGGGCTGTCCATCGTGCGGGCGGTGGCCCGCGCACACGGCGGCACCGTGCGCGCCGAGCCCCGCGACGGCGGTGGCCTGGTCGTCACGGTCACCCTGCCGCGGGCGACCTGAGGGCCGCCCACCCTGTCGGCTCCGCCGCCGGGCGGGACGGGGCCGGCCGTCGCGCCGTCGGGACAGGTCTGGCCGCCGCGTCGTCGGTGCCGGACCCGGTGCCGCCCGGCTCGGCTCAACCGGCGTCCCGGAGCAGGCGCGCCGCCCGCTCGGGCGGGATGTCGTTGACGAAGGCCCCCATCGCCGACTCCGAGCCGGCGAGGAACTTCAGCTTGTCCGCCGCCCGGCGGATGCTGAACAGTTGCAGGTGCAGGTGGCCCAGGCCCGGCTCGGCGTGCACCGGTGCCTGGTGCCAGGCCGAGACGTACGGCATCGGCCGGTCGAACAGGGCGTCGAAGCGGCGCAGCAGGTCCAGGTAGAGCGGTCCGAAGGCGTCCCGCTCGGCGTCGTCGAGCGCCGGGATGTCCGGCACCGGCCGGTGCGGCGCCAGGTGCACCTCGAACGGCCAGCGGGCCGCGGCCGGGACGTACGCGGTCCAGTGCTCGTTGCCGGCGACCACCCGCACCCCGGCGGCGCGCTCGGCGGCGAGGACGTCGGCGTAGAGGTTCCGGCCGCCGGTGCGCTCGGCGTGCCGGCGCGCGGCGGCCAGCATCGCCCGGGTCCGGGGCGGCAGGAACGGGTACGCGTAGATCTGGCCGTGCGGGTGGTGCAGGGTCACCCCGATCTCCACCCCCCGGTTCTCGAAACAGAAGACCTGCGCCACACCGGGCATCCGGGACAGCTCGGCGGTACGGTCGGCCAGCGCCTCCAGGACGGTCCGGACCCGGGACGGCGGCAGGTCGGCGAAGGAGGCGTCGTGGTCGGCGGTGAAGCAGACCACCTCGCACCGTCCGCGCGCCGGGCGGGCCTCGGTGTACGGGGTCACCAGGCCGGGCGGCTCGCCCGGTCGGTCACTGAAGGCGGGGAAGCGGTTCTCGAAGACCACCACGTCGTAGTCGTACGCCGGGATCTCGCTGCTGCGCTCGGGCGTGGACGGGCAGAGTGGGCACTCGTCGCTCGGGGGCAGGAAGGTCCGGGTCTGCCGGTGCGCGGCGACCGCCACCCACTCGTCGACCAGCGGGTCGTAGCGCAGTTGGGAGGCGGGCGGCGGCAGCGGCAGGTCCCGCCGGTCCGGCCCCTCACGGACGGCGTCGTCCCGCTCGTCGAAATAGATCAGCTCCCGGCCGTCGGCGAGCCTCACCGCGTGCCGCCTCATGCGTCAACCTCGGCCGGGACCGGTTGTCCGGGGCGCCGCACGGCTCAGGACGGCTGGAGGCGCGGCTCCACCCAGCCGGTCTCGGTCAGGTACGCCAGCACCGTCCGCACACACTCCTCGACGCTCACGTCGGTGGTGTCCAGCACCAGGTCGGCGTCGGTCGGCTCCTCGTACGGGTCGTCGATGCCGGTCATCCCGGTGAGCTGGCCGGCCCGCGCCCGGGCGTACAGCCCCTTGCGGTCCCGCTGCTCGCAGACCGACAGCGGGGTCGCGACGTGAACCAGCACGAACCCGGCACCCGCCGCCCGGGCCATCTCCCGGGCGGCCGCCCGGGCGCGCGCGTACGGGGCGATCGGACAGCAGATCGCCAGCCCACGGTGCCGGGCCACCTCGGCGGCGACCCAGCCGATGCGGCGGACGTTGCGGTCCCGGTCGGCCTTGCTGAAACCGAGCCCGGCGGAGAGCTCCCGGCGTACCACGTCACCGTCGAGCAGGGTGACCGTCCGGTCGCCGCTCTCCCGCAGCGCGTCCGCGAGCCCGCGGGCGATGGTCGACTTGCCGGATCCGGAGAGGCCGGTGAAGAAGACCACCAGACCGCGTTGCCGGCGCGGCGGTCGGGCCCGGCTCAGCTCCTTGGCCACCGCCGGGGGAGTGTGCCACTCCGGCAGCGGGAAACCCCGGTCCAGCAGCTCGTCGATCTCCTCCTGGGTCAGCGCCAGCCGCCGGTTCCGCGGCGGGATGTCCTCCCGCCAGCGCCACTGACCGTCCCGGTTGTCGTACGCCAGTTCCCGCGGCACCAGCATGCGCAGCCCGCCGCCGGTGACCAGCTCGGTCGTGGACAGGACGTGGGTCACCCCGTAGGCGCGGGCCACCCGGGCCCGCAGCAGGGCGTCCCAGATCTCGTCGCCGCGGCGGGCCATCGGCACCGCCACGATGGTCGCCGGGGGCATCCGATCCCGGGCTCCGAAGACGCAGCGGACCAGGACCTCCGGCGGAAACCCGTCCGGGCTGTTCTCGGCGACCGGGATGAGGATGAGCAGGTGCGCGGCGAGGGTCCGGACCGCGTAGGCGATCTGCGCGAGCTGGGGACGGTGCAGCGGGCGGTCGGCGATCACCCCGAGCACGCGGCCCGGCGGCAGCATCTGGCGGATCTCGGCCGGCGGGCGGCGCAGCCGACGGAACGGTCCGTGCCCACCGTCGCCGATCCGGCGTACCGGCCCGCCGACGCCGTACCAGCGTGGCTGGGTGGGCCAGGCGTCGGTGACCTCCAGCAGGGCGATCGGCGCTCCCTCGGGGTCGGTCAGGACCAGCCGGCGCTCCACCGGGTTGTTCAGGTCGAGTCCGCTGACCACCTCGGCCGGAACCTGGAGGGTGACCGGCACGGGCCAGGGGGTGGCGTCGGCGAGCCGACCCCGGCGGGCCACCGAGGCCAGGTCGGCGCGGCCCAGGAAACCGGACAGCGGGGCGTACGCCCCGGAGAGGAGCAACTCCAGATCGGCCAGCTCGTACGGGCGGGGCGTGTACGCCGGAGCGTCACGCAGCAACTCGTCGGGCAGCACCCACCCGTTGCTCATCGCACCCCCAAGTACCAGCCGGCACACAGTTTCGCAGCCGGCCGTCGATTGGTCGAGACCGCCACCTCGGTGGCCCGTCCCTGCCCGAGGCGGGTACCGGCCGGCGACCATGTGAGGTTACCCAACCCGATTGAACACGGCCGGCCCCGCTGCACCCACCGAGCGTGGTGACCGGCGCCTCCCTCCGGGGTCTCGGGGCGCGTACTCAGGGAACGGCCAGGGTCCGTCCCGGAGGTCCGGCTGGTCCGCGGCTCCTAGGCTGGCCGTCGTGACGCTGATCGCGACCCAGTCGCTGACGAAGACGTACGGAAACGGGGTGACCGCGCTCGCCGACCTGACGGTGGGTATCGAGCCGGGCATCGTCGGGCTGGTCGGGGCCAACGGGGCGGGCAAGTCGACGTTCATCAAGATCGTGCTCGGCCTGCTGTCGCCGACCTCCGGTCAGGTTCGGGTGCTCGGCCTCGACCCCACGGTCGACGGTCGCCAGGTCCGGGCCCGGGTCGGCTACATGCCCGAGCACGACTGCCTGCCGCCGGACCTGTCGGCCGCCGAGTTCGTCACCCACATGGCCCGGATGAGCGGGCTGCCGAAGACCACGGCGCGGGAGCGCGCCTCCGAGGCACTACGGCACGTCGGCCTCTACGAGGAGCGCTACCGGCAGGTCGGTGGCTACTCGACGGGGATGAAACAGCGGGTCAAGCTGGCCCAGGCGCTGGTCCACGACCCGGACCTGCTGCTGCTGGACGAGCCGACCAACGGGCTCGACCCGGCAGGTCGTGACGCCATGCTCGGGCTGGTCGAACGGATCGGCACCGAGTTCGGCATCTCCGTGCTGGTCTGCTCGCACCTGTTGGGCGAGGTGGAGCGGATCTGCGACGCGGTGGTCGCCATCGACGGCGGCCGGCTGCTGCGCTCCGCCCTGCTCTCCGACATGACGGCGGCGACCGAGGTGCTCACGGTCGAGGTGAGCGAGGGCACCGACGAACTCGCCGCTCGGCTGGCCGCGGCCAACCTTCCGGTCCGCCGGGACGGCCGGCTGCTGCTGGTGCCGCTCGCGGACGAGACGACGTACGACCTGATCCTGACCGCGGTCGCCGAGCTGGACCTGCCGCTGCACCGGCTCGACCAGCGGCGGCACCGGGTCGCCGAACTCTTCGCCACCGGCCCGGTGGCCTCCGGCGAGCCGCCGGCCGCGCTGGCCGGGGCCGGCGCCACCGAGGGAGGGATTCGATGAGCCAGCCGACGGGTGTCATTCACGACATCGGCTACCAGCGCTACACCGGGCCGCGGCTCGGCCGCCGGCCCATCGTCGGCGCGCTCTACGTGCACGGCCTACGGGCCGCCTTCGGGCTGGGCCGCAGCGCCAAGGCCAAGGTCTTTCCGTGGCTGATCGTCGGCGTGGTCGCGGTGGTGGCCGCGGTGCTGACCGCCCTTCGGGCCCGCACCGGTCAGGCCCTGGTCGGCTACGCCGAGTTCACCGAGATGCTCAGCATGCTGATCATCTTCTTCTGCGCGGTCGTCGCCCCGGAACTCGTCTCCCGGGACCTGCACAACGGGGTGCTGCCGCTCTACTTCGCCCGGCCGCTGCGGCGTCAGGACTACGCGCTGGCCCGGCTGGCGGCGCTGGTCTCGGCGACGTTCCTGCTGCTCGCCGGCCCGCTGACGGTGATGTTCGTCGGCGCCGCGTTCAGCGTCGACCGCCTCGGGGCGGTCTGGGACGAGCTCGGTGACTACCTGGTCGGGCTCGGCTACGCCGCCGTACACGCGGTGGTCTTCGGTGTGCTGGCGTTGCTGGTCGCCTCCCTGCTGCGACGCCGGGCGGTCGCGGCCGGGGCGATCGTGGGCTCCTTCCTGCTCACCACCCCGGTGGTCGGGGTGCTGATGGTGCTGCCGTACGAGCGGGCGACCCAGCTCGCCGGCCTGGCCAGCCCGGTGACCCTGGTCGGCGGGCTCGGCGACTGGGCGTTCGAGCCCGGTGGCGAGGCCGAGATCGGCGGCTACGGCCCGCTCTACGCCCTCACGACGCTCGGTTTCGTCGTCGCCGGGGTCCTGCTGCTGCTCGCCCGCTACCGGAAGGTCGCGTCGAAGTGACGAATGTGGAACTGAGCGGGGTCTCCCGCTGGTACGGCAACGTGGTCGCGGTCAACAACGTGACGATGAGTCTCGGCCCCGGGGTGACCGGGCTGCTCGGCCCGAACGGCGCCGGCAAGACCACCCTGCTGCACATGATGGCCGGGTTCCTCGCACCGTCGCGGGGCACGGTGACGCTGGACGGCGAGCCCACCTGGCGCAACCCCGCGGTCTACCGGAGGCTCGGGCTGGTGACCGAGCGCGAGGCGGCGTACGACTTCCTCACCGCGTACGAGTTCGTGCTCGCCAGCGCCCGGCTGCACCGGCTGCCACAGCCGGAGGCGGCCGCCCGGCGGGTGCTCGACCTGGTCGAGCTGACCAGCGCCGAGGACCGCCGGATCGGCACGTACTCCAAGGGCATGCGGCAGCGGGCGCGGGTCGCCGCCGCGCTGGTCCACGACCCGGAGGTGCTGCTGCTCGACGAGCCGTTCAACGGGATGGACCCGCGGCAGCGGATGCACATGATGGACCTGCTGCACTCGCTCGGTGACGCGGGCCGCACCATTCTGTTCAGCTCGCACATCCTCGAGGAGGTCGAGCAGGTCTCCGGCACGGTGCAGGTGATCGTCTCGGGCCGGCTCGCCGCCTCCGGCGACTTCCGGACGATCCGGCGGCTGATGACGAACCGGCCGCACGTCTTCGCGATCCGCTCCACCGACGACCGGCGGCTCGCGGTGGCGCTGATGGCCGAGCCGTCGGTCAACGGGGTCGAACTCGACCGCGACGGGTTGACGGTCCGGGCCGGCGACTACGGCAGCTTCACCCGGGCGCTGCCCAAGATCGCCCTGGCCTCGGGGATCCGGGTACGCCGACTGCTCCCCTCGGACGAGTCTCTGGAGAGCGTGTTCTCCTATCTGGTGGAGGCCTGAGACGATGACGACAGTTGCCTGGATCACCGCACGCGGGCTCTTCGGCCGGCGGCGCTTCCTGCTGCTCTTCCCGCTGCCGCTGCTGGTGGTCGGGCTGGCGGTACTGGCCCGCTGGGCCGGGGTCGCCGCCAGCGAGTGGGTGCCGCCGGTCATCGTCGGCCTGGGGCTCGCGGTGATGCTTCCGGTGACCGCCCTGATCGTCGGCACCGGGGTGCTCGGTTCGGAGATCGACGACGGGACCCTGCTGCACATCCTGACCAAGCCGCTGCCGCGCTGGCAGATCATCCTGCCGAAGCTGGCGGTGGCGGCCGGGGTCACCGCGCTCACCGTCGCGGTACCGCTCTACGTCTCCGGGGTGCTCGCGCAGGGCGTACGGTTCGGGCTGGCCCTGGCGGTGGCGAGCGCGCTCGGCGCGCTGACGTACGTGGCGATCTTCCTGGTGCTCAGTCTGGTCACCCGGCGGCCGGTGCTGCTCGGCCTGGTGTACGTGCTGATCTGGGAGGGGCTGCTCAGCAGCCTGCTGAGCAGCACCGGGGTCCTCTCGGTCCAGCAGTACGTGCTGACCGTGGCGGACCGGGTCGCCCCGACGTCCCTGCTGACCCCGACGGTGTCACTGCCGGTGGCGCTGGCGCTGAGCGTCGTCCTCACGGTCGGCGGCACCGTCCTGGCGATCGATCGACTTCGCTCGTTCAGCGCGGCCGGCGAGACGAGCTGACCAACGGGGGGCTGCGCGGGTTCGGGCGTGCCGTGGGACGGCGGGGCGCCCGAACCCGCGTCGCGCCGGTCACGCCCCGCCGCCGTCCGCGGGCGGGCCAGCCGTGCGCGGAGGTGGGTCAGCCGGTGTTGCGCATCCCGGCGGCGATGCCGTTGACGGTGGTGAGCAGGGCGCGTTCCAGGGCGGCGCCGTCGCCGGGGGCGCGGCGGCCACCGGGGGCGGTCGCCACGGCGCGGTTGGCCAGTCCCGATTCGCGGTACTGCCGCAGCAGCGCCACCTGGAGGTGGTGCAGCGGCTCCAGGTAGGTGTCCCGGACCGCCAGGGTGCGCTGCAGCACCGGCGAGTTGTCCAGCAGCGCGGGGGAGTTGGTGATGGCGAGCACCTCGCGCTTGGTCAGCTCGTACTCCGCCTCGATCTTGTGGAAGATCGGGTGCAGCTTCTTGGGTACCAGGGTCTCGACGTACCGCCGGGCGATGTTCAGGTCGGTCTTGGTCAGCATCATCTCCACGTTCGACAGGAACGTGCGGAAGAAGTGCCAGGCCCGATGCATCTCGGACAGGATGTCGCCGAGCCCGGCCTCGCGAGCCGCGGCGAGCCCGGACCCGACGCCGAACCAGCCCGGGACGATCTGCCGGGTCTGGGTCCAGCCGAAGACCCACGGGATGGCCCGCAGCCCGGCCAGCCCGGCCCCGGTGTTCGGCCGTTTCGTCGGCCGGGAGCCGATGTTGAGGGCACCGAGCAGCTCGGTCGGGGTGGAGGCCCAGAAGTACGCCGGCAGGTCCGGGTCCTCCACCAGCGACCGGTACGACCGGTACGCCGCGTCGGACACCACGTCCATCGTCGAGTTCCACCGTTCGAGCGCCTCGGCCGGCTGGCGCGGCTCGGTGTGCAGCAGGGTGCTCTGCAGTACGGCCGCCAGCATCAGCTCCAGGTTCTCCCGGGCCAGCGAGGGGAGGCTGTACTTGTCGGAGATGACCTCGCCCTGCTCGGTCACCTTGATCTCGCCGTCGAGCGTGCCGTACGGCTGGGCCAGGATCGCCTCGTGGGTGGGCCCGCCGCCCCGTCCGACCGTGCCGCCTCGACCGTGGAACAGCCGCAGCCGGACGTTGTGCCGGGCGGCCACGTCCCGCAGCGCGCGCTGGGCGCGGTGGATGGACCACTGTGAGGTGGTGATCCCGGCCTCCTTGTTGGAGTCGGAGTAGCCGAGCATCACCTCCTGCACGTCGCCGCGGGCTGCCACGATCGCCCGGTAGGGAGGCAGGGAGAGCAGCTCGTCGAGCAGCTCGCCGCCGGCCTCCAGCTCGCTCGGGGTCTCCAGCAGCGGGACGAAACCGATCCGGGCCCGACCGGTGTGCACGTCCACCAGCCCGGCCTCCCGGGCCAGCACCACCGCGGCGAGGACGTCGTCTGCCCCGAGCGTCATCGAGATGATGTAGGACTCGATCACCTCGACGCCGAAGCGCTCCTGGAGGTCGCGGATGGTGTGGAAGACCTCGAAGGTCTTGCGGGCCGAGTCGGTGAGCGGGGTGTCCATCGTGGAGAGCGGACGCCGGCCGGCCAGCTCCTCGGCGAGGAGCTTGGTCCGCTCGGCGCGGCTCAGCCCGGCGTAGTCGGTCACCTCGCCGACCGCGGCGTAGAACTGGGCCAGCACGGCGTGGTGTGCCTCGGCGTGCTCCCGGATGTCCATGGTCGCCAGTTGCGGCCCGAACGCGGCGACCGTGCGGATCACCGAGGCGAGCCGGCCGACGGCGGTGAGCTGACCGGAGTTGCGGGCCAGCGAGGCACGCATCAGCTCCAGATCGGCCAGCAGCTCGGCGGTGCCCCGGTAGTCCCGCCCCGGCACGTGCGGGGTGCCCTGCTGGAGGCGGCGCCGGGTGTTGGCCAGCTTGGCCTTGATGCACCGGGCCTTGAGCCGGTACGGCTCCTCGGCGTTGACCCGGCGGAACCGGGGTGCCACCTCGGGCAGCGCGTCCAGGTCCTTGGCCAGGCTGGCGGAGAGGTCGAGCGAGACGCTGCGCAGGCGCCGGGAGACGGAGATCTCGTTGATCAGCGTGTCCATCGCCGCCTCGGTCGCCTGGATGCCGTGCTCGAACTGGATCATCAGGACGTCCCGGGTGACCTGCGGGGTGACGAACGGGTTGCCGTCCCGGTCACCGCCGATCCAGGTGCCGAAGGTCAGCGGGCGGGCCGTCGGCGCGGTCTCCACACCCAGGCTGCGCAGGGTGTCGGTGAGGTCGTCGAGGACCTGCGGCGCCGCGACCGCGTAGAGGTCGCGCAGGTAGTAGATGGCGTTGCGGGCCTCGTCGGTCGGATCCGGCCGGTCCAGCCGCAGCTCGTCGGTCTGCCAGAGCAGGTCGAGCAGTTCGGCGAGACGCCGGTTGGTCGGGCCCTCGTCGGTGGCGCCGTAGAGGACGGCGGCCGAGGCCTCCGCGTCGAGCTCGTCGGCGACGGCCCGCAGCTTCGACAGGATGGAACGTCGGGCCGCCTCGGTCGGGTGGGCGGTGAAGACCGGCCGGACGGCGAGCCGGCGGGCGGCGGCGGCGATCTCCTCCGGCGGCACGCCGCGCTCCCGGATCAGCCGGGCGGCCTGGTCCAGCCAACCGCCGTGCGCGGCACGCTGCCGGCGCAGCTCCCGGGCCCGGTGTACCTGTTCGGTGATGTTGGCCAGGTGGAAGTAGGTGGAGAAGGCGCGGGCCAGCTTGGTGCCGGTGGTGACGTCCAGTGCCGCGAGCCGTTGCGCGGCCGCCTCGGCGTCGTGGCGGACCAGGACGCGGATCTCCTCGACCAGGTCGAGCAGTGGACGACCCTCCTGGCGGGCGAGGGTCTGGCCGAGTAGGCGGCCGAGGCGGCGGATGTCGGCCCGAAGGGCGGCGTCGGGCCCGTCGTGGTCGTGCTGGTCAGTCACCGTGCACTCCTTGATCGATTCCAGAGGACGGCGCTGTCCCGACACGCTGGATCGTATCCGTGCCGGCTGGTCGACGCGAACGAGTCCACGCCGTGACGGTCGCCGCCCACGGCGGGTGTCCGACACCGCGGAGCGCCTGGTGCACCCCGCCGACGGCATGCGGGTCGGGGAGGAGTCGCCGGGCCCGGACCGGGTGGTCCGCCTCACCGCGTCCGGGGCCGCCCGAGCACGGCGGTGGCGGCGAGCAGCACGAGCATGCCGGCACCGGCCCAGATCCCGAGCGTGGCGGCCGGCCACCGGGCCGCCCCGGGTGGAAAGTACAGCACGGACCTGATCAGATCGGTGGCGAGGCCGGGGATGTTCCAGCGGTGCATGTCCCGGAAGAAGGCGGGCAGGAACTCCGGTGGGTAGATGCCGCCGGATCCGGGGTTGCCGAGCACCACCAGCAACAGGATGACCAACCCGGTGCCGACCAGCCCCAACCAGCCCTGTACGGCGGAGGCGGCCATCGCGGCGGCGAAGGCCACCAGCGCCCCGGCGCCGACGAGGCTGGGCAGGTGCCGGCTCCAGACGCCCAGGGCGGGGCCGGTGACGAGCGCGCCGGCGAGCCCGAGCAGGGCGGCGTACCACGCGAGACCGCCGATCCGCAGGACCGCCCGGTACGGGGTGTGGGGCACCGTACCGAGCGAGATCCCGATGGCTGCGGCGCCGAGATAGCCACCGAGCACCAGCCCCACCGCCAGGTAGAACGGCGTCAGGCCGCGCGGGTCGGCGGTGGCGACGGGGACGGCGTCGGTGACGGCGAGCGGGATCTGCGCGCGTGCGGCCGCCGCCGTCACGATCTCGGTCACCGTCGTGGCGGCGGCCGGCGAGGCGGCGGTCGCGGTCGTCAGGGTCAGCCCGGGGGCGTCCGGCCCGGTGGTGAGCAGCGCGTAGATCTCACGCCGGTGCAGCGCCGCCTCGGCGGCGTCGCGGTGGGCGTACCCGACGGGCCGGAGTTGGCGGCCCTGCTCCCGCACGCCGGCGAGGAGAGACCGCGCGGGCTGGTCGTCCCGCACCACGCCGACCGGGACGTCCCTCGGGCGCGGGTCGTGCAGGGCACCGACGTGGGTGGCGACGAACGCGGTCGCGATCGCCAGGGTGCCGAGGAGCAGGGCGGCGGCACGGACGACGCTCCGCCGCAGCGGCTCGCCGTGCCGCGGCTCCCCACGCGGGCGGACGGCCCTGCCGATGCGCTGGTCCTGCCCTGCCGGGTTTGTCTCTGATTCGCCCACTTCATCAGCTTATGAAAGGTCGGCCCCGGCGCTGGGCGAACCCGGCCACCGCTGTCACCGCCACCCACGAAGTGGGACGGTGTGTCCAGGAAGTGGGACGTGTTGCCCCGGTTCCCGATCGCACGCCGGCGGGACGCCGCGCGATCGGGAACCGCCCGTGGGTCGCGTACGCCCGACGGCCCTCAGTCGAGCACGGCGAAGGCCCGGACCGGGAAGGTGCCCATCCCGGCGACCATCGGAGGGGCGGCGGTGAACCGGAAGCCGTCCGGGGGCAGCGCGGCCAGGCCGCGCAGGTGCTCGACGATCGGGATGCCGGCCGCGAGCAGGAGGCTGTGCGCGGGGCGGGTGCCACCGCTGGCCGGGGAGGAGTCGTCGATGTTCACCGAGTCGATGCCGACCAGCGCCGCCCCGGCGGACACCAGCCACTCGGCCCCGTCCGCGGTCAGGTACGGGTGGTCCGGGGCGCCGTACCTCGGGGTGCCGAAGTGCACGTCCCAGCCGGTGTGCAGCAGCACCGCCCGCCCGGCCACCTCGTGGGGAGCCAGCAGCAGCCGGTCGACGGCGCGGACCCCGGCCGGCACCCGGACCACCACGCCGGGCAGGTCGGCGAGCCGCTCCAGGGGGACACCGGCCAGGTCGGCGCCGTCCGCCCAGCGGTGCGCCGGGGTGTCGACGTACGTCCCGGTGTTGGCGACCATCGTGATCTCGCCGATCTGGAACTCGGTGCCCGGGGCGTACCGCTGCCGGGACGCCTCCCGGCTCAGCCAGTCGGTGATCCGGGGCGCCGGCAGACCGGGAAGGGTGACCATGCCGTCCCGGACGACGTGGCTCAGCTCGACCAGCCGCCGACCGGTGGCCGCCGCGCGGGGAACGTCCCGGCCACCCTGGTGCGGTTCGCGGATCAGCTCCTTGGCGGTGATCCGCACCTCGCCCACCATCAGCAGGCCCAGATGCCGGACGAAGAGTGCCGCCAACTCCTCGTCGGTGATGTCGGTGCCCGGGATGTCGAGCCGGAAGCCGTCCACCCGCAGCCCACCGCCGTTGACGAAGGTCACCTCCGCGTCGAACCGGACGCGCCACTGTTCCGCCATGGCGGCAAGCGGATCACACGTGCCGGCACCGGTCAACGCGATTCCCGTCCGGCTGCGGTCCCGCCCGGACCACACACCCGACCCCGGCGGGTGCGGGCCGTCGCCGGGGAGGCGTCCGACCCGGAAGATAGGCTGGGGTCGGGTGTCAAGGGCGTCCCACATGGCAGCGACCGGACCGCGGGCGGGGCGCCGTCTGCGACCCCCTCCACCCCCGTCCGAGGCGGACGCGGGGTCCATTTCGCGTGCCCTGAAGGTGTGATCGGCGTGCTGACCGGGTTGTTGACTGCGGCGCTACGTGATCGGGCGTTGGCGCGGGCGCGCCAGCTGGCCCTGGCGGGCGGGACGGAGGCCGACGGCCTCGACCTGACGGCGCCACCGTCGCTGCGGCCGTTCGTCGTCGCCGCCGTGGCCGCCGACCGGGAGGTCGGCGGGGCGGGCCGGCCGGTGCTGGCGGTGACCGCGACCACGCGGGAGGCCGACGACCTCGCCGCCGCGCTGCGCAGCCTGCTGCCACCGGAGCAGGTGGTGGTCTTCCCGGCCTGGGAGACGCTGCCGCACGAGCGGCTCTCGCCCCGGTCCGACACCGTCGGACGGCGGCTCGGGGTGCTGCGCCGGCTGGCGCACCCGGATCTCGACGAACACGCCGGTCCGGTCCGGGTCGTCGTCGCGCCGGTGCGCTCGGTGCTCCAGCCGCAGCTCAAGGGGCTCGGTGACCTGGAGCCGGTCCGGCTGACCGTCGGTGCCGAGGCCGGGCTGGAGGAGACCGCCCGTCGGCTGACCGACCTGGCCTACGCCCGGGTCGACCTGGTCACCAAGCGGGGCGAGTACGCCGTCCGGGGCGGCATCCTCGACGTCTTCCCGCCGACCGACGAGCACCCGTCCCGCATCGAGTTCTGGGGCGACGAGGTCGAGGAGATCCGTACCTTCGCCGTCGCCGACCAGCGCACGATCGAGACCGTGCCGGCGCTGTGGGCGCCACCCTGCCGGGAGCTGCTGCTCACCCCGGCCGTCCGCCGCCGGGCCGCCGAGCTGGCCGAGCGGCATCCCGAGCTGGCCGAGATCCTGGACAAGCTCGCCGAGGGGATACCGGTCGAGGGGATGGAGTCACTGGCCCCGGCCCTGATCGGGGCCGACGCGCTCGAACTCCTCCTGCACAGCATGCCGGCCGGCACCCACGTCCTGCTCTGCGATCCGGAGCGGATCCGGACCCGGGCGCACGACCTGGTCCGCACCTCGGCGGAGTTCCTGGAGGCGAGCTGGGCGGCGGCCGCCGTCGGCGGCCAGGCTCCGATCGACCTCGGCGCCGCCGCCTTCAAGACCCTGGCGGAGGTACGCGCCACCGCCGCCGCCCTCGGCCAACCCTGGTGGTCGGTGTCGCCGTTCGGCCTGGCCGAGGCGGCACCGGGGCCGGCCGCCACCCCGGAGCCGTGGGCGGTCGAGCCGGAGCCGGAGGTGAGCGTCACCCCGGACGCGGGCGAGTCCCTCACCCTGGCCGCCCAGCCGATACCGCTGTACCACGGCGAGACCGCCCGGCTGGTCGACGACCTCAAGCGCTGGGTCGGCGACGGCTGGGCGGTGACCCTGGTCTTCGAGGGCAGCGGTCCGGCGCAGCGGGCCGTCGAGGTGCTCCGCGACGCCGGTCTCGGTGCCGCCACCGTCGAGACGGTCACCGCACCGCCGGGCGCCGGCGAACTGGTCGTCACCTGCGGTTCGCTCACCCACGGTTTCCTCGACCCGCAGGCCCGGTTCGTCATCCTCACCGGCCACGACATCACCGGCGGCCGCGGCGCCACCACCCGGGACATGCGTCGGATGCCGAGCCGGCGCCGCAACACCATCGACCCGTTGGAGCTGCGGGCCGGCGACCACGTGGTGCACGAGCAGCACGGCATCGGCCGGTACGTCGAGCTGGTGCGGCGCGTCGTCAACGGCGCCGAGCGGGAGTACCTGGTCATCGAGTACGCGCCGAGCAAGCGCGGCCAGCCCGGGGACCGGCTCTTCGTCCCCACCGACCAGCTCGACCAGCTCTCCCGGTACGTCGGCGGCGAGACCCCGGCGCTGCACCGCATGGGCGGCGCGGACTGGCAGAAGGCGAAGGCACGGGCCCGCAAGGCGGTACGGGAGATCGCCGCCCAGCTCATCCAGCTCTACGCCGCCCGCAAGGCCAGCAGGGGGCACGCCTTCGGCCCGGACACCCCGTGGCAGCGGGAGTTGGAGGACGCCTTCCCGTACACCGAGACGCCGGACCAGCTCGCGGCGATCGAGGAGGTCAAGCGGGACATGGAGCAGCCGATCCCGATGGACCGGCTGATCTGCGGCGACGTCGGGTACGGCAAGACCGAGATCGCGGTGCGGGCCGCGTTCAAGGCGGTGCAGGACGGCAAGCAGGTGGCGGTGCTGGTGCCGACCACCCTGCTGGCCCAGCAGCACTACAACACCTTCACCGAGCGGATGGCGCAGTTCCCGGTCACCATCCGGCAGCTGTCGCGGTTCGCCACGCCGAAGGAGGCCGAGCAGACGCTGGCGATGGTCGCCGACGGCAGCGCCGACATCGTGATCGGTACCCACCGGCTGCTGCAGGCGTCGACCCGGTTCAAGGCGCTCGGCCTGGTCATCGTCGACGAGGAGCAGCGTTTCGGGGTCGAGCACAAGGAGTACCTCAAGCAGCTGCGTACCTCGGTGGACGTCCTGACGATGTCGGCGACCCCGATCCCGCGGACCCTGGAGATGGCGGTCACCGGCATCCGGGAGATGTCGACGATCGCCACCCCGCCGGAGGAGCGGCACCCGGTGCTGACCTTCGTCGGGGCGTACGACGACCGGCAGGTCGCCGCCGCGATCCACCGCGAGCTGCTGCGCGACGGCCAGGTCTTCTACGTGCACAACCGGGTCGAGACGATCGACCGGGCGGCCCGGCGGATCCGCGAGCTGGTCCCGGAGGCCCGGGTCGCGGTCGCGCACGGCCAGATGGGCGAGGACGCCCTGGAACGGGTCATGGTCGGCTTCTGGGAACGGGAGTACGACGTCCTGGTCTGCACCACGATCGTCGAGTCCGGTATCGACATCCCGAACGCCAACACCCTGATCGTGGAGCGGGCCGACCTGCTCGGCCTCGCCCAGCTGCACCAGATCCGGGGCCGGGTCGGCCGGGGCCGGGAGCGGGCGTACGCGTACTTCCTCTACCCCGGGGACAGGCCGCTGACCGAGCAGGCCCACGAGCGGCTGGCCACCATCGCCCAGCACACCGAGCTCGGCGCCGGCATGTACGTGGCGATGAAGGACCTGGAGATCCGGGGCGCCGGCAACCTGCTCGGCGGCGAGCAGTCCGGACACATCGAAGGGGTGGGCTTCGACCTGTACGTCCGGATGGTCGGCGAGGCGATGCAGGCGTTCAAGGGCGAACGGCCGGAGGAGGAGCCCGAGGTCAAGGTCGACCTGCCGGTCGACGCGCACCTGCCGCACGACTACATCGGGGTGGAGCGGCTGCGCCTGGAGATGTACCGCAAGCTCGCCGAGGCCCGGGACACCGACCGGCTGGGCGAGGTGGTGGCCGAGATGACCGACCGGTACGGCGAGCCACCGGAGCAGGTCGCCAACCTGGTCGCGGTGGCCCGGTTCCGGCTGCTCGCCCGGGCGTACGGTCTGACCGACGTCTCGATGCAGGGCCGGCACATCCGGTTCTCACCGCTGCGCCTGCCGGACTCGAAACAGCTGCGCCTGAAGCGCTACCACCCGGACGCGGTCTACAAGGCGGCGACCGAACAGGTCAGCGTGCCGCGGCCGACGACCCGCCGGGTCGGTGGCGAGCCGCTGCGCGACCAGGCGCTGCTGGACTGGTGCACCCAACTGCTCACCGACGTGCTGGGGGAGGTGAACGTCGCCGCCCCGGCCCGGTGAGCCCCGCCCGCCGGCGCGGGTGGGGGTGGCCCGGCTGCGGCGTCCGTCTGTCGCGTGAGAGAGTGTGGACATGCAGCGTGTCCGTCGTCTGGCTTCGATCGCGGTCATTGCCGTTCTCGGCACCACCGTTCTTGCCGCCTGTCGCTCCGACTCCAGCGTCGCCGTGTACCTCGGCGAACGGAAGATCACCGAGGACGAGGTGACGTCGGTCGTCGAGGACGCCAGGCGCAGGGCGCCGTCCCCGGGCGGTGACGCGGCGGCCGGTGGTGCCGGGGTGACGGCGCCGAGTCGGTCGGAGGTGGTACGGGTCCTGGTGCTCGGCGACGTCTGCCGGCGGCTCACCGCCGAGCGCGACCTGCGGTCGTCCGACCCGGTCGATCCCGAGCGGCTCGCCGCGCAGCTCAACCTGCCGACGGGCTCGCGGTACGTCCAGCAGCTCGCCGAGCTGTACACCTGCCTGAGCGCGGTGCCCACCGACCAGCAGGTGACGCCGACCGACGCGGAGCTGGCCGACCTGGTCGCCCGGGGCCGCAAGGCCGGGGTGGTCTCACCCGACGAGCGGGACGAGGACGCCAAGAACCGGCTGTCCCAGGGCCCGCAGCTGGGCATGGCGCTGTCGCAGCGCAAGGTGCTCGCCGAGGCGCTCGACCGGGAGGACGTCGTCGTCAGCCCGCGGTACCGGCCGCTGGATTTCCCGCTGCTCTCCTTCTCGGACGGTTCGGCCGCGATCTCGTTGCTGATCGGGCAGGCCGGGCCGGACACGCTGGTCGAGAGCCGCTGAGCGACGGGACGTCGCCGCGTACACCCGCACGGAGGATGGTCGTGTCACGATGACCGCCCGGGTCGTACTGCTGGTCACCTCGCCCCGGCTGCCGGCCGGGCTGTTGACCGCGGCCGCCTGGGACGTCGTCCGCGCCCACCCGGTCCTGGCCGCCGCCGAGAGCGACCTGGTCGCCGCCCTGCGCGCCGCGGGCGCCGACGTCACCGTCACCGACGACCCGGTACCGGCGCTGCTGGACCGGGCCGCGACCCACGGTACGGCGGTCTGGCTGGCCGGCCCGACCGGCGACGAGGACGTGGCCCGGCAGTTGGGGCTGCGGCTGGCCGGTGACCCGGGCCTGGCCGAGCTGGAGCTGATGTACGGCTCCTGGGATCCGCCCGGGGCCCGGCTGCTCGACGCGGTCGCGGTGATGGACCGGCTGCTCTCACCCGGCGGCGATCCCTGGAAGCGGGCCCAGACCCACGCCAGCCTGGCGCGGTTTCTGATCGAGGAGTGCTACGAGGCGTACGACGCGATCGCCGCCGGGGATCTCGCCGCGTTGCGTGAGGAGCTCGGCGACGTGCTGCTGCAGGTGGTGCTGCACGCCCGGCTGGCCGAGGAACTTCCCGAGGGCGAGCGGTGGACCATCGACGACGTCGCCGGTGGCCTCGTGGCGAAGATGATCCGTCGCAATCCGCACGTCTTCGCCGGGGAGCGGGTCGACAGCATCGAGGAGATCACCGAGAACTGGGAGCAGATCAAGCGGGCGGAGAAGCCCCGGGCCTCGGCGCTCGACGGGGTGGCACTCTCCCAGCCGGCGCTCGCGCTGGCGGCGAAGGTGCTGCACCGGGTCGAGCGGGCCGGCCTCGACGTACCGTTGCCGGCGCCGGGCGCCGATGCCGAGTCACGGCTCGGCGCCGAGCTGCTGCAGACGGTGGCCCGGGCCCGGACCGCCGGGCTGGACGCCGAGGCGGCGCTGCGCCGGGTGACGCTGGAGTACGCGGCGACGGCCCGGGCGGTGGAGCGGGAGCGGGCTACCGACGCCGGGTCCGGCGCGCCGCACTAGGAGCCGACCGGGCTCGCCTCCCGTTTCCCGGCCGGACCCGGTGTGGGGTCCGCACCCGTCCGGTGGTCGTCGCGTCCGGCCCGCAACCCGAGGGCGATCCCGAGCGCGGCGATCAGCACACCGGCGGCCTGACCGGCGGCCGGCGGCCGGCCGGCCTGTACGGCGGCGGTGAGCAGGGTGGCGATCGGCATCACCCCGACCAGTGGCGCGGTCCGTTCCACCCCGAGCCGCCGCAGCCCGGTGAACCAGCACAGGAACGCGGCCACGGTCATGAACGCGGCCAGGTAGCCGAGGGCGGCCGCCTCGGTCGCGGTGGGGAGGCGCAACCGGGCGAACTCGCCGGCGGCCAGTGCCGCCAGCAGGAGCAGCGGTACGGCCAGCGCGCAGCCGTACGCCGAGACCAGCACCGGCCCGAGCCGGGGCAGGACGGCGGCGGCGAGCAGGGAGAACGCGACCTCGCCGCCGAACGCGCCGAGGGCGGCGAGGACCCCGACGGCGTCGGCCCGGCCGCTGCCGTGGACGAGCGCGGTCCCGGCAACGACGATCGCGGCGGCGGCCAGCAGCCGGACGGCGGGCCGGCGGCGGCGGACGAGCGGGCCGAGCAGGGCCAGGCCGAGCGGCGCCGCTCCGATGAAGGTGCCGACCATGGCCGCGTCCGCGTGTGACAGGGCGAGCAGGACGCAGGCGTTGAAGCCGGCCATCCCGGCGGCGGCGAGTGCGGTGAGGACGGCCAGTTCCCGCCGGGTCGGCCGGCCCGCCGCGGGTCCGCCCAGCAGTCCGGGAAACCGGTGTGCGAGGGCGAGGAGGACCACGGCGGCGAGCGCGTACCGGGCCGCCTGGCCGGTGAGGTGCGGAAAGTCGAGGACCAGCTGGCTGATCGAGACGGAGCTGCCGACGAGGACCATTCCGCCGACGCAGAGCAGGACGGCGACGAGGTTCGAGATCTGCACGCCGTGACGCTAGGGTGCAGGTGGTCCGGTCCGCAGGTCCACCGGCGCGACAGATTGGAGGACCAATTGGCGTTGCTGGAGGCACTGGTCGAGTTCGACCGGACCGGCCCGGGCCGGGCGCACCGGCTCACCTGCGCGCTGCGCGAGGCGATCGTCGCCGGCCGGCTCCGCCCCGGCAGCCGTCTGCCGTCCAGCCGGGACCTCGCGGCGGACCTGCGGCTGTCCCGGGGCGTGGTGGTCGAGGCGTACGAGCAGCTGGTCGCCGAGGGCTGGCTGGTGTCGCGGCGTGGGTCGGGCACCACCGTCGCGCCGGTGCACCCCGGTGCGGTGCCCGTGCACCCCGGGTCGGGGCGCCCTCACCCGGCACAGGCCACGGTCGGGCCGGTCGACCGGATCCGGCCGTTGCGTCCGGGCATACCCGATCTCGGGATGTTCCCCCGGGCCGCCTGGCGGCGGGCGTACGAGCGGGTGCTGAACCAGGCCCACGCCGCCGACCTCGACTACGGCGACGCCGCCGGTGCACCCCGGCTCCGGGCGGAACTCGCCGGCTATCTCGGCCGGGTCAGGGCCGCCCGGGTCGACCCGGCCGACCTCTTCGCCACCACCGGCGCGGGCCAGGCGTTCGGGCTGGTCGCCGGGGCGCTGCGCGCCGCCGGCATCGACACGGTCGGCGTCGAGGACCCGGGCAGCGCGGGGGTCCGCGACCACCTTGTCGCGCACGGACTGCGCCTGGTGCCGGTACCGGTCGACCACGACGGCCTGGACGTCGCGGCGCTGGCGCGCACCGGGGCCCGGGCCGTGCTGGTCACCCCGGCGCACCAGTTTCCGACCGGTGTGGTGCTCGGCCCCGACCGACGGGCGGCGCTGCTCGACTGGGCCCGCCGGGTCGACGGGCTGATCGTCGAGGACGACTACGACGCCGAGTTCCGGTACGACCGCGATCCCGTCGGCTGCCTCCAGGGACTCGCCCCCGACCGGGTGGCACACATCGGCTCGGCCAGCAAGGCGCTCGCCCCGGCGCTGCGGATCGGCTGGCTGGCCGTACCCCCGGCGTGGCGGTCGGCGGTGCGGGCCGGCAAGTACGCCGCGGACGTCTGCGGGCCGGTGCTGGAGCAGCTCGCCTTCGCCGAGTTCCTCGCCAGCGGCGGCTACGACCGGCATCTGCGGCGGCTGCGCCGCGGCTACCGGGTCCGGCGCGACGCCGTGGTGGCCGCGGTCCGCCGGTACCTGCCGTCGGCCCGGATCTCCGGTGTCGCGGCCGGGATACACCTGGTCGTCGAGCTGCCGGCCGGAACCGACGACGTCGCGGTGGCCCGGGCCGCCCGGCGGTCCGGGTTGGGCCCGCTGGCGCTGTCACGGCTGCGGCTGCGGCCCGGCGGTCCACCCGGACTGGTCCTCGGCTACGCGACGCACCCGCCGGACGTCCTCACGGAGGCGGTGGCGCGGCTGGCGGCGCTGATCGTCTAGGTTGGCCACATGCCGCCATTCGTCCCCCTGGCCGAACGAATCGTCGACGCGATGCTCGCCAGCGACCCGCATCTGGCCTCCGACGTCGGAGAACACGCCTACGACGACCGGCTTGCGGACTGGTCGGCCGACGCGGTGGCCGGGCGGGTGACGATGCTGCGGGACGCGGCGCACGCCCTCTCCGAGGTGGAGACGGACGGGCTGCCGACGGCGGAGCGGGTCGACCACGCCGTGCTCTCGGCGATGGTGGAGCGGGAACTCTTCGAGCTGACCGAGGTCCGCGCGCACGAGTGGAACCCGATGGTGCACAACCCGGCCCCGCTGCTGCACGCGCTGCTGGCTCGGCCGTTCGCCCCGGCCGACGTGCGGCTGACCAGCATCGCGGGTCGGCTGGCGGCCGTACCGGACGCGCTGGCCACCGCCCGCGCGCTGCTGGCGGACGTCCCCCGGATCCACGCCGAGACCGCCGCCGGCCAGTACGACGGCGCCGTGGCGCTGCTGCGGGACCAGCTTCCCGCCCTGCTGGCCGAGGCACCCGGGATGCGGCGCACGGTGGAGCCGGTTGCCGAGGTGGCGATCCGTGAGCTGGCCGGGTTCGCGCGGTGGCTCCGGGCGGGCCTGCGCGACGGCACCGACCCGGGCCGCGACCCCCGGCTGGGCCGGCGGCTGTGGGAGGCCCGGCTCTGGCACACCCTGGACACCGAGCTCACCGCGCGCCAGGTGCAGGACCTGGCGTGGGCCAACCTGGACCGGGTCACCGAGGAGATCCGGGAGGCCGCCGTCGAGCTGGTCGGCGGCCCGGCCTCCGACGACGCGGTCCGGCAGGCGCTGCGCCTGCTCGCCGACGAGCACCCGGACGAGGCGTCGATCGTGCCGCTGGCCCGGCGGACCCTGGACGAGGCGACCGACTTCGTCGCCGACGCCGAGCTGGTCTCGCTGGTCGACGACCCCTGCGTGATCAGGACGATGCCGGAGCACGACCGTGGTGTCGCGGTCGCGTACTGCGATCCGCCGGGTCCGTTGGAGACCGCGGACGTCCCGACGTTCTACTGCATCGCCCCGGCCCCGGCCGACTGGCCGGCGACCCGGGTCGAGTCGTTCTACCGCGAGTACAACAACCACATGATCCGGAACCTGACGGTCCACGAGGCGATGCCGGGGCACTTCCTCCAGCTGGCCCACGCGCGCCGGTACCGGGGCAGCAGTCGGGTCCGGGCCCTCGGCCACTCCGGGCCGTTCGTCGAGGGCTGGGCGGTCTACGCGGAGCAGCTGATGGCCGAGCGGGGCTTCGGCGGCCTGGCGGTTCGGCTGCAGCAGCTCAAGATGCAGCTCCGGATGACCATCAACGCCCTGCTCGACCAGCTGGTGCACTGTGAGGGGATGACCGAGGCCGACGGGATGGCGCTGATGACCGGTCGGGGCTTCCAGGAGGAGGGCGAGGCCGCCGGGAAGTGGCGGCGGGCCCTGCTCACCTCGACACAGCTCTCGACGTACTTCGTCGGCTACACGCAGATCGCCCAGATCGCCGCCCGTCGCCCGCACGGGGTCTCCGTGCGGGCGTGGCACGACGCGATGCTCGCGCACGGCTCCCCGCCGCCGCGGCATCTCCCGACCCTGCTCGGGCTGCCGTCCTGAGGGCGGTCACCTGGGCGCCGTGGGACGCCGGTCGACCACCCCGGCGCCGGGCGGAAGCTCGAAGACGCTGTTCTCCACCGTCTCGCGGTAGCGGCTCATCGTCACCCGCAGCTCGGTGCCGTCGACCGTACCGCTGAAGCTGCCGAGTGCACCCTCGCCGGTGATGCAGGCGTCGAAGGCGTCGGTGGCGGCGTTGTGCAGCTGCCGGACCTGGACGCAGGTGGCGTGGCGTCCGGCGATCGTGGTGTCGTTCTGCTCGATGATCGCGTCGGGGTCGAGCGCGGCGGCGGTGAGCAGTCCCACCACCATCGGCGGGGTGACCAGGCCGTGGCTGGTCATCCGGGTGAAGACCGTCAGCGCCGGCTTGTTCTTCGGCTCCGGTGGCGCGGTGAGGGTGCAGGTCGGCTTCTTCCCACTGGTGTCGCACTCCATCGTCGCCTCCGCGGTCACGGTCAGCTTGCCACCCGGGTAGACGTACGCGGCGCGGAGCGGATTCTGGGACTGTGCGATCGATGCGGTCCGGCCGCCCGGGAACTGGTAGTCGGCCGAGTAGGTGAGCTGGTTCGACCGGTCCAGCCGGGCAGCGAGCTCGTTGACCAGGTCGGCGCGGCCGATGACCCGGCTCGCGGCGTCCAGGGTCTGGCACCCGGTGACGGTCAGGACGGTGACGATGACCCCCGTGAGCACCCGGAGTGAGGTCGACACAACCGGCATGCCCACAGCCTTGTCGATCGTGTCGAGCGCGCGCAAACCAGCTTTCAGAAACATGAGGCTGGTCCGCAAATGTCGGCATCGGGCGTGATGTCGGCGTGGGACGGTGGCTCTGCACCAGCCAGCACACGCGCGGCCGGTGCCGCCCGATAGGCTGTTGCGACGGAGCCTCAGCCGCACCGTCGCGACGGGGACGCCACCGCCATCGACAACCGATGGACCGTTATCGACTACTGAGGAGCAGACAGTGGCCACCATCGAGGCGATCGTCGCCCGGGAGATTCTGGACTCGCGGGGCAACCCGACCGTCGAGGTCGAGGTCGGTCTGGACGACGGTACGGTCGGCCGCGCCGCGGTGCCGTCCGGCGCGTCCACGGGGGCCTTCGAGGCGCTCGAGCTGCGCGACGGCGACAAGGACCGGTACGGCGGCAAGGGCGTCGAGAAGGCGGTCGCGAACATCGAGGAGCGCATCGTCGACCAGCTCGTCGGCTACGAGGCGAGCGAACAGCGCCTCATCGACCAGAAGATGATCGAGATCGACGGCACCGACGACAAGTCGGGGCTCGGCGCCAACGCCATCCTGGGCGTGTCACTGGCGGTCGCGAAGGCGGCGGCGAAGAGCAGCGGGCTGAGCCTGTTCCGCTACCTCGGCGGCCCGAACGCGCACCTGCTGCCGGTGCCGATGATGAACATCCTCAACGGCGGTGCGCACGCCGACTCCAACGTCGACATCCAGGAGTTCATGATCGCGCCGATCGGCGCGCCGACCTTCCGGGAGGCGCTGCGCGCCGGCTCCGAGGTCTACCAGGCGCTCAAGTCGGTGCTGAAGAAGAAGGGCCTGAACACCGGGCTCGGCGACGAGGGCGGGTTCGCCCCCGACCTGCCGACCAACTCCACCGCGCTCGACCTGATCGCCGAGGCGGTGGAGAAGGCCGGGTACCGGCTCGGCACCGACATCGTCTTCGCGCTGGACGTCGCCGCCACGGAGTTCTTCGACAACGGCGTCTACACGTTCGAGGGCAGCCAGAAGACGGCGGACGAGATGACCGCCTACTACCACAAGCTTCTCGACGACTACCCGATCGTCTCCATCGAGGACCCGCTGGCCGAGGACGACTGGTCCGGCTGGAGCCGTCTCACCGCGTCGGTCGGCGAGCGGATCCAGATCGTCGGCGACGACCTCTTCGTCACCAACCCGCAGCGGATCGCCCGGGGCATCGCGGAGAAGGCGGCGAACGCCGTACTGGTCAAGGTCAACCAGATCGGCTCGCTCACCGAGACCTTCGAGGCGGTGGACCTGGCGCACCGGGCCGGCTTCCGGTGCATGATGAGCCACCGTTCCGGCGAGACCGAGGACACCACGATCGCCGACCTGGCGGTGGCGATGGGTTGCGGGCAGATCAAGACCGGCGCCCCGGCCCGCTCCGACCGGGTGGCGAAGTACAACCAGCTGCTCCGGATCGAGGAGGAGCTGGCCGACGCGGCGCGGTACGCGGGGGCGAGCGCCTTCCCGCGTTACCGGTCGGCGGCCTGACGACGCGGCGGCCGGGGAGGGGTGCCACGGCGATGACGCAGCGCCGTACGCCGAGCGGGCAGGGCCCGACGCGGCGGTCGGTCCGGGGTGTCCGGGCGGACCGCCCGGACACCCGCGACATCCGTCGGCGGGTCGAGGCGCGGTTGGCGGCGGCCCGTGCGGCCGGTGCGGCCCGCGCGGCGCGTGCCGGACGGAGCGCGGACGGCCCCCGGTCGGGCAACCGGCCCGGGGCCGCGCGGCGCACCAGCACCCCCCGCGCCGTCAAGCGCACCACGGCAGCCCAACCCCGGCGCTACACCGGCCGGGTCACGGTGCTGGTCGGTGTCCTGGTCGCGCTCGCCCTCGCCTACACCTACCCGGTGCGGGTCTACCTCAACCAGCAGTCCGACATCGCCCGGATGGAGGCGGACCTGCGGGCGCAGCGCGAGCTGATCGGTGACCTGGAGGAGGAGGCGGCGCTCTGGGACGACCCCGAGTACGTCAAGATCCAGGCGCGGGAGCGGTTCTACATGGTGCTTCCCGGTGAGGTGCCGCTGGTGGTCCTGACCGACCACGAGGGGGCCGCCCGGGACGCCGGCACCGACCCGGCGGCGGCCGGGCAGAGCAACCCCGAGCCCTGGTACGACACCCTCTGGTCGAGCGTGCGCGCGGCCAACGAGCCGGAGCGGGCGGGGCAGTGAACCGACCAGACGCACCGGCGCAGCGCCCCGAGGTACCGGTGGGGCCGGCGGCGGCCGAGGTGCCGCCCCCGGTACGCGAGCCCGCGACCCCCCGGGACGTGGCGGCGGTGGCCGCGCAGCTCGGCCGGACGCCGCGTGGCACCCGGGCGGTGGCCCACCGCTGCCCCTGCGGCCTGCCGGACGTGGTGGAGACGACCCCCCGCCTCGCCGACGGCACCCCGTTTCCGACGCTGTTCTACCTGACCTGTCCCCGGGCGGTCGCCGGGTGCAGCCGGCTGGAGTCCGCCGGGCTGATGAAGGAGATGACCGCCCGGCTGGCCACCGATCCGGACCTGGCCGAGCGCTACCTGGCGGCGCACCGGGACTACCTGGCCCGGCGGGAGGCGATCGGGCGGGTACCGGAGATCGAGGGCGTCTCGGCCGGCGGCATGCCGGGCCGGGTGAAGTGCCTCCACGTGCACCTGGGACACGCACTGGCCACCGGGCCCGGGGTCAACCCGTTCGGTGACGAGGTGCTCCAGCTGCTGGAGCCGTGGTGGCGCGACGGTCCCTGCGTGGAGCCGGCGGAATGACCGACGATGCCGCCAACCCGGCGGGTTCGCTGCCGGAGCTGGTCGTCCGGCGGGCCCGGACCAGCGACGTACGCCAGATCCGGGAGCTGATCGAGACGTACCGGGGCGGCCGGCGGATGCTCAGCAAGCCGCTGGTCACGCTCTACGAGGACGTCCAGGAGTTCTGGGTCGCGGCGCACCCGACGGATCAGACGGTGCTCGGCTGCGGGGCGCTGCACGTGATGTGGGAGGACCTTGCCGAGATCCGCTCGGTCGCCGTCCACCCCCGGTGGCGTGGCCACAGGATCGGTCGGCGGATCGTGACGGAGCTGCTGGCGACCGCCCGCGAGCTGGGGGTCTCCCGGGTCTTCGTGCTCACCTTCGAGACCCGGTTCTTCGGCGCGTTCGGGTTCGTCCCGATCGACGGGGCACCGGTACCGCCCGCCGTCTACGAGCAGCTGCTCCGCTCGTACGACGAGGGCGTCGCCGAGTTCCTCGACCTGGAGCGGGTCAAGCCGAACACCCTCGGCAACGTCCGCATGCTGCTGCGGCTGTGACCCGGGTACGGCGCGCGTGACCGGGTCGGCGGGCTCGGTAGTCTGCTGATCGTGACGACGGAACCGGTCCCCAACCGGGTCGCGGCGATCGACTGCGGCACGAACTCGATCCGACTGCTGGTGGCCGACCTGCCCGATCCGTCCGCCGGTCCGGCGGCCGAGCTGGTCGACGTGGTCCGACGGATGGAGATCGTCCGGCTCGGCCAGGACGTCGACCGGACCGGTCGGCTGGCTCCGGAGGCGATCGAACGGACCCGGGTGGCGCTGGCCGACTACGCCCGGCAGATCGAGAAACTGGGCGCGACCCGGGTCCGCATGTGCGCCACCTCGGCGTCCCGGGACGCCGAGAACGCCGACGAGTTCCGGGCGATGGTGCTCGCCACGCTCGGTGTCGAGCCGGAGGTGGTGACCGGCGACGAGGAGGCCCGGCTCTCCTTCACCGGAGCCGTCCGTGGACTCGGCCCCGACGTGCCGGCGCCGTACCTGGTGGTCGACATCGGTGGCGGCTCCACCGAGTTCGTGGTCGGCGGCCGACCGGTCGGCGGCGCGGCGGCGGTGGACGCGGCGATCTCGGTGGACATCGGCTGCGTCCGGATGACCGAGCGGCACCTGTCCGGGGATCCGCCGACCGCGGCGCAGGTCGCGGCGGCCGAGGCGGACGTCACCGCCGTGGTCGACCGGGCGCTGGCGGCGGTGGCGGGGCGCGAGGCGGCGACGCTGGTCGGGCTGGCCGGTTCGGTGACCACGGTCACCGGGATCGCGCTGGGCCTGCCCGAGTACCGCTCCGAGCGGATCCACCACGCCCGGATCTCGTACGACGTGGTGGCGGCGGTGACCGCCGACCTGCTGGCCCGCTCGAAGGCGGAACGGCTGACCATCCCGGTGATGCATCCGGGACGGGCCGACGTCATCGGCGCGGGGGCGCTGATCCTGAAGGTGATCATGGAGCGCGCGGGGATGGATTCCGTGATCGCCTCCGAGCACGACATCCTCGACGGCATCGCCTGGAGCCTGGCGACGGGCGTGGGATGAGGCGGTGTCCGCGGACCGGTGGGGGGCCTCCCCGGCCGGGCCGGTCCACGCGCCCACAGACGCCGGTGGGCTCGTCGTCCGGCCGCTCAGACCGCCGGATAGGTCACCCCGGTGAGCTGTTCGGAGATCTCCCACAGCCGGGCGGCACCGGACTCGTCCGGCAGGTTCGCGGGCAGCCGCGCCACGGTGGGTGCACCGCCGAGTTCGGCGAAGCCGGCCGGCCCGTAGTAGCCGCCGCTGCGCGCCTGTGGGCTGGTCGCGGCGTACAGGGCGGGCAGGATCCCGGTCGGGACCTGCTGCCACACCGGGACGGCGTACATCAGCCGGTTTCGGAGCGCGACGAGCCGGACCCGGCGTCCACCGTGGGTGGCGCCGGTGACGTGCAGGTTGGTGACGGTCGCGCCGGGATGGGCGGCGCTGCTGTGGATGCCCCAGCCGGCCGTCGCGCTGCGCCGGTGGAGTTCCCGGGCGAAGACCAGCAGGGCGAGCTTGGAGCGGCCGTACGCGATCCACGGCCGGTAGCGCCGTTCGCCCTGGAGGTTGGTGGGGTCGAGGGTGCCGAGCCGGCTCGTCAGGCTGCTCATCGACACCACCCGGGCGGCGCCGGCCGCCCGCAGCAGCGGCAGGAGGTGACCGGTCAGTGCGAAGTGCCCCAGGTAGTTGGTGCCGAACTGCAGTTCGAACCCGTCCTCGGTCAGGATCCGCCGCGGCGGCGCCATGATGCCGGCGTTGTTGACCAGGATGTCGACAGCGCGGTTCTCCGCGCGCAGCGCGGCGCCGAACGCGGCCACGCTGGCCAGCGACGACAGATCCAGGTGCCGCAGCGTGAGCCGGGCCCCGGGTAGCGTGGCCCGGATTCTCCGGACGGCCTCCGCGCCCTTGTCCAGGTTGCGGACCGCGAGGACGACCTCCGCACCGGCCTGCGCGAGCCGGGAGGCGAGCCCGAAGCCGAGCCCACTGTTCGCACCGGTCACGACGGCGAGCCTGCCGGTCAGGTCGGGTACGTCGATATCCGGCGGCGTGTGTGCCATCGTCGTATTCTCCACCGTTTCCGCCGCGGCGAGGTGGTCGGGAGCGTGGGCCGGTGACATGCCGGCGTGGGCGATCGGCGATGATGGCGGCGCTC